>ONZW01000182.1_pt1 | contig 59188 bp, 52 predicted proteins | sample 1671071 | NCBI WGS metagenome assembly ONZW01 (sample SAMN06348119, study PRJEB24527) | human gut metagenome | biome: human gut; feature: ankylosing spondylitis patient; material: feces | host: Homo sapiens | place: China | collected 2015-10
ACCCGAAGGAGATCAAGAGCTTCTACATGAAGCAGAACCCGGACGGCAAGACCGTGGCAGCCGCAGATATGCTGGTGCCCGGCATCGGCGAGCTGATCGGCGGCAGCCAGCGTGAAGAGGACTACGGCAAGCTGGTGGCCCGCATGGACGAGCTGGGCATGGACAAGACCAACTACGAGTGGTACCTGAACCTGCGCAAGTTCGGCGGCGTGGAGCACGCAGGCTACGGCTTGGGCTTTGAGCGTATGATCATGTACCTCACCGGCATCCAGAACATCCGTGACGTGCTGCCCTTCCCCCGCACCGCATACGGCTTCTGAGAAGCGCGCATACTGTAATCAAAGAAAGCCGCCGCCTCTGCGGCGGCTTTCTTGTTCTTCATTTTTCAACAAGGAGCACAAAACAAGTGGAAAATATTTCGCCTGCCCTCTTGGACTGGTTTTACAAGAACCGCCGCAGTCTGCCCTTCCGGGAGGACCCCACCCCCTACCATGTGTGGCTCAGCGAGGTGATGCTGCAGCAGACCCGGGTGTCGGCGGTGCTGCCGTATTACTACCGCTTTCTGGAGGAGCTGCCGGATATCCCTGCGCTTGCCGCCTGCGAGGAGGAAAAGCTGCATAAGCTGTGGGAGGGGCTGGGCTATTACAGCCGGGTGCGCAACCTGCAAAAGGCTGCAAAGCTCGTCTGTGCGCAGTACGGCGGGCAGCTGCCCGCAGACTACGCCGCTCTGCGGGCGCTGCCCGGCATCGGGGAGTACACCGCCGGGGCCATCGCGTCCATCAGCTTCGGCCTGCCCGTGCCCGCTGTGGACGGCAATGTGCTGCGGGTGTTTTCCCGCCTGTATAATGACCCCGGAGTTATTACAGAACCGACGGTAAAAAAGGCCTTTACCGCCCGGGTCATGGAGCATCAGCCGCCGGAAAAGGCCGGGGATTACAATCAGGCGCTGATGGAGCTGGGCGCGCTGGTCTGTGTGCCCAACGGCACACCTTTGTGCGGGCAGTGCCCGCTGGCAGAAGTCTGCCTTGCCCGGGCGGCGGGCACCACCGCCCAGCTGCCCCAAAAGGCAAAGCCAAAGCCCCGCAAGATTGTGCCGGTAACGCTGGCGCTTGTGGAAAGCCCGGCGGGCTTTCTGGTGCAGCAGCGGCCGGAAAAAGGCCTGCTGGCCGGGCTGTGGCAGCCGGTCTTGTGGGAGGGCGAGCATCTTTTGCAGGCCGAGGTGATGGCGCGGCTTGCGGCACTGGGGCTGGACACCGGCACGGCAGCTCCCGCCGCCCTGCCCGCCGCAAAGCACATCTTTACCCACATCGAGTGGCTCATGTCCGGGGTACAGCTGCACGTTCCGGTGCAGAGTGCCCCGGCGGGCTATGTCTGGGCAAGCCGGGAGCAGCTGCGCACCACCTACGCCCTGCCCGGGGCGTTCCGGGCGTATAAGCCGCTGCTGCTGTGATATTGGCAATTTGCTGTAATGAACCGCGCCAAAACCGGCACACTGCCCAAACTGTGCCCCGCAGCACCTTCGGGGCGTGAAAATTAGGGTGCAACGGTTGTAATTTTGGGCGGGAGCGGGTATAATAAAAGCTACAAAGCGGCGCTGATCGCCGTTTGCATCAAGATCCTTTTGCGGGACGCCCGCTGGAAAAATCAAGCTGAAACAACGTTTCAACTGCAAAAAGGAGTGTACTGAATCTATGAAAAAATCTTGCTTGGTCGCTGTGATCGCTGTTCTGGCTGCTGTGGCTGGTGCGCTGGCTGCTGTGGCACTTTACCTGAACCGCCGCGAGAAGGAACTGGACGAATACGAGCGCCTGCTGTTCGGCGAGGATGACGCAGAAACCGTAGAGCCGGAGGAAGCTGCTGCCGAGGACGAGACCGAGGCAGAATGATCCTGAAATACCGGAAACTACCGGGAAGATGAGCACATCGGGGCGCACGGAGCAGTCTGTCTGAACGGACTGCATCGGTGCGCCCTTTTTGTACATAAGGAGAAGGAACATGAAGCGTTTTTTGCTCTGGATCATCAGTGTGGCGCTGGGTGTGGTGGTGCTGCTGGCGGCTGTGATGGGGGTAAGCTATGCCTTTACCACCGAGGGCGGCTGTCCGGACGGTGCGGCACAGTTCGGCGGGCAGGCGCTGGAAGCCAACGGCTCCTGCTGGCAGGTGCCGCTGCTGGGCGGTCAGCTGGATAAGGTGTTCGCCAGCCCCGCCACCCTGAGTGTGCAGAAGCTGGGTGTGCTGTACACCGCTCACCCGGAACTTTCTTTGCCGGAGTGGACCTGCTACACCGACCTGACCATCCAGAATGCGGCGGGGGATGTGCTGTTTGCGGGCAGCGCGGGGGAGTACCAGAACTTCCTCTTCCCTGCGAACGGCGAGTATAAGGCGGAGCTGACCGCGTGGCGCGTGCCCAAGGGCGGGGTCATCACCCAGTTCGAGGGCGGCAGCACCGGCCAGCTGCGCAAAAATCTGGGGCTGGAGCGCCCCGCAAAGCCCACCGGCTGGTACCGGTACAGCTTCCGGTTCACCCTGCAGGCCAGCGCGGAGGTGGAGCTTTCCGCCGAGCGGGTGGAGCAGGGCGGCACGGTAGGCGTGCGCATCTCCGGTATGACCGGGGACGCAGTGCCCACCATCGAGACCGACCTTGGCAGCGTGCAGTGCGTGCGCGCCGCCGAGGGCTGGCGCGCCTATATCCCGGCAGCCTATAACGCCTCCTCCGGCGGGCACGAGGTACACATTACGGTGAACGGCGAGACCATCACCCGCACCCTGACCGTGCTGCCGAAGGACTTTGGCACGGTGGAGGTGGAGGCCGAAGCACCCGCTGCGGACAGCGCCAACGCGCAGTTCCGCAGTGCCATCTGGCCGCTGTACGAGGCTGCCGCCACCGCCAAGCAGTGGCAGGGCGGCTTTGTGCCCCCGGCTGAGGATTCCATGACCTTAGTGGACTACGGACAAATTAAAGTAACGAACGGCCAGCAGGGCAGCCGCTCCAACTCCACAAAGCTGTACACCATCCCGGGCGCGCCCTGCCGCGCCGCAGCCAACGGCACGGTGGTGTTTGCGGGCAATCTGGCGCTTACCGGCAATACGGTGGTCATCGACCACGGCTGCGGGCTGCGCAGCTATCTGTACGGCTTGCAGGAGCTTTCGGTCAGCAAGGGCCAGACCGTGGAAAAGGGGCAGGCTGTGGGCGCGCTGGGCGAAGAGCTGACCATGGACTTCAAGCTGGGCAGCAGAAGCGTGAACCCCCGGCTGCTGTTCCAGACCTCCGGCGGCTTGTTCTGGAAGGAAAACGGCTGAGCCGTAACATATAGGAGGAATTGCATTGAAAAAGAGGATCATTGCATGGGCGGTGCTGCTCTCGGTATGCGCAGCAGCCCTTGGGCTGTGGTGCAGCGCTGCCGCCGGCAAAGCTGCCCGCACCCTGCCCTGTGAAGAGGAGGGGCTTATCCTCTCCATCACCACCTTTGACGGCAAGAGCGAATCCAAGCCCTTCCTCAAGTGTTTCGGGCATACATGGATCGGGCTGGACAACCGCACCGGGCACACGGTCTACCTGAAGGACCGCGCCATTCCGGACGGGGAGATGGTCACCTTCTCGGTCTGGGCGGTGTCGGGACTTTCGGGGCTGCTGTTCGATCTGGAACCGTGCTATATCGCCCATTACGGACGCTACACCGGCAGACTGTCTCTGAGCACCAATATCAGGGAGGAGCAGCTGAAGGTCATTGAGGACTACATGGAACAGCACGATAAATGGACGGTGGACAAAAATTGCAGCTACTGGTCGATCCATCTGTGGAACGAGGTGGTGGGCGAGGATGCTGCGTTGAAGATCCGGGGCTTTGTCTGCACGCCCGAAAAAATTGAACAGGCCTTCAGCGCCTTCGACTGCGTGGAGGTGGACAAGGACTTCTCCCGTGCAGGGGGCATCTACTGCTACAAGGACGGAGAGAGGACGGAGCTGCAATTATGTTCGTAAAATTCATCACAAGCAAGCTGCTGCGGGTCATCGTGTGCGCAGCGGCAGGGCTGTACGGCCTGTACAACGCCATCTCCTGCTTTGTCACCCTGTACAAAGCAGGGCATCAGCCCTACCTGATGGCCGGTGCGGTTCGATTTTCAGGGCTATTACATGATGGCCGCCATGCACGTTGGCATCTGCCTGCTTTTGGGGGTGCTGGTATGGCTCTTCCTCAAAGGAACGAAAAAACTGCGGGAAAAGACCGCAGTCCGGTAAATTTGCAGATTTTTTGTAACGTTTTTCCTCTTTGTGCGTTATTGGGGTGAAAGGGCACACGAAAGCCCGCAAAGGAGAAAATGACCATGAAGCTGGAATGTGACGTGATCCGCGACTTACTGCCCCTGTACGCCGAAAAGCTTGCCAGCCCCGCCAGCAGTGCGCTGGTGGAGCAGCACCTTGCAGAGTGCGAAGCCTGCCGTGCAGAGCTGGAACAGATGGAAAAGCCGGTGCCGGTGCAGCCGGAGCCCCAGCCGGATGCACCGCTGCGGAGCATCCGAAAGACCTTACAGAAAAAGAGCATCCGCATAGCGGCGGCAGCGGTTCTGGCAGTGCTGTGCGCTTTTGGGCTGGTGTTCTGGATGGGCGGTGCAAAAACACCGGTAACGGCAGAACAGGCGCAGATCTGGACTTACAACAAAAAGGAAAACGAAGCGAACCTCTGTGTGCTGGAAGTGCAGGGCGAAAATGTCTGGCTGGAACTGGAAGGCTCCTTTAACTGGGGCAAACCATCCGTTACCGTCCGGGCGGTGCGCTATACTTTCCCGCACATCCATGCCGCACTGGAAGGGCTGCTGGGCACATCGGCTTCCGATACCAGCATTACAGTCTCCGGTACGCAGCTGCTGACGGTGCAATGCGCCGACGAGACCCGCTATTACAGGGACGGTCAGCAGGTGGAGCGGTTCATCCTGAAAAAAGAGGATGGAACGCAGACCTATGTTTACGAATCTGAGGATGTGGTCACACAGGAACAAGGCGTGTTTGAGAAGGGCTGATTATGGACATTGAAACCATCTACCGGCTCTACTTCCGGGACGTCTGCCTGTTTTTGCAGGGGCTTACCCGCAGCGAGACGCTGGCCGAGGAACTGACGCAGGAGACCTTTTTCCGGGCGCTGGACGGCCTGAAAGACTATGACGGCAAGCAGGATGTGCGGGCGTGGCTGTTCACCGTAGCGCGCAACGCCTACTACGACCACTGCCGCCGCGCAAAGCACGCCGCCCCGCTGGAAGATGCCGAAACAAAAGCCGCCGAAAGCCCGGATATCGCGCAGCTGCTGGTGGACAAGGATGCCGCCTTTACGGTGCACCAGTGTCTGCACGCGCTGGAAGAACCCTACAAGGAGGTTTTCAGCCTGCGGGTGTTTGGCGAGCTGCCCTTTGAGCGCATCGGGGCTATTTTTGGCCACAATGCTGCATGGGCGCGGGTGACCTATTACCGCGCCAAGACTCGCATCCAGACCATGCTGGAACAGCGGAAATGATTGGGAATGCGCTCCGCGCGAACCCTCTCACGCCTTACGGCGTGCCAGCTCCCCCGAAAGGGGGAGCTTTTTTGTGTGGCGGCAAAGTTTGCCTGTCCGGGAGTTACCCCTTCTGTGAAAAAAGTGGCTCAGAAACGCCCGCAGGCGTTTCTGAGCCACAAATTATAATAATATTTTTTCCGCGGTTCAAGCCTTCTCAGAGGGCTTGCTCAGGTCTACACTGCGGATGATCTTGCGCACCGGCAGGATGCTCTTGGCGTTCATGGACAGCTCGTCCACGCCCATGCGCAGGAAGGTCTCGGTCAGGGCGGTGTCGGCACCCAGCTCACCGCAGATGCCCACCCAGATGCCGTGGCGGTGACCGGCTTCAATGGTCATCTTGATGGCGCGCAGCACGGCGGGGTGATGGGGGTTGAAGAAGGGCTCCAGCTTTGCGTTCTGGCGATCCAGTGCACAGGTGTACTGGGTCAGGTCGTTGGTGCCGATGGAGAAGAAGTCGCACTCGGCGGCCAGCTCGTCCGCGATGAGCACGGCGGCGGGGGTCTCGATCATGGTGCCTACTTCAATGTTCTGCCCCATCTTCACGCCCTCGGCGGTCAGCTCGGCGCGGCACTCTTCCAGAACAGCCTTGGCGTCCTGCAGCTCCCGCAGGCTGGTGATCATGGGGAACATGATGCTCATGTTGCCGTAGGCGGAAGCACGCAGCAGCGCGCGCAGCTGGGTCTTGAAGAAGTCCTTGCGGGTCAGGCAGATGCGGATGGCGCGGTAGCCCAGTGCGGGGTTATCCTCGTGATCCAGCTTCATATAATCCACGGTCTTATCTGCGCCGATATCACAGGTGCGCACGACGACCTTGCGGGGTGCAAGGCTTTCCAACACCTGCTTGTAAGCCTCGAACTGGTAGTCTTCGGTGGGGAAGTCCTTGCAGTTCAGGTAGACGAACTCGGTGCGGAACAGACCCACGCCGCCGGCGTCGTTCTGCTGTACAGCGCCCACATCGCCCATGCCGCCGATGTTGGCAAACACGTTGATGGTCTTGCCGTCCAGCGTGGTGTTGGGCTTGCCCTTCAGCTCCTGCAGCAGGGCCTGCTTTTTCTGGTCCTCCTGCTGGCGCTTTTTCAGGCTCTTGAGCAGGTCGGGGGTGGGGTCCACATACACACAGGCGTTGTAGCCGTCCACCACAGCCATCTTGCCGTCCCAGTCGTCCTGAATGTCCTTGCACTGGATCAGGGCGGGGATGTTCATGCTGCGTGCCAGAATGGCGGTGTGGCTGTTGGAGCTGCCCTCGCGGGTGATGAAGCCCAGCAGCAGGCTTTTATCCATGCGCACGGTCTCGGAGGGAGCCAGATCCTCGGCTACCAGAATGCTGGGCTCGGTGCCCTGCAGGGAAGCGTTGTCCACGCCCTGCAGAATGTCCAGCATGGCCTGCGCAATGTCCAGCACATCGGCGCTGCGGGCCTGCAGATACGGGTCGTCCATGGCGGCAAACACCGCAGCCTGATTGTTGCCGGCGGTCTTGACGGCGTACTCGGCGCACATCTTCTGTCCGTTGATGATCTCCTTGATGGCGTCCACAAAGTCGTCATCATCCAGCATCATGGCGTGGATGTTGAACACCTCGGCGATGTCCTCGCCGGCTTCTGCCAGTGCCTTTTCGTACAGGGCGGTCTGCTGCTCAATGGCCTTCTGGCGGGCAGCTTCAAAACGCTCCAGTTCTGCGGCAGTATCTGCCACAGGGGCGGTGGAAATCGCGGTATCTTTTTTCTTGTAGATCTTCAGCTTGCCAATGGCGATGCCATTGAGTACGCTTTTGCCGGTGCCTACCTGCATAGCACGTTCTCCTTCCACTTACAGCCGGGCGTGCAGCGCCCGGCGTTTTGTCAAAAAAGCCCCCGCAGTTTTCCCGCGAGGGCTCGGCTTTTAAGTCGCGGCTCAGACGTTCTCGCTCAGGAACTTCTGGATGGCCTCTGCGGCTGCTTCTTCATCATCGCCTTCGACCTTGATGGTCACGGTCTCGCCCTGCTTGACGCCCATGCCCATCAGAGCCATCAGCTTGCGCATATCGCAGCTCTTGCCGTCCTTCTCGAGGGTGGCGGTGCTTGCAAAGCCCTTCACGGTCTTGACCAGCAGGCCGGCGGGACGGGCATGGATGCCGCAGGCATCCTTAACAGTGTACTGAAATTCCTTCATAATCATTTTCTCCTTACTTGATCCCTCTGCCCGGGCTGCACATTCAGCCCCGGAACATGGCTTTGCCAACAGGGATTGGTATACTATTATTATAAACCCGTACCGGTTTTTTTGCATCGTTTCATATTGCCGATTTTTACAAGAATTTTTTGTTATATTTGAACATACGGATGCTACAAAAATCCGTGTTTTGTCTAATTTTTGCCGAATCGTTTGTAAAAACTAGGCAGTTTGTGCAACTGCCGGACAAGAGCTTAAAAAAGGTCGTTTTACGGCAATGCCGTCCCTATTCCACGGGGTACCCTTCTGCGTCCAGCGGCAGCTCGGTGTAGGGGGCTGCCTGCGGGGCGGCTTCGGGTTCTGCCTCCGGTTCGCCGGAGGTCTGCTGCGCGGTGCTGTCGGTCAGCTGCTCGTCGTGCCGCTCGCCCCAGTCGCCGCTGTAATCCTCGCCGGAAGTCTGCTTTGCCAGTTCGTTCTGAGCGTCCTGCAGTCCAAGCACCGTGCCGGAAGGTTTTTCCAGCAGATACGCGCCCACGGCCTTCTTTTTATACACCAGCAGCACTCCGTAGCGGCTGGTCTCGCCGTTGCTTGCCGCCGGGAGCAACGCCGACCATTTTTCCACCGTCTTGCCCTTGTAGCGGGCAAGATCCATGCCGCTTTGCTGCACCACCCCGTTGAAGGCAGAAAAGCTGTCGTCCCACCTGCGGGGGATCTTGACCTTATCCGCCGTAATGGACGCGCCGTCCACCTCCAGTCCGTAGCCGGTAAACCATGTCTGGATGTCCTGTGCGCTCTCGATACGGTTCACCGGGGCAGCCACCGCCACCGTCCGGGTACTGATGAACCGCCCCAGCATGGCGCTGAACACCACCAGCGCGCAGCACGCCGCCCCTGCTCCCAGTTTTTTCAGGCTCGTCTTGCTCAGTGTGACCACAAACATATCCCCATGCCTCCCCGCCATTTGCGCTTGTATACTCTGCCACCAGCTTATGCGGAAAAACAGGGGAGTATGATAAAAACACCCCCGGTCAGGGCTTGCGCCGCTGACCGGGGTGTTTAGTCTCTTTTACCCGATGTAGCTGATATTGGCGTCCAGCTCGCCGCTGTAACCGTTGATGCGGGCTTTCTCGGTGCCCTGCCACAGATCGCAGCCGATGGGGCTGGAAGAGACGCCGTAGTGGGCGTTCCAGATGGTGTAGCGGCTGCGCAGGGTGTTGTAGTCCACCCGCTTGCGGTACCATGTGGTGGAAGCGTACACGCCGGGCTTGTAGTCCAGCTCCTTTACCCGCTCGCAGAAGGCGATGGCGCACTTGGTGCGATCCTCAACGCCCAGACCGTCAGCGCGGCCGGTGCCGCCCGGAGCGGTGGAAGCCTCGGTGTCATAGAAAATGGGGTAGTCCAGCATCCGGCCGTTCAGCGCCCAGTTGCAGCCCTCGGCCTCCTCCTGCGCTTCGGCCTCGTTTACGGCCTGCGTAAAGAAATACACGCCCACCTTCAGTCCCGCGTTGCGGGCATTGGTGAAGTGCTCCTCGAACATGGGGTCCTTGACCAGGTTTCCCGCAGCGCCGTAGCCCCGGTAGCCGATGCGGATGATGACGAAGCTCACCCCGGATTTTTTGATCTTGTTCCAGTCCAGCCCGGACTGATACTTGGACACGTCGATGCCAAAGGTCACATTGTCCTGTTTAACGCCGTTGGCATCGAAATAATACAGCTTGCCGTCAATGGAGCGCAGGCCGGTGACTTTTTTGTTGGTGTCCTGCGCGTAGTAGTAGGTCTTGCCGTTCTCGGTGCGCCAGCCGGAGTAGGCCGGAGCCGGTTCCTCTTCCTTATCCTTGCTGCCGAACAGCCAGTTAAACAGCCACCGGAAAAAGCCGTTTTCATCGGTCAGGTCGATGCACTGCGCTTCAGCATCCTCCAGCGCGCCGGAATCCAGCGCCTGCTGGATCTGCTCCGGGGTCAACAGTACGCTGCCCTCCGGGGTGTGCTGGGCGGCGGTGTCGTTCTGGGCGGTGCCGTCCGCTGCGGGAGCCTGCGGGTCCTGCGCGGCCAACTCCGGGGTCTCTTCCAGCAGCATGGCAGGGGAGTTCTCCTCTTCCAGCGCGGCGTCCCCGGCGGGCTGTGCCGGCGTTTCCGGCGTTTCCGGTGCTGCGGCAGCTTCTTCCGGTTCAGCCGGCGCGGTTTCGGCGGTTTCCGGTTTTTCTGCCTGTTCCGGGGCAGAGGCAGCCTGCTGCGGCTGCGCAGTGCTTTCCGCTGTCTGCTCCGGGGCAGTCGCCGTGCTCTCCGCTGCCGGGGCAGGGTCAGCCGGAGCAATCTGCTGCGGTGCTTCGGCGGTGATGTGGGGCACGACCGCGCCCACGGTCAAAGTTTCCGGCTGTGCAGACAGCAGGGTCGCTGCCCCTGCGCCGCCCACAGCCAGAACCAGCGCCATAGTCAGCGCTGCAATGGCTGTCACCGCCTTGCGGCAGGCTGTGCCGGATCGGTCAAATCGTTTTTTCATCTGTCGTCTCTGCCTCCGAATCTCCCGGTGGTGCAGCGCTGTGCTGCACCGGGTCTTTGCCCCTTGCCCGGGGCGGGCCCGCTTTTATTCCACGCCGCCCATGTGCTTATAATAAAAAGGACGGCGGATGATAACTTTACGCTTCCTCTAGTATACACCCGCACGCGGGGAGCCGTCAACGGCACAGCGGGCTTCTACACAAATTCTCCACCGGGGCAGTGTGTCGGAAAAAGTTCCAAATGGAATACGTTCCGGCAGGGCAGAACATTGCACAAAGCCGAAATTTCACAATTTTTCCAGCAACCTCTTGCTGTCTTGACAGGTGTATGGTATGATACAGAACATACGTTCGTAACCTTAACGATCTGTTTTGGATAGAAAGGCAAGTTTTATGTCGAAGCTGAAAGAATTTTTGGTGCGGAAGGATATCGTCATCTCTCCGCAGCGTTACCTCATTGACGCGCTGGGCGCAATGGCACAGGGCCTGTTCGCCAGCCTGCTCATCGGCACCATCATCAAGACGGTGGGTCAGCAGACCGGTCTTGCACTGCTGGTGGATCTGGGCGGCTATGCTACGGCCATGAGCGGCCCCGCCATGGCCTGCGCCATCGGCTGGGCACTGCATTGCCCGCCGCTGGTGCTGTTCAGCCTGATCACCGTGGGCTACTCGGCCAATGCGCTGGGCGGTGCAGGCGGCCCGCTGGCCGTGCTTATCATTGCCATCGTGGCGGCAGAGCTGGGCAAGGCCGTGAGCAAGGAGACCAAGGTGGATATCCTTGTCACCCCGCTGGTGACCATTTTTGCAGGTGTTGGGCTTTCCATGCTCATCGCCGCACCCATCGGTGCAGCTGCAAGTCAGGTGGGCACCCTGATCATGTGGGCCACCGAGCAGGCTCCGCTGGTCATGGGCATTCTGGTGTCGGTCATCGTGGGCGTGGCGCTGACCCTGCCCATCTCCTCCGCTGCCATCTGCGCCGCACTGGGTCTGACCGGCCTTGCAGGCGGCGCTGCCGTGGCAGGCTGCTGCGCCCAGATGGTGGGCTTTGCCGTGATGAGCTACAAGGAGAACGGCGTGGGCGGCCTTGTCAGTCAGGGTCTGGGCACCAGTATGCTGCAGATGGGCAACATCATCAAGAACCCCCGCATCTGGATCGCCCCCACGCTGGCCAGTGCCATCACCGGCCCGCTGGCTACCTGCCTGTTCCACTTTGAGATGAATGGCGCGGCGGTCTCCTCCGGCATGGGCACCTGCGGTCTGGTGGGTCAGATCGGCGTTTACACCGGCTGGGTCAGCGACATTGCCGCCGGTACCAAGGCCGCCATCACCCCCATGGACTGGGCTGCCATGGTGCTGCTGTGCTTTGTGCTGCCCGCCGTGCTCAGCGTGGTGTTCTGCGCGGTAGAGCGCAAGCTGGGCTGGATCAAGGAAGGCGATTTGAAGCTGAACTAAATAGTTATAGGTAAACCACCGGAGCATCTGCGGATGCTCCGGTGGTTTTTGTTTGTGGGGGGACGAACTCCCCCAGTCACGCATACGCTCGACAGCTCCCCCGATGGGGGAGCTTTTTGTACCCCCTCAGTCGCTGCGCGACAGCTCCCCCAAGGGGACGCCTTTCAGCGCTGCCGCAAAGTTTCCCGCCACCACTGAAGCCGTCCCCTTGGGGAAGGTGGCTGCGAACGCAGTGAGCAGACGGAAGGGGTACCACGGCAAGCGGCTTTGCCTGAGGGAGTCCCCCAAAAATCCCATGAAAAAATACACTCAGATTGCATAAAATGCGCATATATTTAAAAATATTTGCATAAAGATACAGATTGAACCAAAAGAAAAGCGAAACGGGCGCTATGTTTGGCAGTTTTTAGCATTGACGGAAAACCCGCGCTGCGTATAATAAAAGCATCAACCGCAAACGAAAGACAGAGGATGCGAAGGAAAATGCGCATCAGAGAACAAAAGTGTATTTTTATTAAAGGAGCGCGTTTATCATGAAAAAGGAAAACATCAAAAAAGTCGTGCTGGCTTACTCCGGCGGTCTGGATACCTCCATCATCATTCCCTGGCTGAAGGAAAACTACAACAACTGCGAGGTCGTTGCTGTTTCCGGTGACGTGGGTCAGGGCACCGAGCTGGACGGTCTGGAAGAAAAGGCCAAGGCTACCGGCGCATCCAAGCTGTATGTGCTGGACCTGAAGAAGGACTTTGTGGAGAACTACATCTTCCCCACCCTGAAGTTCGGCGCAAAGTACGAGGACTACCTGCTGGGCACCAGCTTTGCACGTCCCTGCATCGCCAAGGCTCTGGCTGATATCGCCATCAAGGAAGGCGCAGACGCCATCTGCCACGGCTGCACCGGCAAGGGCAACGACCAGGTGCGTTTTGAGCTGACCCTGAAGGCCTTCTGCCCCGATATGGCCATCATCGCTCCGTGGCGTGAGTGGGACATCAAGAGCCGTGACGAGGAGATCGACTACGCCGAGGCCCACAACATCCCCCTGAAGATCAACCGCGAGACCAACTACTCCAAGGACAAGAACCTGTGGCATCTGAGCCACGAGGGTCTGGATCTGGAGTGCCCCGCCAACGAGCCCCAGTACAATAAGCCCGGCTTCCTGGAGCTGGGTGTCAGCCCCGAGCAGGCACCCGATGTGCCCACCTATGTAACCATCCACTTTGAAAAGGGCGTTCCCACCGCTGTGGACGGCAAGGAGATGGGCGCTGTGGAGCTGGTGGAGTACCTGAATAAGCTGGGCGGCGCAAACGGCATTGGTCTGCTGGACATCGTGGAGAACCGTCTGGTGGGCATGAAGAGCCGCGGCGTGTATGAGACTCCCGGCGGCGCCATCCTGTACAAGGCCATCGACGTGCTGGAGACCATCACGCTGGACAAGGAAAGCTCTCACTTCAAGGCACAGCTGGCACAGAAGTACGCCGACATCGTGTACAACGGCCAGTGGTTCACCCCGCTGCGCGAGGCACTGGATGCCTTTGCCAATAGTCTGGAAAAGACCGTGACCGGCGATGTGAAGCTGAAGCTCTACAAGGGCAACATGATCAACGCCGGCGTCACCTCTCCCTACACCCTGTACGACGAGCAGACCGCTTCCTTCGGTGAGGACGAGGACTACAATCAGGCCGATGCCGCAGGTTTCATCAACCTGTTCGGTCTGTCCATCAAGGAGCGCGCAAAGCTGTCCAAGAACTGGCCGGAGGTCAAGTAATCGCAACATTTTCGACTGCGTGTGTTTTCACACTTTCACACGCGGGTTCTCACACCGGCATCGTTGCCGGCGGCACCGCCGCAGGAGCGTTTTCCCCTGCGGCGGCTTTGCCGTTTTTATAAGGAGTTTATATTATGGCAGAACAACTCTGGAAGGGTCGGTTTTCCAAGGCGGTGGACAGCCGCGTCAACGACTTCAACTCCTCCATCCGCTTCGACCAGCGGATGATCGCGCAGGATATGCGCGGCAGCGGCGTCCATGCCGCCATGCTGGCACGGCAGGGTATCATCTCGGAGCAGGACTGTGCGGATATCCTCAGCGGTCTGGCTTCCATCGCGGACGACCTGTCCAGCGGTGCGCTGACCATTGATCCCGCCGCCGAGGACGTGCACACCTTTGTGGAGCAGACCCTGACCGCCCGCATCGGGGATGCGGGCAAGCGGCTGCACACCGGCCGCAGCCGCAACGATCAGGTGGCGCTGGATATCCGCCTGACTCTGCGGGATTACAGCAAGACTTTGCAGGCCTACATCGTGGAGCTGGTGCGGGTGCTGTGCAAAAAGGCGGCGGAGAATACCGCCTCCGTCATGCCCGGCTACACCCATTTGCAGCGCGCCCAGCCCATCACCTTCGGCCATGCGCTGATGGCCTACGCTTCCATGCTGCTGCGCGACCTTGACCGTTTTGCGGATGCCACCGCCCGCATGGACAGCCAGTGCCCGCTGGGCTCTGGCGCACTGGCAGGCACCACCTACCCGCTGGACCGGGATTTCACCGCCGAAAAGCTGGGCTTCGCCGCCCCCTGCGCCAACAGTCTGGACGGCGTGTCCGACCGTGATTTCTGCATCGAGCTGGCAAGCGCCATTTCCATCTGCATGATGCACCTGTCCCGCCTTTCGGAGGAGATCATCCTGTGGTGCAGCTGGGAGTTCAAGTTCATTGAACTGGACGATGCCTTTACCACCGGCTCGTCCATCATGCCCCAGAAGAAGAACCCCGACGTGACCGAACTCATCCGCGGCAAGACCGGCCGGGTGTACGGCGATCTGAACACCCTGCTGGTGATGATGAAGGGTCTGCCGCTGGCCTACAACAAGGATATGCAGGAGGACAAGGAAGCCATCTTTGATGCAGTGGATACCTTGGAACTCTGCCTCAAGACCATCACCCCCATGCTGGATACCATGAAGACCCTGCCCGCCAATATGCGCCGCGCCGCCGCAAAGGGCTTTATCAACGCCACTGACTGCGCCGACTACCTGACCAAGAAGGGAATGCCTTTCCGGGATGCCTACAAGCTGACCGGCTGCATGGTGTCGGACTGCATTGCCGCCGACAAAACGCTGGAAGAGCTGACCCTGACCCAGTTCCAGAGTTACAGCCCGCTGTTCGGGGCCGATATCTATGATGCCATCGACCTTGTGCATTGCTGCGAGGGACGCACCAGCTACGGCGGCCCCAGCGCCGCCAGCGTAGAAAAGCAGATCGCGCTGGCAACGGCGCGGCTGGACGCATGGGAGGAGGAAAACGCATGAAGGTAAAGGTATTTATTGATGGCTCTTCCGGCACCACCGGCCTGCGCATCGCCGACCGTCTGGCATCCCGCCCGGAGATCGAGCTGCTGTCCATCTCTGCCGAAGGGCGCAAGGACGTGCACGAGCGTGCAAAGGTCATCAATTCTGCCGACCTTGCCTTCCTCTGCCTGCCGGATGCGGCTTCTAAAGAAGTCATGCCCCTGCTGCGCCCGGATGTGAAGGTGCTGGACACCTCCACCGCCTTCCGCACCGATGCCGCATGGGACTACGGCTTCCCGGAGCTGAAGGGACAGAAGGCAAAGGTCCAGAACTCCTACCGCGTGGCGGTGCCCGGCTGCTATGCCAGCGGCTTTATCAGCATCGCCCGCCCGCTGGTGGAGCTGGGGCTGGTGCCGCAAAGCTACCCCTTCAGCTGCACCGGCATCTCCGGCTACTCCGGCGGCGGCAAAAAGATGATCGCGGACTACGAAAGCCCCGACCGCCCGGCGCACAGCAAGCTGGATGCGCCCAAGAGCTACGGCCTGAGTCTTGGCCACAAGCACCTGCCGGAGATGCAGAAGATCAGCGGCCTTGCGCACACGCCGATGTTCGTGCCGGTGGTGTGCGACTACTACTGCGGCATGCAGGTGCTGGTGCCGCTGGATCTTACTCTTGCGGGCACTACCGCCGAGGCAGTGGCTGCCGCCCTTGCGGATTACTACAAGGACGCCGCCACCGTGAAGGTGCACGGGCTGAACGAGCCGCTGCCGGAAAACGGTCTGTACTCCAACGCCATGGCGGGCACCGACCGCATGGAACTGTACCTGACCGTGAACGCCGCGGGAGACCAGATGATGCTGGTCTCGCTGTTTGATAATCTGGGCAAGGGCTCCTCCGGTGCCGCCGTCCAGTGCATGAACCTGATGCTGGGTCTGGAAGAGACCAAAGGGTTGGAATAACAATGCACCCTCATCCGTCATTGCTGGCGCAATGACACCTTCCCCCGTCTGGGGGAAGGCTTTATAAGAGGGTGCTGATGAAAAAGAATCAGCGTACCCGGCAGAAGCTGTCACCGAAGGTGACTGATGAGGGCGTATGCTGAACGATGGGGGAAGTAAAATGCAGTATAAGGAAGTTGCGGGCGGCATCTGCGCGCCCAAGGGCTTTGCCGCCGCCGGTGTCCATTGCGGCATCCGGGCAAATCACAGCGAAAAATACGATCTGGCGCTCATCAAGGCCGAGGTGCGCTGCGCTGCTGCGGGCGTGTACACCACCAACAAGGTCTGCGGTGCGCCCATCAAGGTGGACCGCGCCCATCTGGCCGATGGCTACGCACAGGCCATCGTGGTAAACAGCGGCAACGCCAATACCTGCGCCGCCAACGGCGTGGCACTGGCCGAGGAGTGCTGTGCACTGGTAGGCAAAGCGCTGAACATTGACGAAAAGGACGTTCTGCCCGCCTCCACCGGCGTCATTGGTCAGCCCATGGTCATCGACCCCTTTGCCCGGGGCATCCCGGCGGCAGCGGAAAAGCTGGCTGCCACCGCGCAGGGCAGCACGGACGCTGCCACCGCCATCATGACCACCGACACCCATAAAAAGGAGTACGCCATCCAGTTCGAGCTGGGCGGCAAGGTGTGCACCGTGGGTGCCATCGGCAAGGGCAGCGGCATGATCGCCCCCAACATGGCTACCATGCTGGCGTTCTACACCACCGACGCCGCCGTCTCGCCCGCGCTGCTGGAAAAGGCACTCAAGACCGTTGTGCCCGGCACCTATAACCAGATGAGCGTGGATCTGGATACCTCCACCAACGATACTCTGATCATCATGGCGTCCGGTCTGGCGGGCAACCCGGAGATCTGCGAGGAAAACGCTGATTACGCCGCTTTTGTGGCAGCGCTGACCGCCATTGCAGAGCACATGTGCGCCGAGCACGCCGGAGACGGCGAGGGTGCAACCCACCTCATTACCTGCGAAGTGACCCACGCGCCCGACCTGAAGACCGCCCGCGCCGTCAGCCGCAGCGTGGTCTGCTCCAACCTGTTTAAGGCGGCGGTCTTTGGCCGCGATGCCAACTGGGGACGCATCCTGTGCGCTATCGGCTACACCCCCGGGGACTTCTCCATTGATAAGGTCTGCGTCTGGCTTTCCAGCAAGGCGGGCGAGGTGTATGTGTGCGAGAACGCCGCCTACCACCCGTACAGCGAGGATGAAGCCGCCAAGGTGCTGGCAGAGCACGATATTCTGGTCAAGGTGGATATGGGCACCGGCGAGGCAAGCGCCAAGGCGTGGGGCTGTGACCTGACCTACGACTATGTGAAGATCAACGGCGATTACAGAACCTGACAGGAGCGCGGAACAGATGAAAAACGAAGAAATGGCGCGGCTTTTTTCGGAGGCCACCCCTTATATCCAGAAATACCATGGCAGAACCATGGTCATCAAATACGGCGGCAACGCCATGATCAACGAGACGCTGAAAAACGCCGTGATGAACGACCTTGTCACTCTGACGCTGCTGGGCGTGCGGGTGGTGCTGGTGCACGGCGGCGGCCCCGCCATCAACGAGATGCTCAAGAAGGTGGGCGTAGAGAGCCACTTTGCAAACGGTCTGCGGGTGACGGACGATGCCACCATGGAGATCGTGCAGCAGGTGCTGGCAGGTAAGGTGAACAAGGACCTTGTGGCAAAGCTGCGCGGGCGCGGCGTGGGTCTGTGCGGCATGGACGGACAGATGCTCCGCTGCACCGAGCTGGACCCCCAGCTGGGTCATGTGGGCGAGATCGTCCATGTGGACGCCACCCTGATCGAAAGCCTGCTGGACGGCGGCTTTATCCCGGTCATCGCCACCGTGGGCATGGATGACCTTGGGCAGGCGTATAACGTCAACGCGGACACCGCCGCTGCCCAGATCGCCATTGCCCTCAAGGCCGAAAAGCTGGTGTCCATGACCGATATTGCAGGCCTGCTGCGGGATAAGGAGGACGAGACCACCCTCATCCCCGAGGTGGAGGTGACCGAGATCGAGGGCTACAAGTCCGCCGGCATCATTGCGGGCGGCATGATCCCCAAGATCGGCGGCATGGCGGATGCCATCTATCAGGGCGTGCACGAGGCTGTTATCATTGATGGCCGTGTGCCGCACTCCATCCTGCTGGAACTGTTCTCCGACCGCGGCTCCGGTACCCGCTTCTACCGCCGCAGCCACCGCGAATAAAAAGATTGCGCAAGCGAAAAAGCAGTATTATAATAGAAAAAACGCTCCCTCCGGGGGAGCGGCGCATGCGCGGAACTTCTATTCACAGGAGGTACACCTATGGATTCTGAAAAAGTCATCAAGCGGGACAACGAGTACGTCCTGCACACCTATAACCGCAACCCCGTCGTGCTGGAAAAAGGCCACGGGCTGTACGCCGAGGGCCCGGAGGGACAGAAGTATCTGGACTTCACCAGCGGCATCGGGGTGAACAGCCTTGGCTACTGCGACCTTGCATGGGCAGAAGCCGTGTCCCAGCAGGCACACAAATTGCAGCACACCTCCAACCTGTACTACACTGCACCCTGCGGCAAGCTGGCGAAAAAGCTGTGCAAGCGCACCGGCATGAGCAAGGTTTTCTTTGGCAATTCCGGTGCTGAAGCCAACGAGGGCGCCATCAAGGCCGCCCGCAAGTACAGCGTAGACCATTACGGCAAGGACCGCTACAACGTTATCACGCTGGTCAACAGCTTCCATGGCCGCACCCTTGCCACCCTGACCGCCACCGGGCAGGAGGTGTTCCACAACTACTTCGGCCCCTTCAACGAGGGCTTCCAGTACGTCCCGGCGGGGGATATCGAAGCGCTGCAGGAACTGGTAGACCGCCACACCTGCGCCGTGATGATGGAACTGATTCAGGGCGAGGGCGGCGTGATGGCGCTGGACCCGGACTATGTACAGGCCGTGCGCGCTTTGTGCGACGAAAAAGACCTTGTGCTCATCGTGGACGAAGTGCAGACCGGCGTAGGCCGCACCGGCACCTTCCTGTGCTGTGAGCACTATAACCTCAAGCCAGATATCGTCACCCTTGCCAAGGGGCTGGGCGGCGGCTTGCCCATCGGCGCGGTGCTGATGAATGAAAAGGTAGCCGAGGGCATGGGCCCCGGCACCCACGGCTCTACCTTTGGCGGCAACCCGGTGGTCTGCGCCGGTGCCAACGTGGTGGTAGACCGTCTGGACCAGAGCTTCCTTGCACAGGTCAGCGAGCGCGCCGTACAGCTGCGCACCGGCTTGGCAAAGCTGCCCCACGTCAAGAACATTTCCGGCATCGGCCTGATGGTGGGCATTGAGTTCTTTGATGTGCAGGCTGCGGATGTGCTGACTGCCTGCCGCGAAAAGGGCCTGCTGGTGCTTACCGCTAAGACCCGGCTGCGTCTGCTGCCGCCGCTGACCGTCTCCGAACACGAGGTAGACATGGCGCTGGAGGTGCTGGCTGAGGTGCTGGGCACGATGGAGCCGACGGCTCCGAAGGAGCAGGCATGAAAAATCTGCTGAAAATGAGCGACCTTTCCCCCGCCGAGCTGACCCACATTCTGGATGTGGCAGACCAGCTGAAGGCGGACTGCAAGGCGGGCCGCACCGCCCCGCTGCTGGCGGGCAAAAGCGTGGCGCTGCTGTTCTCTAAGGCGTCTACCCGCACCCGCACCAGCTTTGAGGTGGGCGTGTACCAGATGGGCGGTCTGGGCAATTACATGAACACCGCCGAATTACAGGCCGGGCGGGGCGAGCCTTTGCGGGACACCGCCCGGGTGCTGGGGCGCTACTACGACTGCGCCGTCTGGCGCACCTACCGCCAGCGGGACTTGGAGGAACTGGCCGAGCTTTCCGGCATTCCGGTGATCAACGGCCTTACCGACTACGCACACCCCTGTCAGGTGCTGGCTGACCTGATGACCATTCGGGAGCGCCGGGGCACGCTGGCAGGGCTGAAGCTCTGCTTTGTGGGCGACGGCAGCAACATGGCCAACAGCCTGATCGTGGGCGGCCTTTTGGCGGGGATGCAGGTATCCTGCGTCTGTCCCCCGGGCTACCGCCCGGCAGCGGATGTGCTGATGTTTGCCCACCAATACGGCAATGCCTTCCACCTGACCACCGACCCCGCCGAGGGCCTGCGGGATGCGGATATCGTGGCCACCGCCGCGTGGAACACCACCGCCCCCGGCACTGCCGAGAGCGAGCAGCGTCTGCGGGATTTTGTGGGCTTCCAGCTCACCGGCCGTCTGCTGGAAAACGCAAAGCCCAACGCGCTGGTGCTGCACTGCCTGCCCGCCCACCGGGGCGAGGAGATCTCCACCGCCCTGTTCGAGCAGCACGCGGACGAGATTTTTGACGAGGCAGAGAACCGCCTGCACGTCCAGAAAGCCGTGCTGGCGGTGCTGCTGGCGGGCAAGTAAAACGGTTTTGAATGCCCGCCGCTATCGGGTTGCGGCACCCAGCATCCGCATCGTGCCTTGGGCGGCACGCGCGTCTTGCTGGCCGCTGCCCCAACAACTCCTCCCTGTTTCCGCCGCTGGCGGCGGTCGTCGTCGTTGCACTTTGGGCATAAAGAGCGGAAAGAATATTTTTATAGCAGTTCCGAAACGCCTGCGGGCGTTTCGGAACTGCTTTTTTATGGGAGAGAAGCATACCCCCCCCCGTATCGTGATTTTGCCCATAATTTTGCACCTTTTTTTGGCAGGTGCTGCCCGCAAAAGCGCTTTATTTCCTTGAATTTTGGTGCTATACTCAACTTGGCATTTTTGTCCGTTCCGGCTGTTCCGTTTGGGGGTATAGCCGGACAAATCAACCGACAAAGGAGAGGATATCATGAAAAAACGCATCGTGAGCATGATACTGGCACTCAGTATGATGCTCTCCATTCTCCCTGTATCCGCATTTGCAGATGCAGGGGCAGGGCTTTCTTCCGCGGTGGCGGAAGAGGCCAACAGCATCACTTACAGCTCGGAAGACGAGCATGAGGCTGTTGGTACGAACTCTGAAACAAAAAATCAGGTGGTCAAGATCAAGATCGGTACGAACGGTCTGCCCAAGGCAGCGTCCGGTACCGGCTGGAGCTTTGACGAAACTACCGGGCTGACCATCACCGGTACCGGCAGTGAAGATACCGAGTACATTCTGGACGGCACGGTCAGCTGCAATGTGACCGTCAAGAATGCTAATAGTTACACGGTTTATCTGCTGGATGGCACTGTCACCAGCACACTTTTAATAGAGGCCGACAATATGTACGGCGTCTGCGTTCTGGGCGGCAGCTACGCCGATGTGCAGCTGAATCTGGGCACCATTGACGGCGGCACCTACGATAAGGTGACTGAGAACGGCGGCAATGTCCGGGGCGGCTTTTTCCGCGATATCTCCGGCCTGAGCGCCGACACGTAGCAGCAGGCACACCAGCTGCTGCTGCCGGAAAACTGCACCCTGAACGGCCAGCCGGTGACCGGGGATGTGTATATGCTCAAGCTGTACAGCGATCACAGCCTGAAGCTGGAGGTGCAGTACACCCCCGGTTGCGTTGCATGGGCTGCATCGTTGACCGGCGGCAGCGTCGTCCCCCTGCCTGCGGGCGTCAGCAACGCTTCCTTGAACGGCTGTGCCACGGTTTCCATCAGTGCAAACGGTACAACGATCTCTGCCGAGGTCAGTATGTTCCCGCCGCTTTCAGAGAGCAACGCACCCATAGCACTGACTCCGATCCCGTCTATGGACAAGGAACTGAGTTTTACCGATAAGGGTACGCCCGATGTGAACGATGTGCCCCATGTGTACAGTCTGGACGAGGGCATATATCAGGTCTGCGTATACTTTGGCAAGGGCTGAACTTATACCTGCTACCCCAATGTCGCCAGTGCGACCGGACAACTGAAGCTCGGGGATCAGGGCGGTAAGGTGATCAATTTCAGCCAGCTGAGCGCAGTGCCCATCAACTGCTATGTCGAGCTTTCGAATGCTACCGTGACCGGCGGCATCATCCGTCAGGCTGACTTCAAAGATGTCACGATCGAGGGCGGCACCTTTGATTACCTCTCCTGCATGGGCAAGTGCACCATTTCCAAGGCAGTGGCCCAGAACTTCAGCTTTGACAGGTTTGGCGACCTTGCCATTTCCGACACCGTTCTGTGCAAGCTGTCTGGCAACGGCATAGAGAATGCGCTTGCCGATGGCCAGCAGCTCAGCACGCTGACCGTGCGCAACGGCGGTGGTGTGACTGCGATCAACGGCAGAGACCTGCCCCTTTCTGTCAATACCATCTATCTGGTGGGCAATGCCAGCGCAGAGCTTACCCTGAACACCGATGTGTTCAGCATCAACGGTGCAGCGGCCAACAGTTACAATGAACAGACCTATGCCGAGGGCACTGTACTGCATATCACCGGCAACAACGATGGCAAGGAGATTTTGGTAAATCAGGCTGGCGATCCCAGCAACCTCAAGCCCCTGCGCATTACCGAAGAAGGTCTGCCCGACCGGACCGGTGTGACCCCGCATTCCGTGAGCGAGGGTGGTGTGACCGGCGATGTCTACGAGGGTCTTGGCTGGCAGTACGCTGAGGTCTCCGGTGAGGACGAGGATGGTTATAGAACGATGTCGGTGCTTATCCTCACCAGCCCCGATGGCAGCCCGGTGAATCTGACCTCGGATACCATCAACCCCCATCATGCAACTATTGCTTCCGATCAGATCGTGCTGACGGATGTGACGGTTGCTGGTATTCAGGCTGGCGCGCCTGTTATCGCCCAGAACGCCATTATTGAGGGCGGCACTTTCCAGAAGGCTGTTAACGCGGATGGAAACAGCACCATCGCAGGCGGCACCTTCCAGGAGAGCGTCGAAGCTAATGGAACCATCGCCAACGGCATCTTCCAGAAGAGCGTCCAAGCTTACGGCGAGATCACCGATGGTCAGTTCGAAGCGGAGGTCCGTTTGGGCTATAACGGCACCATCACCGGCGGCACCTTCCAGAAGAGCGTCCAAGCTTACGGCGAGATCACCGGCGGTCAGTTCAACGCAACTGTCCAGTTGAATAGTAGTAATGCCCAGATCCTTGGCGGCGTGTTCAACAATATCAAGCTGCCCGACTATTATAATACATCGGAAGGAACGGTCATCCAGAATGCCGTGATCACCGGCAGCCTGATGGCGAATACTTATAGCAAGGCTGCTGTTTCCAATACGGTGAGCTGCGGCTATATTGAAAGCAAATACCTCGCCGCCGGTCAGCAGCAGAGCAAGCTGATGATGACGGACGGCACTGTGGAACGCCTCAACGACTATGCCGCAGCAACAGACGCGGTTTACCTTATCGGTAATGTCAAGGCAGAGATCCGCTTCAGCAATACAGTCACGAACATCAACGGTGCGGAAGCCAGCAATTACAACGAGGGCACCTCTGCCATTGACCGCTCGCTGACTATCACCGCCAAGAATGACGGCGAGCCTATTGTGGTGAACATGGCCGCCACCGGAAAGCTGCCCTTCTCTTCCCTGAGCAAGAGCGACTTTGACATCGACTGGAGCACGCTCGTCCCGGGCATTACCTGCAAAAAGGATGGCGTGGGCAAATTGAGCCTCGTCTATGTGCGCACCTCCGACAACAAGGTGTTTGCAACCTACCCGCCGTATGACGAGTACGGCGTCTACAAGCAGCGCATCGTAGCGCAAGAGGGCGACAAGTACACAGAAGGCTCGCTTGATATCGGCGAGGTGGTACGCAAATATACCCCGAGCAGCGCCGACTTTGCGTATGACTCCAAGACCCAAACTGCAACCTATAACGGCAAGATGTATTTTGACGATGCCCCGCTGTATTCTATCCAGTATGGCGCGGAGGATGGCTCGTTCCCGTCTGTGACGAAGCCCACCAAGGCAGGCACCTACTCTGTCTACATCGTGGTGAATGATAGTGACCACTACGTTGGCAACCAGTACGAAGTGGGCACCTATACTGTGTCTGAGTCGAAGTACACCCTGACCGTGGACGACAAGTCTACCGAGCACGTTGCAGGTGAGAAGCTCAGCTTCACCGCAGACGAGAAGGACGGTTACACCTTCACCGGTTGGAAAGTGACCGGTCTGCCCACTGACGTGGACACCACTAAGGCGACCATCTCCTTCACGATGCCCGCAAACAAGGTTACGCTGAAAGCACAGTACACCGAGAACGCTCCCGAGACCTATGAGCTCAAGGTCACCGATGCAAAGGTCACCCTGAAGGATGGCAGCGCTGTTGCCGACCTGAAGGCTGTGCCTGTGGGTACAGAGCTCGTTGCCACCGCAGCCGAGAAGGACGGTTACACCTTCACCGGTTGGGAAGTGACCGGTCTGCCCACTGACGTGGACACCACTAAGGCGACCATCTCCTTCACGATGCCCGCAAACAAGGTTACGCTGAAAGCACAGTACACCGAGAACGCTCCCGAGACCTATGAGCTCAAGGTCACCGATGCAAAGGTCACCCTGAAGGACGGCGGCACTGTTGCCGACCTGAAGGCTGTGCCTGTGGGCACAGAGCTCGTTGCCACCGCACCCGAGAAGGACGGCTACACCTTCACCGGCTGGGAAGTGACCGGTCTGCCCACTGACGTGGACACCACCAAGGCAACCATTACCTTCAAGATGCCCGCAAACAACGTTACACTGAAAGCACAGTACACCGAGAACGCTCCCGAGACCTATGAGCTCAAGGTCACCGATGCAAAGGTCACCCTGAAGGACGGCGGCACTGTTGCCGACCTGAAGGCTGTGCCTGTGGGTACAGAGCTCAAGGCCACCGCAGACGAGGACACCGAGACCAGAGTGTTCAAGTGCTGGACTGGTCTGGAACTGGCCGAGGAGCAGAGCACCGCACGCGTGGTGTACTTCACCATGCCCGACCATGATGTGAACCTGAAGGCGGAGTTCGTTACTCCTACGAATAAACTCGAGGTCACCGATGCACAGGTCACCCTGAAGGACGGCGGCGCTGTTGCCGACCTGACAGCTGTGCCCGTGGGTACAGAGCTCGTTGCCACCGCAGCCGAGAAGGACGGTTACACCTTCACCGGTTGGGAAGTGACCGGTCTGCCCACTGACGTGGACACCACTAAGGCGACCATCTCCTTCACGATGCCCGCAAACAAGGTTACGCTGAAAGCACAGTACACCGAGAACGCTCCCAAGACCTATAAACTCGATGTCTCCGATGCAACGGTCACCCTGAAGGATGGCAGCGCTGTTGCCGACCTGAAGGCTGTGCCTGTGGGTACAGAGCTCGTTGCCACCGCAGCCGAGAAGGACGGTTACACCTTCACCGGTTGGGAAGTGACCGGTCTGCCCACTGACGTGGACACCACTAAGGCGACCATCTCCTTCACGATGCCCGCAAACAAGGTTACGCTGAAAGCACAGTACACCGAGAACGCTCCCAAGACCTATAAACTCGATGTCTCCGATGCAACGGTCACCCTGAAGGACGGCGGCGCTGTTGCCGACCTGACAGCTGTGCCTGTGGATACAGAGCTCAAGGTCATCGCAGACGAGGACACCGAGACCAGCGTGTTCAAGAACTGGAGCTGCACCGGTCTGGAGCTGACCGAGGAGCAGAGCACTGCCCATGTGCTGGAGTTCAAGATGCCCGCTCAGGATGTGAAACTGACTGCTGTGTTTGAAGTTCCTGCTACTCCCGATCCGGATCCCACTCCCGATCCTAAGCCGGACCCGGACCCCGATCCGGAGCCTACTCCCGATCCTAAGCCGGACCCGAACCCCGATCCGGATCCCACTCCTGATCCTAAGCCGGACCCGAATCCCGATCCGGATCCCACTCCTGATCCTAAGCCGGACCCGACTCCCGATCCGGAGCCTACTCCCGATCCTAAGCCGAACCCGAACCCCGACCCCACCCCCGCACCCGGCGGTGACAGTGACGGCGGCGGTGCTATCGTAATGGTGGCCGCTGTGGGCAGCGCAGCCATTGGCGCAGGTGCCTACATTGTTGGCACTACCGCCTACCTGAAGAGCGTCCTGCCCGAGGGCATGGCCATCCCCGCTAACCGCCAGCAGCTGGCAGTTGCACTGTGGACCGCCGCAGGCAAGCCCGCTACCCAGAGCACTGCACTGTTCAACGATGTGGCAGCAGATGCCGCAGAGCTGCAGGCCATTCGCTGGGTCGTGGAGACCGGCCTGATGACCGCACAGGACGGCAACTTCAAGCCCGGCAGCCGCGTGGGCCGCTTGGAGGTCATCCGCACTTGGAAGAACTACCAGCAGCGCGGCTAAAACCGCTGCCCCTTAACCCCTTATAACCCCGCAGGGACTGCTGCACAGCGCTGTGCGGCAGTCCCTTTTTTGCGTCCCAAAAGGGTGCGCAAGGGCTTTTTTAGGGCTTTTCAGGGCGATTCGATGCATTTCAGGGGCCATTCACGCAGAATTGCTCCACTTTTGCCGCCGTTCGTGGTATACTACAGGCACAGAGCAATACTCTGTTCAATATGCCATTCCCATAATTCCTATAGAGCAGAAAACCGTCCGGCAACCGCAAGCCGGGCGGTTTTCTGTTTTTTGCGGGTGCGTATGGTGCACCGGGTCGTTTCAGCGCATTTGCGGGGCGATTCATGTCCAAAACCGTCCAAAGCGGGCAAAACGTGGTACACTGGGTACAACAAAAGCGCCCGGCTTGGAGGGCGCTTGAGAAGGAGAGAATCTTATGCAAAAACGGCTCATCAGTATGGTTCTGGCGCTGAGCATGGCACTGACCGCAATGCCGCTGCCCGCCCTTGCCCAGAGCGCCCCGCCCGACACCGCCAGCGCCGCCGCACTGGCAGAGGAAAACGGCGAGATCACCAATATCTATACAAGCAATTCCTCCGGTAAGCCCATCGGCGATCTGGGCGACAGTGGAGACAGCTGGTCCTACGATGAGGCCAGCAATACGCTCACCCTGAAAAAAGGTACCTTCTGCCTCCGTAATTACGGCTATGACAGCTACAATAATTGCATCAAATGGAACATAAAGATCGAGCCCGGTGCCACCCTGCAGGAGGCGCGGATCGGCTCGGAATACCATAACGGCTATACCGTGACCAACGCAGGCACTATCTCCGGCGGCACCTTCTACGGCAAGGTGATCTGTGAAGCCGGGGCTGTCATCAGCGGCGGCACCTTTAAAGGAAATGCCATTGTTAATGCTGCGGGCGGCGAGGTCACCATTGAAGATGGCACCTTTGAAGAGGGTAGTTATACCAGCGGCATGACCGTTAAAGCAGCGGGTATCCTTACCATCAACGGCGGCACCTTTAAGGGCAAGCGCACCTGCTCCGTGGATATCGACAATTGTGAAAAGATCGTCATCAACGGCGGCAGCTTTGAAAGCGCGCTCACGGATCTTGAAAGGACAACGGAAATCATCATCAATGGCGGTCTGTTCAACGACAAGCTGTATGTTGCAGGAGATAAATGTACCGTCAACGGCGGTCTGTTCACCACTGAAGATGACCCGCTGCCCGAGGATGCAGCCGTCAACGGCGGCTATTTCACGGCAAAACGCACAGGACTTGTAGCCATTGATGCAACCGATGCTCCGGTGTATGCCCCTGTCGCGGTGGCAGCGGACGGCACGGTGAACGAGTGGTCGGCAGATGCCTATGACACCCTCTATGTTGTCTCCGGCAAACCGGTGACCCTGAGACCTACCTACAAGCTGAAGAGTGTCGTCAGCGGCGGCGAGGAGCTGAACTATAACGACGGGAACGGCGCAGTCAGCTTTACTGTGGGCGCTGAAGCTGTCCAGCTCAACAGCGTTATTTGGGAAGAGCTGGTCATTGAAGCGGACGGCTTCCCCAAGGGCACGGACGGCGGTGTCTACGGCGCAAAGGGCAACGGCTGGTCCTTTGACCCGGCGCACAAGCACGCAGAACTGTTTACAAACGATGTCCCCACCCTGACCATCGAGAAGGACGCTGTGCTGGACTTTGATGAGGTGATAAACAACGCCGATACAGTAAAATTTGCAGTTGAAAACTACGGCACCTTCAAAGGTACGCTGAACTCCACCCGGTATGTGTACAATAGGGAGGGCGGCGTCATCAAGGATGCCACGCTGAACAGCGCGCAGAGCCTTTACAATGACGGCCTTGTGGAGAATTCGGTGCTGTGCGTTAGGTACATCGGCAACGGCTGGCGCGACCCGGCACAGCCCGCTACCATTCGCAACTCTGCGCTGGATGTTACCGGATATTCGGTAGTCAACATGGCTTCCAATAAGGCTGTGCTGGACGGCTGCTATAACAGCGCCGGTTACACCGGCACTGCCGTGATCCAAAACGGCGGCACGGTCGAAAACAGCCAGAACACCCTGAAGCTGCCGGTGGAAAATACGGCCGGCTATGACGGCAATGCAGAGCCCTACCAGCCCATCATTGACGGCGGCGAGTGCACCGTTGTTTATAACGAGGGCGGCATCATTCAGGGCAGCCCCATCATCCACGCACTGGTGGCAAAGGATACCGAAGACCTGAACGGTGCTACGGATTACTACACCCTGAACTACACTGCACCGGAAGGTGCCGAGTACGCTAAAAAATACATCAACGGCATCAATGGCATGATGGAGGGTGTTTGGGACGCAGAAACCTCCACCCTCTACGTTGACACCGATCTGAACACCATCTCGGTCATCACGCATGCCCCCATCAAGAGTGTGAACGGCGTAGCTTATAGCGGCTCTGTAGCCGATGGAGAGCGTTACAACAGCACCATCGACCTGCGCAGGTATAACATCCCGCAGACCCATATCCTTAACCTGAGCGCCACCGGCGAGGGCGCGGCGGAATTGCCGCCGGCAGACCCCGCAGACTTTGCCTTTGTCCTGCCCAACAACCTGACCTATGACGGCAGTCCCAAGGAAGTAACTGTTAAGAACACCAGCAATAAGGACTACGGTGATGTTACCGTGACCTACATGCAGAATGGCAAAGTGCTGGACGGCGCTCCCATTGAGCCGGGCGATTACAGCTATACTGTAACCGTCGCAGGCAGTGCACAGTATGCGGGTGGAACTGTTAAAACAGGCTCGTTCCGCATCATCGCCGAGACCACCCCGGAGGAGCCGCCAGAGCAGCCGCCGCAGGAGGACAGCACCGAGTTCAGCCCACTGCAAACGGTGGCCACCGTAGCCGGTACAACGGCGTGGTTTGCAGGCAGCGCAGTAATGGGCTATGAGGCTGTTACTTACAGCATCCTTGCAGACCTGCTGCCCAAGGGCACGCCCATCCCGCGCACCCGGGAACAGCTGGCCGTGCTGCTGTGGAGCACCGCAGGCAAGCCCGAACCCGCTGCACCCGCTGTTTACAGCGATGTAGCGGAGCCGGATACCGCCAAGGCAGCCCGCTGGGCTGTGGAGGCCGGGCTGCTGCCCGACATGGGTGAGGGCGCCTTTACGCCCGGCAAGCGTGTGACCAAGGTACAGGTCATCCGCGCATGGAACCGGCTGAAAAAGCTGGGTTTGGCGAAATAACAATTGCCATCTCCTGATCGATCCTTTCCAATAAGTGCAGCAAGGCCGTCCGGCGAATGCCGGACGGCCTTGCTGTGTTGTGTAGGAGAGGATTCCCCGCAGCGCCGCCGCTTCCGCAGGAAGCAGGCGTTGTAAATGCCGTTTGCCATTACGATCCTACCCGTGAAAATGGGATAGCGGAGCGTCCGCAGACGCTCCGCTATCCCGAAAATTAAAATAATTCTTCCGCTGCAACGACGACGACCGCCGCCAGTGGCGGAAACAGGGAGGAGTTGTTGGGGCAGCGGCCAGCAAGACGCGAGTGCCGCCCAAGGCACGAAGCGGATGCTGGGTGCCGCAACCCGGAAGACGCGGAGGGCATTTTCAATCGTTCTCCACCCCGGGGCACCCGGCGGCGCGCCATGCGGCGCACAGCACCTCTTTTTCCGGCTTGGAGAGCTTTTTCAGGGCGGCTTCCCGGCGCAGGGCGGCGCGCTTGTCCGCGCAGCGCTCCAGATAGGCAAAGCCTACCGCGCCGTGGGTGCGGGTGTAGCGGGCACCTTTGCCGCTCTGGTGCGCTTTCAGCCGGGCGGCGGGGTGGTTCGTCCAACCGGTGTACAGCTGCCCGCCGGTGCAGCGCACCATGTAAACGTAGGCGACGTCAGGCAAGGCGTCCATTGTTTTTCAACACCTGACGGCAGGCGGCAAGGGCGGTCTCCTTGTCCTTGGCGGTGATGAGGAAGCGGCTGGCGTGGCAGAAGCTGATGCCCGGGATGCCGCTCTTCTGCTCGATGACCTCCTGCGGCTGCCCCGCCCAAGACTGGGGAAAGGGCAGCTTGGACTTTTTGGTCTTGTGGTCGGTGACGCACTGGGCGCTCCACCCGCCGCGCTGGCTGGGGTACACCACAAACAGGGCATCAGTCTTGTACAGGCCGTTTTTCCACGGCAGATAGCAGGGCAGCACCACGATGCCGTCGCGGGAGTTGCGGTAGGCCTGCTGCACTTTTTCGTCCGCGCGGTTCACGGCGTTGGCGCTGTCGATCTGGTTTTCCAAGATCTGCTTTGCCACAGCAACCGCCTTGAAAAAGCAGCTGTCCTGATCCTCCTTGGAGTCCCACACCGGGTTGAAAAAGCCAATGGCATCGCACAGGCTGTTCTGCTCGCCGGTGTTGTCGTTCAGGTCCAGCGGCTGGATGAAGTTTTCGTCAATGAGCCGCGCCTGCCGCTCGCCTACAAGACCCGGGCCCAGCACCCGCCACAGCAGGCCAAAGGCCGCGTAGGGCACGCCGTTGGCGCGGTACTCCCGGGGCTCCTGATGGTGGTCGAACATCCCAAAGCCGATATCGTACACGATGCCGTCAAAATCGTCAGGCACGGTAAAGCCGCGGGTGATCTTGATATCCGGGCGCAGAATTTGCAATAGCGCCGTAGCAAACACATCGTCGGCATGGAACTTGCCGGCGTGGGTAAAACCGTTTGCGGGAATTTTCATGGACTTGATACCTCTTCTTTATTTTCAGATATACCTTCGTTTTGTCTGATATCAGTATAGCACAATCCCGCCCGTGGGACAACAAAAAGGAGCTGCCGTACGGGTGCGGCAGCTCCAGATTGGTTCTATTTACAGTGCCGAATAGCCGAAGCTGTTTACCAGCGCGTCAATGTGCTGCCCGGCCTTGCACAGGGGGCAGTCGCGGGAGTCGAAGCTGGCGTAATCCGGCAGACTGGTGGGGTCGAAGATGGAGGTGACCGGGTAGCCGAGGCACTCGTGAGTGGTGGCAAAAATAGCCGAAAGCCCGGCCACGATGCCGCCGTAGTAGTTTACGGCTTCCACAGCTGCCTGAATGGTGTAGCCGGTGGTGATGGATGCGGCCAGAATGAGGACGTGCTTGCCCTTGACCATGGGAGCAAGATTGTCCCGCAGAATGATCTGGCTGCCGGAGGTGTATTCCGGGGTGACGATGTAGATGGTCTTGTGGGCATTCATATTGGTAAAGCCGTCCTTGGTCAGCTCGTTGGCAAGGCAGGTGCCAATGACCTGTGTGCCGTCCAAGCAGAGCACGGTATCCACGATGGTGCTGTGCTGGTAAGCGCTGACCAGCTCCTTTGCCACGGCTTTTGCCTCGGAAAGGCGGGACTTTTGGGTGGTCACGTCGATGTAATAGTTGATGTGGCTGTGGCTGGTGGCAAAATGTCCCTTGGCCACCCGCAGGAACAGTTCGCTTTTGCTGGTGGGAAGCTTGACCATGTTGATCATTGTACAGCACTCCTTTTTTCACCGGGCGCAGCTGCGCCGCAAAATACAAAACAGCGCGGCAACCCGTTCCGGTTGCAGCGCTTATTTTTCTTCTCTGCTTCTTTATTGTACTGAAAAATGTCGCTGTGCACAAGACACAAACCTGACGAAAAACCTTGCTTTTTTACAGACATATCGCCGAAAACTTGGATGCAAAGGCCGCTGCCGCCCGGAATGCTGCACCGCAAAGAGTGCACAGCGGCAAGACCGGTACGGCGGCGGGGGAGGAACACGCTTTTTTGCGCAGCACGGAAAATTTTGCAAAAAGGACTGGTATTTTTGCGGGTTTTGAGTATAATATAAGAGATAGTTCAAATTTGAAGTAAGAGGAGAATCACTTCCATGGCACAGGCAAAACAGGATATGGGCAGCGGCAGCGTAAAAAAGCTGATGCTGCAGCTCATGATCCCGGCGGTCGTTGCACAGGTGGTCAACCTGCTGTATAACATCGTGGACCGCATTTACATCGGACATATTGCCGGCATCGGCGCGGCAGCGCTGACCGGCGTGGGCTTGTTCACCCCCATCCTTATGCTGCTGAATGCGTTCGCCATGCTGGTGGGCGCGGGCGGCGCACCCCGCACCGCCATTGCGCTGGGACAGGGCGACAAGGAGCAGGCGGAGAAGATCATCTCCAACAGCTTTACCATGCTGCTGCTCTTCTCGGTGGTGCTGACCGTGATGTTCTACGCCGGAGCACCCACCCTGCTGCGGCTCTTCGGTGCCAGTGACGCCACCCTGCCCTATGCGCTGAGTTACAGCCGCATCTACATTCTGGGCTCGGTGTTCGTGCTGCTGGTGCTGGGCATGAACCCCTTCATCACCACGCAGGGCTTTGCCAAGACCAGTATGCTTACCACCGTCATCGGTGCGGTCATCAACATTATTCTCGACCCCATCCTGATTTTTGGTCTGGGGCTGGGCGTGCAGGGCGCTGCCATTGCCACCGTGCTCAGTCAGGCCGTGGGTGCGGTGTGGATCCTGCACTTCCTCACCGGCAAAAAGACCATCCTGCGCCTGCGCAAGGATTATATGCGCCCGGAAAAGAAGGTCATCCTGCCGGTGATGGCGCTGGGCATCTCCACCTTTGTGATGATGTCCACCGAGAGTTTGCTGTCCATCAGCTTCAGCTCCAGTCTGGCGCGGTACGGCGGCGATGTGGCTGTGGGTGCTATGACCGTTATCACCAGCGCTTCCCAGCTGTGCACCCTGCCCATTCAGGGCATCTGTCAGGGCGGTCAGCCGGTGATGAGCTTCAATTTCGGCGCGGGCAAAAAGCTCCGCGTCAAGGAGGCATTCCGCTTCCAGCTGACCCTGTGCAGCTGCTACACCTGCCTGTTCTGGCTGCTCATGATGCTGGCACCGGGGGCTGTGGCGGGCATCTTCACCTCGGATACGGCGCTGATCGACTACACCACATGGTCCATGCGCATCTACATGGCCGGTATCTTTGCCATGGGCTTCCAGATCGCCTGCCAGCAGAGCTTTATGGCGCTGGGTCAGGCTAAGGTCAGCCTGCTGCTGGCCTGTCTGCGCAAGATCATTTTGCTGATCCCGCTCATCTTCATTCTGCCGCACCTGCTGCCGAACCCGGTATTCGGCGTCTTTCTGGCAGAGCCGGTCAGCGATATTCTGGCGGCCACCATTACCACCATCACCTTCTTCTCCCGCTTCAACGGTATTCTGGAGCGGGGCGCCGCGAAGGTATAATAATAACAACAAAGGCTGCTGCGCATTCTGCGCAGCAGCCTTTGTGCTGTGTAATTGATTTTAGACGGCCTCCGGCTCACCCAGAGCCAGCACCTTCGTCAACTCAGCCTGCACCTTGGCGTTGGTGGCATCGGTGACGGCCAGCACATCGGAATAGAACTTTTCCATCTCGTCACGGGTGGAGAAGGTGGCCACATACATCTGGTTGCCCATGGCACCGGACAGTGCCTCGGGGATGCGGTCCACCATGCGCATGTTGTCCTGATATTTCTGCATCAGCTGCTCGTGGCTGTAAACGAAGCTCTTGCCGTCCCGGCGGCCGGCAAAGGCGCAGTAGTAGTGCTCACCCACCGGCATATCGGTGCCGCCGAAGGCAATCATGTCTGCCCAGATCTTGTACACGTTGGTGGAGCGGGCAAAGTCGATCATGTCCGGGGTAAAGCCGCCGCAGGGGCGCATGTTGACTTCCAGCGCCACGATCTGGCCTTTTTTGCCCATGCTGGCCTGATTCTCGGTCATGCGGAAGAACTCGAAGTGGACAAAGCGGCTCTTCACCCCAAAGCTCTTGACGGCGGCACGGCCCGCGGCGCGGGTATCCTCCGGCAGATCCTTGATGATGTAGTAGATGGAGTTGTCATCGTTGTTCACGATGTCCATGATGGACACGGGGCTTACGTTGCCCGCCTCAAAGATGGGGTTGCCGTGGGCGTCAATGATGGCATCGTAGCTGTTCACCTCGGCACGGACGAACTCCTCCATGATGTAAGCCACATCCGGGTGCTCTTTTTCCTTGTAGGCCAGAAATGCCTCCAGCTCCTTGTCGCTGGAAAGGCGGTGGGTATCCGAAGCGCCCACGCCGTTGTCCGGCTTGACCACCACCGGGTAGCCTACCTGTGCCACAAAGGCCTTGCAGCCTGCAAGGTCATCCACCATGTGGTAGCGGGCGGTGGCGATACCGGCCTTCTGATAGTACTCCTTCATCTTGCTCTTGTACTTGATGCGGGGCATATCAGAGGTCTGGAAGCCGCTGGTAATGTGGAAATCGGTGCGCAGGGCGGCATCCCGTTCCAGCCAGTATTCATTGTTGGACTCCAGCCAGTCGATGCGACCATACTTGAAGGCGAAAAAGGCCACGGCGCGGTATACCTCGTCGTAGTTTTCCAGACTGTTCACCTTGTAGTACTCGTTCAGGCTTGCCTTCAGCTCCGGCTTCAGCTCCTCGTAGGGCTGGTCGCCGATGCCCAGCACGTTCAGGCCGTTGTTTTTCAGCTCCCGGCAGAACTGCCAGTAGTTCGTGGGGAAGTTGGGGGAGATAAAAATAAAGTTCTGCATAGTATTTGTTGATTCCTCTTTCCGTTACCTCTATGATTGCAATGCCCCTGCGGGGCGGGACAGACTTTAATATTGGGAAACAACGGCGCGTCCATGGACGCGCCGTTGTTTCGTTTTCACGGGATGGGTCACTGCTGACCCAGAATGTAGGGCATATAGTATGCCACCTGCTTATACCACCAGTTCCAGTCGTGGTTGACATCGTGACCCCACAGGTCTACCCAGATGGGGATATGCTTTGCTTCAAAGATGCGCTTGAGCAGCCATGTGGTGTCCGGCTGTTCCCAGTCGCCCTGACCGCAGCAGATGACAGCTTTCTGGCTGCGGAACAGCTGCATATAGGGGTGATCCTCCGGGAAGTTCTTCATGTAGTCCACGGGGGAGTTCATGTACACCAGCTCGTCCATATAGTTGCCAAAGCCGTAGTGAGCAGTGTAGATGCCGCTGAGTGCCAGACAGCCGCAGAAGATATCCGGGCGGCGCAGGTACAGGTTTACCGCATGGGTAGCGCCCAGACTGCACCCGAAGGCGATGATGCCGGGCAGGTCGCTCCAGCCGTTGCGCTGCTGCGCCAGATGCTGAAGCATCGGAGCGACCTCGCGGGTGATGTAGCGCAGCCACTGCTCATAGCGGCGGATGCGCCAGTAGGGATTGCCCTGTGCGTCCGACCAGGTTTCCTGATCCATGGTGTCGATGGAAAGCACCATGATCTGCCCGGACTCGATCCACGGGGCAAGGGTGTCGGTCATGTGGAAGTTTTCAAAATCGAAGAATCGGCCGTCCTGACAGGGAATATACAGCATCGGGCGGCCTGCGTGGCCGTAAAGCTTGCACTCCATATCCCGTCCCAGTTCCGGGCTGTACTCCTTGAAATACTGCATCTCCATGGTGTTTCCTCCTTTGGTGTGGTTATGGTATCGGGGCACCCCTTCTTTTATTCCTCCACCTCATACAGCAGGGTGTGGAACACGAAGGGCAGCTGTTTTTCCCAGCTGGCCTCGCAGTGGGTGCCGCCGGGCACGATACGGCTGGTCAGGTGGATGCCCCGGGTCATCAGCTTGCCGCTCAAGGCAGAAAACTGTCGGCGGATGCCATCGTGATTGCCCATCTCCCGGGAGCCGTAATCCATGTACAGCACCGTGCCGGGGACAAGCTTTGCACGTCCCACAAGGCCGGAAAGCTTATCCGGTGCCACCCAGATAGAGGGCGACAGCGCCGCGGCGCGGCTGTAAGTATCGTTATATTGCAGCAGAGCGTACAGGCTCATCAGCCCGCCCATGCTGCTGCCGCCGATAAAGGTATGTGCCCTGTCCGGCAGGGTGCGGAAATTCTGGTCGATCAAAGGCTTGAACCGGTGGATGAACCAGCTCATGGTGGCCTGTCCCTTGCCGTCAAAGTGGCCGTAGGTGGGGTCATCGAAGCGGTAGGGAGAATACTCCACCAGACGCTCATTGTTCGCCCCGGCGTTGCACTCGATGGCCGCCACGATCAGCGGGGTGTCGGTATAGTCCAGATAATCTGCCACGCCCCAGCTTTTGCCGTAGGTGGCATCCTCGTTGAAAAACACGTTCTGCCCATCGAACATATACAGCACGGGGAACCGGCGTTCCGGCTGTGCCTCGTACATGGTGGGCAGATAGACATACGTCCGGCGCTGCTCGGTGCCGTTGACCGCCGGGTAACTCATGCTCCATTTTTTGATCATGGTGCTTCTTTCCTCTCAAATCTTCCTGCAAAGGGCACAGGCGGCAAGCCTACGCCCTTTATAGGTAGTGTAGCACCATGCGGCGGGAATTGCAATCTTTATGCGCAAAGGGGCGGTGAGACGATTTAGAATGCGCTCCGCTTCGCTCTGCGCATCATCAGCGGAAATATTATTTATAATTTCGCAATTCTGGAAAATCTGCGGATTTTCCAGAATTGCCTTTTCACAGGAGGGGTCGTAACGGTGAACGGCATCTGCGGTGATGCAAAAGGGACTGTTGCCCCAGACGGTGTGCAACAGTCCCTTTAAAAGCCGTAGGGTGACAGGCGGCTCAATATTTCTTTTCCACAGGCACGATCCAGCCCTTGGTATCGGGGATCTTGCCCCACTGCATACCGGTCATGGTGTCGTACAGCTTCTGGGTGACAGGGCCGATCTTGCCGTCGCCGATGAAGGCGTGCTCGCCCTTCCAGACCAGCTCCTTGACGGGGGAGACGACAGCAGCAGTACCGGTGCCGAACACCTCTTCCAGCTTGCCTTCGCGGGCAGCTGCCATGATGTCGGCAATGGCGATCTTGCCCTCAACGACCTCGTAGCCCCAGTCCTTCAGCAGTTCGATGCAGCTGCGGCGGGTGACGCCGGGCAGCACGGTGCCCACGGTAGCGGCGGTGTACACCTTGCCATCGATCTTGAACATGATGTTCATGCTGCCAACTTCTTCAACGTACTTCTTTTCCACGCCGTCCAGCCACAGCACCTGTGCGTAGCCCTGCTCCTCGGCCAGCTCACCGGCCTTGATGGAAGCGGCGTAGTTGCCGCCGCACTTGGTAAAGCCGGTCAGACCCGGGGCGGCGCGGATATACTCATCCTCCACATAGATGCGCACGGGGTTGATGCCCTCGGCGTAGTAAGCGCCGGAGGGAGCGCAGATGATGCAGAAGATATAGTGCTTGGAGGCGTGCACGCCCAGACCCACATCATTGGCAAAGATGAAGGGACGGATGTACAGGGAAGCGCCGTCGGTGTGGGGCACCCAGTCGCGGTCCACGTCCACCAGAGCCTCGACAGCCTGAATGTAGTCCTCTACCGGGATCTTGGGAATGCACAGACGGTCGGCAGAATCCTGAAAACGCTTGGCGTTGCAGTCCGGGCGGAACAGCTGCACGGTGTCGTCGGCGGTGCGGTAGGCCTTCATGCCCTCAAAGATCTCCTGTGCGTAGTGGAACACCACGGTAGCGGGGTCCAGTTCAAAGGGACCATAGGGGACGATGCGGGCATCGTGCCAGCCCTCACCCTCAGTGTAATCCATGACGAACATATGGTCGGAGAACTTTTTGCCGAAGCCAAGCTTCGTCTCATCGGTGGGCTTTGCCTTGGGCGTAGCCGTGCGGGTGATCTTGATATCCAACATAGTGAGTTTCCCTCTTTCCTTTTATGCGCGTGCGCACGATTTCCGGCGCTTTATGACACAAATGTTGGTTTCTATTATAATATTCCCTGCCGGTTTTGCAAGGAATCGCAAAATGTTTCATCTTTCCACCGGTAAAGTTGCACCAGATTGTGAGCACAATGGTGTGCAAACTGCCAAATCTATGGTACAATAGGGGCACAGAGCACTTTGCGGGGCACAGCCCCGCTTTTCTATGGAAGGAGCATACTGCATGATCGACAGCGTTATTTTTGATATGGATGGCCTGATGTTCGACACCGAGCGGGTCTGGGCTACCCTGTGGGAGCCTGCACTTGCCACCCTTGGGCTTTCTTATAAGGAGGGGCTGGACGTTGCCGCCCGCGGCACGGCGGGAGATTCCATGCGGGCGGTGCTGCGCCGCTTCTATGGGGAAAACTGCGACACGGACGCCATCATCGAGGCGCTGCACGCACAGGCGGAAAAGGCGTTTCAGGCACCGCCGCCCAAAAAGCCCGGACTGGACGAAATTCTGACATGGCTGGACGCGCAGCACATCCCCATGGCGGTGGCCTCTTCCAGCCGGATGGCCTCTATCCGGCATCATTTGGACGGCTGGGGCTTGACCCACTACTTTAAGGTGATCGTCTCCGGCGAGCAGTTCTCGGCGTCCAAACCCGACCCGGAAATTTTTCTGCGGGCAGCGGAGGCGCTGGGCACCCAGCCCGGCCGTACCCTTGTGCTGGAGGACAGCTACAACGGTGTGCGCGCCGGTGCCGCCGGCGGCTTTGTCACCGTGATGGTGCCGGACATGGCACCCGCCAACGACGAGATGCGCCGTCTGTACACCGCCGAGTGCCGCGACCTGTACGAGGTGCTGGAAGGCTTGCAGAAGGGGAGATTCTGATTGTGAAAATACAATGCCGGACAGCCCGCAGGCTGTCCGGCATTGTGCTATTTTAACGTGCTTTTTTTCTGCGGCGGAGCTTGCGCACCAGTTTGCGGAGCAGCAGCACAAGGCACACCACCAGCAGAATGACGGTGAGGATCAGGCCAAGTAGGATAAAGGCAAAGCGGTTGGGCTTTTTCAGCAGCGCGGAAAGGCTGCGGCTGTCCTCTACCTTTTTGCGGTCGTGCAGGGTGTTGTAGTAGTCCGGCACGTTGCCGATGCCGTCGCCGTCGGTGTCCTCGAACGAGGCCATGTACCGCGCAATGGCGTCCCAGCCCTTCAGCTCTTTGCCGTTTTCGGTCAGGATCACATCCTCAAAATCTTCGATGGGGGTGCCGTCGGCGTACTTCGGCACGATGGACAAAAGGCCGTAGGACATATCCGTCACGGCGCTCAGCATCTGCCCGCTGTAAAGGTCTGCTACGATGCGGTACAGCTTGTCGTCCTGCAGCTCCACGCGCTGCCCGTCCTTGACCAGATAGACGTCCGTCACCTTGTTCAGCAGCAGACGGTGGGGGTTGTAGGTAAAGTTCAGGCCGCTGCAATACAGCCGCGCGGTGGTCATGAAATCCGACACGGAAGCGTCGATCTCGGCGGCGGTGCGCAGTTCCTTGCCGGTGAGGTAGACTTCGATGAGAGGATAGCCCGGCACGCCGTCCGCGCCGATGCCCAGCGAGAAGGAGTTGAACACCTGCTCCACTGTGATATCGCCCCGGGCGTAGGTGTCGCGCACGGTGCCGCTGGGTACTACCGCCAGATCTACCGGCACGCCGTCATAGTCGGCGGCGTTCTCCACCGCGTACACATAGGCATCCGCGATGATATCGCCCAGATTATGCTCGGTGTGCACCTTGCCCAGATCCTCCAGGTTAGAGAAAACAACATCGTTTTCTGCCAGCACCTGATCTTTGGTGTAGCCGAACTGCGCCAGATAATCCTCGTCCACTGTGTCCATAAAGCGGTCGATGACCTCTTGCGTTTCCGCATCGGCGGGGATGTCGGCGGTGATGGGGATCAGCTGGTAATTGGTCACCTGCCAGCGGCCGTCCGCTTTTTGTGCCATGGTAAGGCTGCCCAAATTTTTGCCGTATTCGCCGCAGGAGACCACATAGGTGTCCCCGTGCCGGATGGGTTCCCGGATGCGGCTGTGGGTGTGACCGCTCAGGATGAGGTCAAGGTCAGGTACACCCTTGGCCAGCAGCTCGTCCTCAGACTTTTTGGGATCGTCCCATGTACCGCTGTGGGAAACGCAGACGATCATATCCACGTTTTCGTTCGCCTTGATCTCTGCCACGGTGGCCTTTACCGCCTGTACTGGGTCCTTGAATTTCAGCTCGCAGGTGGGTGCGCAGGAGAGCGCATCCTTGCCGAAAACGCCCACCACGGCAATGCGCACATCGCCCTTCTGCACCATGGTGTAGTCCTGCACGCCGTAGGCGGTAAAGGCGTCTTTGAGCATCTGTTGTCCCTCAGTGAGGCCGGCGGCTTCCATGGCGTCCCAGTCTACATTGCAGACCACGATGGCCGGGACGGCATCGCCGGAGGTGCGGGCACTGGTAAGCATATTGGCAAGCCCCTTGGAGCGGTAATCAAACTCGTGGTTGCCGAAGGTGGTCACATCGTAACCCATGTAGCCCAGCATCCGCAGCTCTGCGGCCTGCGTTTCAAACACCGTCTGGATCAGGGTGCCCATGGAAAAATCGCCGCCATCGATCACAAGGGTGTCCGGGTCTTTGGCGCGCTGCGCCTTGATGAGGGTGTTGGCGCGGGCAAAGCCGCCGATGTCCGTCTCCTCATCCTCCACCACGGTGGTAAAGGTATTCAGGTGGGAGTGGGTGTCGTGGCTGAACAGGATGTCCAGCGTTTTGCCCGTCTCCGGTGCCTGCCCATAGGCGGCGGGAATGCCCAGCAGCACCGAAAACAGCAGCAGCACGGCCACCGTCATGGCGAAAAGCTTTTTCATGGCGTGTTCTCCTTTGTTGCGTCCTTATTTTTTCGGCTCAGCCAAATTTTTACAGCATCGGAAAAAGTAATACCACTCTATAAAAATAAACTATCTGCACGCTATTTTAGCATAAATGCACAAAATAAACAAGACGGCAGTTGCCTTTTTGCGCCGATATGCAACGCTTTTGGAAAATCAGACTTGTTTTGTCTCCTGCAAAAACAAAACCAGCCAAGCCCGCAGGCTTGGCTGGTTTGAAAGCGATCGGTATTCCCTGATCAGGCACCCACGATCAGGCGCACGGCGCCGTAGATGCCGGCGTCGTTGCCAAGGCTGGCGGCCTTGATGGGGGTCTCCTTGCAGGACTGGAAGGCGTACTCCTTGTAGTGGCGCACCAGCGGGGTGAACAGAACCTCCCCGGCGCGGGCCACGCCGCCGCCGATCATGAACATTTCGGGGTCGGTGGTGGCGGCAATGTTTGCCAGTGCCATGCCCAGCGTAGAAGCCATCTCGTCCACCTCACGGGCAGCCAGTGCGTCCCCGGCGCGGGCGGCGTCGAACACGTCCTTGGCTTCAAAGTCCTTGCCGCGCAGGGTGCAGGCGATGTCCGGGTTTGCGTCCAGCAGCTTCTTCATGCAGCGCACAACGCCGGTGGCGCTGGAATACTGCTCCAGACAGCCGCGCTTGCCGCAGCCGCAGACGGCGGTCTCGTGGGGGTTGACGGTGATGTGGCCGATCTCGCCGCCGGCACCGTGAGCGCCGTCGATGACCTTGCCATTCACGATGACGCCGCCGCCCACGCCGGTGCCCAGTGTGACCATGACGGCGCTGCGGCAGCCCTGTGCCGCGCCCATCCAGATCTCGCCCAGCGCAGCTACGTTGGCGTCGTTGCCCACCAGCACCCGGATGCCGCCCAGCAGCTCGCTGAGCTCAATGGAGACGTTGCGGTTGCCCCAGCCGCCAAGGTTTGCACACACGATGGGCACGATGCTGGAATCCAGCACCGGGCCGGGCACGCCCAGACCGACACCCTCGACTTTGTCTGCGGACAGACCCTTTTCCTGCATCTTCTGCTGCACGGCAGCAGCCAGATTTTCCAGAATGTGAGCACCGTTATTGGAAGTATCGGTGCTTACCTCCCACTTTTCCAGCAGCTTGCCGCTGGTGGTGAACAGGCCGACCTTGGCGGTAGTGCCGCCCAGATCGATGCCAAATGCGTATTCCTTCATGTCATTTACCCCTTTGATGCGGATGCGCCGCATTTTTTATCAGTATTTTATAGTATACCATATTTTTCCGTAAAAGAGCAGTACTGCGGCGGCATTTCGTGCAATCGGACTGAAATCTGTGTAAAATTTTGGGCAGTTCCACAAGGAGATTCAGCGCACGGTGTTGGTCAGCGTGCCGATTCCTTCGATCTCGCACTGCACGGTGTCGCCCGGGTGCAAAAACTGCGGCGGGTCCATGCCCATGCCCACCCCGGCAGGGGTGCCGGTGGCGATGATGGTACCGGCTTTCAGGGTCATGCCCTGCGAAAGCTCGTGGATGACATGGTCGATATCAAAAATTTGCAGTTTGGTGTTGGAATCCTGCCGCAGCTCGCCGTTCACCCGGCTGCGGATAGGCAGCGCGGGCGGGTAGGTGTCAAATTCGTCGGCGGTGACGATGCAGGGCCCCATGGGGGTAAAGCCGTCCAGACTTTTGCCGAAATACCACTGCTTGTGGGCGGTCTGCACGTCCCGGGCGGAGACATCGTTCAGGATGGTGTAGCCGAACACATAGTCTTTGGTCTGCCCGGCGGGCACATCCTTGGCGTCCTTACCCAGCACCACAGCCAGCTCACACTCGTAGTCCAGCTTCTGCACAAGGTCGGTGTGCGCCTCGATGAAGCCGCCGTCCGGTACCGCGCGGCTGACCCGCTTGGAGAAGTAGATGGCGTCCTGATGCTGGGTGGAAAAGGCGTCCGCAGAGTACTTTTCGGCCTCGTCCGAGTGCGCCATATAGTTGATGCCCAGACAGACCACGTCCTGCGCGGGGCAGGGGATGGGGCTTTGCAGGGTGACGGCCTCCACCGGCAGCGCGGGGATGCCGCTGATGGCCAGCTGCAAGCCGAACCGCACCTGCGGGGTGAGGAAGGGGATGGCATCGGACAGGGTCTCGTAGGAGAGCCCCAGCCAGCTCAGCGGCCAGACCTGTGTGCCGTCCTGCGAGAGGATGGCGGGGTCCTCCATGCCGTCCGGCAGGCGGCAGGTGACAAAACGCATACAGTCCCCCTCCTCTCAGTGCCGGTAGGCGATGGCGCTGCGGATGCGGTCGGCTTCCGCTTCTCCGGCCAGCTGACGCACCAGCTCCAGCGCAAAGGGGATCGCGCCGCCCAGACCGTAGCTGGTGGTGATGTTGCCATCCACGACCACCTCGGTGTCCAGCACATGGGCGCCGGCCAGCTTGTCCTGAAATGCAGCGTGGGCGGTGGCGTTTTTGCCCTCCAGCAGACCCAGTGCTGCCAGCACGCTGGGTGCGGCGCAGATGGCGGCTACCTTTTTGCCCGCCTTTGCAAAGGCGATGCAGGTGTCGGTCACCGTCTTGTTGGCGGCAAGGTTTGGCGTGCCGGGAATGCCGCCGGGCAGCACCACCAGATCTACATCGGAATAATCGACCTCCTCTGCCAGCGCATCAGCGGTGATGTGCACCTTATGGCTGCTCAGAATCTCCCGGCTGCCGGAAGCACTGGCCACCAGCACCTCCACCTTGGCGCGGCGGAGCAGATCCACCACCAGCAGAGCTTCGCACTCCTCGGTGCCCTCCGCAAAAAATACAACAGCTTTTGCCATAAGAATAACCTCCTGTTCAAATCTTAAAAAGAAAAGCCGCGTGCCGCAGCTTTGGGCGGTACGCGGCTTTTGTATCAGTCAGCGGCCTTTTTTTCAGCTTCCAGCAGCGCACGCAGCACACTATCGTCCGCGCTCAGCACCCGGCTGACCCGGCTGATGATGGCGCTGGACGCGCCGGTCTTGTCCATGATCTCGGTGTAGATGCACTTGTCGGCCAGCAACTCGGCAATGTTGTAGCGCTGCTCCATTGCGCTGAGTTCCGAATAGCTGCACACGTCCTGCAGAAAACGATAGCATTCCTCCGGGGTCTTGAGCTGCAGAAAAGCCCGGTACAGTCCGGAGTTGCCGGTGGGATGATCTTTCGCCATGATAGTCTCCTTTTTTGCACAGAATGCCCGCAGACAGCGGCTTTATTACACTACATCAGTGTAGTACAAATGCGGATAAATTTCAATGGCTATTTTGTGATTTTTCGGAAATCAGCTCAGGGTGTGCTCATACACCAGCTCGTTGCGGGGCACGGTGCCGGTCTCCTGCTCGGCGGGGCGCAATTCGCGGTAGCGCAGCGCCTTGAAGAACTGCTGCACCGGCAGTGCCTTGGCGTGGATGGTGCACCACACCCGGCCTTTGCCCTCGCCCTTGGCCAGCCGCTCACAGGTCTGCACGATATCCCGGCCGATGGCTTTGCCGCGGTATTCCGGCTTGAGGTACAGGTGCATCAGGTGCAGGGCGGTGTTCTCCATCTTCCACGCAAAGTAGCCGATGAGCTTGCCCCCCAGAAACACCAGAAAATAGTTCACGTCATTGTCGATGTCCGCTTCAATGGCGTCGGCGCTTTGCAGCTCCTCCACAAGGGCGTCCAGCTGCTTTGCGGGGTAGTAGCGCTTGTAGACCTCGTGCCACAGTTCGCTGGCAAGGTCGGCGGTGTTGTGGATGTATTTGGCCTTTGCGACCAGCTTGTAATCAGGCTTCATAAAACTCCTTATACTTTTACAATGTAGTCCGGTTTGCGGGGCGCGGCGGGCTTGGGTGCGGCGGCGGGGTAGCCCAGAATGCAGTGGCCTACGCCGATCCAGTCGCCCTCGATGCCCCACTTTTTCAGCAGTGCCTTGCCCTCGGCGGAATCGAACTCCTCCCGGGCGCGGTTGATCCAGCAGCTGCCCAGCCCCAGCGATGCAGCAGCCAGCATCAGGTTGCCCATGACAAGGCTGCCGTCCTGCACGGCGCAGTTTGCGTGGGCATCGGCCAGCACCACCAGAATGGTGGGTGCGCCGTACATGGGGTCGCTGTCGGTGCCCATGACGGCGGCGTTCATCCGGGTCAGCTGGGCACGGGTGGCGGCATCCTGCACGACCACGATCTTAGCGCTCTGGCGTCCCATAGCGCTGGCGGCGTAGGTGCCGGCCTCCAGTACGGCGTCCAGCTCGGCATCCGTGATCTGCCGGGGCTCGTAGGCGCGGCAGCTGCGGCGGCTGCGAATGGTTTGTAAAGTCTCGTTGGTCATGAAAGATCCCCTCCTTAATAGTGGATGGCTTTATTGTACCACAACCTGCGCCGGAGTGCAAAGTGCCCGCCGGTAAAAAACATTGCTGGCTTCCGAAAACGTTTGCGGTGCAAAAACACGGCAGAATGCACAAAAAACAAAAGAAAGATTATGGAAAAGCATTCTTGTTGCCAGCGGGCAAATCGGGTATAATAGGGCTACCATAGCGGAAAGGAGTTGTGCTCTATGGCAAAGGCATCGCAGGTCGTCATTATGGAGGGGGAATACTACATTATCAAGGCCCCCAATGGGAAGGTACTGGAAGTAAAGGATTTCAACACGGAGAACGGCGCCGGCATCCAGCTGTGGAGCTATGCGGGGCATCCGTGGCAGCAGTGGCAGTTTGTGGACGCGGGCGAGGGACGCTGGCGCATCCAGAACCGCTTTACCGGCAAGATGATCGATCTGGCACTTGGCGGCGTGGTGGAGGGCACATGGCTGCACCAGTGGAGCCGCACCAGCGGGCTGAGCCAGTGCTGGGCGCTGGAGCCCACCCGCAGCGGGCGCACCCGCATCCGCAATGTGCTGGCGGATAAGTACATCGACCTTGTGGGCATGAACACCGCCAACGGCGCACAGGCGCAGATCTGGAACTATGTGGCGGGCGGCAATCAGGAGTGGACGCTGGAACGCATCGACCCTGACGTTGCCCAGACCGGCAAGCGCGCCGGGGAAGCTAAAGACCCCCAGCCCACGCCAAGCCAGCGCAAGCACCAGAACGATCTGGTGCGCAAGCTGAACAGCGCAGGCAAGGGCCGCGCCGGGCGCAAGGCATAAATCGAAAAATGCTTCCGCTGCTTTGTGGGCATCCGCAGCGGAAACACTTCCCAAAGGGCTGCTGCACAGCGTTTCATGCAGCAGCCCTTTCTTATGAAAAGAGATACGGTCAGCGGCCCCGCCCGCTCAGACGCTGACAAAAACATCGGACAAAAAAGGAGAACGACCAATGAACTTAGGCGCATTTATGGACCCGGAATTTCCCATCTTCAGCACCACCCTTTGCTATTTGGAGCGGGAGGACGCTTACCTGATGCTGCACCGCATCAAAAAGCAGGACGACTACAACCACGACAAATGGGTGGGTGTGGGCGGCAAATTTGAACGGTTTGAAAGCCCGGAGGACTGCCTTGTGCGGGAGGTGCGGGAAGAGACCGGCCTTACCCTGACGCGCTACCGTGCCCGGGGACTGCTGACCTTTGTGTGGGGCAACATGACCGAGTTTATCCATCTGTACACCGCCGACCGGTGGGAGGGCGAGATGATAAGGGGCGATGCCTGCGCCGAGGGCGAATTGCAGTGGGTGCAAAAGTCTGAGGTGCAAAAACTGCCCATCTGGGAGGGGGACAAGATCTTTTTCCGTCTGCTGGAAGAGGAACACCCCTACTTTTCCCTCAAGCTGGTGTATGACGGCGACACCCTGAAACAGGCCGTGCTGGACGGCAAGCGCATTGTTTAAAAATGTACGGATGCAGAGACCTATGGTGGGATGCAACCCTTTGGACAAAATAGACATAAAAAGAAAAGATTTTTCAGCACTTAAATCAGGACGCATGCAGAAAAAACAAAAAATACTGACAGATGTGCCATCGAATAAGGACTTTTGACGCATTTTAATAGAAAAAAGAAAAAACCACTTTCTTTTTTTTGCAAAAATATGTTACTATTCTGTTACGGAACTGTGGACAGCCTGCAACCAGAGACTGTCTGTAAACACAAACATTTCTTAAGGAGGAATGTGCTTTATGATGAAGTATCTCCAGAAACTGGGCAAAGCGCTGATGCTTCCCGTCGCTGTGCTGCCGATCTGCGGCATCCTGATGGGTCTTGGTTATGCCCTCGCTCCGGGCGTTATGGGCGTTCCCGGTGCACCGACTTCCGGCGCAGCTTATACCGTCGGCTTCCTGCTGGTCAAGGCAGGCGGCGCTCTGATCGATAACATGGCATGGCTGTTTGCCATCGGTGCCGCTGTCGGCCTGGCTGACAACGATGGTACCGCAGGTCTGGCCGGTCTGGTCAGCTACCTGATGATGCAGCAGCTGCTGAGCCCCGGCGTGGTCGGCATGGTGCGCACTCTGGAAGAGGGCACTGCTACCTACATCGCCTTCCAGAAGGTCGCCGGCAACTCCTTCATCGGCATTCTGGCCGCTGTTGTGGGCGCTGCCTGCTACAACAAGTTCAAGAATATCCAGCTGCCTGACTGGCTGGCATTCTTCTCCGGCAAGCGCTTCGTTGCAATTGCTACCGGTCTGATCTCCATTCTGGTGTCCGTTGTTCTGCTGTTCGTCTGGCCCGTCATCTTCGACGCTCTGGTCGCAATCGGCAACGGCATCGCTGGCATGGGCGGCATCGGCGCCGGCATCTACGCCTTCCTGAACCGTCTGCTGATCCCCACCGGCCTGCACCACGCTCTGAACAACGTGTTCTGGTTCGATACCATCGGTCTGGGCGACCTGAGCCACTTCTGGGCCGGCGAGACCTCCGCTGATGTGGGCTGGAGCCTTGGTATGTACATGTCCGGCTTCTTCCCCTGCATGATGTTCGGTATCTTGGGCGCTGCTCTGGCTATGATCAAGACCGCTAAGAACAAGAAGGCCGCCATCGGTCTGGTTCTGTCCGCTGCAATCTGCGCATTCGTCTGCGGCGTTACCGAGCCCTTCGAGTTCGGCTTCATGTTCCTGTGCTTCCCGCTGTACGTTGTGTACTCCGCTCTGTACGGCATCTTCACCATCATCACCTACTACTCCGGTTTCCGTGCTGGCTTCTGCTTCTCCGCAGGTGCTACCGACCTGGTGTTCTCCGCTTCTCTGCCCGCAGCTGCTAAGACTTGGATGATCATTCCTCTGGGCATCGCAGCATTCCTGGTGTTCTACTTCGTGTTCTACTTCGCTATCACCAAGTTCGACCTGAAGACCCCCGGCCGTGAGGATGACGACGAGGAAGCTGAGAAGAAGGTCGTTCTGGCTAACAACAACTACACCGAAGTCGCTTCTGCTGTGCTGGCTGCTGTCGGCGGCAAGGAGAACGTGAAGGACGTTGGTTACTGCGCAACCCGTCTGCGCTTTGAGGTGCTCGACAACGCTAAGGTTGACGAGAAGGCTGTCAAGGCTGCCGGTGCTGCCGGTGTCATCCGTCCCAGCAAGAACGCTTGCCAGGTCATCATCGGCACCAAGGTGCAGTTCGTGTACGACGAGCTGAAGAAGATGCTGTGATCCTGCACTTCTGAAAAAGAATGAACTGCAAAAGTCTGGTTGATTTTGCAGTATGAACCGGGCCGCCGGGGGCGGGGTGCACAGCGCCCCCTCCCGGCGGCCCGCTTTTTGTGCACAGCGGTACAATGTTCACACAAAAGGACTTTTGAAAAAACGCCCGGCGTGCTATACTGGGTGAAAAAGAAGAAAGAACGAGGTGTTTTGTATGATCCTTCAGAATGCACTGGTCTATACCCCGCGCCACACCTTTGAGCGCGGCACCATCGTCATCCGCGATGGCCGCATCGTGCCCTTTGCCGCCCCGGAAGAGGGCGAGGAGGTGCTGGACGCCGAGGGTCTGTACGCCCTGCCGGGTCTTGTGGATATCCATTTCCATGGGGCAATGGGCAAGGATTTCTGCGACGGCACCGAGGAGGCCATCCAGACGCTGGCAGATTTTGAGGCCAGCAAGGGCGTGCTGGCTATCTGCCCCGCTACCATGACCTACCCGGAAGAGATCCTGAACAAGGTGATGGACGCCGCTGCCGCCCATAAAAACGGCAAGGGTGCCGACCTTGTGGGCATCAACATGGAAGGCCCCTTCATCAGCCCCAAAAAGGTGGGTGCACAGAACCCGGAGTATGTGCAGGGCGCAGACGCCGCCATGTTCCGCCGCCTGCAGAAGCGTGCAAACGGTCTGATCAAGCTGGTGGACGTTGCCCCGGAGGAGCCGGGCAATCTGGACTTTATCAAGGAGTGCCATAACGAGGTGCGCATCTCCATCGCCCACACCTGCACCGACTACGACACCGCTGTCAAGGCTTTTGAGGCCGGTGCCACCCACATGACCCACCTGTACAACGCCATGCCCGGCATCACCCACCGTGCGCCCGGCCCCATCATTGCGGCCATGGAGCACGACGCCGAGGTGGAGCTCATCACCGATAACGTGCACATCCACCCCGCCATGGTGCGGTTCACCTTCAACACCTTCGGGGACGACCGCATCTGCCTGATTGCAGACAGTGCCATGTCCTGCGGCCTGCCGGACGGCCAGTACAGTCTGGGCGGACAGGCCATCACGGTCAAGGGACCCCGCGCTACCCTGACCGAGCACCCGGACACCATTGCGGGCAGCAACACCTGCCTGTACGACTGCATGAAGCGCGCCGTGCTGGAGATGAACGTGCCGCTGGAAAGCGCCGTCCGCGCCGCCAGCGAGACCCCCGCCAAGAGCATCGGCGTGGATAACGACTACGGCAGCCTTGCCGCCGGACGCTACGGCAACGTCATTCTTGCGGACAAGGAACTGAACCTCAAGGCCGTCATCCAGAAGGGTGTCCGCATCGTCTGAGTTTTGTAAAAAAGTGATGCCGGGCAGCCGCAGACTGCCCGGCATCATGCTGTAAAACTACGCTTTCCGCAAAAAGAGGCCGCTGCGCAATTGCAGCGGCCTCTTTTATGACGCAAAAAATCAGACTTTGAACAGCGGGGTGCCGGGAGCGACATCGCCCTCTGCCAGCATCTTCACTTCGTCGCCCGCACCATCGGTCACGATGATGGCGGTGGCGGTGGGGTGGCCGGCGGCGCGGATGGCGTCCAGATCCACCTTCAGCAGCGGGGTGCCGGCGGTGACCTTCTGGTTTTCCTTGACCAGAACGGTAAAGCCCTGACCCTTCATGTCCACGGTGTCCATGCCGACATGAATCAGCAGCTCGATGCCGTCGTTGCTGGTAATGCCCACAGCGTGCAGGGTGGTGGCGATCTGGGTCACAGTGCCGTCAAAGGGGGCGTACACAGTGTCGCCGGTGGGCTCAATGCCGCAGCCGGGGCCCAGAATGCCCTGTGCAAAGGTCTCGTCCGGGATGTCGGCCTGTGCCAGCACCTTGCCCTGCAGCGGGGTCAGCACGGTCTTGCTCTGGTTGGTGAACTTAGCGGTGTTTTCGTCCTTGGACTTGCCGCCAAAAAGCTTGTCAAAAAAACCCATAAGTATCATTCCTTCCTGTCATCATGCAAGGGCGGCAAAGGTAACAAAATGTTTGCCGACCCTGAAGTGTTTACCTGTATAAAAAGATACCATATCGCGCACCAAAATGCAAGAAACGCGGGGACTTTTTCTCCGGGACTTTTTCTCCATGCTATCATGGCAGAGGATTCTGCCTTTTTGCCGGGGGCTGCCCCGGAAGGGTCACTTCCCGGCGGTGACCCCTCTTCTACGCTGCCGCTAATTTTCACTTTACAAATGCCGCAAGAACCGTTACAATTACAATCAAAGCAGTGCCGAAAGGCCGTTCGTTTTCATCCACCGCGCGCAACCGTTCCGACAGCGCCGGGGCTGCGCAAAACGCTCTTATCAGGAGGTTTTTTGCATGAAAAAGATCACGCGTCGTACCGTTCTCCGTGCCTCGGGGCTGGCAGCCGCCTCGCTGGCTCTGTCCGGCTGCGCACCCGCCGGCAGCGCCTGTGTGGGCAACGGCTTTTCTGACTGGCTGAAGCAGACCTTCGGGAAGGACAGCGCCGCCTCTTCTGAAAGCGCAGAGGCCGCAGCCCCGGATGCAGGAACCCCGGACGCCGGAGCGGCGTCTGAACCCCCTGCGGAAAGTGCCGACACCAGCCTGCCCGCCTACAACGCCGACCCCCTTACCGGCGAGCCGCGCCGCAGCAACGGCCGCATGGTGGGCGTGATGGTGAACAATATCAGCAACACCCAGCGGCAGAACGCCCGCCCGCAGCGCGGCATCGGTTCTGCCGACCTGCTCATCGAGAGCAAGGTGGAGGGCGGCATCTCCCGCTTCTGCGCGGTGTATTATGACGCCAACGCCATCCCGGAGGTGGGCCCGCTGCGCTCCGGCCGTGACCAGTTCCTGCAGCTGCTCATGCCGTGGCAGGCGCTGTACTACCACGATGGCGAAAGCGCCCCCTGCACCAAGTTCATCAACGTGTACAACTACTCCGGCCTGAACATCGGCGGCAAGAGCTACTTCAACACCCCCACCCATCCCCATGTGGCGCACCGCGACAGCCGCGGCCGCAACGTGGCTTACGAGCACACCGAATTTACCTCCGGTGCCGAGATCCGGAAAGCTGCCGCCAACGCGGGGATCGGGATGCAATACCCTTATGAGAGCACCTTCTTCCGCTTTGCGGACTACCGCACCGGCGCAGAGAACAAGATGTCCGGCGCTGCCGCCGCCAAGACCATCAACATTGTGCACTCGGACAGCTACAAGACCACCTTCAGCTACAACCGCTGGGATCACCTTTATAAAATGTCCATGTACAGCCGCGCCGCCGGTGCTTTTGAGAACACCGTGGACGAGCTGACCGGCAAGCAGCTCGGCTTTACCAACCTGCTGGTCTGCTTTGCGGGCATCGCGGACTACCCCGGCAACTCCGGCGGCGTGCAGCAGGTGGACTATGTGTCCGGCGGCGAGGCCTATTTCTTCACCCGGGGCGCAGTGCAGCGCGGCACATGGCAGAAGGCCTCCCCGGAGCACCCGCTCAAGGTCTACGCCGCCGACGGCAGCGAGATCTGCTTCAACCGGGGCAAGACCTATCTGGCCATCGTGGACGACGACGAGTGGCAAAACTTCAACTATCAGTAAGGGGAGAAGCCCATGAAACGCAAATGGAGCCTGCGCCTTGGTGCAGCCGTGCTGTGCGCGGTGCTGCTGGGCAGCTGCGGGAGCACCGCCGCTGCGCCCGCAGAAAGCACCGCCCCGGCAGACCCGCTTACCGGGCAGCAGCTGCTGTACCCGGAGCAGCGGGCAGCTGCGGTGGTCATTGAAAACACCACCGACAGTACCACGCAATGGGGCATCGGCAGCGCCTCGGTGGTGCTGGAAGCAATGACCGAGAGCGGCAGCTCCACCGAGCTGTGTCTGGTGTACCCCGCCCTCAGCGCCATGCCTGTGGTAGGGCCGGTGACGCGCGGGCAGGACTTATACTGGCGGCTGCTCAGCGGACAGCAGGTGCTGCCCATCCAGTGCGGCAGCAGCGCCTATGCCAAGCGGTATCTGGAATACTATAATCTCCGTGCGGTGGACGCGCAGGAGGTGGGACGCAATGCCTTTGTCAGCACCGGTTACAGCTGGGACAACACCCCTTTGTGGCGCACCAGCGGCAAGGCAGTCGCCGCAGTGCTGGACAGCCTGAGCATCTCCACCGCCGTGAACCAGAACACCGCTTCCGGCAGCGAGAGCGAAACGGCGGGCGTTCTGCCCACCCTGCTGCCCCAGCGGGACACCGGCCATCTGCCGGACGCAAACGCCGCCGATGCGGTAAAGGCGACCGTGAATTTCCAGTCCGGCGGTGCCACCGGCTTTGTCTATGACGATGCCCTTGCCGCCTACGGGATGCTGCACGCCGACGGCACCCCCCAGCTGGATGCCAACACCGGCACACAGGCGGTCTTTGACAACCTGCTCATCCTGTACAGCGGCTCCTCCCTGCGGGACGACGGCCGCACGCTGGACTACGACCTTTCCATGGGCGGCGGCGTCTGGCTGAATGGCGGGCACCTGTGGCAGGTCACATGGACGCAGGGCACCCAGAGCACCCTTGCCCTCTACGATTCCAACGGCAAGCCGCTGAACCTCCCGGCGGGACGCAGCTACATCGCCCTGCTCTCCAGCCTTACGGGGCAGGAGCTGCTGGTGCAAAGCAGCACCGGCGAAGCGCTGGTGGGAGCCGGTTGATCTCCGGCAACGGGACGATTTTGAATGCGCTCCGCGGGGAAGGTTCTGCTTGCCGAGGGATGTTCTCTTTTGGTGGCAAAAGAGAACCAGAAAACCACCAGCGATTTCGACGCGCTGGAGCCACGAAAAAGGGGCTGCTCGCCCCTTTTAACCCCAAAGAGGAGGGCTACACCGGAAAAAACTGAAGATTCACGCCTGTTCGGCGTGAAGATCTTTTAACCGTTTTTTCCGGCTCCGCCGATTCAAAACCCCTCAGTCGCTGCGCGACAGCTCCCCCAAGGGGGAGCAAGCGCACGCCCGCAGCGCCGCGCTTTCGCAGAAAGCGGTGCTGCAAATGCCGTTTCCCCCTATGACTCCTCCCGTGGAAATGGGTTACAGGAAAGTCCGCAGACTTTCCTGTAACCCGAAATTTAAAATCATTCTTCCGCTGATTATGGCCAGAGCACAGCGGAGGCCATTTCAAATCGTCTCGACCTCGGAGAAATCTGGCACACCGCAGGCGATGACGGAAGGGGTTTTACCAAGCAAAAAAGAGCCATTGCACGCAATTTGTGCAATGGCTCTTTTGGTATGCTGTTACAGATCCACCACGCTGCCGACCTCGGCGGGGGTGGTGGGGACGGGGCCCAGATCGGCTTTATCGGCATCGCGGCGCACCGTAAAGATGGCGCTGCGTCCGGCGGCAAAGTCCGGGTGCCAAGTCAGTTCAAGGGTCTGCCAGTCCTCCGGCACAGCGCAGAAGCAGTGCAGCAGCGCACCGCGTCCGGCGGCAAGGTTCAGGGTGAACACCGAGGCGTCCGCCGCGTTCTCGTTGTACAGCGGGGCGGCAAAGCTGCCGCAGGGCACGCTCTGGCCGTTGCAGGCAGCGGTCACGCCGGTGCCCATGCTGTACAGCTGCTCCCGGGTACGCAGACCCCGACTTTGCAGGTAGCTGGTATCCACCGGCAGGCTGGCTGCCGAGAGGTTTTCCACCGAGAGGTACACCAGCACGCCGCCCAGCTCCGGTGCCGGGGCATAGCCCAGCAGCTCCACGGCGGCTTTGCCGTCCAGCAGGGCAGGCTCGCCCGCAAGACACGGCTGCTGCGCCGCAGCACAGACCCCGGTAAGCAGGGCAGCCGCAAGGCTGACCGCACCGGAACCGGCACATTTCAGGAATGACCGGCGGGAGATGGATTGGGACATGACAGCGTTCCTCCTGTATACGATACAATACACTACCCTTTAACAATAAAGGATTCTGCGCGTTCTGTCAAGGGGCAGCGGGAAACTGTAACCCTTTCTTATTCGTAGTTCTCGTTCTCCTCGGCCTCGGCCTGTCCCTGCAGGGTGTCGGCGTAGCCGAAGGGTACGATGTCGATGGCCTCTACCAGCTTGTCCCGCATCCACAGCTGCACATCGGTCTGCACAGTGTAGCCGCAGCCCGGGTCTGCCATCCACTGCTCGGGGCGGCGGGTGGGCACGGCGCGCTGGCTGAGCATACTCATGATCACACCGCCGTGGGTCACGCAGGCGGCCTCGGTAACGTCCATGCGGATCATGTACTCAAACAGCTTCATAAGGCTGTCGGCACAGCGGGCGTGGAACTGCTCGGTGGGCTCTGCGCCCTCCGGCAGATAGCCGGAGCCCGGGGTGATCCACTTTTTGAAGTCCTCGTCGTGGACGAGATCCTTCACCGGGCGCCCCTCAAACTTGCCAAAACCGGCCTCCCGCAGATCGTGCACCGTAAACTGGTGGGCAGCCCCGGGAAACAGGATGTTGGCGGTCTCTACCGCACGCAGCAGGGGGGAGGAGAAAACAGTATCTACCTGCGGGTAGGCGAACCGCTCCTTCAGGTCAGCCAGCTGGGCGCGGCCCTCGTCGCACAGGGGCAGGTCAGTGCCGCTGCCGATGTACAGGCCCTGCAGGTTGCCCGCGGTCATGCCGTGGCGGATGAGATGAAGCTTGAAGGTTTTCATGGATCACACCTCTTTTGGTTCAGAATTACGGACGGGGCTTAGCCCTCGGCGTGGTTGACCGTCACGGTATCGGGGAACACATTCATGTCCAGACGGCAGTCGTCGCGGATGGTCACGCTGGTCAGGGCGGTGCAGCCCTTGAATGCGCCGGTCTTGATGTAGCCCACGCTCAGGGGAATGTTGACCTCGGTCAGGGCGGTGCAGCCGTTGAAAGCGCCGGCCTCGATGTACTCCACGCCGTCGGCGATGTTCACGGTGGTCAGGGCAGTGCAGTCCTTGAAGGCGGTAGCGCCCACGCTGGTAACGGTGCCCTCCACCTCAACGGTGGTGATCTGGTCAGCCTGATCAGCCCAGGGAGCCGGAGCGTCCTTGGTAAAGTTGGTCATACGGCCGTTGCCGCTGATGGTCAGGGTGCCGTCAGCCAGTGCCCAGGTCACACCCTCGCCGCAGCTGTTGTTGGTGGCAGCAGCGGTGGAAGCAGCCACAGAAGAACCGGCTGCGGAAGAAGCAGTGGTCTTGGAGCCGCCGCAGCCGGTCAGGGCGATGGCGGCGATCAGGACGGCAGCGGCAGCGCTGCACAGACGGACTTTGCGCTCGAGTTTCATGATGAAGTTTCCTCTTTCTTATTCTTGGTATATTACCTTTTATAGCGTCTGGCTTGTCCTTTGCAGATTTGTGCGCCGGTCAAGAACAGTCGCCAAAAAGAGATTATAGCACAAACTGCAGAAAGATGGAACCACCTCTTTGAAAAAATTTTGTTTCGAAAAAGACCTGCTTTCACTACGCCTGTCGTTTTTTTTGCCGCAGCGGAAACACAAAATCTATGTGTTAATACCCATAGTTTAGCATAGATGTGGGGTCTCCGGCAAGACTTTTGACAATAATGACGAAAAAAGACGAAAAATATCGGCATTTTTCTTGCTTTACAAGTCGTTTTCCAATGTGTATAATCAACCTGTTGTAAACCAAAAACAAGGATGTTACCAAAAAACAGATCCTGCGGACATTGAGGAGAGCACACCATGGAGTTCAATCGTATCATCAAGCTGCTGCGCAAGGAGCGCGGCATTACCCAAAAGCAGGCGGCAGAGGATCTGGGGGTCTCTCAGGCGTTGCTGTCCCACTACGAAAAAGGCATCCGCGAGTGCGGATTGGACTTTGTGGTGCGGGTGGCAGATTACTATAATGTTTCCTGCGATTATCTGCTGGGGCGCAGCGCCGAGCGCAACGGCATGATGCTCTCTGCCGAGGATCTGCCCAACCCCGAAAAGATGAAGGACAACGTCTACCACGGCAGCGTGCTGCCCACCATGAACAAAAAACTTATCTCTAACAGCCTGAACGTGCTCTACGCCAAGATCGGCCAGTGCCACAGCAAGGCTCTGACCACCGAGGTGAGTGCCTACCTGATGATGGCGGTGGCCAAGATGTTCCGGCTGCTCTACTCTGCGGAGCCGCACAACGCCTCCAGCATGTTCAGCATTGAGCCCCACCGCTGGCACGGCTATTCCGATGCGGTGATGCGAATGGCGGAAGCCAACGTGGAGGCGCTGCTGGACGGGCAGGATGTGAACGGCGGCGAGGGCGTCAAGGACCCCGCCTGCCTTGCCATGACCACCGAGAGCCTGACGCGGGAATTTCCGCTGTACACGCCCAGTCTGTTAAATCTGGTCAAGACCAGTGAGACCCATGTCAAGGGGCTTTCGCCGCAGGAGTGACCGGCTTGTGAAATTGTTGTAAAGAATCGGCCCGGACTCTTGCATCTGTGCGCCGGAAACGGTATAACCAGAGAAAGAAGAAAAAGAAACTGACCCTTCAAGGAGGATATATCTTATGTCTACTGTCATTTCCCGCCGCAGCTTCCTCAAGTGCACCGGTGCATCTGCCGCCGTACTGGGCGCAGCCAGCCTGCTGGGCGGCTGCAAGTCCAACGGCAACGATACTGTGGTGGAGGTCAAGGTCGGCGACACCGTCCGCAACTGGAACGGCTTGGGCGTGCAGCTGACCAGCGTGTTCCACCTGACGCAGGACCCTGTACAGCCGGCAGGCTACGAGTATCTGGGCGTGCGGGTGACCACCGTCAACCGCAGCAAGACCGAGAGCTACGCCATCGGCGCACAGGGCATTGACGCCATCAACGAGGCCTACCCCGTGCCCCCGCTGGAGAACGTGGACGCAAACTTTCAGGCCATGGCCGCCGCTACCCCGGACTTTACCGCCGTCTGCGATGGCCAGCCCGCAGCCTGCTGCGCCAATATCTCGCTGTACAACGCCAATTCCCAGAGCTTTTCCGATGTGGAGAGCCTGCCCCCGCAGGGCAGCGCCTACATCGTGCTGATGCTCATGGTGCCCAAGGACTGGAAGCAGCTGAAGGTCACTTATGTGCCCACCTTCCTGGAGGGCAAGAGCCTGACCTTCGTCATGAATGCCTCTGACGTGATCCGCAGCTGACGGAATCACCAGAAAAATTACTTAAACTTCGTCTAAAATGCGCGATGCTGCCACAAAATCTTCACATTTGTTTTGTGAAAAATCATTGACATTTTTCTCTGTTTCGCCTATTGTATAGGTAGTGCCTTATGGCAGAATCTGTATTGATGTGTCCCAAAGGAGGAACGAATATGACTGGGGAATTTTCCCGCCGCTCTTTCCTGAAATATACCGCCCTCACCGCTGTGGCTGTGGCGGGCAGCAGCCTGCTGACCGGCTGCTCCGGGTATGCCCCGGTGCAGCACGCTCCCGGCACCAGCAACGTTGTGCTGAAGGTCGTCTCCACGCTGGACATGGTGGAATGCCATGCCGATGACGATGGCAGTAACGCCACCACCATCTTCAAGCTGGTGGTGACCAATGGCCGCAATAATGCGCTGGAAGTGACCAAGGCAAACTTTGCCGTGAAGGCAGAGGGGTATCTGGCCGACCAGAACGATAAGCTGCAGGTGACCAGCCCGGATGCACTGAGCTATCAGGTCAAGAAGGGCGAGACCGTTACCTACAATGTAATGGCAAAGGGGCTGAACGCACTGACGGACGGTCCGGTGACCCTTACCTTCTATCCTGACTTGCAGTACAGCGAGTTCAACGCAAACTGGGAGCTGACCGCAGACGTTCTGGCACCGGAGGAATCCGGCCCCTCCACGACCTGACCCCTTCAGCCGGAAGAACATACTGGTAAAAAACGGAGGAATAAGCCATGTCTTATACATTTTCCCGCCGCGCATTCCTGAAGTATTCGGCAACCACCGCAGTGGCTATGGCCGGTGCCGGTCTGCTGGGCGGCTGTGAATTTAAGGACCCCAACAACCCGGTCAGCAAGGAGCTGCCCAGCACGATCACCAGCAAACTGCAGGTCATTGCCAGCCTGAATACCATGAAGATCGCAGACGAAACCTGTACTTTGGAGGTGGAGATCCAGTCTGCTCGTGTAAACCCGATCCGGCTGACAGCAGATTGTTTTTCCGTTGCTGTTAAAGATGCCGAGGGCAAGCAGCGTTATTTGAGCTTGACGAACGGCGGTGTGCAGATCAAGTCCGCTGAGAACCTTCAGCTCCAGAAGAAAAAGTCCACCAAGGTCCAGCTTGTTGCCATTGGTTTCCCTAAGGAACTGGAAGAGGGCGACACCGTGATCTTCAAGTTCATTCCTGTCCGCGAGAACTCTGAGATGTCCCTGACTTGGGAGATCTCCAAAGAGGAGTACGAAAACGCCATCACCGAGGAAGGTTGACGGCTCCGGCGAGGCACCGGCACCCAATGCAAGCACTACCGCCTGACCTTTGAAGCATGACCACAGGCCGTTGCACAAGACCTTGTGCAGCGGCCTGTTTTTTGTGTAAAGCTGCTTTAAACTGCGTGCTGACGATTCGGGCCGCAGCACCGCGCTTTTGTACGGCACATGGAGAAAAGTGTTGACGACAACCGGCTTTTTTGCTATACTGTATAAGGTTTATTTTGGAGATGTATCGAAGCGGTCGTAACGAGAACGACTCGAAATCTAACTGGCTTTTTGGAAGTGGTTTTTCGGTTTTGGTAGGTTTCATGCGGGTTTTCCGGCTTCGAGAGCGAACGATTTTCGGTCGTTCTCTCCTGAAATTCTCTCCAAAATTTTCCCAGAATGCACGGAGCATTCTAAAATTTAATATGTGGAGCATTACTCAAGTGGTCGTAAGAGGTCGCACTCGAAATGCGATAGGCCGGG
>ONZW01000189.1_pt1 | contig 57423 bp, 47 predicted proteins | sample 1671071 | NCBI WGS metagenome assembly ONZW01 (sample SAMN06348119, study PRJEB24527) | human gut metagenome | biome: human gut; feature: ankylosing spondylitis patient; material: feces | host: Homo sapiens | place: China | collected 2015-10
ACGGGTGCCAGCAGGCACCCGTCTAAAAGGTGACACCCTAAAATTGGAAACTTACCTTCGTTTCAATACATACATGCATTTGAACTAAAGGATTCATTGAACAAATATACTTTTGAAATACCAGGTGATTATAAAATTGAATATCAGGCCACAGAATATAACACTGAAACTTTACGTGCTATAATAGTGAATAAAGATTTTAAAATCAGTTTTTATTATTTCTATCCTTCATCCGGCAAGAATTTTGATGTTGCTAAAATGAAAGAAATCTCAGATAGTGTATTTTTTTCAGGATTAGAAAGTGCTATTATGTATGAAAGAGAAGAAGGAGAGAAATATGATGTTGCTAACAGTTATAAAATAATTCAAGGTGACAAGTCTCCATATTTTCAAAAATATTACCGTTATATACATAGTAATGGGATTTGCATTGTAAAAGCAACATCTCTTTTAGAGGATTTTGCTCAAATAAATTCAATAGCTAATTCATATAACCGATCAGCGTTTTGGTGGGGATTGTTGGGCTTTCTTATACTTTGTATAATACCTGCAATACTTATAGATAAGGGTTTAGATTACCGAAAAAACAATTTACCAAAAACAATTGTTTTTGTGTGTATAGGTATATTATGTAGTTTGGTGTCTCTCATATGGTTTGATTGGTGGGCTCCTATTCTTATTATTTTATTGAGTTTCGCCGCAAGAGCAGGTATAATATATATTTAAAACACATACAGTATGGAGAGAAAAGTCGTTAAGATATTTATCTCATCCACTTTTAAGGATTTGGATAAAGAGCGTTCATACATAGTCAATACAGTTTTCCAAAATCTTGAATCTAAATATCCAAATTACAAATTTGATGCGATAGATTTGCGGTGGGGCATTACGGAAGAAGAAGCCAAAGGGAAGCAGGTGGTAGATTTATGTATGCGTTACTTGTATGAATGCCGGCCTCATTTTATTGGTATTTTAGGAAGTCGTTATGGTTCTGTACTTTCAAAACATGATACCTTATTATCTCCTGTTGTTGAATCATATTATCCACATCTACATCAGGATATTGAAAATCGTCTTAGTGTAACAGAAATTGAAATTATGAATGGGGTATTGCGTTCAGAATATCCTATAAATGCAATATTTTTTATTAAGGAAAACCTACAGCTATATCCTGGGGATTCGCTGGAAGATTTCAATAAACAGCTGGATTTGATACAAAGGATTAAATCACAATCCCTATATAAGGTTTATACATTTAGCGACGATTTGAGTGCCTTCGATAAAATAGAAGAATACTACAAAGAGTTGTTACAACTTAGCGAGAAAGATAGTATAACAAATGAGTATGAGAAAAAAGCTATATGGGAAAAAGCTTTTATAGAAAACAAATCATTTCATGAAAAATACTATCAAGTTGGATTCTCTTTAGAAAAAAACAGTGATTTGCTTAATAGAATAGCAGACTATCTTGAGAAAGATCGAATAGGTGTGCTAATGAAAAATTTCGGAGGATCAGGTTGCTCGAGCTTACTTTCCCACTTATTTGAGAATAGTCATCAAGAGGAAAACACTATATATCTGTATTGCTATGGAGATCATAACAATATCCCTTTAACTACTTATGAATGTTTTAAATATTTCACATTTGCGGCACATGAAGAGATAAAAAGAAAATGGGAAAAAGAAAATAAAGTTAGAAAGCTGATCAATTGGTTTAGAATTGGTTTAACGGACCATAATATTGATATAGAAGACCAACTAATTAAAGAGATGAAGCGATATCGATGGCGTTTCATTTTTGATAATCTCGGCTATAATGGTTACCGCGATTTTAATCCTTTATATCAAATGTCGAGATCCTTATTTTCTGTACAAAAGTTCATAGAGGATAAATTTAAGACTGACTTAGATATAAAGTATTTCTTTGTATTATATAAACACAGTTCTGATGGAGAGGAACTTCAAGCATTCCATTTTACAAAGCCAAATGCTTTTTATGCAAATATAGAAATAGACCAATATTTGTCTGAATATTATAAAAAATTAAGCCCTGAAATTGGGAATAAATTATCAAGTGCAAGCGTTGTTGCTATACCAGGATGCTTGACTCTGATTTGCAAATATATGATTAATTATCTTCACAATGATCAATTGAGTGATTTTGTAAATAAGGTATCAAGTTTTGATTCTATATACCAGGTGTATACGCTATATTTGGATGAACTTATTAATCTTGTTGGTTTCGATGCTGCAAAAAGGTTAATTTCAATTCTTTTGATTTGTCAGAACGGAATATATGAAGAGGATTTGCGCAAATTAAGTAATATGGAGCCTATAACATTTCGGTCTGCTTTTGTTATATTGTATCCTTTTCTGATTAGGGATAGTGTATGTCGTATTCGTGGTGCATATTATCAAAGTGGATTAAAGTCTGTATTGTCAATAAGTGAAGATGATTTATGTCGTCTTGCAGAAGAACTTGAACTTTACTTTTATAGTAAAATAAAATACGAAGGAACTTGGGAATATTTTGTGAATATACCATTTGAGTTCACTTTTCCATATTATTATCAGAAGTGTATTCCTAATTATTGTGATATGAAAATTTATGATGATAATTATGAGATTAAAGCAAATGATTATTTTCTATCGCATGGTGGAATAAATGAAGAGAATTCTGATAAAGCATATGATGCTTTCAGATGGAGTAGAATTTATGATGCTATAAATAGTACATACAATAACAAGTTGAGAAGATTTGAATCTTGCATAGAAGAAAATGTAAACAACTTCAAGATTCCCACCCCCGCAGACTATTATTATCTTCAGGCGCATATTGAGACATTAATTATCTCGAATAATATTTCAAAATTAAAAGAAAAACTAGTAACTCCAATGTATATCAATACGTTATATCGTTGCCCTGCTTACATTTATGCTTGGCAATGGATGCTAAAGAGTGGCTTCCCGATGAAACATGAAAGTCTTAAGAATAAGCTAGATATACGTACAAATCGAATGTTGGATTTATGTGAAATATTAGGTAGAACAGATGATATGGCTTATTACCGTGAATATGATCGATTCAAATTAAGACGGGGTAGTTTTAACAACGTTAGTGAATAAGGGTATCACTTAATATCTATCTTTAGGAAATTAAGTTTATTATGGACAATGGGTGATAAAATTGGATATGCCAGGGTGAGTACAAGAGAGCAAAATCTCTCTTCTCAGATTGACGCGCTGAATAATGCCGGATGCGTGAGGATCTTCACGGATAAAATTTCCGGAAAGGAGTTCAAGCGTGAAGGCCTGACTGCTTGCTTAGATTACCTTCGTGCCGGTGACACACTTTTCATTTACCGTTTAGACAGACTTGGGCGTTCAGTCAAGGAAATGCTCGAACTTTGTGCTCAATTGGAGCAACGGCACATCAAACTTGTTTCACTTCAGGATAATCTTGATACTTCTACCGCTGTTGGCAGGTTCACCATGCAGATACTAGCATCACTGGCCGACTATAACCGCAATCTTATTCTTGAAGGGTGTAAAGCCGGAATCGAGGCAGCCAAGAAGAGGGGTGTAAAATTCGGTATACAGGAAGGAATGAAGATGAAAAAGCAGAAGAAGGAAGCTGTCATCCAACTCTACAAGGCCGGTACAGCCGTACAGCAGATAATGGAGATAACCGGCATCAAGGCATAACAGACCATATATAATTATTTAATCGAAGAGAATATTAAGCCAAACAGAAAATAACTTATTTTTCAATATATGGATATACAGATAGCATCAGATTTACATCTGGAATTGGAATGGAATACTCGTCACTTTGAACAGTATCCACTGGTTCCTTCTGCCGATATACTAGTTCTTGCTGGAGATATAATGATCTTGGGTGATGACTTCGTTGAGCATCACTTTTGGGACAGGGTTTCAAAAGACTTTAAACAAGTATATTTTCTGCCTGGCAATCATGAATATTATAATGGAACGGATGTGTCATGCAATATATCTGGAATTGATATAAGGCATAATGTCCACCTTATAAATAATGATTCAGTTGTTATAGATGACAATATGATTTTATTTACAACCCTATGGTCAAATATCCCTGTTTGCCTTTCCGGACCGATGCTATCCAAAGGTAGTGACTTTAAATATATAATGTATAATGGTAACACTCTTTCTATTGAAGCTTATAATAAACTAAATGAAGAAGCATTGCTATTCCTGAAGTCACAACTTGTAGAGCAATGTAAGAACAAAATAGTCATTTCACATCATGTTCCACTGTTGGAACTATTACCAGCCAGATTGCGTGAATCATGGGGAGCCTCATTATATTTCAACCGGTTTGATGATATTTTGCTGAATAATAATATTCATTCATGGATTTACGGTCATTCGCATTACCCCCATGATGACTCAACTATATATGGAACAAAGTTTTATACAAATCCATTTGGCTATCAGGCTAACAGACAGAATCCTGACTTTAAACTGGATAAATGTATTCACGTCGATTAATATTCGCAATTCGCGAATCGCGAATATTAATTTTATTATTTTAATGAAACATTCCATACATATTTGATTATTAGTAATATAATTTATATATTTGCAATTCATGAATTAATTATAAACTTTAGTATGAAACATGGTGGTATGAAACCTCAGGATATTGTCGTTCTTCTGAAAATGATTGCATTGAATAATGAATCATGGACAAGTGCAAGATTGGCTGCCGAATTGAAAATTAGTGCCTCTGAGGTTTCAGGGGCTCTCGAAAGATGCCGTATAGCCAAGCTGGTTGACAACACCAAACGAAAAGTGAATGTTTTGGCTTTAGAAGATTTTCTTGTTCATGGTATCAAATATGTCTATCCTCCACAACCGGGTGCAATAGTAAGGGGTGTCGCTACTTCATTTTCTGCCGAGCCGATAAAGAGCAAGATAAGACAAGGTAGTGATTCCTTTGTTTGGCCTTATAAACATGGTAGCGACAGGGGGCAGTCTGTGGAACCTCTTTACCGGACAGTGCCTGAAGCCTGTCTGAAAGATAGTTTATTGTATGAACTTCTTGTTATCGCCGACACACTCAGAATGGGCAGGGTGAGGGAGATGGAAATAGCTGTAAACGAACTTAAAATAAGATTGGATGATTATGCAAAGTCGTAATGTGTCAAGACTGGAGACGGTTGCTGAAGGTCTCGGTGAATTAAACGAGAATATGGTATATGTAGGTGGAGCCGTGGCTGAACTTTATGTTACTGACCCGGCCAAGACTGATATACGCGAGACTATGGATATTGATTGCGTGACACAACTTTCCTCTTATGGTAAGCTGGCCGAATTGGAAGAACTATTGCGTAAAAAGGGATTTCATAATGACACCTCTCCAAGTGCTCCCATCTGTAGATGGATTTATAAAGATGAAGTCGTTGATATCATGCCTGATGATGAAAATGTCATAGGATTTACGAATATGTGGTATCATGAAGCCCTTGCCGCTAAGGAAAAACGAACATTGTCTAATGGCATTGATATTTATATTTTTTCGCTTCCTTATTATGTGGCAACAAAACTGGAGGCTGTTAAAGGTAGAGGTGGTGATGACTGGCGGTGGTCACATGATTTTGAGGATATAATCTATATTCTGAATTATTGTCCTGATTTTATAATTACTCTTCAATATGCCAACATGAATCTTAAAAAGTACTTGAAAGAAGAATTTTCCAACATCCTAAGTCGCCGTAACATTACGGAAGAAATTGAATGTATGCTCCCGTATGGTGAAGATGACAGAACAGAGTACATTCTTGGTGTAATGAAAGGCATTGTAGATTTATAAATCACAGTAATTGATTTATTATTCCCTTTGTGTAGATTATATATCAGCTTAAAATACTAAGTTTGGTTCAGAACGGTTTCTTATCATACTAAAAATGGTCTGAAATACTTTTATTAACCATGTTATTTACTATTTCTGGCTATACTTAAAACAAGTGAAGATACCGTCAGACGTTTATGACTGTGATTTCTTTGTAGAGTAATATGCAGAAACAAATCTTAAACGAAATGAATACATCAGATTTATAGATAGCACTATTTAAAGTCTCTTAATTATTGATGTAAACAACAAGTTTAATTGTGACATCTATCTCTTAAATTCTGCGTAAACAATGCGTAAACAAACGGTTTCAGTTATAGGTATTTAATGAGTTTTATAAGAAATAGTTAAATTTATAACTGCTTGATATTCAATCAATATTGATAAAATGAGCTATCGTAGAATATCATTTTATCGTTCTCATAATCTGGAGGTCCCAGGTTCAAGCCCTGGCTGGTCCACAAAGAATATCAGGCAGTTACGAATTTCGTAACTGCTTTTTTTATGTCCTTGCGTAAGCAGAGAGGCAACATCAAGTGAGGAATTAACGTAAAAAAGAACCGCCTGTATGCGCAAACTCTGCGGATACAGGCGGATTTTACACAAACTTGCAAATATATTTAGCAAATCTGTTAAAAAAGCAGGCATTTTTCTTCATTCCTTTACTCCTTTATCCTTAAGTAAAGGATATGAAGAATTGTAATTTTTTATTTTATAGCTATTGGAGTTTCCAGATCAATAATATTTAATGCACTTCCTCCTCCGTTTGCCAGACCATCCATACCATTAGGTGATGCATCTTTTACATAACATGTTCCTCCTGATTCAAACTGATCAGTTCCATTGAGCTTATAGTAAGCTGCCAGACCGTCTGAATTCGGATCAACGTTCAGCATGTTTTGTTTAATTTGGTTTTCTGTGCGTGCAACATTCCAAAGTCTTACTTCACTCATGTAACCATAGAATGGACGTTCTCCCCACATAAACCCGGCAACCTTACCGATGAAGAATCCTCCTGATCCTTCTGAAGCTAAGTCGAAACTTGGGGTATCCCATGTAGATTCAGCAGCTTTACTACCATTGATGTAAAGAACTGTTTTACCAGAAGGCTGATCATAAGTGAATGCTACGTGGTACCATTTACCTGTTTCAAATGCTTGAGTAGAATGATACTGTTTGGTTCCTGCAATCTGAATCCAATCATTATGACCATCTGGTAAAGCTGTGTCACCAATACGAAGAATCAAAATTCCTTCATTACCCATAATGGTATTATTGCTCAGCAGTTGATTAATATAGATAAGTGCTTCATAAGTTACAGACTTATATATTGTTCCACTAGCCAAAGGAATCTTAATGTGATTACTTTGGAACTGAGCAGCTTTCTTAATCTGTACGGGCTTGGTTATGACAAAGTAAAGAATGTCAGTTCCCGCAATAGCAGGGATGGATGAAGATTGAATACATACAGGGAGCAGATAAGATTTACCTTCTTCTATATTTCCTAGATTTGAAAATTCTATAGGTACTTTTTCTGAGTAAATTGTTCCACTAGGTATGCTTGTTGTATTACTTCCTAATTTCACATTAGACGCATTAAGCATTTCATAGTTAGTCCCGTATTTCTTATTATATTCGTTTACTACATTCTGTCCTGCAATGCTATAGCATACTTCAACAGGAGAGGAGCATGCAGAAGAAACTCTGGATTGTAATTCATAAATGATAGGTTTATCATCTAGAACTTCAATGGTATGTTCTTTGCTTTCGAAGTAAACTTTTGCTTCCAGCAGGTCGCTTTCACTGTCATTGCAACTGTTCAGCAATACAGCTATGGTGCAAAACGCCAAATATTTTAATAGTTGTTTCATATCTTTAGAATTTCATGATTCGTATTATTTTTTCCCTTGATTGGCTTTCCATTCGTTGAATACCTGTTGATTGATTTGAATTGCCTGACGCATCCATTTGTAGTCGGGTGCATTATCATAATCATTGTCAAATCGGTAGGCACCAACTCCTCCTTTATATCCTTCTGCTGGCATCCAGGCAGCTTGTTGTAATAGACGTCCTCCTGAAGTTGCATAAGATTCAAAGTTTTCTGTGATAATCAACTTTTCTGGGATGTTCCCTGGAGAATACTGATGAGGCGAAGAGCTTCCGTAAGATTGTGTTATCCAATAGTCTACATACTCTTCCATTTCAGGAGAAAAATATTTGATATCTCCGTCGATACATAATAACTTGTGTCCTTTGCCTTCTAGGTCACTTTTCGGACCGATATATTTACCCATTTCTTTAACCAAAAACTCAATAGTTGTTTGGTTGAGTGTTCCGTCTGAATCGTTAAAACCGTTTCTCGGCTCCCAGTCAATATCAAAGCCGTCCCATTCACTGACAAAAAGTGAATCACAAAGTGCTTTAGCGTATTTGGCCAAGGCTTGATTCAATTCTTCCGTATTATCGAAATTGTGCGATTTGAATCCCCAGAAATCCCAGCGTGCGTATTTTTTTGCTGCTGCAAGTTCTGAATCAGACCATCCTTCTTCGGCTGCCTGTTTTTCAATCTCATCGTAGATATATTCAGGAGTTCTGCCTTTTCCCAGGTGAGAAAGTAAGCTAACTTCCAGCAGTTTGATTCCTTTTACTTTCTGTGCAAATTCTTTGTCTGCCTTCTGTGCTTCAGTGATTTCATATCTTCCTGGAGCACCACTCCACATGGAGATAATATCCATACTGTCGGGTACTGAAGATAAGTAACCTTTTCTCATTACACCTGAAGGAGCCCAGTTTGAGAACCAGCCGAAAGCAACCGGACGTCCGTAGTTCTTAGCTGTTTCCTTATAGGCACGTAAGTTAGCGTAATATTCACTGTCTCCTAAAGTGTTATACCCGCCGATGTGTTCTACTTCTATGTTTTCTACATCGGTACAAGAGGTTATCATTGCTCCCAATAAAGGTATGATGTATAATAATTTTTTTAGTGTTTTCATGTCTTTACTGTATTAATTATTCGGTTATTATTTGCAGTCCCACCACAAGTGTGTACTAGGTAAGTCCTGTCCGTTGCTTAGCATTTTAACGGCTTCGTTATAAATCTTCTGTCCGTCAGCTGTTTGGTAGAAACTGATAGGATAAATCATTCGGCGAATGCCTCCTTCTGTTGTAACTCCTTGGCTGCTACCTCTGTTTGCCATAACAGGGTTCAGTTTAGGATATCCGGTTCTTCTCCATTCTGTCCAGGCTTCTTGTCCGTTAGGGAAAAGAGCAATCCATTTCTGGATCATGATTTTTTCGAGTTTCTGTTCCGTATTACCTTCAAATTTTACGGTTGTGGCACAAGGAGCAGCAAAACTACAAGAATAACTTCCACCAACTTCATGCTTGATCGGGGTTTTACCAGAATTCATGTAAGCATCTACGGCTGAGCTGATTCCGTTTTCCTGGAAAGACATTTCAATACCTTGCTTATACAAGTCTTCTGCATTTCCAAATTCACCGCCCCATATTAAAGCAGCTTCAGCTCGCAGGAAGTAGACTTCGGAAGCACGTAACCAGTAAGTTGGTGTAGCTGCTTGTATGTTAGGTTTAGAAAACATCTTATATTCATCATTCTTTCCATATAGATGTCCTGCAGGAACTGCCTGATACTGTTTCCCATCGAACGCTTCTTTTCCTTGTGTACTTTTAGAGTCTACTGGCAAGAAGTAAGCACTTAATCGAGGGTCTTCATATCCTATTAAGTAAGAGAACATAGACGAACCCATGCGAGATTCATCATATTGTTCAGACAACCAATAGATGTTGTTTCGGAATGTGTATCCGGCTCCTGTACTCATCTGTGCTTCATCGTCTTTGGCAGTCATGACACCAATGGAATGGTTTAATGCCTGTGAAACATATTGTTTCGATAAGGCTTCATCGGCGTAGCGGACACGCATAGCAAGACGGAGTAGCAGAGAATTTGCATATTTTACCCATTTGGTTGAGTTGCCTGCATATACAACATCATATTCACTCATAACCTCTACACCATTTTCTGCCTTTTCTGTCAGGATCTCAATGGCTTCTGTTAGATCTTTAAATATAGCTGTATAAATATCTTTCTCGGAATCGAATGGGATATTCATGGTAGCATCGGCTGCATGTGAATAAGGCATCGGACCGAAACATTCCAATGCTTTGTGCCAAGCTGAAATTTTCAGGATTTGTGCTAAGGCAAATACTTCAGGAGTATTGTTTTTCTCGGCTGCGGCTTTCAGCTTTTTCCATGGGTCAAGTGCGTTGGTATATGCACGTTTATAAGTTCCGGAAATCCAGCTGTCATTCAAGAAATAGGTAACGTTACTGTTTCCGCCTCCCCATGTATTATTCTGTCCGAAGAAACCACTCCAGCAGTCAGCCGATAAGTGATAGTCTGTTTGATACTGATTGATAATGTCAGTATCATCTGCCTGTGTTCCTACTGGAAATACTGTACGTTCGATAGTAGTGATTAAACCACCTACAGCAACTCCGTCCATGACTCCTTCTTCATCGGTCAGCTCAAATGGATTGGTGTTGATTTCTTCGTAATTGCATGATGCCAATAGTGACACAGCAAATACGCCTGCTATAAATTTATATTGGTTTATCTTTTTCATAATCAAAGGGTTTGTTTTTTATAGTTTAAATTTAATGCCAAAACCGAAGCTGCGTACGCTGGGTTGCATGAAATAATCATTACCTTGTCCGTAAGTGCTTGTTGACGGTGTTAGCTCAGGGTCAAAGGGAGCTTTGCAATATAACATCCATGGATTGTTAGCAATGAAAGAAACGGTAACATCTTTCAGTACATTGGCAAACCATTTGTCTGGCATTGTATAACTGAATGTCATTTCTTGCAAGCGGATATTTGTTGCGCTGTACAGGTAGTATCCTGAAGTTTCATAACCTCCTGTACCAATCATTTGGTAGTATGTCTTTGCATCTACCCGGCCTTGTCCTGGGAATAGAGCACCTCCGGCATCACGAGCTTCTGCAGAACGTTTGGATACACCGAAACGGTCGAGGATAGCTTCGGTAGAAGAAGTAACCACTCCACCAAATCGTCCGTTGATTAAGAAACTGAATCCAAATCCTTTATATGACAGGGCATTGTTCCATCCCATGTTAAAGTCTGGAGATGTCTTTCCTAAGTATACAGGCTCACCTCTTTCCAGACCGAAGGTTCCGTCACTTTTTACTTCAACATATCCCTGACTATCTTTCTTGAAGAAAGTGTTTGCATAAATATCGTGAATACTTCCACCTTCTTTCAGAATAACGCGACCATTGTCTTTCAGTACTTCCGGAATGTTAATTGGAGCTTCCATTAAATCGGTATGATAGTCTTTCACCATCTCCTTAATCTCATTTATATTCTTTGAGAATGTAAATGTAGAAGAAACAGCCAGACCGTTTTTAAACTTATCATTATAGCCGAAAGAAGCTTCCCAACCTCTATTTTCTACGTTACCTGCTTGCAGGTAAATCTTCTGATAACCGGTGAATTCCGGTAAATCTCCCAGGAATGTTTGGTTGTATGTATTCGATTTATAGTAAGTAACTTCTGCACTGAATTTGTTCCACAGGCGTAAGCTAACTCCCACTTCGTAAGATTTGGTGCGTTCAGCTTTAAAGTCAGTGAATGGATAAATATATGTCGGCGACGGAATACCTCCGACGATTGGAGTTGTTACTGTACCAGGAGTTAATCCAGAACGAGAAACTGGAGCACCAACTTCTGTATAAGAACCACGTACTTTCAAATAAGAAATAAATTCAGGAAGCTGTACCATTTCCGAAATAATACCAGACAAACCGATAGAAGGGTAGAAGAATGATTCTTCGTTGGTATTTACCAGACGAGAGTTCCAGTCGTTACGTCCGGTCAAGGTTAAGTAAAGCATACTCTTCCATCCCAGTTCGACGTTGCCGAAAATAGCATGGTTACGGATACGGCTGTCACCGCCTTTTTCTGAAGTACGGCCGTTTGACGGGTCGATATTGGAAACAGCAAATTTGTTAGGAACTTTTAGTAAGGTTCCTTTATATCCTCTTTCCAATGCCCAATAATTGGAATAACTCCATCCAAGGTTGGCAGAAATATTAAAGTCTTTGATCTGCTTATTAATATTTACCATGAAGTCAGCATATTCCTGACGGTCATTGTAATTGCTATATTCGTAATGTCCTTTAGTACCTTCTGCAAAAACCTGGTCGGAAGATGCATAAATCTTACGTTCGAATTTTACATAAGTATCGTCCATTCTGTAACGTGCAGCCAGATTAATCCAGTCGGTTATTTTATAAGTTAATCCGACATTGAACATGTAGCGGCTCTTATTGTTGGTTGAAACGTTACGGAATGCGGTCCAGTATGGATTCTGCGAAGCATAAGTTGATTCTGCTATCGGCCAGTACTGAACGGGAATTTTACGGCTGTCGTCAAAGCGTTCGAAAGTTTTGATTTCTTCAAAATTTTCTCCTCGTGGAAAGAGGTAGGCTGCCATAACCGGATTCCAGTATTGACCTTGCGAAACCATATTCTTGTCATCTTGCTTGATATACGATGCTCCTAAATCAAGTTGTAACTTGTCATTCAGGAAAGTTGAAGTATTACGGATCGTAAAGTTCAAGCGGTTGTATGAGTTGTTGGGAACGATACCGTCAGAGTTGGTAGACGAGATAGAAGCAAACGTCTGGTTCTGTTTAGTACCGGTTGTTAAGGTCAATGAGTTGATAAAGTTAGTTCCTGTGTTGAAAAAATCTTTTTTAGGGTCATAATCAGAAGGAGTGGCGAGTTTTTCACCCCAGCTTTCATACATATCCTTTTTATTACCGTAAGTATTTTGGAATTCAGGAGTCATGTATGCTTTGCTGAATTCGGTAGAAGAAGAAAATGAAAGTTGCAGTTTACCTTCTTTACCTTTTTTAGTGGTGATAAGGATCACACCGTTTGCTGCACTACTACCATACAATGCTGCTGCCGACGGACCGCTCAATACAGAGATACTTTCGATATCTTCAGGGTTGAAGTCGGCAATACCTTCAGTTCCGGCCTTTCCTTCACCCATGATACCACTGTCTGTATTTCCCATGTTTGTATTGAACAATGGAATACCGTCTACTACATAGAGTGCATTGTTATCACCTTCTATAGATTTTGCACCACGCATTACTACACGTGTAGCACCACCGACACCACTGGCACTCTTGTTGATGCTTACACCGGCAATTTTACCATTCAGTGAGTTTACGAAGTTAGCGTCTTTTACTCTTACAAGCTCTTCTGATTTTACTTGCTGAACATTGTATGACAACGCTTTTTCTGCACGTTTGATACCCAATGCTGTAACAACCACTTCGTCCAAGCGTTCTGTATCTTCTCGCATAGTAACATTGATTACACCTTTATCGGCCATAAATTCTTCAGATTTGTAACCGACATAAGAGAATTGCAGAATTGCATCAGGGCTTGAAACTGTGAGTGAATAATTACCGTCAAAATCCGTTATAGCACCATTACTGGTACCTTCTTCCTTTATCGTAGCACCGATAATTGGTTCACCGTTTGCATCGACAACCTTTCCAGATATATTCGTTGGCTGTTTTTTATCGGATTTTTTCTTGATAGGGGTAATAACAATCTTATTACCTGAAACTTTATAAGATAAGTTCTGTTTTGCCAGTTCACTTGTAAGTAGGTCTTTCAGTTCTTCATCTTTAACAGACAGAGAGATGCCTGTTTTACCGTTTACTTCTACATCTCTGTATGAGAAGCGGTAGGGAGTTTGTTTTTCAATAGCAGTAAAAAGTTCTTTTACCGATGCGTTATTCAGGTTGAGGCTGACTTTTCCGGTTTGTGCATAACCACCGGTAAATGTAAACATACACAAAGATGCACATAAAAGGCAAATCTTACTACGCTTTTTACTATCTTTGTGCAAATCAGTAAATTGATGTTTGATTTTCATAAGTACGTAATAAATTTAGGTTTAAAGTTCGGTTTTACTATGCGCCAACATAGTTTTACTTATGGACTGAGCCATTTCCCCGGATGATTGCCGATTGTCCGGGGATGTTTTTTCATGTTTTCATCTGTCTTTTCATAGTTTTAAGGTTAATATTTAGATTAGTTGTTATTCTATGGTTATGGTTTCTTCATCCATTGTGTATTCAAATCCGTAGTGTATTTTCAACACATTCAGAACGCTTCTTATATTTTCATCATTAAAAGAACCTGTATACACATCCTGTAATATATTTTTGTTCTTTATGTTGAAAGTTACTCCGAATTTACGTTCCAGACATTGGAATACATCTTTCATCTTCTCATGTCGGAAAGTAAGCTCTTTGGTCAGCCATGCTGTTTCCATTTTATTTGAAGTTTCTTCAAGACTCAATAACCCTGTTCGTTTATCGTATATCACTTTCTGGTTTGGCTTTACATTCAATGTATTATGAGCGGGATCTTTTGTTGTAACATTGACACTTCCTTCTACAAGAGCCATTTCAACAAAATTTTTGTGCTCATACGCATATACATTAAATGTTGTTCCTGTTACTGTAATATCCATTACTTCAGTACCGACAATGAACTGTTTCTCTGCATTCTTTTTAACTTCAAAATATCCTTCACCCGACAATTCTACCTTACGGTTATCACGTCCGAAATCCTGTTTGTAGGACAGTGATGATTTTGCATTCAGATGTACAAGAGTTCCATCGGGCAATGTTACCAATGAAGTTCCATGTTCACCTGAGTTTATGGTTATATTTTGCTGAGCAAGATATTCAATATCTTTATGCTGAGTGTAGTATAAAACACTAATGCCACATGATAGTATCAAAAGAATGGATGCTGCTATTTGTAACCAATATTTTTGCACCTTCATGAATGGCGTTATGTGTCTTTGCTTGTTCAGTTTTCTATACAGAGAGTTTATTTTATCTTGTGATAAAGGCTCATAGCTGTTGAATTTATCCCATTCGTCAGAAAACAGAAACTCTAAATCAGCTTCAGATGACTGGTTTATCTTTGCCGATAACTCTTTAAATTCCTCAGAAGATATAGCTCCCGAACGGAATTTATCTAATAAATCTTTTACCTTGTTCTGTATGTTTGTGTCCATAAAACTATTACCTTGTTTATTGGTAATATCCACAAACACGTAAAATATAACATGTATATTTCTATGTTAGAAAACATAAAAATTAGAAATGGCTTAAAAAAAGGAGTAATATGAAAGAATATTGCTGAAGTTCGGCTCGTATTATTTTTAAGGCCGTTGATAATTGGTTACGTACTACTTGCTCTTTTATGCATAGTTGCTCTGCAATTTCTGCAACAGATAAATTTTGTTCCTTGTTTAGTTCAAAAATCTCACGTTGGCGTGGAGTAAGTTTTTCTTTAGCTTGTTTTAGTGCTTTGCAGAACTGATCGAAGTCTATTTGTTTTTCAGCTTCATCTCCTGAAGTTCGTATGTTGTCATTATATTCTATAAACTCCTCCATTGAGGTGTTATTTAACTGTCGGCGTAACTCCTTAAGCAATAAATGATAAGCAATTGTAAACAGATAAGCTTTGAATGATGACTCGGCATCTAGTTTTTCTCGGTTAATCCATATGCGATAGAATGTTTCCTGTACGACATCATCTGTTGTTTCTTCCGATTTTACATATTGATATACAAATTGATATAACCTTGATACCCACATTTCATACAAGGTCCGGTAGGCTTTTTCGGAACCAGATTTAACAGATAATATTAATTTCCTTTCATCTATCATATAGCTATATCAAGTTAAGATCCGCTTATTTTTTTGCTATAAATATGCAAATTTAATATTTTTCTTTTATATTGGACATATTGGTTAGCCATAGTTGAAAGATGTGTAATTTTTATAAGTATATTTTTGTTTGAATTAATGGATTTTGATAACTTGCATTATTATTAAAGTTAACCTCTGTATTATGAAAAAATATGGTCTGTTCCTTTTATTGGGGAAATTCTTGACACTCTCAATGGGAAGCTTATGGGCTGAGAATATTCAGAAGATTGACACGGTAGCTACAATTGTAGATTCAAAAGTTCTGTCAGATCCGTATTTGCCGCAACATTTGGGAGGAGAAATCTTTGTCAAAGCTAAAGATGCTAATTTCCTGAATTCATTAGTTGGTAGAATTGCCGGAATAACTGTTCAGCCCAGCTCTATGGGAACTGGAGGGGGAGTAAAAATTGAGATGAGAGGCGTAAGAAGTTTCCAAGGAAATAATAATGTTCTTTTTGTGATTGATGGAGTGCCATTTCCTCAACTTTCTGCGGAAGAGTTTTATTCCATCTATAAGGGTTATGGATTATCATCGGATGGTATCGCTTCATTTAATGCAGAAGATATAGAAGGTATTTCAGTCTTGTCGGGTGCAGTTGCTTCTGTGCTGTATGGAAGTGATGCTGCCAATGGAGTTATTCTTATTACGACCAAGCGAGGAAATAAAGAGTATAAACCTTCCATTACGGTATCGAATACGACAACTTTTGCCAAGCCTTTTGTTATGCCGGAATTTCAGCATGTTTATGAGGGTTGGGCATCGGATGTGAAAACTCCATTTGCCTGGAATCCTTCCGACTTTTATCGTACGGGACATACGGTGAATAATGCTGTTACTGTATCTGCCGGTACTGAAATGAATCAAAGCTATTTTTCTGCCATGACTCAGAATGCGGTTGGACTACTTGATAATAATAGTAGTAACCATTATAATCTGACATTCCGTAATACGACGGCTTTACTAGATAGTAAATTGAAGATTGATGTCAGTTTGATGTATATTCGTACCAAGGAGCGTAATATGCTGGCACAAGGTGACTATTTTAATCCGATTGTACCGGTTTATCTGTTGCCGGACTTTTTACGAAAGAATGATGAATATAGTCGTTTTGAACGTTATGATCCAGATGAAGGATATGCTACTCAGTATTGGCATTATGCCGACTGGCAAAATCCGTATTGGATAGAGAAACGTAATTTATTTGTGAATACTAAAGACCGTATACGGGCAGGGTTGGGATTCCGGTACTCATTAACCGATTGGCTGGATTTTATTGCATATGTAAATTATGATAAAGATAAGCAGATGCAGACACAGGAGTTATATGCTTCTACTCGTTATTTATTGAAAGATTCTTCTTTGGGAGGGTATGGGAAGATAAATGCAGATTTAAATCAGACCTACGCTGATTTAGCTTTTCATCTTCAGAAATCTGCTGGTAATTTTTCTTTTAATGCATTATTAGGAACAGTGTTTCGCGATAGAAAATACGAGTATAACTTACATGGCGGCGGTTTGGTGCAGCCGAATGTTTTTTCTCTTGACAATCTGGATAGTGTGAAAAGAAAAGACTGGGATGTCGATTTGTACGACCGCAGCAATGCGTTGTTTGCTTCTTTGCAAGTCGGTTACAAAGATTTCCTTTATATAAATGCCGGAGCACGTAAGGAATGGCAGTATTTGTGGAGTGGAGGAACAAGAGAAAGTTATGATGATGTTTTTTATCCATCGGCAGGTCTTTCGTTTATTCCAACCTCTATAATGTCACATTCGAATGTATTGTCTTTTTTGAAATTTCGTCTGGCTTATGCTGAGAGTGGTGCTTCTCATCAATATTATTTGCCTAATGGTTTATGGTCGTACGACAGAGATGCGTCATCTTTCATTCAGGGAAGGATTGCTTGTGAAAAGACTAAATCGTATGAAGTAGGTTTCGATCTGGGTATGTTTAATAATAAGTTGAATTTTTCTTTTACCATGTATTCAACATCTACGGATAGTGACATACCTCTAGCAACTTATCTGGGGAAAGCTGAGATACAAAATAAGGGCCTGGAAGTGTCGTTAGGACTGAATCAGCCTTTAGGTCCTGTTTCATGGAGTTCTAACCTTACTTATACGCTCAACAAGAATAAGATTAAGGATTTTCATGAGGTTGTAAATTCTGTAACGGGGGAATTTACAGTTAATTACTTAAAGCTCGCTTCATATGGTCAGCTTGCTGAGGAGAGACTGGTTCCCGGAGGTTCAATTGGAGATATATATGTCAGTACCTTCCGGAAAGATGCAGCCGGCAATGTTCTTTTCAATACACAGACCGGTTTGCCGGAACGAAGTAATGACTATGTATATGCTGGTAATACTTCTCCGGATTATATGATAGGATGGTCAAATGATTTCAGTTGGAAAGGTTTGGAACTTGGCTTGGTTCTTCAAGGCTGTTTTGGGGGAGAAGCCTTGTCTATGACACAAGCTATGCTTGATCGTTATGGAGTTTCACTGATTACAGCGGATGCACGTGACCAGGGAGGAGTATGGATCAGCGGGAAGAAAATTCCAGTTTTCCAGTATTATTCTGTGACATCGGGAATGTCGGGTATTGGAGAACTTTATGTATACGATGCAACCAATGTTCGTTTGGCAGAATTGACTTTGGGATACAATGTTCCGATGTCTCGTTGGGTAAACTGGATGCAGAATATAAAAGTATCTTTTGTCGGACGGAATTTACTGATGTTTTATAAAAAAGCTCCTTTCGATCCGATGAGCACGGCCAGTATGGGAAATGATATGCGGGGCATAGACTATTTCCGTTTGCCCAGTCTGCGTAATATGGGATTTTCTCTGCGGCTTACGTTCTGATGGTCTGTTACAGATTGCTTGTCTGGCAATTGAGGAAGAGGTTCAGTAATTCCTGATTGGCGGTATTATCTAACTGCGTTCCTTTTTCTGCTTCGAATATATTGAGTGTAGATGAACATTCTCCACAAATGTCTATGCCTATTATTTTTTCATGTTTCAGGATAATAGATAACAAATGCTCCAGTTCATTTAATGTAAGGGAGCCTTGATCCCAATTGGTAACGGCAGACTGTGGGTTAAGTACATCCTTATCTACAGAAATATATACCGGAGTATCGATTGTTTCGTTAGAAAACTGTTTCCACGAAGCTTCGTGTTGCAGACTTTGTTCGCTATAAAATTCCACTGTTTGCCGGTATTTAGGAGAAACATGCTTGATTAGGTTTTCGGATGCTCCTATGATAATTACTTTGCGTAAATAAGGGTTCGATTCTATTGTATCTTCTACCCAGCTTCCGCACGAAATCATTTCTTCGAAAAGAGGGGGCTGCATGTCTGGATGGTGATCGAATACTATTAACGAAAAAGGTTGCTGTATTTTATCCGTCCAAAACTTAGTCAGATAATGATAGTTGCCAGAGTCGATGAAATGAATCCCATCTGCTGGATAGTTTGCTATAACTCTTTTCAGTGCATGTGCGCCCTCTTTGTCACAGTAGCATTCTACACCTTGCAAGTGTGTACAGTCTAGCCATGTAAATTTTTTATTGTGGGAGAAGGGTTCGTAATCATATACTCCCGTAAAGTTCATAATAACAACTGGCTTGTTCATAGTAGAAATAAAAAAATCCCTGTCCCGGATTTCTCTGGAACAGGGATTTGGTGGTTAGAATCGTTTATTTAATTTCAATCACTCTATTGGCTTCTTTCTTTTCTTCCTGTGTCATCTTTGGCAATTCAATGTTAAGAACACCGTTATCGACAGAGGCGCTGATTTTTTCTTTTTCAACATCTTCAGGCAGAATCATGCACTGTTCGAATTTAGAATAAGAAAACTCGCGGCGTAAATATTTCTTTTTTTCGTCTTTTGTTTCGTTCTTTTTCTCCATTGATATTACCAACTGATTATCTTCGGTAAGATGAATGTTGAAGTCTTCTTTTGTCATACCCGGAGCTGCAACTTCTATTTTATAGCTGTTGTCGTTTTCAACTACGTTAATAGCTGGAGCCGTTGCATTGGCTTTTTCCATCCAATCGTTATCAAAGAAATCATTGAAAATACTTGGTAACCAGTTCTGATTGTAATTTCTTCTAATCGGCATCATAATTGTAATCTCCTATTATTTAAATTCTTTTATTAATCTTGTTTCTTAGAATCGCTCCTCCTTTCGCTTTCGCGATTCACCCGATATTGTGCAAACTGTATGCCCGTCTGGTATGCCTGACATTATGATAGAATATTTTAACCTTCGTTGAAAGAAAGCCAGTTGAATTAAACTTTGATAAACATAGCATAGTGTCAATCGGTCATAAAAGTGGACAGGATGTCATTCTATATTTGGTGCCTGATTTGTATTCTTATCATTTATTCCTTATTTTTGCGCTTGTAACATTTAATATTTTATATTTATGAAGAAGATTTTATCGGCCTTAATGATTGTAGCTTGCTTGTTTATGGCAATGCCGGCACAGGCTCAGTTTCAGTTTGGTCTAAAAGGGGGACTGAACATTTCGAAATTGACTTTTTCGGAAGACATTGTAAAAGGAGATAATCGTACCGGATTCTTTATTGGTCCGATGGCTGAGTTTACAATTCCTATTGTAGGTTTGGGAGTTGATGTCGCTGCCTTGTATAATCAGTCGGGTGCAAAGGCTCAAAGTGGTAATGAGGAAGTCAGCCAGACTTTTAAAAGCATTGAGGTTCCTGTTAACCTGAAGTGGACGTTAGGATTAGGAAGTACACTGGGTGCTTATATTGCTGCAGGACCTCAGTTCGGATTTAATGTAGGAAGCGGACATTTTACTGAAAGTTTCGACATGAAGTCGTGCAATACTTCATTCAATGTAGGAGCTGGTGTAAAATTACTCGGTCATTTGCAAGCTGGAGTTAATTATAACTTTGGACTGAGCAAAATGGCTAGATCGGTAGATGATCAGATGACTATTGAGATGAAACGAAATACCTGGCAGATATCATTGGCTTACATGTTTTGATATACCAGGATCTGTATAAATAAAGGTGGAGAAAGTTTCTGTATGAACAGAATTTCTCCACCTTTATTTATGTGTTTATAAACTACTGCTTGTCAGTCGCATGGATATATTACTCCCCATTCTTTTCTGAGGTTGTCCATTTGTTTCATGATGCGTAATGTTTCGGCATGAGGCATGTACGGCGATTCCAGCCATCCCTTTTCAATAGCTTCGATGGAGGCATATACCTGATACTCGTAGCCGCTGATCTGTTCCGGTGCATGATATACCGCTATGGTTTTATAGTTTTCATCGACAACCCGTACCGATTCAGGGCAGTTGATATTTTCTACAATCAGATGCCCTTTGTCGCCTGAAATGACTCCCATTCTGTCACTTTTTGCATAGATACTCGATTGCAGAGTTGCCATTCTGCCATCTTTATAAAAGAGTGTTATACTTTCTTGCGCGTCGACTCCCGTTTGTGTCTTTTGGCAGACAGAATGAGTTTCAGCAATATCACTTCCGAAAGCCATTGCAGCAAAGTTTAGTGTATAGACACCAATATCGAGCAGAGCTCCTCCTGCAAGTTCCGGACGGATAATTCTTTCTTTGTTGCTTATCGGATAGCTGAGGTTAGCCGACAAGGTATACGGTGTTCCGATTACTCCTTCTTTCAGCAGTTCTTGTATTTTAAGTGAAAGGGGCATATACCGAGTCCATATAGCTTCGGTAATGAATACTCCTTTTTCTTTGGCGAAAGCAAGGAGATCTTCAGCCTGACGGGCGTTGGCGGTAAAAGCTTTTTCGCATAATACGGGTTTACCTTTCTCAATACACATATGTGCATTGTCGTAGTGCATGGCATGTGGAGTTGCGATATAGATTAAGTCGACTTCAGGATCGCTTGCCAGTTCTTCGTAGGAACCATATGCTTTAGTGAATCCCCATTTATTCGCAAATGCTTCTGCTTTCTCCTGATTGCGCGATGCTACGGCATATCGTTCTACTCCTTTCATCTTTTCCAGTGTGGCCGCCATCTTTTGGGCGATACCTCCACAGCCTATAATACCTATCTTATATATCTTCATTTTGGTTGATTTAAGAGTTTCTTTACAAAGCTATAAAAGTTTGCCTGACGTACCAAATGGGATAGAACTGTTTTTTGTAACTTTGCAGCCATGAAGAAGTACGTGGATGTCATAGTGCCTTTGCCCATAGCCGGACAATATACTTATTCCGTTCCCGATGAGTTGACGGATAAGATAAAGGCAGGCTGTCGGATCGTCGTTCCGTTCGGGAGCAAGAAGTATTATACGGCTATTGTAACCAAAGTACACCAAACGGCGCCTGAGGCCTATGAAACAAAAGACATTATGGAGGTACTCGATGAATCTCCTGTTTTGTTGAGGCGGCAATATGATTTCTGGCAATGGCTGGCAGATTATTATCTCTGTACGCTGGGAGATGTATACAAGGCTGCCTTACCTTCTGGAATGAAGCTGGAAAGCGAAACATTAGTTGTCTTAAATCCGGAGTTTGAGGCACTGCAACCTCTTTCCGAGAAGGAACAGCTTATTCTTGATCTGTTGGGTAACGATTCGGAGCAATGTATTACACAACTGGAAAAGTCCAGTGGAATAAAGAATTTGTTGCCGGTAATCAAAGCTTTATTGGAAAAAGAGGCGATTCTGGTAAAAGAAGAGCTGAAACGCAGCTATAAACCGCGTGTAGAGAGTAGGGTGCGATTGTCTGCTGCTATGCAGACAGAAGAGGCTGTCCATCGTCAGTTTGATGCATTGGCACGTGCTCCCAAGCAACTGGCTCTACTCATGAAATATATAGAGCTGTCCGGCTGGACTGAAGAAAAGAAAGAACTTAAGGAAGTTTCCCGTAAGGCTTTGTTAGATTCGGCTGGTGCTACTAGTGCAGTGCTTAATGGATTAGTTGGAAAAGGAGTTTTCGAAATTTACTCGTTCGAAATCGGACGTTTGTCTGCCGAGCAAGTAAGTGTATCACCTTTGAACCCTTTAAGCAGTGCCCAGCAGCAGGCGTATAACGAGATCCTGACGCACTTTCATCAGAAAAATGTCTGCTTGCTTCATGGTGTTACTGCAAGCGGAAAGACTGAAATCTATATTCATCTTATTCAGCAGGCAATTCAGGCAGGAAAGCAGGTGTTGTATTTGTTGCCGGAGATAGCACTGACTACACAAATCACCGAACGTTTGAAAAGGGTATTTGGTAACCGGCTGGGAATTTATCACTCCAAGTTTCTGGATGCTGAACGTGTAGAGATATGGCGTAAACAACTTACCGATGACGATTATGATGTAATACTTGGAGTACGTTCTTCGGTTTTTCTGCCTTTCCGGCGTTTGGGACTGGTCATCGTGGATGAAGAACATGAAAATACCTATAAACAGCAGGATCCGGCTCCACGTTATCATGCGCGCAATGCAGCTATCGTACTGGCATCGATGTTCGGAGCAAAGACACTGTTGGGTACGGCTACACCTTGTATCGAAACCTATTATAATGCTGTTCATGGAAAATACGGCTGGGTACAGCTTACCGAACGACATCAGAATGTTTTGCTTCCTCATATCGAGGTGGTAGATATCAAGGAACTTGCCCGAAAGAAGCGGATGACGGCTCAGTTTTCTCCACTCTTGCTTCAGAAAATCCGTGAGGCACTTGAACAGAAGGAGCAGGTTATACTTTTCCAGAACCGCAGAGGATTTGCTCCGATGATAGAATGCCGTACGTGTGGATGGATACCGAAGTGTAAGAATTGTGATGTCAGTCTGACGTATCATAAAGGATTGAATCAGCTGACCTGTCATTACTGTGGTTATACTTATGAAGTTCCAAAGTCTTGTCCGGCATGTGGAGGGGTAGAACTGATAAACCGAGGATTTGGAACCGAGAAGATAGAAGATGATATTAAACTGATATTTCCGGATGCCCGTGTGGCTCGTATGGACTTGGATACCACGCGTACCCGTACCGCATATGAAAGAATCATTGCCGATTTTGAGGATGGCAAGACGGATATTCTGATTGGTACACAGATGGTTTCAAAAGGACTTGACTTCGACCGTGTGAGTGTTGTTGGTATTTTGAATGCGGATTCGATGATGAACTATCCGGATTTCCGTTCGTATGAACGGGCTTTTCAGTTGATGGCGCAGGTTGCCGGGCGTGCTGGAAGAAAGAACAAACAAGGGTTGGTAGTGCTACAAACCAAATCTCCCGATCTTCCTTTGATCGCTCAGGTAGTAAGCAATGACTATGGAGGATTGTTTCAATCACAAATTGAAGAACGTAATTTGTTTAAGTATCCGCCTTTTTACCGGTTGATTTATGTGTATTTGAAACATCGTAAAGAGGAAGTACTCGATCAGGCTGCCGACTTGATGGCGGGGTACTTAAGAAACGGACTTGGTAGTCGTGTGCTGGGACCCGACCGTCCTCCAGTGTCGCGTATACAGACTTTATTTATTAAAAAGATAGTAGTGAAAATTGAACAACAGGCTTCGATGTCGAAAGTGCGTGAATATCTTCAGCAAGTGCAACGTGCCATTGTTGAGGATGAACGTTTCCGTTCGCTGTTGGTTTATTACGATGTCGATCCGATGTAAAAAATATTCGTATGAAAATAGAACTGGATGTACATACGCATACCGTAGCAAGCGGTCATGCTTTTAGTTCCTTGCAGGAAATGGCACAGGCTGCTGCTGGTAAGGGATTGAAATTGTTAGGGATTACAGAACATTCACCGGGTATACCGGGTACATGCGATCCGATTTATTTCCGTAACCTGCATGTGGTTCCGCGCCAGATGTATGGAATAGAACTTTTGTTGGGAGCAGAAATTAATATTCTCGACAGCGAAGGCAATCTCGATCTGGATGAGTTTTATTTGAAGATTCTTGACTTGCGTATTGCCGGTATTCATTCACTTTGTTATAAGTGGGGGACACCCGAAGAGAATACACATGGTATGGTTCAGGTTGTGTCTAATCCATATATTCATATCATTAGTCATCCGGGTGACGGGACTGCAAAGTTGAACTTCGAGCCTATTGTACTTGCGGCAAAGGAGCATCATACGTTGCTTGAAATAAATAATTCATCACTGAAACCCTGTCGGGGCAAAGTTGACGCCCGGAGCAATAATCTGGAAATACTGAAGTTATGCCGTCGCTATGATGTTCCGGTGATTTTGGGTAGTGATGCACATATCTCGTTTGATATTGCCACCTACGATTATGCATTGGAGCTGGTAAATGAAACTGAGTTCCCGGAAGCGTTGATTATGAATACTAGCGTAAGCAAGTTTAAAAAATATTTAGGTATCGGAGTATGAAAAGAATCTTGTTTGTTTGTCTTGGGAATATATGCCGTTCATCGTCGGCAGAAGAAATTATGCGTACGTATATCAAGCGTGCAGGACTGGAAAAGGAGATAGAAGTAGATTCAGCGGGAATCAGCAGTTATCATCAAGGAGAACTTGCCGACGACCGGATGCGTGCACATGCTATTCGCCGGGGGTATAACATTACTCACCGTTCACGTCCTGTCCGTACTGATGATTTTTATGAGTTCGATTTGATTTTGGGTATGGATGACCGCAATATTGATGCCTTGAAGGAAAAAGCTCCTGATGTGGAAACGGAACGGAAAATAGGCCGGATGACCGACTATTGTCGGGTGAAGGTAGTCGACTACGTTCCTGATCCTTATTATGGCGGGGCTCAAGGATTTGAAAATGTACTTGACATACTGGAAGATGCTTGCGGAGGTTTGCTCGATAGCTTGACTCAAAAACTCTGATTGATGATTGTAAGATCTCCAGTTTATATTTTTCTTTACGCCGATATACTGCTTCTTGTAAATAATTGATAACCAATGTATATCGGCGTATAAGAAAAACATCAGCATATTTTGTCGGAAATATCAGCATATTTTCCTGAACTTTTCTCGATGTTTTTTGAAAATTTGTACAAAAAATAATAGAGTTAGAAGAGGAGCTGATTAGACCTGCTTTTTACCTGCACTTAAAGAACTGGTTGTATGTGTAAATCACATATATTTTTCTTTCCAGTGCTGATATTCTTCATTGAGTGATTCGGGAGCCTGATTGTACCAGCTGTAACCATTTCGACGCTCATATCCAAGTTCAGAAAATGATTTACGGGGAACTCCATCACGGTCGCAGAATAGCGGTTCTTCGTTTTCCAGGTCGTAAAAACGTGCCCATACAGGTCCGGCCTTTTCGTCTTTCACTACGTGTGTGTCACGCTTGCCTTCAGGAGTCATGAACCGCTCAACACGTATGCCATATAATTTATGTAAATCAAGCCACTCCATTGCGCCATTGACTGCTGCCTTTACCCGTTCGTCCGGATCGGGGAGTTCCATTAGCAGGTGAACCAGTGAGCAGCTTTCTGCCGTGCAGAAGGAAGGCAATTCGAATGTTCGGGCCGGAGCTGGTTTTAAGGTTATGTTGTCGTGTTGCTGACACCATATGGTCGGTTTACCATTTACTCTGATTTGAGTATTCAGAATACATTCTATCCCTTTATCGAAAGCGGCGGACAGACGTGCTTTCATTTCATCGTTTACCAGTATATCGAAGGGAGCTTTTCCGTCACGAAGGTTTCGGATGATTTCCATTGTCTGTACCATGGCATCATCGTTGTATGTAATATATACTTGATATCCCCTATGTTCAGGCCAGAACTGTGGCCATCCTCCGTTGTCATACTGCCCGCTTAAGATAAACTCCACTCCTTTAAGAAAGGCTTCCTTATAACGTTCTTCGGGAGATTGTTGATAAAGTCTTGCCAGATAAGTCAATTCCAGAATGGTAGCGTCATTGTCGGTTGTGGAGTCATTGCGCCTGTCTTTATCTCCTAATACGATAGGAAGCTCTCCACCCAGCGGGCGGTGAATTGGAATGTTCTTAGGCCATCCTCCTGTTGTACGTTGAAAAGCTAGCACATTATCGGCAATCCGCTTTGCTTCATCGGTTGTGAAAAAACTGTCCGGACTGTTTCTTACAATTCGTTTCCATTCTCTGGTTGTATATTCATAATCCTTGAGGGAAAGTGCTTGTTGGGAAGATGCCGGCATTGCCATTAGTGCACAAATAGCACACGTCAGAAGATTTCTGCCGCTTGCTTTGAAGAAAGTATTTTTCATATCTGTATGTGTTTAGGTTTTACATCTCAAAATTATCAAAGAAGTTCCTATACAGATAATAAAAATTGTTCTTTCCTTGGTCTTTTTTGTGCAATGCCTTTTATTTCTTCAGTTCCGGATAGCTGATACGGGTATGGTACATGGTTTTCAGCTTTTCTTTAAAGACACTTTTTACTGTAGCAATATCTTTAAATGTTATCGGACATTCCTTGAAGTATCCTTCCTGTACCTGGCTGTCTATGATCTTGTCGACAAGTCCGGAAATACTTTCTTCAGTATATTCCTTTAAGCTTCTTGAAGCTGCTTCTACTGAGTCGGCCATCATCAGGATAGCTTGTTCTTTGGTAAACGGATTGGGGCCTGGATATTGGAATGCTTCTTTATCCACTTCTTCATCGGGATGCTCATTCTGATAGGATATATAGAAATACTTTGTAAGTCCTTGACCATGATGGGTGCAGATAAAGTCTTTGATTACTTGGGGCAGGTCATTTTTTTCAGCCAGCTTCATACCGTCTGTTACATGATTTATGACGATTTGTGCGCTTTGTTTATAGTTTAACTGGTCATGTGGATTTACTCCTGTCTGGTTCTCGGTAAAGAAAGCGGGGTTCAGCATCTTTCCGATGTCATGATACATGGCACCAGTACGTACCAGCTGGCTGTTGGCGCCAATGCGGTTGGCTGCGGCGGCAGTCAGGTTGGCAAGTTGCAGAGAATGCTGGAATGTTCCGGGAGCAACTTCCGACATCTCACGCATCAGCTTGTTGTTGATGTTGGAAAGTTCCACCAGGGTTACATTCGAAGTAAATCCGAAAGTCTTTTCCAAAATAAACAATAACGGATAAGTAAATAGCAGCAAAATACCGTTTATGATAAAGTTGACATACATATATGTGTTAAGCTGCGCAATATCGTTCACGTGTATCAGGTCGAGTGCAAAATAGAGTATGGTATATGTTATTACGACAATCAGGGCGCTGCGTAACAATTGTGAGCGTTGAGACAGTTCGCGAAGGCTGTAGATGCTGGCCATACCGGTTATTGTCTGCAATAAGATAAACTCATGTGGAGTTCGCAGGCAGATGGAGCAAAGCAGGATTGATACAATATGTGCCATGAAAGCCGTACGTGAATCAAGGAAGATCCGTATGATCATGGGAAGCATGGTGAATGGCACTATATATACACTCATGAAAGCATGAGCTACCATGATAGCTGATATGACGGGGAAGAATATAATAAGAAAGAACAATAACCCCAGACTACCTTTCTTTTGGTAATAATCTCGGCGGAACAGTGCCAGATAGGTCATGAAGCATCCTATAAGAATAGATACAAACAGAATCTGTCCGAATAAAGTCAGACGTTTTTCTGTAATAGTTTCGCCTCGTTTGTCCCATTCTTTTTGGAGTGATCTCAAGATATCGAATGTACGCTGGTCGATGATCTCGCCGCGGTCGATTATTTTCTGTCCGTTCATTACAAACCCTTTAGCCCAAGATACTCCGGAGAGGATATCTTTTTTTGCAGCTTCCGATTTCTCCGAATCATACATGAGATTAGGAGTTAGGTAATTATTCAGGTTACAGCGTTGCAATAGTGTCTTGTTGTAATGTAACGTATCAGAATAAATCAGTTCCTCGTAGGCCCTCTTAGTGGTATACAGTTCGCTTACACTTTGTAGGATAGAAGTGTTTTTATTGATGATATGAATACTGCGCATGCTGTCTTTGCGCAAGTTCCCCAGCTGTTCTACTGGAATAATTCCTTTCTCGTATACGTTTTTCAGTATTCGTTCGATATGATGCGAATATGTAGGGTCAGGAATTATCTTGCGTAAGCTCCGGTTGTAATCACTTTTAAACTGGCTGATTGCTTTTTCACCTGTATTTTCCGACAGAAGGAAGTAGGGGTGATAATTGGTCATGATGCTGTCTTGTTCCCGGCGGACCTCTTCATCTCCCTTGTATATAGGAAAATCGAATGATGCCTGTAACAAACCGTATTTCCATGGCTTGTTAATATCAAATTGATAGTTGAATGTACCTTCCTTTGGTAAGAAATAGACAATGACGGCAACTGCTGCCAAGAAAATGGCGCATTGATACAGTAATTTCTTGTATGAAAACTGTCTTTCTGCTTGGAAACTTTTCATGTGTTAGGATATTTTGCGTGCAAAATAAGAAAAAAACGGGAAATTTAGCTTAATTTTGCAGCGTATTTTTAGATAAAGACCACTATGGCAGAAAGAAAAGTTAGAGTTCGTTTTGCACCGAGTCCGACTGGTGCATTGCATATCGGTGGTGTGCGCACTGCCTTGTATAATTATCTCTTTGCACGCCAGCACGGCGGAGATTTGATTTTCCGTATTGAGGATACAGACTCAAACCGTTTTGTTCCGGGGGCAGAAGAATATATTATCGAATCTTTTAAATGGTTAGGCATTAAGTTCGATGAGGGTGTAAGCTTTGGCGGAAATTACGGTCCGTACCGTCAGTCTGAACGTCGTGATATTTATAAGAAATATGTAAACGTATTGCTTGATAACGGTAAAGCTTATATTGCTTTCGATACACCGGAAGAACTGGAGGCTAAGCGTAAGGAAGTTCCGAATTTCCAGTACGATGCTTCTACACGTAATTCTATGCGTAACTCGCTTACGATGCCGAAGGAAGAAGTTGATAAGCTGATTGCCGAAGGAACACAGTATGTAGTACGTTTCAAAATAGAACCGAATGAAGATGTGCATGTACACGATATCATTCGTGGAGAAGTTGTTATCAACTCTTCTATATTGGATGATAAAGTACTGTATAAGTCAGCCGACGAATTGCCTACTTACCATTTGGCAAACATTGTTGATGACCATTTGATGGAAGTATCTCATGTAATTCGTGGTGAAGAATGGTTGCCTTCTGCTCCGTTGCATGTCTTGTTGTATCGTGCATTCGGCTGGGAAGATACAATGCCTGAATTTGCTCACTTGCCATTGTTGTTGAAACCGGATGGAAACGGTAAATTGAGTAAGCGTGACGGTGACCGTCTGGGATTCCCTGTATTCCCATTGGAATGGCATGATCCGAAGACTGGTGAGGTTTCTTCTGGATACCGTGAGTCTGGATATTTGCCTGAAGCTGTGATTAACTTCCTGGCTTTGCTGGGATGGAATCCGGGAAATGATCAGGAAATCATGTCACTGGACGAACTGGTTAAGTTGTTCGATTTGCATCGTTGTAGCAAAGCGGGAGCTAAGTTCGATTATGAAAAGGGTAAATGGTTCAATCATGAATATATCCTGATGAAGAGTGATGAGGAAATTGCAGGCTTGTTTATGCCTATCTTGAAAGAGCATGGCATCGAAGCTCCTATGGAAACAGTTGTAACCGTAGTAGGTCTGATGAAAGGTCGTGTCTGCTTTATCAAGGAATTGTGGGATACTTGCAAGTTCTTCTTCGTAGCTCCTACAGAATATGATGAAAAGACTGTAAAGAAACGCTGGAAAGAAGACTCTGCTGTTCGTATGACAGAACTTGCAGACTTGCTTGAATCACTCGACGATTTTTCACTGGCTCATCAGGAAGAAGTGGTTATGAAATGGATAGAAGACCACGGCTACCATATGGGAAATATCATGAATGCTTTCCGCCTTACGCTTGTGGGCGAAGGAAAAGGTCCTCACATGTTTGATATCTCGGCTGTATTAGGTAAAGAAGAAACTGTCAGACGTATGCGTCGTGCAGTAGAGGTACTCAAATAAGAACCGGCATGATTTATAATTTTGTTATAGCTTTATATATAAGTGCAGTCCATCTGGCTGCACTTTTTAATAAGAAAGTAGCCAAGATGGTGAAAGGCGAGAAGGAAGCTTTCGCTGTCTTGAAGAAACAGATTGATCCACAAGCCAAATATTTGTGGTTTCATGCAGCTTCACTGGGTGAATTTGAGCAAGGACGTCCTCTGATAGAACAGATTCGTAAGCAATATCCGCAATATAAGATTCTGCAAACGTTTTTCTCGCCTTCGGGATATGAGGTACGTAAAGATTATAAGGGGGCGGATGTAGTATGTTATCTGCCTCTTGATTCTCCACGTAATGTGAAGAAATTTATAGATCTGGCTCATCCTTATATGGCTTTTTTCATCAAGTATGAGTTCTGGTGCAATTATCTGAGTGAACTGAAGCGTCGTAATATTCCGGTATATAGTGTTTCTTCTATCTTTCGTCCTCAGCAGATTTTCTTCCGCTGGTATGGAGGAAGTTATAAGAATGTCTTGAAATGTTTCGACCATCTTTTTGTACAGAATGAAGAATCTGTCCGCTTGTTGGAAAGTATTGGGATGACTCGTACGACGGTAGTAGGAGATACTCGTTTCGACCGGGTACTGGAAATTTGCAGTCAGGCGAAAGAATTACCGTTGGTAGAAAGCTTCAAGGGAAATAATCGCAAGACTTTTGTTGCAGGAAGTTCATGGGCTCCGGATGAAGATATCTTTATCCCTTATTTTAATGAGCATCCGGAAATGAAACTGATTATTGCTCCTCACGTAATAGACGAGAGTCATTTGCAGGAAATTATCGGAAAGTTGAAACGTCCGGTAGTACGCTATACACAAGCTACGGAAGAAAATGTCAAACAGGCTGACTGTCTGATTATAGATTGTTTCGGGCTGTTGTCGTCAATATACCGCTATGGAGAAATTTCGTATGTAGGAGGCGGCTTTGGAGTCAGCATTCATAATACACTTGAGGCAGCTGTATATGGTATTCCTGTCATTTTCGGCCCGAATAATTATAAGTTCCTCGAGGCGCAAGGGCTGAAAGCTTGTCAGGGAGGTTTCGAAATTCAGGGTAAAGAAGACTTCGACCGTTTGATGAACAAGTTCCTTTCGGATGAGGCCTGTCTGCATGAAGCAGGAAAGAATGCTGGTGATTATGTACGTAATAATGCCGGTGCATTGGAAAAGATAATGAATACAGTTTCTTTATAGTAATAGTAAATAAAAGAAAAACAGGCATACTCGTGAGAACTTCACCTGTATGCCTGTTTTTCTTTTATCCTTTTAGATAATTTTTTCTTAATTGTTATTGCAGTGTTTGCCTGTAACTTGGAAAGATTAGGGGGACTTTCTCTGTTTGTCAGATAGATTTTTTTAGTGTTTGAAACGAGAAAGATCTACGTCCTTTACTTCCTTTTTCTTGAATCCTCCAAATTTGTAGCTGAAAGATACGGTGACGTTACGCATATAATTGTTCAGATACATATCTAGATACTGATTTCCATTGCGGACTTTCGTTGTCAGGTGGTTGCTTCCATTGAATAAATCATTCCCTTTGATCTGAATCATAGCTTTATCTCCTGCAAAGGTATATCGAATGGCTGTATGGATGAATGCGGCAGGCGCTATGGTATAACTTCCTTGTATGGATTTGGATGTACCGGTCGCACTAATTTCCATTTTGATGTTGGGGCGCTTACTGAGTGTAAACGTATTGGTCCAGTTTCCTGCTATATTCCATATTCTACGGTCGAAAGGAGCATCATAATAGTTGCTTGCCTGTTGATGAAGTGAAGACAGACATATCATCAGCTGACTGTCCCACCATTCTCCTGTCTTGAACGGGATAACAGAAGTAAAGGCAAACTCTTTTGAATAGTCCCAGTTCTGATAATTGTATACAGCTTTCAGACGGCTGGAGTCTAGGTATATCATTTGCATGAAGTAATCTTTGATATAATCATAGCTGAACTGGAAAATATATTTGCTTTTCAGGATGTATGTCAAAGCTGCGGAGTAATCAGTATAAGGTTTGAGTGATGAATTTCCTGCCGATTCCTGATAATTGTTAAGGTAACTGGTCGATCCGCTTAACGTCCAATAATCGGGATAAGTCTTGTTCGAACTGAGTTCAAATTGAAGGATGTGTGAAGGGGAAAGAACATAACTTAAGTTCAAAGTAGGGTAGATTGCCCATTTTTTATAGCTCATCATTTGATAATATTCAATGGAAGCAGATGCATTCAGACTCCATTGGCTACCAAAGTTCTTTTCGAAACCGGTATATAGATTATAAGTATATTCATCAACTCGGCTTTCTTTGTTCATTCCACTCATCGCTGCAAGATTATATCTTTGCGAATTATGGTTGTTTACATATGTAAAGGATGTTCCGTAATTCAGTACCCACGCATTGGAAAGTGTATGGTTTTGGTCGACATATACTTTCCATCGGTTTATATATTGAGCCGTGTTGCTAAGAAAAGTCGTTTCCTGTCCGTTGTTTTCTATGCTGCGGAAAGATTGTTCCTCTTTATTCCTGAAATACGTATAGTCGATACCCCCTGTCAGACCGAAGCCGGAAGTATAGTTTAAAGCCACGTTATGCATCTGTTCTTCGGCAGGGGCATGGTTGAAGGTAGTCGAATGATTATCCGAAGAGGTAACCGATTGTTGTTTATCGGGATTAAGACTGGAAGTATAACTCAGCCCCAATTGGCTCTGTTCATTAAACTTATAGTTTCCTCCAAGCCGGAATGTATGTACCAGTTGCCGATTTTCTCCGTTAGTAGACTGGCTGATGTTATGTATTTCGTCATTCAACGTGTGACGGGTAATCAGTTTATAACCTTGACGGTTGTAGTGATTGTTGAGATTGTACATAAAGTCTATATCCAGTTTGGGAGATAAATAGGCAAATGTCACGCCGCCTTCTTCTCCTGCTTTATTTGCCTGTACATAATTGCCGTTTATCTCTCCCTGTAATCCTCCTTCTCCCGGTTTATAACCTTTTAGTATTACATTGATTGCTGCACCGCGCACATGATATTGCGGGGGAGTATTATACATCACTTCCGCCCGTTCTACACGTGATGCTGGCATACCCTTTAATAATGTAACAAGCTGTTCGTAGTTCATAGATGTAGGCTTTCCGTTCAAAATAATATTGATACTTCCAGCTCCGGCTAGCGTCAACACTCCATTTTGTTCCATTACGCCCGGTAGTTGTTTTAATGCATCATACACATTCGTCACCAGCTTATTGGCAGTGAGTTGAGGCATATCGTAGGTCAAGCGGCTGCCTTCTACCTTGACCAGCGGTCGTTCCCCTCGTACAATAACCTCATCCAGCGCATAGTCTTTAGCCTGTAGTACTGTGATACCTGCATCTTTTTCTTTGCCTTTTTTCTCTATTGTATGATATAATAGATGCTGAAAGATGAGTCGATAAGCTTCCGGCTGATGATTGAATACAAAGTTTCCGTCGGCATTCGAAATTGTTGCATCCACGAAAGTTGAGTCCGAAGTCTGGAGAATGATAGTTGCACCGTCTATCGGTTGCTGTTCTGTATTGACAACCTTACCCGAAACGGTTTGTGCTGTCAGGCTGCCTGAGCTTCCTGCCAGCAAGAAGATACTCATTAAAAAATAGATTTTCATATCAAATTGCATTGGGTTATTTTCTATATCTTTGACAGTGCGAAAGTAAAGGGCCCGACCGATTTTCTGGGTTAAGGGCAGGTTAATGTTACGTTAATACACGACTTATGGAGATAAAACATATCCGTTGGATTGCTGTGGTGGGACTTATTGCTATTGTTGAGCTGCAATACGTATGGCTTGTCAACACATATAAGCTGACCAAGGAAAGTATTCAGATGAAAGGGGAGGAACTGTTTCCCGAAGCAGCTTTACAGGAGGTTTTCCTGCGCGTGTCTAAGACAAAGAAAGACTCCACGGTTACAATGAACGTTAACTTTGATGCTGAGAAGGATATGGAGAGCATGTCTAACCCCGGTCAATGGCTGATGAGTTATATGCATGTTTCGTTTCAGGAAATTGCTCTGAAAGATTTTAATCGTGATGTTTCGTTTGTGGATTTGGATTCGATTTATGCGCACATGCTCGATTCGATTGGCTTTCCTGCTGTTGTTGCGTCGTGTATTGTCGATTCAACCGGTCGTGTAATGAGGTCTTCCAGTCAACTGGATATACATGGCAAAGGTGTATTACGAACTTCTCCTTTGCCGATCAGTCATGACGGAACTCGCTTTTTGCAAGGAGTTATTACCAATCCGTATCGGGTGATTTTCCGGCGAATGACATTACTTTTGCTTGCTACTGTGCTGATTATGGTCTTGGTTATAGTTTGTATCATTTATCAGATACGCATTATCGTTCGTCAAGATAAAATTGCCAAGTTACGTGAGGATTTTTCTTATGCTATGATTCATGATATGAAGACGCCTTTGAGTTCTATATTGATGGGTACTCAGATACTGGAAACTGGAAAACTGGATACCCAACCGGAGAAAAAGGCACGTTATTTCCGAATTTTGAAAGAGGAGGGAGAACACCTGCTTTCGCTGACAAACAAGGTATTGACACTTTCTAAACTGGAAAATCATCAGTTGAAGTTGGAAAAAGATACGTGCTGTGTTCGTTCGATGCTGGAAGACCTTGCCGAGAAGTATAAGGCAAAAGCAGTGAAGCATATTGTCTATAAATGGAATTTGCAGGCAGATACTGTTTATGCGGATGAGGAGTTTTTGAAAGAAGCACTCAGCAATCTGATTGACAATGCCGTGAAATATTCGGGTGATGAGGTTGAAATTACATTTTCGTCGGGAAAGTTTTCGAACGAATATTATATAAAGGTACACGATACGGGTTTCGGTATTCCGCTGAAAGACCAGAGTAAGATATTCGAAAAATACGAACGTGCTTCGGCTGCGGATAGAAGTCGATATGGAGGTTCTGCTGGTTTCGGTTTAGGATTAAATTATGTTTTACGTGTAGCTGAAGCTCATGGCGGCAGAGTAACGTTGGAAAGCATTGAAGGAGAGTACAGCGAGTTTACGATATATCTTCCGAATAGAGAAGATGCTATTGATAAAACTTGTTTGAATACAAATAAATGAATTATAATAGAACAATGATACGACTATTGCTGGTAGAAGATGATGCCAATCTGTGCTACATCATACGTGGTGGACTAGAGGATATGATAGGCGGTTACGAGATAATGACAGCCGATAACGGTGAAACTGGTTTGAGGATATGGAAGGAAACGCATCCCGATGTAATTGTTGCTGATATTGAGATGCCGGTAATGGATGGATATGAAATGGTGAGACGAATTCGTGAAACGGATGATGCAACACCTATTCTGTTTACCTCCGGCCGTGTTTCTCCAAAGGATGTAGTGAAAGGTTATGAGCTAGGTGTAAATAATTATATTAAGAAACCCTTTCTTGCTGAGGAGTTGAATGCACATATCCTTGCTTTGTTGAAGCTGACAAAAGGAATAAGATCAGTAAATGAAGAAGAAATATTCCATCTCGGAACTTCTTTTATATTTGAAGCCGGCCATGCCTTGTTGAAACAGACAGAGGGAAAGGAGCAGACACTTACCGAACGAGAAGCTGCTTTGTTGCGTATTTTATGCGAGAATAAAAATAAGGTTGTCAAGCGTGAAGCTATCTTGGAACGTTTATGGAATACAGATGACGACTATTTTGCATCACGCAGTCTGGATGTATTCGTTTCACGTTTGCGAAAGTTGCTTGCATCCGATAATACTGTGCAATTGAAAACGATAAAAGGCGTAGGACTTATATTGGAAAGCCCTGCGCCTGGAGGATAATATGAAACTCCTGCTTTGTGTTTTATAAAGTAGTATTCTTTTTATTCAGCATTTTTCTTAAGCCATTCCATTCTTCGCTGGTCAGGAAGATGGGTTACTTTGAAGTGTTCGAATTTTACGTTAAATCCTTCACCGTCAGGACAAGCTCCCATCAGACCAACTTTGACAGGTGTGTTGTCTTGCAGCCAGGCATTCCGCATCATAACATAAGTTTTGTCATCGAATGAGTAGAACACTTCTACGGCATCCAGTCGTCTGACTGCCTTTATCCAAATATAGGGTACAGGCTTATCGAGCGTAATAACACTCCAGTCGCTTGTATGGTGGGTAACAACTGTACTTAGGTTGAATTTTCCGTCAACAAACTCAATACCGGTCTTGATATAATTTTCCTTGTCGATACGCAGCATCAGACCTGCCTGGTCGAAGCGGACTTTGTAGTCGCCTGTGATTTTTACTTTTACTTCAAACTCGCCGCCATACGTATTGTAATAAAAAGGAGCGTCATCGACAGTAAATCCGTAATGTGAAATGCGCCAATAGTCACTATGTGGAGTGACATACATACTTAATGCATTATCTGCTATTTCCCACTGCTCTGGTTCATTGAACCATTGCATTTTTTCCAGAGTCTGTGCCATAGCCTGCGTACTTATAAAGGTTAGCATTGCCAAAAAGAGCTTTTTCATAAATGTGTAAAGTTAGAATGTGGAATATTTTCTTTTATTTTGCAAAGGTAGTTACCTATACTGAGAGCACCAATACTGATAAATAACCATTTTTATTCTCTCCCGTTATGAATGTAAAGACTGCATTGAACAACGAACTGCTTGCACAAGATTTTGCAGGGGAAGTAAACCTGAACCGGTATCTTACACATTATAAACAGGTTGCTTCGATGTATGCTGAGGTAGAAAATTCGATAGCAGTTCTGAGTGATATGGGTTCTAACCGAAGTTATATTTATTATGGTAAGGTAGGAGAGTTTTTAGGCATAGCTTTGCATGGGGAATGTCATCTTATTGAATCTATCTGGGAAGAAGAAATATTCAGTCGGATTCATCCCGATGATTTGGTGAAGAAACATACTCGTGAATTACGCTTTTTGCATTTCCTTAAAAATGCTTTAGAGAAGCAGCGCAGTGATTATTATCTGGAAGAGTATCTTCGGATGTGTGACAGTGTGGGAAAATACCATCAGGTTTTACACCGTATGTTTTATGTCATAGCACAGGATACAGGGAATATTTGTCTGGCCTTGTGTTTATATAATCTGACTGAAGTTTCTTCCATAGGAAGCATAATTGTAAATTCAGCTGATGGAAGTCGTATAGATATTGATACGTACGACTGTTCCGACTTGCTTTCAAGACGTGAAAAAGAAATTCTGATATTAATAGGAAGGGGAAAGTCGAGTAAAGAAATAGCTGAAGAGCTTTCTCTCAGCATACATACCGTCAGTCGTCATAGGCAAAATATCCTGCAAAAACTACAAGTAAACAACTCTGCTCAGGCTTTTGGCATCGCACGTGAATTACATTTGCTATAGTTGTTTTTCCTTTGCATCATAGATTGTAAAAGCCTTTTGGTACTTTGTTGCTTTTTTAACAAGGAATATTCGTTGCTGTCAGCTAAAATGCTTAACTTTAACAACTTAATTGTAGGGGCTTATGAAGAAGTTGTTCTGTATATGTTATTTGTTCCTTGTTTTGTGTGGAACGTTTCCGTGGATAACTTCCTGTTCGGGAGACGATGTTGAAGAAGTTGTATCTGTGCAGGATGTTCCTTCCGATATCTCGTTGTTTGTGTCTGCTTGGTTTCCTGGAGCAATGATTGAACAGATTTCACGGATTAATGAGGGAGAGAGAGGGTATCATGCTCTCTTGTCGAATAATGTAGAAGTAGATTTTACTAACGAAGGAAGTTGGACAAAGGTTTGTTTCCCTAATGCAGGAATGCAGATTTTCGCGCGTAAGTTTCTGGGAGAGATGTACGACTTTATGGAAGCCAAATTTGGTGAGATATCAGTTTCCGCCATTTATGCAATCAAGGAGGGATTGACAGCAGAGTTGAGTGACGGAAGAAAACTGGCTTTCCAGCATTATGAGAATCGTTGTCTGGGATATGAATATCCTGTTGAAGTTGGCGAAGAATATTTGTCTGAGAAGATAAAGAATTATATTTTACAAGCATTTCCGGGTAGAGAGATTACACGAATTATTATTGGTTCGGAGCAGTTGAATCCTTCTATGCCTGCTTATCGGGTATGGATAGATGATACTTATCTGCTTCTTTTTGATAAAGAAGGAGAATGGACTTTGGTTAGTGGGGAATTTGATCGGACAGTTGTAGAAGAAAACGGAGAATTGTTGTTTCCGGAGTTGCCGCAAACTGTGATTGATTTACTGCCTCAGAAGGTGATGGAACAGATTTGGGATTCTGAACCCAATGCGCGGATTACCTCTGTTTCCCGTGACCAGAAAGATTATTATACATTACAGGTGCATCCTACTAAGGCGATTTCTACCTATGGAGGTGAAAAAACTTTTGTGATTCAAATCAGCCGGATTCAGGAATTTCTGAAAAACTATTTTACTGAAGTTTATCAGATGAAAATTTCATGGAATTATGATTGTAATAATCCGCTTGTATCTGTTGCTCTACCAAATGGATTCAGTTTCTTGTTTGATGGTGATTATGAATGGTTACGCATAAATGGGGGAGGGCAGATATGGCCGGATTCGATGTTACCATTGTTGCCTTCAGGTATTATTTCGTATTGGAAAAATACAGCAGCAGATGTCGGAATTACAGATGTAGACAGAAGGGAAGGAAATTATCATGTTTTGTTGATAGATGGAACCCGCTGGTTGTTTAATTCATATGGGGCATTTATAAACGACGAAAATGCTGGTTAAGTAAAAAAGCGGAGAACAGCCACTGTGTACAAATTGGTCTGTTCTCCGCTTTTTGTATTATTCCTTAAACCAGGAAGCATACATCAAATATCCGTTTGCTATCTTTTGGTTCAGCTCTTTACTTTGTTCAGGGTCTACTTTCTTTATAAACTTAGCAGGAACTCCACCCCAAAGGGTATGAGGCTCTATAACAGTATTTGCTAAAACCAGTGCACCTGCAGCTACTATAGCTCCTTCTCCTACTACAGCATGGTCGAGGAGAGTGGAACCCATGCCGATGAGGGCATTATCGTGTACGCAGGCTCCATGGAGGGTGACATTGTGTCCGATAGAAACATCATTTCCTATTTCGACAGTAGATTTTTCATAAAGGGTATGTAATACGGTACCGTCCTGAATATTTACTCTGTCACCGATACGGATAGAGTTGACATCACCTCGTAAGACTGCATTAAACCATATACTGCAATCTCGTCCCATAACGACGTCGCCTATGATGGTGGCATTGTCGGCGAGGTAACAGTTTTCACCTATTTGAGGAGTGAATCCTCTGACTGATTTTATTAGTGCCATAATTATCTTTATTTCGTTTGAATTTATAAGCGTGCGGTAGCTTCTTTCAACCAGTTCTGCTCGTCGGATGTAAGCATTGGAGAAAGCATATCGTATACTCTTTGGTGATAGCTGTTCAACCACTCAATCTCTTCGTCAGTCAATAAATCTATGCGAATAGCTGCTTTGTCGATCGGACATAATGTTAGTGGTTCGAATTTATAGAAAACTCCAAATTCGGTTTCACGTGCGGGTACTACAAGCATTGTATTTTCTGTACGGATGCCATACCGTCCGGATTTGTAGATGCCTGGCTCGTTCGTTATTGTCATGCCTGGTTGTAAAGGAGTGGGGATATGGTTCATACGTATTTGATGAGGTCCTTCGTGTACATTTAGGAAATGCCCTACGCCATGTCCTGTGCCATGTCCGTAGTTGATGCCTGCTTTCCACATAAACTGGCGTGCAAGTACATCTAACTGTGTACCACACGTTCCTTGTGGAAACTCTGCTTGCGATAAAGCGATGAATCCTTTTAAAACGAGTGTGTAATCCGTTTTTTGTTCATCAGAAACTTCTCCTAGTACAATTGTTCGGGTTATATCTGTTGTTCCATCCAGGTATTGTGCCCCGCTGTCGAGTAATAGCAGTCCTTTTGCTTGCAAGGTGGAAGATGTTTCAGGCGTTGCTTCATAATGGACAATGGCTCCATGTTCCTGATAGCCGGCAATGGTGTCGAAGCTGATGCCCTGAAAGAGGCATTGTTCTGATCGTAGTTCGTACAGCTTGCGGTCAACAGAAAGTTCTGTTTCCATACCACTTTGCACGTTCTCCTTCAACCATATCAGGAAGCGTACCATTGCTACTCCGTCGCGCACCATTGCCTGATGGAACCCTTTGATTTCGGTTTCATTTTTTACGGCTTTCAGTAAACGTATTGGTGAGGGCTGTTTAATGATACTGGCTGATGTTGATGCAGCTTGATAGAGAGTGTAGTTGGTTTCTGGAGAAAGCTGAATACTATTTCCCTTGTATTGAAGCAGGTCATTTTCTATCTCTGTATAGTCTTTTGTCTGAATTTGATTCTGTGTGAGATATGCCTTGACTTCTGCTGTAAGCTTTTCTGGTAAAATGTATAAGGTTGCATCTGTTTGAGTAATAAATAGATAGCTGATAAAAACAGGGTTGCAGTGTACATCATTTCCTCTCAAATTTAATGTCCACGCTATTTCATTGAGGGCGGAAATTAAAATGCCATCCGCTTGATTACGACAGAGACTTTCTCTTACTAGAGTCAACTTATCGGAACAAGACATACCACTGTATTCCAGAGGTAAAATAAACGGTGAGCTTTGAGGTAAAGGGGGTCGATCTTCCCATAAAAGATTGAAAGGATCGTCAACAGATACCAATTGAAGCTCTTTAGAGGCAAGTGAAATACGGAGACTTTCTACTTCTGCTACGGTATTAACCCAGCCGTCTATACCAACTTTATCACCTGAGTGCAGGACTTCTCCCAACCATTCAGCAATGGTGGGGGTGTCTGGAAGCCGGTCTTTGAACAGGGTGATACCTGTATCTTGTAATTGTTCTGATGCTTGTAAAAAATATCTTGAGTCAGTCCATAATCCTCCTTTGTCTTTAGTAATGACAACAGTTCCTGCAGAACCGGTAAATCCGGAAATCCATTTGCGTGATTCCCAATGCTCTGGTACATATTCACCTGAATGAGGATCTGTGCTTGGTATAATGAAAGCAGCAATTCCTTGTCGTTTCATGAAAGCGCGTAAAGAGATTATTCTTTTTTTTATTTCTTCCTTCATACTAAAAATATATTTATCAAAGTCTTTCTATTAAAAGCAAAGGTACGATTTCTGTGCTATTTTCGATAAAATATACTGGAAAGTTTTGTAAATAAAGAAAGTATGTGTAATTTTGCGCTGCAATTCGACTATCGAATAATTTAATAACAACATACTTTAATTTTAAAAACATGATTGTAGTACCAGTAAAAGAAGGCGAAAACATTGAAAAAGCGCTGAAGAAGTTCAAAAGAAAATTTGAAAAAACAGGTGTTGTAAAAGAATTGAGAAGCAGACAGCAGTATGACAAACCGTCTGTTTTGAAAAGACTGAAAATGGAACGTGCTGTTTACGTTCAGAAAATGCACCAAGTAGAAGAATAATAATTCCGTAAAAACTTTGAATTATTGAATTCTTTTTCATAAATTCGTTGCTGAATAATAAAGGCGATGCTTTTTATGCTGAAAGATTCTTTTTTGAAATATCTTCAATTTGAGAAGAACTATTCCGATAAAACGATTGTTAGTTATGGTATAGATCTTGAAAAGTTTGAAGAGTATTTTAAAACGGTGGATGAATGCTTGGATTTTACTGTTGTAGATGCTGATCTGATTCGTGGATGGGTTCTCTCATTGATGGAAGAAGGGTATACGGCTACTTCGGTAAATCGAAAGTTAAGTTCACTTCGTTCTTTTTATCGCTACTTATTGCGTCAAGGCATTGTTTCTGTGGATCCGCTTCAAAAAGTGGTGGGGCCTAAAAAGAAAAAACCTTTGCCTGTTTTTGTGAAAGAGGCTGATATGTCTCGTTTGCTTGATGAAACTGATTTTGGAACAAGTTTTGAGGGTGTTCGGGATAAAGTTATTTTAGAGGTTTTTTATGAAACAGGAGTTCGACTTTCTGAACTCGTTGGTTTGACGGATGCTGATGTGGATTTATCTCTAAAGCAAATAAAAGTAACGGGAAAAAGAAATAAACAGCGTTTTATTCCTTTTGGTGATAAATTGAAAAGTGACTTAAACGCTTATCTTTCAGTAAGAGAAGAACGTTTTCCAGGTGGTGGAGAAGCTTTTTTTCTTCGTGAAAATGGGAAGCCGATATATCCCGGCCTGGTTTATCTTTTAGTGAAGCGTAATCTTTCGAAGGTTGTTTCGTTGAAAAAGAAAAGCCCTCATGTGTTGCGCCACTCTTTTGCAACCTCGATGCTGAATAATCATGCAGAATTGGGTGCGGTAAAAGAATTGCTTGGGCATGAAAGCTTGACTACGACGGAGGTTTATACTCATACAACTTTCGAAGAACTGAAAAAAGTTTATGAACAAGCTCACCCTAGAGCGTAAAGAAAAAGGAGGTTTTTATGGAAGTAAGAATTCAATCAATTCATTTCGATGCATCTGAAAAACTTGAAGCTTTTATTCAGAAAAAAGCAGAGAAGCTCGAGAAGTTTTGCGATAATATAAAGAAAGTAGAGGTGTCTTTAAAAGTAGTAAAACCTGAAACAGCTATGAATAAAGAAGCTGGCGTACGTGTCTTGGCACTGAATACAGAGTTTTACGCTGAGAAGGTAAGTGATACATTTGAAGAATCTATAGATGTGTGCATGGATGCACTCTCTAAACAACTGCTGAAAGCGAAAGAAAAACAGCAGGGTAAGTAAAAAAATCACGGGAAATATTTTGTGATTAGAAAATAATATCTAACTTTGCAGCCGCTAAGTCGCGGAGATTGTGTGGCTGCAAAGTTAATTTGCCTCTTTAGCTCAGTTGGCCAGAGCACGTGATTTGTAATCTCGGGGTCGTTGGTTCGAATCCGACAAGAGGCTCAAGAAGAAAGATCTTAATCTGATTCTAAAAAAAAGTTGGGCAAATACCAGAGTGGCCAAATGGGGCAGACTGTAAATCTGCTGGCTTACGCCTTCGGTGGTTCGAATCCATCTTTGCCCACAAAAAATTGCGGAAGTAGCTCAGTTGATAGAGCATTAGCCTTCCAAGCTGAGGGTCGCGGGTTTGAGTCCCGTCTTCCGCTCTTCTTTTTTCTTCTTTGCTGTTATAGCTCAGCGGTAGAGCACTTCCTTGGTAAGGAAGAGGTCCCGGGTTCAAGTCCCGGTAACAGCTCGTGAATTTGTAAAGCTGATTATTAATCAAAATAAATAACAAGTAAAGCTATGGCTAAAGAGAAATTTGAACGTTCGAAACCGCACGTTAACATTGGTACTATCGGTCACGTTGACCACGGTAAAACCACTTTGACTGCTGCTATTACAACAGTATTGGCAAAGAAAGGTCTGTCAGAATTGCGTTCTTTCGATTCTATCGATAACGCTCCTGAAGAAAAGGAAAGAGGTATCACTATCAACACTTCTCACGTAGAGTATCAGACTGCTAACCGTCACTATGCTCACGTAGACTGTCCGGGACACGCCGACTACGTTAAGAACATGGTTACTGGTGCTGCTCAGATGGATGGTGCTATCATCGTAGTTGCTGCTACTGATGGTCCGATGCCTCAGACTCGTGAACACATCTTGTTGGCTCGTCAGGTAAACGTTCCTCGTCTGGTCGTATTCTTGAACAAATGCGACATGGTTGATGACGAAGAAATGTTGGAGCTGGTTGAAATGGAAATGCGTGAACTGCTGTCATTCTATGACTTCGACGGTGACAATACTCCTATCATCCGTGGTTCTGCTTTGGGTGCATTGAATGGTGTTCCTCAGTGGGAAGAAAAAGTTATGGAATTGATGGATGCAGTTGATAACTGGATTCCTCTGCCTCCGCGTGATGTAGATAAACCGTTCTTGATGCCGGTTGAAGATGTATTCTCAATCACTGGTCGTGGTACTGTAGCTACAGGTCGTATCGAAGCTGGTGTTATCAAGGTAGGTGACGAAGTTGAAATCTTGGGTCTTGGTGAAGACAAGAAATCAGTTGTAACTGGTGTTGAAATGTTCCGCAAATTGCTGGATCAGGGTGAAGCTGGTGATAACGTAGGTTTGTTGCTTCGTGGTATCGACAAGAACGAAATCAAACGTGGTATGATTTTGTGTCACCCGGGTCAGGTTAAAGCTCACTCTAAGTTCAAAGCTGAGGTTTATATCCTGAAGAAAGAAGAAGGTGGTCGTCACACTCCATTCCACAACAAATATCGTCCTCAGTTCTACTTGCGTACTATGGACTGTACAGGTGAAATCACTTTGCCAGAAGGTACAGATATGGTAATGCCGGGTGATAACGTTACTATCAACGTTGAATTGATCTATCCGGTTGCATTGAACGTAGGTTTGCGTTTCGCTATCCGTGAAGGTGGACGTACAGTAGGTGCTGGTCAGATTACAGAACTTCTTGACTAATATCGATTCATCGAAATAAATTATAGTTCCCGGATTTGGTTTCGGGAACTATTTTTACGGGAATAGCTCAGTTGGTAGAGCATCGGTCTCCAAAACCGAGTGTCGGGAGTTCGAGCCTCTCTTCCCGTGCTAAAATTAAAAGAATATGTTTACAAAGATAACAAATTATTGTAAGGAATCTTATGACGAACTAGTCCATAAAGTATCATGGCCTACTCGTTCAGAACTTTCTAGTAGTGCAGTGGTTGTTTTAACTGCTTCCCTCCTCATTGCACTCGTTGTTTTTCTAATGGATTCTGCCTTCCAATTTATCATGGAAGATGTTATCTATCCGCACTAATAAACAGTAAGAAAACATGTCTGAGATTGAAAAAAAATGGTACGTATTACGTGCCGTGAGTGGAAAGGAAAACAAGGTGAAAGAATATCTTGATGCAGACATCAAGCATGGTAACCTTGGCGACTACGTGTCTCAGGTGTTGATTCCTACCGAAAAGACGTATCAGGTTCGTAATGGTAAGAAGATCGTAAAAGAGAGAACTTATCTTCCTGGTTACGTTTTGGTAGAAGCCGCTTTGGTTGGAGAGGTTGCTCATCATTTGAGAAATACTCCTAACGTTATTGGCTTCTTGGGAGGACTGGATCACCCGGTTCCTCTGAGACAATCGGAGGTGAATCGTATTCTGGGTACGGTAGATGAACTTCAGGAAAGCGGAGAGGATTTGAATATCCCTTATACCGTAGGAGAAACAGTGAAAGTAAGCGTTGGCCCGTTCAGCGGATTCAGTGGCCTCATTGAAGAAGTAAATGCGGAAAAACGTAAGCTGAAAGTAATGGTCAAAATATTCGGACGGAAAACTCCGTTGGAATTAGGCTTTACGGATGTGGAAAAGGAATAATGCATTTTGTTACGTGCAATTGTTCTATTCGTTAAATACTTATATAAAAATTACAAAAGAAAATGGCTAAAGAAGTTGCTGGACTAATCAAATTACAGATTAAAGGAGGCGCTGCAAATCCATCACCTCCCGTTGGACCTGCTTTGGGTTCTAAGGGTATTAATATCATGGAATTTTGCAAGCAATTCAACGCCAGAACCCAGGACAAGGCAGGTAAAGTATTACCTGTAATCATTACCTACTACACAGACAAGTCTTTTGATTTCGTAATCAAAACTCCTCCTGTAGCTATTCAGTTGCTTGAGGCTGCCAAAATCAAGAGTGGATCTGCAGAACCTAACCGTAAGAAAGTCGCTGAACTGACTTGGGATCAGATTCGTGCAATTGCTCAGGATAAGATGGTTGACTTGAACTGCTTTACTATCGAATCTGCTATGTCAATGGTAGCAGGAACAGCTAGAAGTATGGGTATCGCTGTAAAAGGTGACTTCCCGGGTAATAACTAATTAACTTCAATTGATAATGGGTAAACTGACAAAAAATCAAAAGTTGGCTGCAGAAAAAATTGAAGCAGGGAAAGCATACTCACTGAAAGAAGCTGCTCAGCTTGTAAAAGAAATTACTTTTACTAAGTTTGATGCTTCATTAGATATTGACGTACGTTTAGGTGTAGACCCTCGTAAGGCTAACCAGATGGTAAGAGGCGTTGTTTCTCTTCCTCATGGAACTGGAAAACAGGTACGTGTGCTTGTTCTGTGTACACCGGATGCTGAAGCTGCTGCAAAAGAAGCTGGAGCTGACTATGTTGGTCTTGATGAATATATTGAAAAGATCAAAGGTGGATGGACTGATATTGATGTGATTATCACTATGCCGTCTATCATGGGTAAGATTGGTGCGCTGGGTCGTGTGCTTGGTCCTCGTGGATTGATGCCGAACCCGAAAAGCGGTACTGTAACTATGGATGTAGCTAAGGCTGTTAAGGAAGTTAAGCAAGGTAAGATTGACTTTAAGGTTGATAAGAGCGGTATCGTTCATACTTCAATCGGTAAGGTTTCTTTCTCTGCTGAGCAGATCCGTGAAAATGCGAAAGAATTTATCGCTACTATCATTAAACTGAAACCGACCACAGCTAAAGGTACTTATATCAAGAGTATTTATCTTTCAAGTACTATGAGTAAGGGTATTAAGATTGACCCTAAATCAGTAGACGAAATCTAATAATTAAGGAGGAATCATGAGAAAGGAAGATAAAGGCGTAATTATTGGTCAGTTAGCAGATACTGTAAAGCAATACGGACATTTTTACTTGGTTGATACAACTGCAATGGATGCAGCTGCTACAAGTGACCTTCGTAAAAAATGTTTCAAGGCTGGTATCAAGCTGATAGTTGTGAAGAATTCTTTGCTTCACAAGGCTTTGATGAGCTTGGATGTGGATTACTCACCATTGTTTGATTCTTTGAAGGGTACTACTTCTGTAATGTTCTGTGAAACAGCTAATGCTCCGGCAAAACTGTTGAAGGAATACAAAGATGGAGTTCCTGCCCTGAAAGCTGCTTATGCAGAAGAAGGATTCTACGTGGGTGCAGACCAGTTGGAAGCTCTCGCAACAATCAAGAGCAAGAACGAAGTTATTGCAGAAATCGTGGCTTTGCTGCAGTCTCCTGCAAAGAACGTTATCTCGGCTCTTCAATCAGGTGGCAACACTATTCACGGAGTTCTTCAGACTTTGGCAGAACGTGCAGAATAATTGCACTCTGTGCCTAGTCGAGAATATACCAAACAACTTTAATATTTAAATAGTACAAACAATTAAATTTCATACAAAAATGGCAGATTTGAAAGCTTTTGCAGAACAATTAGTTAACTTGACAGTAAAAGAAGTTAATGAACTTGCAACTATCCTTAAAGAAGAATACGGTATTGAACCTGCTGCTGCAGCTGTAGCTGTTGCTGCTGGTCCTGCTGCTGCTGGTGCAGCTGCTGCTGAAGAAAAAACTTCATTCGATGTAGTTTTGAAGAGCGCAGGTGCTGCTAAATTGCAGGTTGTTAAGGCCGTTAAAGAAGCTTGTGGTCTTGGCTTGAAAGAAGCAAAAGACTTGGTTGACGGTGCTCCTAGCACAGTAAAAGAAGGTTTGGCTAAAGACGAAGCTGAATCTTTGAAGAAAACTTTGGAAGAAGCTGGAGCTGAAGTTGAACTTAAATAAGATTATCCTGTAAATCAGGTAGTTCGGTTAAGAGTCCTCTGTCAAGAGGATTCTTAACCTTTTTGCGTCTATATTAAGTTACACAGGTTCTCTTACCTGAATTTAAACATTTTAACTCCATACAGATGTCTTCAAATACTAATAATCAACGAATTAATTTTGCTTCTATTAAGAATCCGATGAAGTATCCGGATTTCCTGGAAGTGCAATTGAAGTCATTTCAAGACTTTTTACAGTTAGATACTCCGCCTGAAAAACGAAAGAACGATGGCTTGTATAAGGTGTTTGCAGAAAACTTCCCTATTGCAGATACACGTAACAACTTCGTGCTCGAGTTCCTCGACTACTATATTGACCCGCCTCACTATACAATCGATGACTGTTTAGAACGTGGCTTGACTTATAGTGTTCCCTTGAAAGCTAAGCTGAAGCTTTATTGTACAGACCCCGATCACGAAGACTTTGATACCGTTATTCAGGATGTATATCTGGGTCCTATCCCTTACATGACTCCCAAAGGTACTTTTGTTATCAATGGAGCAGAACGTGTAGTTGTTTCTCAGTTACACCGTTCTCCGGGTGTATTCTTTGGACAAAGTATCCATGCTAATGGAACAAAACTGTACTCGGCTCGTATCATTCCGTTTAAAGGTTCTTGGATTGAATTTGCAACGGATATTAACAACGTAATGTATGCTTACATTGACCGTAAGAAGAAGTTGCCTGTTACTACATTGCTGCGTGCTGTTGGTTTTGAAAATGATAAAGACATCCTGGAAATCTTTAATTTGGCTGAAGATGTAAAAGTTAATAAAGCCAATTTGAAAAAGATTATTGGTCGTAAGCTGGCAGCTCGTGTGCTGAAAACTTGGACTGAGGATTTCGTTGATGAAGATACTGGTGAAGTTGTTTCTATTGAACGTAACGAGGTTGTAATCGACCGTGAAACTGTAATCGAACCGGAACATATCGATTTGATTTTGGAATCTGGTATCCAGAATATCCTCGTTCACAATGAAGAAGCTAATTCTTCTGACTATTCAATTATTTTCAATACTTTACAGAAAGACCCAAGTAACTCAGAGAAGGAAGCTGTATTGTACATCTACCGTCAGTTGCGTAATGCAGATCCTGCTGATGATGCTAGTGCTCGTGAAGTTATCAATAACTTGTTCTTCTCTGAAAAGCGTTATGATCTGGGTGAAGTAGGACGTTACCGTATCAACAAGAAGTTGAATCTGGATACGGATATGGATGTCAAAGTATTGACAAAACAAGATATTATTGAAATCATCAAATATCTGATTGAGCTTATTAACTCAAAAGCAGATGTAGATGATATTGACCATTTGAGCAACCGTCGTGTACGTACAGTAGGAGAACAGTTGTCTAATCAGTTCGCTATTGGTTTGGCTCGTATGTCACGTACTATCCGTGAACGTATGAATGTACGCGATAACGAGGTATTTACTCCGATTGACTTGATTAATGCGAAGACTATTTCTTCTGTTATTAATTCATTCTTTGGAACAAATGCTTTGTCACAGTTCATGGACCAGACAAATCCGCTGGCTGAAATCACTCACAAACGTCGTTTGTCTGCATTAGGTCCTGGTGGTTTGTCGCGTGATCGTGCCGGATTTGAGGTGCGAGACGTACACTACACTCACTATGGTCGTTTGTGTCCGATTGAAACTCCTGAAGGTCCGAATATCGGTTTGATTTCTTCTTTGTGTGTATATGCAAAGATTAATGATCTTGGATTTATCGTAACTCCTTACCGTAAAGTAAAAGATGGAGTTGTTGATTTATCACCGGAAGGTATAGAATATTTGTCAGCAGAGGAAGAAGAAGACAAGATTATAGCTCAGGGTAATGCACCGTTGAATGATGACGGAACATTTATCCGCGAGAAAGTAAAAGCTCGTCGTGATGCTGATTATCCGGTAGTAACTCCTGATCAGGTAGAGTTGATGGACGTTGCTCCACAGCAGATCGCTTCTATTGCTGCCTCATTGATTCCGTTCTTGGAGCATGATGACGCTAACCGTGCATTGATGGGATCAAACATGATGCGCCAGGCAGTTCCTTTGTTGAAGACAGAAGCTCCTATTGTTGGTACTGGTATCGAAAAACAATTATGTGAAGATTCACGTACTCAGATTACAGCTGAAGGTGACGGTGTAATTGATTTTGTAGATGCAACAACAATTCGAATTTTGTATGACCGTACAGATGATGAAGAATTTGTAAGCTTTGAACCGGCATTGAAGGAATATCGTATCCCTAAATTCCGCAAAACGAACCAGAGTATGACTATCGACTTGCGTCCGATTTGTACTAAAGGTCAGCGTGTAAAGAAGGGAGATATCTTAACAGAAGGATATTCTACAGCTAACGGAGAATTGGCACTGGGTAAGAACCTGTTGGTTGCCTATATGCCATGGAAAGGATATAACTACGAGGATGCTATTGTGTTGAACGAACGTGTTGTTCGTGAAGATATTCTGACTTCTGTACACGTTGACGAATACATCCTTGAAGTACGTGAAACTAAGCGCGGTATGGAAGAGTTGACTTCTGATATTCCTAATGTGAGTGAAGAAGCAACAAAAGATTTGGATGAAAATGGTATTGTCCGTATTGGTGCACGTATCGAGCCGGGAGATATCTTGATTGGTAAGATTACTCCGAAGGGTGAATCAGATCCTTCTCCAGAAGAAAAATTGCTGCGTGCAATCTTTGGTGATAAAGCTGGTGATGTAAAAGATGCTTCATTAAAAGCTTCTCCATCATTGCGAGGTGTGGTTATCGATAAGAAATTATATTCACGTGTTATCAAGACTCGTAGCGAGAAGAATGCAGATAAGGCTATTCTGCCGAAACTGAATGAAGAATTTGAAGAAAAGGCAGCAGCACTGAAAGAAATCTTAGTTGAAAAACTGTTAGTTTTGACTAATGATAAGGTTTCTCAAGGCGTTAAGGATTATTTGGGAACTGAAGTGATTGCTAAGGGTGCCAAGTTTACAAAACGTGACTTGGAATCATTGGATTATACAATCATTCAGTTGAGCAAATGGACTTCTGATGCTCATAAGAATGACATGATTCGTGATTTGATCATGAATTACCTGAAGAAATATAAAGAACTCGATGCTGAGTTGAAGCGTAAGAAATTCGCTTTGACCATCGGAGATGAGTTGCCTTCAGGAATCATTCAGATGGCTAAAGTTTATATTGCTAAGAAACGTAAGATTGGTGTAGGTGATAAGATGGCAGGTCGTCACGGTAACAAGGGTATTGTATCACGTGTCGTACGTCAGGAAGATATGCCGTTCTTGGCAGATGGAACTCCTGTAGATATCGTATTGAATCCGTTGGGTGTGCCTTCTCGTATGAACATCGGTCAGATTTTCGAAGCTGTACTTGGACGTGCCGGAAAAGAACTGGGTGTGAAATTTGCTACTCCGATCTTTGATGGTGCTACTCTGGATGATTTGGATAAATGGACAGATAAAGCTGGTTTGCCTCGTTATTGTAAGACTTACTTATATGATGGAGGTACAGGTGAGCAGTTTGACCAGCCGGCAACCGTTGGTGTGACTTACATGTTGAAACTTGGTCACATGGTTGAAGACAAGATGCATGCTCGTTCTATCGGTCCGTACTCTCTGATTACTCAGCAGCCACTTGGTGGTAAGGCTCAGTTTGGTGGTCAGCGTTTTGGAGAAATGGAGGTTTGGGCAATCGAAGCATTTGGTGCAGCCCATGTTCTTCAGGAAATTCTGACAATCAAGTCTGATGATGTAGTTGGACGTTCGAAGGCCTATGAAGCAATTGTCAAGGGTGAACCAATGCCTACTCCGGGTATCCCTGAATCTTTGAATGTATTGCTGCATGAATTGAGAGGTCTTTGCCTGAGCATTACACTGGAATAATATATTAATGAAGGATGGAGACGGATAGCCTCCACCTTCATCTTTAAATTCTTCATTTTATAAAATATAAAGTATGGCTTTTAGAAAAGATACTAAGATAAAGAGTAATTTCTCAAAGATTACGATCGGACTGGCTTCTCCTGAAGAGATTTTGGAAAACTCTTTCGGTGAAGTATTGAAACCGGAAACTATCAACTACCGTACTTATAAACCGGAACGTGATGGTTTGTTCTGTGAACGAATCTTCGGTCCGGTAAAGGACTACGAATGTCATTGTGGTAAATACAAGCGCATTCGTTATAAAGGAATTGTGTGCGACCGATGTGGTGTAGAAGTAACAGAAAAGAAAGTTCGTCGTGAACGTAGCGGTCACATTCAGCTGGTTGTACCTGTTGCACATATCTGGTATTTCCGTTCTTTGCCTAATAAAATCGGCTATTTGTTAGGATTGCCTACAAAGAAGCTTGATGCTATTATTTACTATGAACGTTATGTAGTTATTCAGCCGGGTATAAAAGCAGAAGACGGTATCAGCCAATATGATTTGCTGTCTGAAGAAGAATATCTTGATATTATGGATAGTCTTCCAAAAGAAAACCAATATCTGGAAGACAGTGATCCAAATAAGTTCATTGCGAAGATGGGTGCTGAAGCAATTTATGACTTACTCGTTCGTCTGGACTTAGATGCTCTTTCTTATGAATTACGTCATAAAGCTAATAATGATTCTTCTCAGCAGCGTAAGAATGAAGCTTTGAAGCGCTTGCAGGTTGTAGAATCTTTCCGTGCTTCACGTGGCCGTAATAAACCTGAATGGATGATTGTACGTATTGTTCCGGTTATTCCACCAGAATTACGTCCGTTGGTTCCATTGGATGGAGGTCGTTTTGCAACTTCTGACTTGAATGATTTGTATCGTCGTGTTATTATTCGTAATAACCGTTTGAAACGTCTGATTGAAATCAAGGCTCCGGAAGTAATCTTACGTAATGAAAAGCGTATGTTGCAGGAAGCTGTTGACTCACTGTTTGACAACTCTCGTAAGTCAAGCGCAGTGAAGACAGATGCCAACCGTCCTTTGAAGTCACTTTCAGATAGCTTAAAAGGTAAGCAAGGACGTTTCCGTCAGAACTTGCTGGGTAAACGTGTTGACTATTCTGCACGTTCAGTAATTGTCGTAGGTCCGGAACTGAAGATGGGTGAATGTGGTATTCCTAAATTGATGGCTGCCGAACTTTACAAACCATTTATCATTCGCAAATTGATAGAACGTGGTATTGTTAAGACTGTCAAGTCTGCAAAGAAAATTGTAGATCGTAAGGAGCCAGTTATTTGGGATATCTTGGAGCATGTAATGAAAGGACATCCTGTATTGCTGAACCGTGCGCCGACTTTGCACCGTTTGGGTATTCAGGCATTCCAGCCTAAGATGATTGAAGGTAAGGCTATTCAGTTGCACCCGTTGGCATGTACTGCGTTCAATGCCGACTTTGATGGTGACCAGATGGCGGTACATTTGCCTTTGAGTAATGAAGCTGTTCTTGAAGCTCAGATGTTGATGCTTCAATCACATAATATATTGAACCCTGCCAATGGTGCTCCTATCACAGTGCCGGCACAGGATATGGTTCTTGGTTTGTATTACATTACCAAGTTGCGTAAAGGTGCTAAGGGTGAGGGATTGATTTTCTACGGACCAGAAGAAGCATTGATTGCTTACAATGAAGGAAAAGTAGATATTCACGCTATCATCAGTGTTGTAACTAACGACCTTGATGAAAATGGTAATATTGTCAAGAAGATGATTAAAGAAACTTCTGTAGGACGTATTATCGTTAACGAGTTGGTTCCAGATGAATGCGGTTACTTGAATACTATTATCTCTAAGAAATCATTGCGTGATATCATCAGCGATGTTATTAAGACAGTCGGTGTTGCCCGTGCTTGTGAATTCTTGGATGGTATTAAGAACTTAGGTTATAAGAAAGCTTTCGAAGGTGGTTTGTCATTCAACTTGGGTGATATCATTATCCCGAAAGAAAAGGAAGAACTGGTTAAACGTGGTAACGAAGAGGTTGAGCAAATTATGATGAACTATAACATGGGTTTCATCACCGACAACGAACGTTACAATCAGGTTATTGATACTTGGACACACGTTAACAGCGACTTGTCTGATATCTTGTATAAGACTATTAAGAATGACGATCAAGGATTCAACTCTGTATTTATGATGTTGGATTCTGGAGCCCGTGGTTCTAAGGAACAGATCCGTCAGTTGTCTGGTATGCGTGGTTTGATGGCTAAACCTCAGAAAGCAGGTGCTGAAGGTGCTCAGATTATTGAAAACCCGATTCTTTCTAACTTTAAGGAAGGTTTGTCAGTGTTGGAGTACTTTATTTCTACTCACGGTGCTCGTAAGGGTCTTGCCGATACTGCGTTGAAAACTGCCGATGCCGGATATTTGACTCGTCGTTTGGTTGACGTTTCTCACGACGTGATCATTAATGAAGAAGACTGTGGAACATTGCGTGGCCTGGTTTGTACAGCATTGAAGAATAACGATGAAGTTATTGCAACATTGTATGAACGTATTTTGGGACGTGTTTCTGTACACGATGTAATACATCCTACAACTGGTAAGCTGATAGTAGCTGCTGGTGAAGAAATTACAGAATCAATTGCACAGGAAATCGAAGATTCTCCGATTGAAAGCGTTGAAATCCGTTCTGTATTGACTTGTGAGTCGAAGAAGGGTGTATGTGCTAAGTGTTATGGACGTAACCTTGCTACCAGCCGTATGGTTCAGAAAGGTGAGGCTGTTGGTGTTATCGCTGCTCAGTCAATCGGTGAACCGGGTACTCAGTTGACATTGCGTACGTTCCACGCCGGAGGTATCGCCGGTAACATGGCTGCAAATGCAAGTATTGTTGCGAAGAACGATGCACGTCTTGAGTTTGAAGAATTGCGTACAGTAGACGCTGTTGAAGAAACAGGTGAAGCAGTTAAGATCGTTGTTGGTCGTTTGGCTGAAGTTCGTTTCGTGGATGTTAATACAGGTATTATCCTGTCAACACATAACGTCCCTTATGGTTCTAAACTGTATGCATCAGATGGTGAAGTCGTTGAGAAAGGTAAGCTGATTGCTAAGTGGGACCCGTTCAATGCCGTTATTGTTACAGAAGCTGCAGGTAAGATTGATTTTGAATCTGTAATTGAAAATGTAACATATAAGGTAGAATCGGATGAAGCTACAGGTTTGCGTGAAATCATCATTACAGAATCTAAAGATAAGACAAAGATCCCGTCATTGCATATTTTGGATGAAAATGGTGGTATCATTCGTACATATAACTTGCCGGTAGGTGGTCACGTCGTTGTTGAAGACAAGCAGGTGGTTAAGGCCGGTGATATTTTGGTTAAGATTCCACGTGCAGTTGGTAAGGCAGGTGATATCACCGGTGGTCTTCCACGTGTAACCGAATTGTTCGAAGCACGTAACCCATCTAATCCTGCTGTTGTTTCAGAAATCGATGGTGAGGTTACAATGGGTAAGATTAAACGTGGTAACCGTGAAATTATCGTTACATCTAAGACTGGCGATGTGAAGAAGTACCTTGTGGCTCTGTCAAAGCAGATCCTTGTTCAGGAAAACGACTATGTACGTGCCGGAACTCCGTTGTCAGATGGTGCTATCACTCCTGCTGACATCTTGGCTATTAAAGGTCCTACAGCAGTACAGGAGTACATCGTGAACGAAATTCAGGATGTATACCGTCTGCAGGGTGTTAAGATTAACGATAAGCACTTTGAAATTATCGTTCGCCAGATGATGCGTAAAGTTCAGATTGATGAGCCGGGAGATACTCGCTTCTTGGAACAGCAGGTTGTAGACCGTTTGGAATTTAACGAAGAAAACGACCGTATCTGGGGTAAGAAAGTTGTTGTTGATGCTGGTGATTCTCAGAACTTGCAGCCGGGACAGATTGTTACAGCTCGTAAGTTGCGTGATGAAAACAGTATGCTGAAGCGTCGTGACTTAAAACCTGTAGAAGTACGCGATGCTGTTCCTGCTACATCAACTCAGATTTTGCAAGGTATTACACGTGCTGCATTGCAAACATCAAGCTTTATGTCGGCTGCATCATTCCAGGAAACTACTAAAGTTTTGAACGAAGCAGCAATTAACGGTAAAGTTGATAAACTGGAAGGTATGAAGGAAAACGTTATCTGCGGTCATTTGATACCTGCCGGAACTGGTCAGCGTGAATACGAAAAGATTATTGTTGGCTCAAAAGAAGAGTATGACAGAATTTTGGCAAATCGTAAGAACGTACTTGATTATAGTGAAGTAGAATAATACTTTAATCTTATACATATAAGGAGCTGTGTCATGAAGAATGGCACAGCTCCTTTTGTATTTATATCAATCATAAATCGAAAATCTCAACTTATATTTTCCCTTTAATAGCTTCGTTGAATTTGCCAAAAAGTGAAATTGGCTATTGAAATTTTTACTTAACTGTTCGGATGATTCAACTTTTTCCCTACATTTGTGGCGTTAATATAAAAATTGAAATGTAAAAACTAAGTTATTATGGAAAACGAAAACAAAAATAATCAGCTTCAGATAGAGCTGAAAGAAGAAGTTGCTCAAGGAACTTATGCTAATCTTGCTATAATTACTCATTCTACTTCTGAGTTTATTGTAGATTTTGTTCGTATTATGCCGGGCTTGCCAAAGGCTGGAGTACAATCGCGTATTGTGATGACTCCTGAACATGCAAAACGATTGATGTATGCATTGCAGGATAATGTTGCAAAGTACGAACATAATTTTGGTCCAATACGTATGCCGGAAGAACAGGGAAACGGTAGTAAAACCTTTGTTCCTCCATTGAGTGATTTTAAGGGAGAAGCTTAAAAAAATATAAAAACATAGCTTTATGGCCCATTTTCTGACTTTTTTCGGAAAATGGGCTTTTTTTATTTTAAAACAGTTTGTCTATTAAAAAGTTATTTGTAATTTTGCAGCCCGAAATGTATAGTTTCGACTAGGATTGGAAAAACAATAAACAATATATATAATAATTAAAATCAAAACAAAATGCCTACTATTCAACAGTTAGTAAGAAAAGGAAGAACGGTTTTGGTT
>ONZW01000220.1_pt1 | contig 51905 bp, 43 predicted proteins | sample 1671071 | NCBI WGS metagenome assembly ONZW01 (sample SAMN06348119, study PRJEB24527) | human gut metagenome | biome: human gut; feature: ankylosing spondylitis patient; material: feces | host: Homo sapiens | place: China | collected 2015-10
GCAAGGACAAGGCACTGGTCGGCACAGTCAAGGAGACCGTCATGCAGGTCAGCCGGAGCAAGAAGTGGACATCCAAGCCCTTGCTGGACGATGCCGGAAAGCCCGTCCTGCAAAAGAACGGCAAGCCTGTTTTGAAGAAGTCGTACAGCATCCTGCAAGACGATTTCTTCAACTATATGCGCTCTGCCGGGTATACCGATGTGGAGCGCGGTGAGCGTGGCAGCACTGAAGAACACCTGACCGTCACCCAGTTCAAAGTCCAACGGGAGCAGGAACGGCTGGACAACTTGACCGCTCAGATCGACCAGAAAGAACAGCACCTCACCCAGACCAGCAAGACACTTTCCAAAAAGGAGAAGGAACTTGTCGCTGTTCAGAAGAAAGCCGCTGTCACAAAGGATGTCCTTATTCACGCGCGGGACTTGGATGATATCGGCAAGCGCACTTTTCTCGGCAATTATTCCCTGACCGAAGATGAATTATCTTCCCTGAAAAAACAGGCTGCACATGGTTATATGATGGACTTTGAAAACCGCCGCCTGAAAGAAGAACTTTCCACCGCCAAGACGGAAGCCATTCATTGGAGCAACAAGTACCACGACCTGTGGTACGATGTAAAGCCCTATCTGGATGCTCTCCACCGTGCTCCTGAACTGGTGCGCGGTTTTCTGGAAAAGATTCTTGCTCCCAAGCAGGAGCGCACCATGAATGTGCCGCAGCGAAACCGCAAGCGTGGGCAGGATATGGAACTTTGATTTTCGGAGGATACCATTTGAACAAAAAGAAGAAGTCGAACAAATCCGGCTACCCGGATGAAGCAATCAAGACCCTTGCGCGTTGCTTTTATCCCTCCATGGTTGAGTTTTTCAACAGCGAGGAAGGCCAGCGTGAATATGAGGAATGGCTGAAAGAGCAGGAAGCTCTACAAGCCTTGCCTGTTGCAGCATAAAAACAGCAGGACGCTCCCAGTAAAGGGAACGCCCTGCCTTATATAGATGTATCTCACCGAGGTGTGTCCAGTTGGGCACACCTCTTATTTTTTTGTCCTTAATCTTCTAACCTATGGCTCCCGGCCACATTCTTCAAATATTCCTCCGGGTCACCGTTCAGAATCAAATCTGCATAGCCCAGCGGATCATTGTAGATGAGGTAGTCCAGTTCTGACCTCTGCTCCATGGTAACATCCAGAGCATCCTCAACCCCGATGCAGCCAATGAAAATTTTTCTCCCGTCCCGGAGCAGAAGTTCCACGCACCCGGTGTCCATGTTGAATTTGCAGGCTCTTTCATCGTACTTCATAATCATACCCTCCAAATCTTGTGATTATCTTACGGTCTATGACAAGGTATCGGAGTTTTGTGCCGTCCACGGGAGCCTTCATTGTTGTACCCGAAGAAAACGAAAAATCCGAACCCTTCTCCAATCGGAAACAGGTTCGGATTTTTCTTGTTTGGTGGAGCATTGTCAGCAGCAGTCGAACCCAACACTTCCTCACGGGTGACCGTTTTGGAATCGTCCGTGAAGTTGAAATTGAGCACGACCCGGTCGTCAAAGACGTAGACCGAGTTGACAAAGGTATCAATGATCTGCCGCTGGTGTTCTGTACTGCCCACGTCACCCTTGCGGAATTTTTCAAACCAGAACCGCATCCATTCGCGGGTCAGGACGGGCTTTTTCAGTTCTTCTTCCAAAATGCTGGTGTTCAGGGCTTCTTTCCGGGCTTCCAGCTCGTCCAGCCGCTGCTTGGTGGTCGGGGTCAGGATGCCCTGTTCAATGGCTTCCAGAAGATTTGCCAGCCGCTTCTCTGTATCCCGGAGTTGGTCTTTCAGGACAGGCAGCCGGGTGTTCTCCTGCTGCTGGGCATCCATAATCAAATCTATCAGCCGTTCGATAATTTCATCGCTGAAAATCACTTTAATAGCGGTTTCCACCACGAACCGTTCCAGCGGCTCTTTGCGGATGGCTTTCAGATCGCAGTGCGCCTTGCCGTGGCGTTTGGCTTTGCCGCACTTGTAGTAATAGTAGGTGTTTCCCATGTGGCTTGTGCCGCTTTCCCCGCCCATGAGCGTACCGCACTTGCCGCAGAACAGCTTGGTGGTCAGCAGATAGCTCACATCCTCTTTTGCAGGACGACCGTGGGCGATCCTGTTCTGCTCGAAACGCTGCTGCACCCGGTCGAACAAGTCCTTGTCAACAATGGCCGGAATGCCGCCCGGCGTCACAATGTCCTTGTAGCGGTATTCGCCGATGTAGCGGCGGTTGCGGAAGATCTGGAAGAAGCTGTTCTTTACGAACGGCTTCCCGGTGCGGGTACGCAGGCCGCGCTCATTCAGGGATGCTGCAATCTTCTCAGCCGGTTCGCCGTCGGCGTACCGGGTGAAAATCTCCTGCACGATGGGAGCCGTCTCCGGGTCGATATGGTACAGCCTGTCCTCCTTGCCAATGGTGAAGCCCAGCGGCACCACACCGCCGTTGTACTTGCACTGGAGGGCATTTTCGCGCTCACCGCGCGCCACTTTCAGGGCGAGTTCGGCGGAATAGTATTCCGCCATGCCAATCAGCATACTCTCCACCATAATGCCTTCAGGCCCCTGCGAGATGGGTTCCATGGCAGACACCAGATGGACACCGTTCTTTTCCAGCTGGTACTTGTAGTTCACGGCATCGAATCGGTTCCGGGCAAAGCGGTCCAGCTTCCAGACCAGAACCACATCGAAGATTTTCTTTCCGCTGTCTTTGATCATCCGCTGAAAGTCCGGGCGGTCATCCGTTTTGGCAGAGTAAGCACGGTCGATGTAGGTGCCGACCACGGTGATACCGTTCTTCTCGGCGTAGTCCTTGCAGTCGCGCAGCTGCCCTTCAATGGACGCTTCGCGCTGGCTGTCGGAAGAATAGCGGGCGTAGATCACAGCGGTCATGGTTGCACCTCTCTTTACACATGATTGAATGGCAGACCATTCAATCAAAGAAATGTTTCGTATAACCTATATACCATATTTCGCACCTATTTGCAAGAAAAATAAAACGGAAAAGTGGTGGTGCTCACCGTGAGCACCACCACTTCAGAAGAAAAAAGTTCTTTGCTCACTTCTGCGTCTTAATAATTTGGAAACAATTACACAAAAGCCGTTTTGAGCAAATTAGCGGAGGGCAAGAACCGTCCCGTGGCCACAAATTTTCAATTCTTGAAAATTTCTTGTCCATCCGGGACTTCACTTCTTCAACTCTGTCGAGTTTCCGAAGTGCTCTTGTTGGGGCGTGCCTGCCCCAAACCCTGCTTATGAACCAAAAGTTCTATTCACTTTTGGTCTTTGTCATTTTTTCGGAAACCTCTTGGAATAACAATTCTTCAATCACTTGTTGAATTTTATACTTTATAGTTCTTGCGTTTTCTCCCGTTGCGGATATCAAAGGGCTTACTGTTGCATATATCATTTCTGGTGTTAATTTACTTTCGTACTCGTTTCTTCTCGATTCGATTTCATTTTTAACGATTTCATATATTGTATCAGATTTAAAATCATCAAAATGAATCATTTTATCAATGCGATAAAATATGGGAAGTCCAAGCTGCTTTTTCATTTCAGCTTCTGTTTGATAATTGGACGTTAAAATTATTACAATACCAGACACATTGACATCATAAGTTGCATCTTTAAAAAGGGTATTATCAAATAGCGTATAAAATGCAGAGAAAAAGTATTCAGGACATTTGTCTAGCTCATCAAAAAATATTAAATTTGATTCTCGTTCAAGTAAATCAAAACCTAAACTTTTACGGTTGGGGGCATCTCCGAAGAAATACTCTGAATAATTGCTGTTCTTGAACATCGACAGATGTTTTTCTAAGCATTTTCCATCAAAAAAATTTCTAGATATCATCCTTACTAATTCGGTTTTCCCCAAACTACTGTTGCCGTATAACATTATTACGTAAGGCTTTTCTCGTTTGACAGTAGTTAAATACCATAAGCTTTTGCTTATTTCTTCAATAGCTTTTTCCTGACCCAATAAGCATGATGATATATTTTCAATATTTTTGACAAACACTTCGGGGTCTCGCTTTATACCATATCGTTCAGAATCAATAGTTAGTTCAATAAGGGTGCGCTTATATTGATCCTCTAGGTATTCTTTAAGAACACGAGGTGGATTATGAACATAAATTTCGGCATCATCGGTTGTCAAATCTTCGATTAGAGGACCCAAGCGATCATGTGCAGCTTCGACAATTCCGTGATAATTATTGTTTTTGACAATCAATTTACTTGCATGTTGATTAAAAAGTCGCTGATTTTGTCTTGTTGTATCTGAAAGTTTTACAAGTTCTAGAAAAGTTGCTACATCATCGCCTTCGAAAAAATTCGGAAGCTTTTTATCAAAATATGCATTAGAACCAATAACTATATGATATTTTCGTTTATTTTTCATCTGACACCTCCGCAGTAACACAGGCATATAAAACATCATAAAGCGTTACATTTTCCGAGCAAAAGTCTTCTTTCCGAGTATCAGCTTTTGCCATTTCCATCTCCGCCGGGTATAAATCTGCTAAGGTTTGTGGCTTTTTTGCAGTGGATACTAAGTGTTCCATTTTGCTTATTTCTTGGATAAAATCAAATCGCTCTTTGTCAAAGATTCCTACAGGTATGCAATACAGTGTCATCGTTGTCGTGAGTAGATCATTCCGTTTATAATTGCTTACAAATGCCGAATTGTTAAATCGAACATAGCGCTTTGTATCCACCTTATAAGTATCATATCCATCATAACTGTCCATCACAGTTTTGAACTCTTTTGCATCTACGCCATCGATTCCACCCTTGACAATTTTAAGATATCCACCAGCCACTCTGAGCGATGTTGAAGAATTTTCAATATCCGTAAGCTGGACATCTGGAATGGTTACAAGAAGTGGTTTTAGCTTTTCAAATTCAGAGATTTCAGTTGAAGATATAGTGGTTGAACTATCTTTCTTAATGACGTAAGATGCATCAATTTTACCAGTGAATAAAAAGGCTATTCGTGAAAACAACGGGACTTCTAGTTTCAACGATGTTGAGGCCTCCGCAGTAGCTGAAATTTGACTTTGAGCAACTGAAGAAACATCTGTGACCCTTGAAAGTTCACCATGATCTCTTTCTTGCAGAATATTACGAATGGTTTCTTTATCGAAATACACAATTTTACTTATCACATTTTTAGCCATCTGATTACATCCTCAAAGCACAGTTACTTATTGTGTGTAGACTTATTGTATTCATTATTGTAGCATATATTATGGAGGATTACAACTATGGACATAGTCAAAGTTTTTGGAACGAATGTTAGATATTACCGATTGCAAGCTGGATTATCACAAGAGGCGTTTGCGGAAAAATGCGGTATGCACAGAACCTATATTAGTGCTATTGAGTGTTTTCGTAGGAGCATTTCATTGGAGAATATTCAAAGAATTGCAGATGCGCTGGGCATTGAACCCTATAAGCTACTTCTTGCACCGAAGGAGGAAATATGAAACAACTAAGAGAAGAAATCGAGACTTTATTAAATCGCTCGAAATGCAGTAAGGAAGAAATAGCCCTTATAATGCAAGAGAAAGAGTTATATCCATTTAGCTGTGAAAGCAGAATTTTGGTATACCTTATGTCTCTTGGTAAAATTACATATGACGAATATATTAGACTCGACAAGGACTATTGCAGTAGAAATCAGTATCTCGAACTATTCGATATGGCACCTCGTACGTATGGTCAAACTTGGGGAGAAGAACATATCCGAAGGCTGTTTCCGCAATTCGTTAAAGCCACAAAAGAAAATCTCGTTGATGTATATCCTGCTTTTGATGGCGAATTTGATCTCTGGATAGATGGCATTAGAATCGAGGTCAAGGCTTGCAGGGCAAATAGTACAAAAGGTAGTGGAAGCTTGGCCAGTAGAGCTTACCTGCATACAGAGGCGCATAACGCTGGATTCAAGTATCACTATCAGCAGTTAAAACCATCATGCTGTGATGTGTTCATTTGGATTGGCACTTGCCGGGATACGTTGCTTTATTGGGTTTTGAGCAGCAATGAGTTGCTTGAAACTGGAAAGCTTGGTTCGCAACATAGAAATGAGCACACAGGAACTGCGGGCAATGCGGTATTTGAAGGACAAGTATTTATGACCGAAGATGAGCTTTTTCCTTTTGCTGTAAAAGAAGAAAATATACTCAATGCCGTTTACGCTAAAAGTCAAATCAAGAACCGATAAATAGATTTTTTTCAGACAAAGCTATTTTTATAATCTCTCTGTCTTTTGGTTCTAGATGATATAAATCCATAATTATATTATCCAACTCACTATATAGACCATAGATGTTTTCGGCAGAATTCATGATGTGGTCTACTTTTTCTATAATAGTAGTTTGAGTTTCCGTTGAAACAACAGGTATCGGTATTTGCTCGATATGCGAACGGAGCAATTTAACAGAATTAAACTTTTTTGAAATGAAAAAAGCCGCCACGCTGGAATTAAGAACTGCGAGCACATATTTCATCGCAAGGCCTTCAATCTTGGGAATTACGATATTGCAACTATTCAAAGAAAGTGTTTGCTTATCATCATACGCAAATACCGGAACGTCGCAAATAAATCGGTATAAAAGCTTTTCCTTTGCTCTGTAAATTTCTATGGGAGCTACTTGCTGGAAAGACTTTGGAGTAAATCGAATGTAGTTTTCAGAAGGAACAATTTTATATTTTTGTATATCACTGCCTTTTAGAACAAGCTCATAGCCGACATATTTAGATGCGGATATGTATTCCCTGTTGTTACCTGTAACGATTCCGAGAGCAAATATAGCATTTCCCCTTAAGAATGCAGCATTTTTTATTTCACTAATTGAACTCAAGCACTTGTTTTCTTCGTCCGAAACATTGAATGAAAAAGCATCTTGAGAAAACGTACGATCTTGCGAAATGATAAAGGAACGGTTTCCAATTGAAACCTTGCACCCAACTATTGTTTTAGAATCATCAAACGCCACTCCTAAAATTATAGAGGGGCACTGGACACCAGAAAAGACATTTCCTAAATAAGAGACAAATCTGAAAGAACAATTTTCAAACAGTAGTTTTCGTGCCGCTTCATGTGCAGCTACGCTTAAGATAGATTCAGGCAAAACAAATGCCATTATACCATTATGCGCAAGCATGGTTAACGCTTTCTCCACAAATAAATCGTATGACTCTATATTTTTTCCTGCCGCAGTCCGAAAAATCTTTCGACATAAGGCTTTATCTATCTCAGAAAAATCACTTCCCCAAGGTGGATTTCCAAGAACAATATCGAAACTTTTTTTAAAGGTTTTAAAATATGTATTACCAACAATAAACCTCGAATAAAGTTCATCAATGGTTATTTGGGGTGCCATAAGCGCAATGTTAATTCGAGTTATATGGATGCTTGTGGAATCAACATCTTGACCATATAGTTTTGAACAATCCATTCCTTTCATTCCAAGCTGCAACAAGAAATTTCCCGTACCACAACAAGGATCACAAATTGTTTTCTCTCTTAAATTCGGGTCATTGTCATACAGATTCTCTACCAATTGGCTTACAACTTTTTCAGGCGTATAATAAGTACCAGAACGTTTCCTTTGAGCAATATCCCTCAAAGAGATATAAACAAAGCCCAACGAATCTTCTCCTTTAACAAAGAAGATTTTTTTCGTTAAAGCCGGTTGTAATCTTTCTAATAGTGTGGAGTCAATTGTACATGTTCCAACGAGATCTTTGATCAAGACGAGAAATTCATCAAAATGCTCATTAGATAAAAATTGCATGAGAAGATTATTATCTGAATACCGTATTTTTCGGCTTTGATAATAAAGCTGAACAGCAAAATTTGCAAGGATTACAAGGATATCACTTTCATCCTTAATAATATCAAGCTCTAGAATTTCAGCGACTAATTTTTGATTTTCTATAGTATGGATATAATCTTTATAGAGAATTCTACCTGTAAAGTTCTTTTTATTTCTGCGACTTTTTAGCTTTGTATTTGAAGAAGTTTTAAGTTCTTTAACTAATTTTTCGATATATCCACGGCTAAACAACTGATTATCCACGTCAGGAACAATTTTCCCAAGGCGAATCCAGTTCTTTACGGTAGCTTTTGATACAGATAGTCTTTTACACACGTCATCGATATTAAAAATTTCCGAAACGCCACAACTAGAATCAAATTTAGTGTGCTTAGCGTATTTTTTTCGACTATCAATAGGCTTAGGAGCGGCTTCGGGTATCCGCCATACACCTCCAACCATATTTGCACCGCTAATGCGACCCTGCTCACACAAAATTTGAACACGTCTTTTTGAAATATTAAATTTCACAGCGGCATCATTAACTGAAATATACATAACTTTCTCCAAGTCAATTTTCTTAATTGAATGACTATATTATACTCTTTGAAACGAACAACGTCAACATTAATGATTTCGACAGCCTTGCGTTAAATGGCGTTATATAATACTTTTTTATATATTCTCGACAGCCAACCAGAAACGTTCCATATAGGAACAACCAACTTCGCACAATGATAACTTGATTCTAAAGCAAAAGGCAGGATACCACTATCATAGTGATACCCTGCCTTTGCTCGTTTACCGTTCCGAGTAGTCCTTCCGCAGAACCTCCGATAAACAAAAAACGTACCCGAACCCTTTTTCGTAAAGAATCGGGTTCGAGTACGAACTGTATGGTGGGCCATGAGGGATTCGAACCCCCACTGGAGCGGTTATGAGCCGCCGGCTTTAACCGTTAAGCTAATGGCCCTTATGAAATTTGAACGTACCTGTGAGGGACGTTCAAATGACCCTTCGTAGGTGAAAAGTAGGTGAAACCGCTTTTTTGAAGTTTGAAACTTCAAAAAATAACGAAAAAACGCTGTTTGGAAAAGGTGGAAACGGTAAGGTCTGGCGGTTATGAGCCGCCAGCTCTGACCAGCTGAGCTACTGGCCCGCAGAGGCACCCGGCGAAAAAGCAGGGTGCAACAGATAGTATAGCAAAAAACTGCGAAAATGAAAAGCGTTTTCGGGCAAAATTATTTTGTGCGGTGGGCCTGGAGCTTCTGCATCATAAAGGTGTCCAGCATTTCCTGCGGGAAAAGCGGCTCTTTGTAGCCGAAGGATTCCCGGATGAAGATGAGGGTCACGATGGTCTGACGGCCGGGGTCGAGGCGGAGGGTGTAGAGGGTGTCCAGCGGCTGCTGGGTGGGCTGATGGAGCGTGAGGTGGAGCAGGAAGCCGCCGTCATTTTCGCGGCGGCACTCGTAAGCGAACTCGTCGGTCTCGCTGTGGAGGTCGAGCCGGTCGAAGCACTCGTCCAGCGGCAGGTCGGTGCGGAACTCGCTCAGGCCGGCGGGGCCGTACTGGCTGCGGCGGGTGTTCTCGCGCCGGGTGAGCAGCAGAACGATGACGCCCAGCGCCACCGCCAGCAGGATGATGGAAATGACAGCGTTCATGGAGCCCTCCTGAATGGTTTTTTGATCAGAGTTTTCCTTATTGTAACACAACCCGCAGGAAATTGTGTTATAATATTGGAAAAATTCTAAAATTTGCGGTCGCCCATGCCGTCTCATGGGCGGGGAGGCTCACAATGAAACTGAAATTCACCCACAAGACCTGGTACTTTTTCCTGCTGTGCGCAGCGGCGGCATCCATGCTGAACGGCTTTGCCGTGCTGGGCGGGATGGACTTCTCCTTTCTGGAGATGGCGGCATTCTGCATCACCGGCATCACCCTGCTGTTCCTGGCGGCGGAAAAAGGAAGCTCGGCCAAAGACAAGCGCAATTACTTCGGCCTCTTCGTGGTGCTGATGCTCAGCTACATGGGCCGGGGCTGGGCGGCATACATCTGCTCGGCGCTGGTCTGGCCCGGCCTGCTGGGCTACGAATACCAGAAGGGCAGACCCATTCAGCGGCAGCTGCAGCTGGTGGGCGCGGCAGAGGTGCTCCATCTGCTCTTTGTTCTGCTGACGGTCTACGGCGGCATGGCGGGCCTGAGCTTCTGGGCGAACCTGCTCTGGGTGCTGCTGGCCTGCGCCCGCGGCTGGGCCGCACTGAGCCTGTATAAGATGCAGGAGGACGCATGAGCCCGCAGCGGCGCGCACCGCGCAGGAAGAAAAAGATCGGCCGCCGACGGTTCCTGGCGGGGCTGGGCTGTGCCGCCGGAGCGTATTTTCTGTACCGTTCCGTCCGGAACGTAGAAAAAATAGACCCGCCCGCAGTGCTGCAGCCGGATGAGACGCCGAACCCGGCCCTGCCCTCCGGTGAGTGGCGGGCGGTCTGGGTGAGCTATCTGGAATGGGCGCGGATGAATTTTTCGTCCGAGGCAGCGTTCCGGGCAGACATCGCCGCGCTGATGGACAACTGCGCCGCCCTGGGGCTGAACACCGTTCTCGCGCAGGTGCGGCCCTTCGGGGATGCGCTGTACGAGAGCAGCCTGTTTCCGTGGAGCCATCTCTGCACCGGTGCGCAGGGGCAGGCACCCGGTTTCGACCCGCTGGATGTGCTCATCACCGAGGCACACGCGCGGGGGCTTTCGCTGGAAGCCTGGATCAACCCATATCGGCTGAAAAGCTCTGCGGCCATGCCGCCCAGCATCGGGGAGACGAATCTGATGCACACCCATCCGGAGTGGTGCTGCACGGTGGGCGAGGGGGTCTACCTGAACCCGGCCATCCCGGAGGCCGCTGCGTATGTGGTGCAGGGAGTGGCCGAGCTTGTGGAGCGCTACGCCGTGGACGGCATCCACTTCGACGATTACTTTTATCCCACGACCGAAGCCTCCCTTGACGCGGCGCAGTTCGCGGCCAGCGGTGAGAAGGATCTGGCATCCTGGCGGCAGCAGAACGTGACGAGCCTGGTCAAGGCTGCACACGATGCCGTGAAGGCAGCAGACCCGACCCTGCGGTTCGGCGTCAGTCCGCAGGGGAATCCGGAGAACGATCTTGCCACCCAGTACAGCGACATCTACACCTGGCTGACGGCCAGCGGGGCCGACGCCGTGGTGGATTACCTCTGCCCGCAGGTGTACTGGGGCTATGGATACCAGCTGCAATCGGGCAGTACCCGCTTTGCCTTTGAGAACATCGTGCCGGAGTGGCTGGGCATGGCCCGCGCCGGGGATGTGGCGCTGTATTTCGGGCTGGGGGCCTACCGCATCGGCGTGGGTGACGGCGGGGCCAATGCCGACAGCACGAGCCAGTGGGCCACCGGTTCCGCGCTGGCCCGGCAGACGGCCGATCTGCGCAGCCGGGGCGCGCAGGGCTGGGCGCTCTACCGGTACGATTCGCTCTTCGGCCCGGCCCGGAACGACCTTGCCGCCGCCGAATGCGCGGCCCTGACGGCACAGAATGGGGAAACGCGCTGAAGTGTCTTGTATGCAGGAAAAAAATGCGGTATACTATATCCGTATCATGCCTTGCAAAAGTACACTTTTCTGCGATTTTTGAGGATAAAAAACCATGAAAAAAACAAAACGGATCCTTGCCTTTGCGCTGGCGCTGCTTCTGGCTGCGCTGATGCTCACCGGCTGCAAAAGCACACTGACGTCCATCGCCCACAAGCTGACCGGCGCGTCGGACGAGGTACAGGAGGAGGACACCACCCAGTGGGCGGCCCCCAGCAGCGACCCGCTGATGATCGAGGGCATTGCCGACACCTCCGCCAAATACGCCACGGCTGTGGCCAACGGCTCGCTGAACATCGTCTTCAACGGCATCTGGAGCCGCCAGACCGACTATTTCACCGCGCCGAACGGGCTGCTCTCCGTCTACGGCTGCGGCACGGCGGAGGGTGTGCAGAAGTTCAAGATCTCGCTGTGGAAGAAGGTCGATGGCGGCGCACAGTATGTGGACAACACCACCTACTACTTCGTCACCGACGGCCAGAACTACCACTGCGACATCGGCGATCTGGACCCCAACGCCAGCTACCGGCTGACCATCTCCTATGACTCGAGCAAGTATTACCTCTACGGACTGCTCAAGGTGGAGGGGATCGGCGGATGAATACACAGACCCGGCATTCCCTGATGCTGATGCTCTGCGCCCTGATCTGGGGCACGGCCTTTGTGGCCCAGAGCGCAGGCTCCGGCATGGGGGCCTATTCCTTTCTGGCCGGGCGGAGCTGGCTGGCTGTGCTGGTGCTCCTGCCCACCGTTTACGCCTTTGACGCCCTTCGCCGCCGCCGGGGCGAACCCACCGGCAGGCCGCAGACCGCTGCTGACCGCAAAACGCTGGGAACAGCGGGCTTTGTCTGCGGCACCTTTCTGTTTGCAGCCAGCGCGGCCCAGCAGATCGGCATTACGCTGAACCCTTCCACGGCCAAGGCCGCGTTCCTGACGGCGATGTACGTCGTGATGGTGCCGGTGTTCGGGCTGTTCGTGGGGCGGCGGGGCAGTGCCCAGCTCTGGCTGAGCATGGTCATCGCCGTGGGCGGGCTGTATCTGCTCTGCATGAAGAACGGCTTTGGCGGCATCGAACCCAGCGACTGGGTCCTGCTCAGCTGCGCCGTGCTCTTCAGCTTCCAGATCATGTCCATCGACCACTTCTCCCCGCTGGTGGACGGCGTCCGGCTGAGTCTGGTGCAGTTCGTTGTGGTGGCGGTGGAGAGCACCGCCGCCGCCTTCCTGTTTGAAACGCCCACCCTCGCCGAGTTCGGCACCAACTGGCTGCCCATCGTCTACTGCGGTGTGCTGTCCAGCGGCGTCGGCTATACGCTGCAGATTCTGGGGCAGAAAGAGCTGAACCCCGCCGTCGCGAGCCTCATCATGTGCCTGGAAAGCGTGTTCAGCGCTCTGGGCGGCTGGCTCATCCTGCACCAGAACCTCTCGGTGCGGGAGGCCTCCGGCTGTGTGCTCATCTTTGCAGCCGTGGTGCTGGCCCAGCTGCCGGTGGAGGAGTGGCGGAAATGCCGAAGCGCAAGCCGGAAGTGACCCTGCGCACGGCGGGCGGCATCCTCTACAAGGCCACCCGCCGGAAGGTGAAGAACCTGAACATCCGGGTGCATCCGGACGGCACTGTGGCCGTCAGCATCCCGTTCCGCTCCTCATGGGAGGAGGCCGACCGCTTTGTGCTGCGGCATCGGGACTGGGTGCAGGAGGCGCAGAGGGACCTGGCCGACCGCGAGGCCCGCACCTACTGGCGGCCCCTGCCCGAAAAGGACGTGGCGCTGGCCCACTTTGCAGCCATGAGTGACAAGGTCTACCCGGCCTTTGCCGAGGTGCTGGGCGGGCAGAAGCCCATCCTGAAGGTGCGGAGCATGACGAGCCGCTGGGGCGTCTGCACACCGGGCAAGCGGCAGATCACGCTGGCATTGGAGCTCTACAACATGCCAGAAGCGGCACAGATCTATGTGGTAGTACATGAGTACTGCCACTTTCTTGTGCTGGACCACAGCCCGAAGTTTTGGGCGGAAGTGGAAAAGATCCTCCCGGACTGGAAGGCCCGGCGGGAGCTGCTGAAATAGCCCGCTCCGTTTCGTATGAGTGGGGATGGGGAACGTATCAGAGAATCGCCCTGCGGGCTCCAGAACAAGCGGGCCCTGCGCACAGGGGCGGATAGTACAGGAGTTGAAAAACGTGGCAAACGAAAAAAGCTCCGGCGGCGACAAGTATTCCAAGCTGGCCGGAAATACCATCATTTTTGCGATCTCAAGTTTTTCGTCGAAGCTGCTGACCCTGCTGGTCCAGCCGTTTCTGACCTATGCCATGGCGGAGATCTCCGACCTTGGCCTTTCGAAGATCCTGAGCCAGTACGCCAACCTGCTCATCCCGTTCGTGTCGATGGGCATGTCCAACGCCATCATCCGGTTCGGCCTGGACAAGGGCAACAGTGAAAAGCAGGTGTTCACCAACGGCCTGCTGACCATCCTGGGCGGTTTCGGCATTCTGGTGCTCTGCTGGCCCATCGCGCAGTTTTTGCCCGATATGGCACAGTACGGCCTGCTCATCTACCTCTATGTCCTCATGAGCTGCCTGCGCACCCTGTGCACCCAGTTCGTGCGCAGCCGCCAGTGGAACAAGCTGGTGGCCGTGGACGGTGTGCTCTGCACGGTGGCGACCATGGCGTTCTACGCGCTGTATCTGGTGGGGTTCCGCTGGGGTGCCAACGGCTACCTGCTGGCCATCATCAGCGGCGACCTGGTCAGTGTGCTCTTCCTCTGCCTGACCGGAAAGCTCTGGAACTTTGTGGAGCTGAAGGGCCTGAACAAAGACCTGTGGAAGCAGATGCTCCGCTTCTCGCTGCCCATGATCCCGGCCCAGATCAGCTTCTGGGTCATCAATGCGTCGGACCTGTTCTTCGTGCGTGAGATGTGCAGCGGGCTGGACGGCCACAGCGGCGACGCCTGGAGCGGCCTGCTCTCCACCGGTTACTTCCTGCCCACCATCCTCACCACGCTGGGCCTCATCTTCTACGATGCCTGGCAGCTCTCCGCCGTGACGGAAGAGGACGGGCGCGCCCGGTTCTTCACCAAGATCTTCCGCACCTATTCCAGTGTGCTGTTCTGCTGCGCGGCGGGCATCATCTGGCTCTGCCGCCCGGTCATGCACATCATGAAGGCAAACTATTATTACGCCTGGCACTTCGTGCCTTTCCTGACACTGGCATCCACATGCAGCTGCTACAACCAGTTTTTGAACAGCGTCTATGTCGTCAACAAGAAATCCAGCCACAGCCTGTGGACCATGCTCTCCGGTGCAGTGAGCAACTGCATCATGAACTACTTCTTCATCAAGTGGTGGGGCCCCATCGGCGCGACGTATGCGTCCTTCCTGGGATTGGGTCTGGTGTTCACCCTCCGTGCGCTGGATGCCCATCACATGATCGGGATGTCCATCCATCCGGTGCGGGTGGCGGTCAACTTCGGCGCGTTGGCGGCGGAAGCCTTCGTCCTGCTGGCGGATGTCCCGCTCTACGGCCTGTGGACCGGACTCATCACCGCAGCGGTCATCCTGTACAACTTTGCAGGGGTCTGGGCCATGGCCCGCATGCTGCTGCCCAAGCTCTTCGGCCGCCGCGGCCGGGCGCTCGTGAGCGCCGTGGACGGCTGGGCCGGTCATCGCAAGTGACCGCCGGTAAAAAAGCATAAAATAAAGGCGTCTGCATCGACCGGGTGCAGACGCCTTTGTTCGTTTCAGGGGATGGTCAGTTCGAGCTTGCGGCCGCGATCTTCCGGGCCGGGAGCTTCCCCATGGCGGAGCTGTCCAGGCTGTGCTCCATGGAGGCACCATAGGCAGCCAGCGCGTCCTGCAGCTCATCGCTCTTCATGTCGGCCAGGACCTGTGCGCGGACATCGTCCAGCGCTGCCCCGTCCAGCGGGTCGAGACGGACGGCCAGCATCATGGAGAGGGAGGAATACTGCACGGCGGCGGCCTGGCCGAAGGACAGACTGCGGATGGTGTCGGCAGAGCCTTCGGTGGAGAACGCCGAGTCGAGGGTGCTGCTGCTCAGCAGCTCGGTCTGTAGGGAGGCAGTGCCGTCGGTGGGGACGGTGGAGTCCAGCACGGCGTAAATGCCGCTCAGGGCCGCAGAGGACACCTCGCTGAAGGCGGTGAACTGGCTGACCGCATCTGCCGGAGCGGAGGCGTTGTAGCTGTCCGCAGCGGCCTGTGCCAGGCGGAGCATCGTGTCCTTCTGGTCGTCATCGGCGAAAGCGTAGGTGCTGGAATTGTAGAGCGGGATGCTGTAATAGGCCAGCTTGTACATCTTGTTCTCCAGATGGCTGGTCAGGTCGGCGTCGGAAACCGGGGTCTCACCGTTGGTGCCGTACACGAGGTCGAGCAGGTCGGTGCTCTTGAGCAGGATGCGCTCAAAGCGCTGCAGCGTTTCCAGACCGATGCCGTTGGCCTTGTAGGTGTCGCCATACTGGTCCATCAGCTGGGAAGCGTAGCTGTCGGCCTGGGCCTCCTCGGCTTCGGTCAGCTGACCGCCCAGCTCGTCGAAGCGGGTCTCAACGGCGGCGTACAGCTCCAGATTCTCCTGGGTCTTCTGGGCGACATAGTCGCTGACGGCTGCGGTCTCGCCGGAGTCCGCGTCGGTGGTGATGGTCTCCTTCAGGAAGCTCTTGACGTTGGTGGAATCCTGGTCAGAGGAAGCGAGCTTTGCGGCGGACTGGTAGGCGTTGTACTGCGCCAGCAGATAGAGGCCGGAAGAGATCTCCACGTTGCCGATGGAACCGACCGTGTCCGGCGTGGAAAGGACGCAGCCAGCCAGACCAAAGGCCAGTGCCGCCGCGCAGAGAAGGGCAAGAAGTTTGTGTTTCATAAAAGTGTACTCCTGATGTTTTGTGTTACGACCGCTCCGGCATCGCGGAGGGGGTTATTTTGTTCCTAAAATCTCGGCCATCGCCTTGAGGATGCTTTGCAGCAGGTCCAGCGGCTTTTCGTCGGGCTGCAAGGTGACGGAAAGATAGGGTTTGCTGCCGGCACCGGCGGTGACGCGGCCATTGAAGGCCACGAGCAGGCCGCGGATCATCGGGACATCCAGCGTCTCGACCTGCAGGACGAGGGTGTCCTTTTTCTGGGTGACTTCGTACACGCCCACGGCGGTGGCCTGCACCCGGACCAGCGAGACGTTGACCAGGTCGCTGACCGAGGGCGGCGGGTCGCCGTAGCGGTCGATGAGCTCATCCAGCACGTCGGCGGCGTCTTCGGGGGTCTGGATGGCCGCGATGCGCTTGTAGGCTTCGATGCGGCCGGGGCCGTCGGCGATATAGGATTCGGGGATGTAGGCATCCACCCGCAGGTCCACAAGGCACTCGCTCTTGTCGCGCTGGATGGGCTCGCCCTTGGCCTGTGCGATGGCCTGCCCCAGCATCTTCACGTACAGGTCGTAGCCGACGGCCTCCATGTGGCCGTGCTGGCTGTGGCCCAGCAGACTGCCTGCGCCGCGGATCTGCAGATCGCGCATGGCGATGCGGAAGCCGGAGCCGAAGGCCGTGAACTCCCGGATGGCGGACAGCCGTTTCTGCGCGATGTCGGAGAGGGTCTTGTCCCGCCGGAAGGTGAAGTAGGCATAGGCTTTGCGGCCGCTGCGGCCCACGCGGCCCCGGATCTGGTATAGCTGGGCCAGACCCATCCGGTCGGCGTCTTCGATGATGAGGGTGTTGCAGTTGCGCACGTCGATGCCGGTCTCGATGAGGGTGGTGCAGACGAGGATGTCGATCTCGCCGTTGAGCAGGTGCTGCCAGACGGGGTTCAGCTCCTCCTCGGTCATCTTGCCGTGGGCGATGCCGACGCGGGCACCGGGCACCATCTGGCTGACGTGGGCGGCGGTGGACTCGATGTTGTCCACCCGGTTGTGCAGGTAGTAGACCTGCCCGCCGCGCGCAAGCTCTTTCTTCATGGCTTCGGCCAGGATGACGTCGTTGTATTCGAGGACGAAGGTCTCCACGGGCTGGCGCTCGATGGGCGGCTGCTCGATGGTGGACAGGTCCCGGATACCGCTCATGGCCATGTTCAGGGTACGGGGGATGGGGGTGGCCGACAGGGTCAGCATGTCCACCCCGATGAAGTTCTCCTTGAGCTTCTCCTTGTGCTTGACGCCGAACCGCTGCTCCTCGTCGATGATGACAAGGCCCAGGTCGTGGAAGCGGACGTCTTTGGACAGCAGGCGGTGGGTGCCCACCACGATGTCCACGCTGCCTGCCTGCAGGCCGCGCAGGGTCTCCTTCTGCTGTTTGGCGGTGCGGAAGCGGGAGAGCATCCCGACCTTGACCGGGAACGCCTCCATGCGGGAGAGGATCGTGTTGTAGTGCTGCCAGGCCAGCAGGGTGGTGGGGGCCAGGATAGCGCACTGCTTGCCGCCCATGACGCACTTGAACGCGGCCCGCAGGGCCACTTCGGTCTTGCCGACGCCCACGTCGCCGCAGAGCAGGCGGTCCATCGGGTAGCTGCGCTCCATGTCCTTTTTGATCTCGGAGGTGGCGTTGAGCTGGTCGTCGGTCTCATCGTACTCGAAGCGGGCCTCAAAATCGCTTTGCCAGTCGCCGTCCGGCGGGAAGGCATAGCCGGGGGCCTGCCGCCGCCGGGCATACAGCTCGATCAGCTCCTGCGCCATCTCCTCGGTGGCCTTTTTGACCTTGGCGCGGGTGCGCTGCCACTCGGTGCCGCCGAGCTTGGCCAGCTTGACCTTTTCCTCGTCGCCGGGGGCGGTGTAACGGCTCAGCAGGTCCAGCTGGGTGACGGGCACATACAGCACATCCGAGCCGGAATACTGGATCTTCAGATAATCCTTGATGGCACCCTGCACTTCCAGCCGCTGGATGCCCGCATACATGCCGATGCCGTGGCTCTGGTGGACCACATAGTCGCCGGGTTTGATGTCCGACAGGCTGGACAGGGCGTTCTTGTTCTTTTTGCGTTTTTTGGCCTCGGCGGCTTCGTCCAGACCATGCCGCCGGGACGAGATGACCGCCATCCGGGCGAACGGGAAGGTGCACCCGGCGGTCAGGTGGCCGGGCAGCACCTGCACCAGCCCTTTGGCGGGGCGGACGTCCCGGCTCATGCTGACGGAGTAGCCCTTGTCGGCCAGATCGCGGGTCAGGGCCGCCGCGCCCTTGGGCGTACCGGCAAAGAGGGTGACGGCATAGCCCTGGGCGATGAGCGGGTCGAGGTCCTCCCGCAGGGAGGCCAGGTCGCCGCCCCAGTTGGGGGCCGCAAAGGCCTCTGCGTTGATGAGGTCTTTCAGCTGGAACTCGTTCATCCCGCGCAGGAAGTTCTCACACAGCAGAGTGCTCTGTTTCTGCGCCGCGAAAACGAGGTCGTCTATGGTCTGGTACAGCACATCCAGGCCGGGGCAGAGCACGCCCTCTTCGAGCAGGCCGGTCAGCTCTTCGCCGCGCCGGAACTCGGTGGCCTTCTGGGCGTCCCGGATGCCGCCCACCTCGTCCAGCACGAAGAGGGGAGAATCGAGGTGGTCCAGCAGGGTGGCCGGGGCGGGATACCGCAGGCCGTAGTATTTGTCCATGGCTTCGGGCATCAGGCCGGAGTCCAGCTGAGACAGGTCGGCCTCCATGGCCTTTTCCAGCGCCGTGCGGTGTTTGCCGCGCGCCTTTTTCTGGGCCGCGCGCAGGGCCTCGGCGGTGTCGGCGGTGCTGCCGAACAGCACTTCGCGGGCGGGGGAGAGATAAATCTTTTCCAGCGAGCCGTCCCGCCGCTGGGTCAGCAGGTCAAAGGAGGCCAGCGAGTCGATCTCGTCGTCCCAGTATTCGATGCGGGCGGGCTGGTGCATGTCGGGCGCATAGATGTCCACGATGTCGCCGCGCACACTGAACTGGCCGGGGCCGTCCACCTGGCTGCGGCGGACATAGCCGGCCGAGAAGAGCCGCTCCACCAGCGCCTCCCGGTTGTAGACCATGCCGGGCTTAAGGGTGAGGGTGTTCTTCTGGAACTCCGCGCGGGGGACGGTGTATTGCAGCAGGGCCTCTGCCGGGACACAGACGGCGTTCAGCCGCCCGCCGGCCAGTGCACCCAGCACCGACAGCCGCCGGTACTCGTACTCACGGCCGGCACCCTCCACCGGGCGGAGCATAAAGTCGCGGGGCGGGAAGACCGCCGCCGTCAGGCCCAGCGCCTTGAGGTCATCGGCGAAGTGGGTGGCCTCGGCCTCGCCGGGCGTCACGATGCAGAGCACCCGGCCCAGGTCTTTTTGCAGGGCTGCATACAGCAGGGCGCGGCCCGCCGGGGGCAGGCCGAACAGCGCCGCCGGGCCGGGCGTGGCAAGGTTTGCAGAAATCTTCTGGTACTCTGCCGTATGCTTCAGCAGGGATTCGTACATCGTGGACCTCCTCTCAGTTACAGCATCCGGTTACCCGTTGTAGCGGCTCTGTGCCAGCCCAAGCTTGCCGTCCATGATGAGCCTGGCGGCAGCTTCCAGATCGGGGTAGCGGTCGGTCATGGCCTTGACGTCGTCGGGTGGGAACTTGCCCAGCACCCAGTCGGCCAGATCGTAGTCGGGGCGGGGCTTGGCACCCACACCGATGCGGATGCGGGGAAAGTTCTCGCCGCCCAGCCGGGCGATGATGCTCTTCAGGCCGTTGTGGCCGCCTGCCGAGCCGGAGGGCCGGATGCGCAGCTTGCCGGGGGCCTGGGTGATGTCGTCGCACAGGACGATGACGTGGTCGGCCGGGATCTTGAAGAAGCCGGCCAGCGGGGCGATGGAGTCGCCCGAAAGGTTCATGTAGGTCAGGGGCTTGAGCAGCACGACCTTGTGGCCGTCCACCTCGCCCTGGCCCCACAGGCCCTGGAATTTGGTTTTGCTGACCGCGATGCCCCACTTGCCCGCCAGATGGTCCAGCGCGGCAAAACCGGCATTGTGGCGGGTGCCGTCGTACTTGGACTCCGGGTTGCCCAGACCGGCGATCAGCCAGATGTCATTTGCATTCATAGATGATTTGCCTTTTCCTGTTTTATTTTTGCTCTGAAAGCAAGTTCTTAGTATAACATACGTGCGCGTAAAAAGATATACATTTTGAATCGAAAAGCTGCACGGTGCGCAAAAAAGGCTGCGGGGAACTCCTTCCGTCATCGCTTGCGCGATGCCGCCTCCCTCTGGGAGGGAGGCTTTGGCCCCCTCTCCGAGGGGGCAGGCACGGCAGCGCCGTGCCTGGGGGAGTTCTTCGCAGCCCGATGAAGGTGTGCAGGAGCTTACTTGCCCTGCTCATCCTCCAGCTTCTTCTTTTTGGTGATGTAGGCTTCCATCTTGGGGGCGGCCCAGCCTTCGAGGTTGGTCTGGCGGTCACGCGCGATGCCGAGGGCCTGCGCGGGCACATCCTTGGTGATGGTGCTGCCTGCGGCGGTGTAGGCACCGTCGCCGACCTTGACCGGAGCCACGAGGTTGGTGTTGCAGCCGATGAAGCAGTAGTCACCGATCGTGGTGCGGAACTTGTCCTTGCCGTCGTAGTTGCAGGTGACGGTGCCGCAGCCGAAGTTGCAGTACTTGCCCACATCGCTGTCGCCGATGTAGGTCAGGTGGCTGACCGTGTTGCCGCGGGCGAAGTTGGAGTTCTTGGTCTCCACGTAAGCGCCCAGATGGACGCCGTAGTCGGTGACGGTGTTCACCCGCACATGGGTGAAGGGGCCGATGTTGTTGTGGGGACCCAGATGGGAGCCGTAGACCTGGCTGGCGTTGACGGTGGTGCCTTCGTCCACGGTGCTGTCCTCGATGAGGCTGTTCGGGCCGATGACACAGCCTGCGCCGATGACGGTCTTGCCGCGCAGGATGGTGCCGGACAGGATGGTGGCACCCGGCGCGATGACGACGCCCTCGTCGATCTCTACAGTGCGGCTCTCGATGTTCACGCCGTTGGCGATGTGGTACAGCAGGATATCCTCCCGCTTTGCCTCAGCGGCGGCCAGCCTGGCGCGGGCGGCCTCACGTGCAGGATTGGAAATGGATTCCATGAATGATCCCTCCTTGGAACTGGATCGAAATTGATTGGGGGAGAGGAGAAATTGCGGCAGATCCCCGGAGGGCTGTCCGCAACAAAACTCATTGGATAGAAAGATGTATCCAACAGACGGAAAAATGGCTCCATATAACAAAAACCTCTCGAAATCTTTCCCATTCTATATTACTCAAAAACTCAGTAAAATGCAAGGGATTGCACAAAAATTATCAAACAAATTCGGTGTTTTGCATGGTGGCAAGAAAGTGATTTTCTGGTATAATAATTGAGCATTCACATGACAATGTTCATCGTATCAGTAATTGTGAGCAAACGATGAGACCGCCGGGACATCTGGACCGGGGGCCACGATTGGGAGGTAAACAACGCATGAGCAAAAAGTATCTGTACTACTTCAGCGAGGGCAACGACGCCTTCGGTGGCGACAAAGTCACCATGAAGAACACGCTGGGCGGCAAGGGTGCCGGCCTGGCTGAGATGACCGCAGCCGGTATGCCGGTGCCGCAGGGCTTCACCATCACCACCGAGGCCTGCACCCAGTACTACGCCGACGGCCGCCAGATCAACGACGAGATCACCGCTGACATCTTCGAGCACGTCAAGGGCCTCGAGAAGATCACCGGCAAGACCTTCGGCGACAACGAGAACCCGCTGCTGGTCTCCGTCCGTTCCGGCGCACGTCAGTCCATGCCCGGCATGATGGACACCATCCTGAACCTGGGCCTGAACGACGAGGCTGTTGAGGGCCTGGCCAAGAAGACCAACAACGCCCGCTTTGCATACGACTGCTACCGCCGCTTCGTGCAGATGTTCGCAGACGTCGTCATGATGGTCCCGAAGAGCCTGTTCGAAGTCGAGATCGATAAGATGAAGGAAGCCAAGGGCGTCAAGAACGATGTGGACCTGACGGCAGACGACCTGAAGGAACTGGTCGGCATCTTCAAGAAGATCTATGAGGAGAACGAGGGCAAGCCGTTCCCCCAGGACCCCCGCGATCAGCTGATCGAGGCTGTCAAGGCTGTCTTCCGCAGCTGGGACAACCCCCGTGCAAACGTGTACCGCAAGATGAACGAGATCCCCTACGAGTGGGGCACTGCGGTCAACGTGCAGCAGATGGCATTCGGCAACTCCGGCGACCGTTCCGGCACCGGCGTCGCATTCACCCGTGACCCCGCCACCGGCGCGAAGAAGCTGATGGGCGAGTACCTGATCAATGCACAGGGCGAGGACGTCGTCGCAGGCGTGCGCACTCCTTCTCCCATCAGCCACCTGAAGGATCAGATGCCTGAGGTGTACGATCAGTTCGTTGAGATCGCAACCCGTCTGGAGAACTACTTCCGCGATATGCAGGATATGGAGTTCACCATCGAGGACGGCCACCTGTACATGCTGCAGACCCGTAACGGCAAGCGTACCGCTCAGGCTGCTCTGCAGATCGCATGCGACCTGGTGGACGAGGGCATGATCACCGAGCAGGAGGCTGTCCTGCGCGTGGAGCCCAAGCAGCTGGATACCCTGCTGCATCCCCAGTTCGACGCCGCTGCTCTGAAGGCAGCTGAGGTCGTCGGCAAGGGCCTGGCAGCTTCTCCCGGTTCCGCCTGCGGCCAGATCGTCTTCACTGCAGAAGAGGCAGAGGAGAAGGTCAAGTCCGGCGAGATGAAGAAGGTCGTTCTGGTCCGTCTGGAGACCTCTCCCGAAGACATCGTCGGTATGCAGGTCTCTCAGGGCATCCTGACGGTCCGCGGCGGCATGACCAGCCACGCAGCCGTTGTTGCCCGCGGCATGGGCACCTGCTGCGTCTCCGGCTGCGGCAATGACAACGACGTGAAGATCGATGAAGAGGCAAAGACCTTCGAGATCAACGGCCACAAGTTCGTCGAGGGCGACTGGATCTCCATCGACGGCTCCACCGGCAACATCTACGGCGAGCAGGTCGCTACCGTGGCCGCTACCGGCAACAAGAACTTCAACCGCTTCATGGGTTGGGCCGACGCTGCTCGTCAGCTGCTGGTCATGACCAACGCCGACAACCCGCGCGACGCACAGCAGGCCGTTGACCTGGGTGCTGAGGGCATCGGCCTGTGCCGTACCGAGCACATGTTCTTCGCAGAAGACCGCATCAAGGCCGTCCGTGAGATGATCTGCGCACGTACCGTGGAAGAGCGCGAAGCTGCTCTGGCCAAGGTCGAGCCGTTCCAGCAGGGCGACTTCGAGGCTATGTACCGCATCATGGGTGAGCGCCCGATGACCATCCGTTATCTGGACCCGCCTCTGCACGAGTTCCTGCCCACCAAGGACGAGGACATCAAGGAGCTGGCCGCCGATATGGGCATGACCTTCGATGACCTGAAGAACGTCGTTGCTTCCCTGCACGAGTTCAACCCCATGATGGGCCACCGTGGCTGCCGTCTGGCTGTCACCTACCCGGAGATCGCAGCCATGCAGACCCGCGCTGTCATCAAGGCAGCTCTGAACGTCTCGGCTGAGACCGGTTTCATGATCACCCCGCACATCATGATCCCGCTGGTCGGCGAGGTCAAGGAGCTGAAGTTCGTCAAGGACGTTGTGGTCAAGGTCGCAGACGAGCTGATCGCTGCTGCAGGCGTTGAGATGAAGTATCAGGTCGGTACCATGATCGAGATCCCCCGTGCAGCCCTGACTGCCGGCGAGATCGCCAAGGAGGCTGAGTTCTTCAGCTTCGGCACCAACGACCTGACCCAGATGACCTTCGGCTTCAGCCGTGATGACGCTGCCAAGTTCCTGGGTGCTTACTACGAGAACAAGATCTACGAGAGCGATCCGTTCCAGCACCTGGATCAGGTCGGAGTCGGCAAGCTGGTCAAGATGGCTGCACACGACGGCCGCGAGACCCGCCCCGACCTGGGCCTGGGCATCTGCGGCGAGCACGGCGGCGACCCCACGAGCGTCGAGTTCTGCCACAACGTTGGCCTCGACTACGTCAGCTGCTCTCCCTTCCGTGTGCCGATCGCACGTCTGGCTGCTGCGCAGGCTGCTATCAAAAATCCCAGAAAGTGAGATTGTTGCATGAAGATGCACTAATCGTGCAAAACATGGGAAGATAAGCGTATGATAAACCTCCCCGGTGAAACTGAATGGTTTTGCCGGGGAGGTTTTTGATTAAAAAGAACTTTTATAAGGTTATAGTGTAGGAAGGACGAGGCTAAAATGGCGTCTAAAGATTGGAAATTGCCAGATGCACAGCACAAAATTACGGATGAAAAGGGCTTAGACATAGAAAACGAAAGTATACAGATGCAGTGTGAAAAGACCCTTATATCGTTTATAAGACTACAGGACGCTTTTTCTGATATAGATGATTATGACGATACCGAAGAAGGAGAGATACCATATAGGCAGTATTTAATGCGCAGATGGTTGTTCATCCATCAGGATAAATATAAGAACGAGACACTTAAGGACGAAGATAAAAAGAAGGTAAATGAATTACTGAAGAAAGAACATATCAAAGAAGATAAGTTCATGGATGTAATAGGTGGATTCTGCAATAATAATGTTGGCCAAATTGATGATATGGCAAAAAAGTTACAGAGACGATTGAATAAGATAATGGGTAAGGTTCCATTTAAAGGAAAATTTGTAGAAGCATCCGAGGTGCTAACATTCAACTCAACAAGAAGCACGCCGACATTGCTCACAGTAGCAAATTGCCGTTTTTTTGACATTTTGCTAATGGTAGATTCCGATGGAAAGGGCTTCTCGGAGCTGTTGAAGCGCATACGGAGGCCAATTCAAGCTGTTGATAGTGATGAGAGCCACGAGGATTTGTATTTGCAGTGCTCAATTAGAGAAGGTATGCGATCCTTGGCAAAGAATAAAAGTCTCAAGTATACAAGTGGTATGATAAAATTTTCTTTGTTGCAGTCCTTCCCGGAATATTACAATGGAGAAATGGAAAAAGGGTATGTCCGTCAGGCGCTTTTAGATCTTTCAGAGATGGTATTATATTATATTGACAAGTATCCACGCGATGAGCTATGTAATAGGCAGGCATATAGACAAATAGCAGAATATTTGATAAACACCGAATATAAGATTCAGAAGTTTGCGGAAGGTCCAAAAGGATTCCGGCAGTAAGAGATTTAAGCGTGATGCTTCTTGGAGACAGAATTTTAATGTCTCCAAGAAGCATCACTTTTTTGTTGCTGGGCAAAAATGGTCGTGCATTTTTTCTGAGAAAAAAATAAAAAAAACACTGTGCGAAAAAAATGATGGCTATGATATTATATTTTTGCAAACGAGGTAGCCACTTCGAAGCACAAAAAATAATGGATTTGCGAGGTATTTTGCTATGACACAGAATGAATGTGACAAGTGGTATCGGGAACTCAACGAAACTCAGAAAGAAGTTACGGATGAGTTCTTTGCTTGGAAAGAGAAAGCATCTAAGGGTAAAGACGGCTATGCAGATATTGTGATTACCATGATAAATGGCAAGGCTGAGGTTGCTATTCGGGAAGGCGAGTACATTTCTCCGTTCAGAGGTTTCCAAATGAGCTTGAAACAGAATGGGAGAATTTTGTCAAGCTGTAATTGGAGATGTGAGGATGGAGTAGAAAAATTTCCGCTTATGTTCGGCACAAAAACATTCAAGTCCGGAAAAATAGCTGCTGGTATTTTTGTCCGAGGCGGAACAATGAAATCTCCGATTATACTTGGATGCCCGGACGATTTTGAACCGGATGCTTTCTATGAGGTGTTTGTACATGCTTGGGGAGCGGAAATGGGCTATCTTTGGGAGGGAGACGGAAAGATTCAGGGATTAACAAGAATCGACTATCTGCTCTCTGGTAATCTGGGAGAAACGCAGAATCCCATCGAAAAATTGGTCGAGCAGATGTACTTCCAGAAGACCACTTCGGAGGAAACCAACCATGAGTAATATGTATGGAAAGGACAAATTCCATGACAGGCAAAAAGCGGTATTACAGAAGTCCGCTCAAAAAATTGAGAATGATTCCGGCTGGTCACAGGATAATTTTTTGAGGGAATATACTGAAGAAATTCTTCCGGCATCAAGAGCTGAACTATCCTTTGACGAACTTTGCGTAATAGGGGAGCAAGTTGAACAAGAGGCCGCTTTTTCTGCAAAGGAGGCGATGCGCAACAAAATCAAGGCAAGACGAGATGTTGAACGATACAAGGCAACAAGCACGGACAGCGGAAAGCGGACTCCTAATCCGTTTGAAGATTCTAATGCGGTCGCTATAGAGTCTCCGAAAAATGAGGACACATTAAACACAACGAGAAAACACGCCGATGCCCCACCGACAAAATCAGCTGTGATAAAAACCTCAAAAAAACAGTCCCTTGTCGAAACGGCAAGGGAGTTGAAAAAGTATATCCATATCATTTCCTGTGGAGGTGTGCTGTATTACCACAATGAATATTACTACACACAGCTGGATTCAAAGCAGTTAATTAAGTTGTATCGTCAGAATGTGGACTACGAACTCAATAATGAATCTAGCCTACGTGGGTATAAGGATCTCTACGATTGCCTCGTAACAGATCCCCAAATTGAGTGCAGCGAGCCGGAAGATGAACCGATTTATGCACCTTTGGAAAATGGAATCCTTGACCTTATGGAGTGGAAACTTTATCCACACAGCCCGGATCAAATAACCTTTACCTGTATTAAGGCAAAATATGATCCACAGGCAAAGTGCCAGATATTTGAGGAATACTTGCAGCGAGTCACAGGTGGGGATTCCCTGCTGTCGGAGAGAGTTTGGATGGCAATCGGGTATTTGCTTATCTACCCTGCACGGGGAAAGTTCTTTATTTTCATGAAGGGTATTGGAAATAGCGGCAAGAGCGTTTTGGGAAGCTTTATCCGACGCCTGTACCCCAAAGAATCCATCAGCAGTATTAGACTTAAGCAAATGAAGAATGAATTTGGAATGTCTTCGTTAGCCAACGCTGTAATCAATTTTGACATGGACATGCCAAGTTCAAAAATTGATGAGGAGGCAGCTTCTCGATTGAAGCAGATTACAGGAGGCGATTCAATCAATGTTCCACGCAAATTTCGTGATGATGCGTTGCTGGAAAGGCGTATAAAGTTTGTCTTTTCAAGTAATCACCCGCTTATCATTGACGGAGAAGATGATGCACTCCTAAAACGTATCATATATCTGCCTTTTAATTATGCAATCCCGGATGACCAGCAAGACCCGGATTTGGGAGAAAAAATTTGGAAAGAGCGAGATGCGATTGTTACAAAAGCCCTGCGCTATGCGCGGAAACTTGTGAAACTCAACTACATCTTCCCAGAAATTCCCCAGGTGGACAACGCAAAGTGCATTGTGAGAGACTCTATTGCGAAAACCGTAGGAAAATTTGTACAGGAAAGCTGCGATAAGAGCGAGTCGAAAGCAGTGACTGCTACAGAAGACCTGTATAATGCTTACTCGGACTATTGCAAGGAGAAGAATATGTGGGCGTGTAGCCAAAAGGCATTCACGAAAGAACTCACCCAAATGAAGATAGAGCATACTCGTTTCCGGTGTACAGGAGAGGATATGATTGCCCGAAAGAATCCGGTATCTGCTTTCAAAGGAATCAAGCTCCGTCCGTAACTTCTGATTCTTCGATGATACGTTATACCTCTGACTCTAAGCACCATTAACGATAACCAAGGGAGGTATCACAATGCTGGAAATTGACGAAAAGGCGATGGCCTATTGTCTGGTGGAAGCTCTCTTTGCAGCAGGGGTAATCAACCTGCCCACCTATCAGAACTTCCTTCGGATGAAGCGTGAGCAGGAGGAAGAACCGCCTGCAAAGGCTTCGTAAACAACAGAGAAAGGCTCTGGCGGAGGGGATTCGGCCAGAGCCTTTCTTTTTGCCGCAGAAAAGAGTCAGAGACAGTGGAGGTTAAATTTTATGAGGATAGCTGTGTACGCTCGTGTTTCAACCGAACATGAAGCGCAAATCAACGCACTGGAAAATCAGTTGGAGTGGTATAAAATTGAAGGTTCTCGCCACCCAGATTGGGAAATCGTGGAGGTTTACGTAGATCAAGGCATTACCGGAACGCAAGCACAGAAACGGCCAGAGTTTTTGCGCATGATGGAGGATGCCCAGAAGGGCAAATTTGACCTAATCATTACTCGCGAAGTGAGCCGCTTTGCACGAAATACAGTTGATACGCTGTCCTACACACGGGAGTTGAAAGCACGTGGGGTGGATGTGTTTTTCATCAACGATGGTATCAACACGGCAACCAACGATGGCGAACTTCGGCTGACGATCATGTCTTCTATGGCACAAGATGAGAGTCGCAAAATTTCAGAGCGCGTGAAGGCTGGGCAGAAAATCAGCCGGGAGAAGCACGTTTTATATGGCAGCGGAAACATCTTAGGATACCGCAGGGAGAACGGAACCTATGTTCCTGACCCTGACCAAGCTGAAACGGTAAGACTGATTTTCCAAATGTATTCTACCGGGGAAAATGGGTTGGTTAAAATCGTAAACGAATTATACCGCCTTGGCCGATTGGATGCAGGCGGCCATGTTTCGTGGGACGCTTCCAAGGTGAGCAGAGTTCTACATAATGCAACCTATAAAGGGTGCATCTGTTACAATAAATCCCACAGCGACGGATATTTGACGCAGAAACGTGTTAAAAATCTGGACGAGAGCAGCTACATCTATGTGAAAGGCGACTTTGAGCCTTTAGTATCAGAAGAAATGTGGGATAGATGTCAGCAAATTTTGGCATCGAAATCAGCACAGGTGATCGATGAAAACGGAAAAAAGCACAAGTACATGAGAAATACGCCAAAGTCAGTCTGGACAGCAAAACTGCGGTGCAGCTGTGGCGCAGGATTTATCCAGTACAAGTGGCGCGTAAATCGGGACGGTGCAGTAGTTCATGGATTTCAGTGTTACCGCCGTACCCGTAGGCCAAGCATCAGTTACTTGCAGGAGCATGGCTTGGATTTGGGAATTAGTTGCCAAATCAAGGCAATCTGTGAGTGGAAGCTGGACTTGATGGCAGCAAAGGTGTTTGAACATCTTACCTTTGACAAGGGCAAAACGGTCAAGGAGGTCTATAGAATTTTGAACCGCTGCATGGCAGAAGAAAAGACTGTTCGCATTTCCAGAAAGGCGATGCTGGAAAACAGCATCGCCAGACAGAGGGAGCGTCTGGATAAGTACATAGACCTGTGTGCAGACGGAATCATCACAAAACAGGAATTAGCAGAACGGCGAAAGGGATTGGATGCACAGATTGCAGAATTGCAGTCTCAATATGAGAATGTGGAACAGGAGGATGAGCGCAGCGGAACCCTTGACATGAATTTGATTGCACAGAAGTTGGATGAGTGGCAGAAAGCATCGAGGAATGATGTTGACCGGGAGCTTATCAATAGCTGTGTGGCGCAGATCACGCCGCTGACGAACGAGGAGTATCGCTGGGTGCTTGATTTCCAACTGGCAGAAGTGCAGAGTGGAAATAGTGCCACTTGTACGTTGGATGGCTTTATGGAGATGGCTCGTTTTACAATTTCTTTTGAAGAAGCTAAGGCTTTTAAGGCTTCCCGGAATCAGGGAATCCGTAAAAATGAGTGGCATGACCTCACAGTAGCCGTGGGTATCCGCACAAAGACTTGAACGTAAAACACTGTGTCAGTTGTGCCGGATGTGTCAGAATTTTCGAGAAACCTTTATTATATTTATCTTTTACCCTATCGCGTATTTAAGAAAAAATAGAGTGGAAGGGGTGAAAATAAAGAATATATAGAGAGTTTTATAAAAAACCTGACACATTTGACACACCCGACACAAGACGAAGCGTATCTGAAAAAATTACAGTTATATATTATCTTTGTAGAAAGACCTGTGAGCAGTTTGATTCTGTCCACAGGTCTTTACTTTTTACTTGAAAAATGGAGGAAAAACAATGGCTGATGTTATGGTAAAGATTCTGATGAAGGGTGCAAAGGCAATCGGGAAAACTGCCGCAATACTCATTATCTGGACCGCCCATAAACTTGAAAACAAGTAATCACATTAAAATTTTAGGAGGCAGTAGTTATGTCTGCAAATGTTGAAACCATGTTCTCAGTCCGTGAGACCCCTTGGCATGGACTTGGCCGTATCGTGATGGATGCCCCTGCAAGCCGTGAAGCTTTGGAACTGGCCGGTCTGGATTGGCAGGTAGAGAGCCGCAATATCTATTCCGGCACGGGTGCTATGATTCCCGGCTATCGGGCTAACGTCCGCAGTACAGATGATGCTGTTCTGGGCGTGGTGTCTAACCGCTACCGCATTGTGCAGAACGAAGAAGCATTTCAGTTCACTGATGACCTGCTGGGTGAGGGTGTCACTTACGAAACTGCCGGTTCTTTGCAGGGCGGCAAGAAGGTTTGGATGCTGGCGAAGCTGCCGGAGAAGTACATCATCGCCGGAGATGATGTGACCCCCTATCTTGTGTTCTTCAACAGCCACGATGGCAGTTCTGGTGTCAAAGTAGCCATGACCCCGGTTCGCGTGGTCTGCCAGAACACTCTGAATCTGGCTCTGGGTACTGCAAAGCGCATCTGGACGGCTCGCCACACCGAAAATGTTCTGCTTCGGGTTCAGGATGCCCGTGAAACCTTGCAGCTTGCCAACAGCTACATGGGTGAGCTGGGCAAGGGCATCCATGAGCTGACCACCATCAAGCTGTCTGACCGCAAGGTGCAGGAGTTCATCAATGAGTTCTTCCCCATCACGGAAGATCTGACCGATGGCCAGCGGAAGAATAATCTGCGTATGCAGGAAGATTTGAAGGCTCGCTATTACAATGCACCCGATTTGGAGTGGGTCGGAAAGAACGGCTGGCGGTTCGTGAACGCTGTTTCCGACTTTGCCACCCATGCAGACCCCATCCGTAAAACTCGCAACTACAACGAAAATCTGTTCCTGCGTACCGCAGAGGGCAATCCCATGATTGACAAAGCCTACAAGATGGTGCTGGCAGCAGCATAAAGGAGGACATATGAACGATGTGAGCAACCGGGCTGTCCGGGAATTTTCTGAGTTCCTGAACAACATCGAAGCCGATTTTCCAAAGCCTACTTGCGCCACGGCATACGAGATTACGATGAAAAGCACCATTGTCAGTGCCCTGATTACGCTGGACACCGAAAAGCAGATGGACGAGCGTTTTTGGAACCATCTCCGGGTGCAGCGGAACATTCTGGATTTCCTGTATACCCTGTGGCTGGATGATGACCGTACCTTGGTGGATGAGTTTTCCACCATTATCAAAGACTTGGTGGAATATGATTTCTCTATCGCAGAAGAACAGCTGAAAGAGAGGTTGAACATTGCATGAAAAGACTTGTATCTACATTAAATTTATCCAAAGATGATTGGCTCCGTTATCGCAAATGCGGTATTACCGGCACGGATGCCGGGGCTATACTTGGCCTGAATCCCTATCGCTCTGCATTTCAGGTATACCACGATAAAATCAGCGATACCATTGAAAATATCGACAACGAAGCCATGCGGCAGGGTCGTGACTTGGAGGATTATGTGGCACAGCGGTTCTCCGAAGAAACAGGGTTTAAGGTGCGTCGTGCAAATGCCATCTACCAGAGTGAGGAACATCCGCTGCTTCTGGCAGACTTTGACCGCCTGATTGTTGGGCAGAAAGCAGGATTGGAGTGCAAGACGGTTTCGCCCTTCTCTGCGGACAAGTGGGCTGATGGGAAAATCCCGGCTCATTATCTGGCGCAGGTTGACCACTACTTAGCTGTCAGCGGTTTCGACTGCTGGTATGTGGCAGTTCTGATTTTCGGCAAAGAGCTGGTGATCCACAAGATCGTGACAGATAAGCAGGTGCTTTCTGATCTCATTGATAAGGAAGAACTTTTCTGGACAAACCATATTGTGCCCCAGATTCCCCCTGCACCCAACGGTTGCGATTGTGACACCCAGCAGATCAACCAGATGTATGAGGTAGACAACCGGGATAAGACCGCTGACCTGAGTGCCTTGCATGGACTTCTGGATAAGCGGCAGGAGCTTTCCGACCAAATCGAGCAGATGGAACAGGAGAAAACGGCCATCGAGCAGCAGGTCAAGCTGCAAATGCAGGATGCTGCCTATGGCACAGCACCGGGCTATAAGGTGTCGTGGGTATCCTCCGAAAGCAAGCGTGTGGATTCCCAGCGTTTGCGGAAAGAACAGCCCGATATTTTCAATCAGTACAGCAAAAATGTAAGCAGCCGCAGGTTCACCATCGTTCATGCGGCATAAAACTTTGTATATGGCGGCAGGGAGTGACTTCTCTGCCGCCTTTTTTCTTGGAGGGTTATTATGGCTACGGAAAATCCATTCGTAAAATTATTCGCTATCGACTTCAAAGATCATCTGGAAGTCAAGAAGTCTGGCAATACCGAGTTAAAATATGTAAGCTGGGCGTATGCCTGGGCAGAGGTGAAAAAGCTGTATCCCGCTGCCAGCTATGAGGTCAAGAAATTCAACGGTCTGCCCTATGTTTATGACCCCATCACCGGCTTTATGGTGTATACCTCGGTCACGATTGAGGGCGTTTCGCATGAAATGTGGCTGCCTGTACTGGATGGCGCAAATAAAGCGATGAAAGCCACGCCTTATACCTACACCACCCCGAAATGGGACTACAATCCGCAGACCCGCCGCCGTGAAAAGATCGGCATGGAAGAACGCACCGTAGAAGCAGCCTCCATGTTCGATGTGAATAAGGCTATCATGCGGTGCTTGGTGAAGAACCTTGCTATGTTTGGTCTGGGCCTGTACGTTTATGCCGGAGAGGATTTGCCGGAAGATGCTGCACCGCAGCCGGAGGCAGAACCGCAAAAGCAGCCGAAGCCGAGACCCACCAGCCAAAAGCAGGAACAGCCGCCGATGCCCTGCATCTGCGCTCGCTGCAACCAGCCCATCAAGAGGGTCAAGCTGAAAGATGGCTCCATCATGCAGGCGGCAGAATTTGCAGCCACCCATGAGGGAATGTGCGCTGACTGCTACAAAGCCACCAGATTGAACGTAGCATAAGGAGATTTCAAAGTGAAAGAAGCAAAGATCAAAGTTCTTGCTCTCCTGCCGATGGAACTGCCAAAGGAAATCGAACTGGACAACGCGCTCGAAGCCATGCAGAACTTTGTTGGTGGGCTGATCGAATGCATTCCGCTGACCGACACCGACTCTGAAGTCACCTTGGTCTGCAACGATGAAGGTAAGCTGCTGAACCTGACTCCCAACCGGCTGCTCTGGAATGGAGCGGATTATCTTGCTGGCCCCGGTTTCATTGCAGGAACTGATGGTGAAGGGAATTTGGCTTCGCTGCCGCCGCAGGAAATGAACTATTACGCTAAAAAATTTCGTGCATTTTTGATTGCACTTTAAGGAGGCTTTTCTGTGACTTTTGATGCAACGACCCAACGCTATGAGGAAATCACCGTCTGCGACAAACCTGCGCTGTTCACCAGTGTCCGCATTAAGCGGGATTCTGTTCCTGCTGGTCTGTATGCCTACGATGTGCGGCATGATGATGACTGCCGGGGGATTCCCTGTGAGATTGCACCATTTATCATGGTCAATCACTGGGGAACGATTATTCTTGCAGAGCCGTTGGAGCTGCCCAATGACGGACGGCGGTACATTGATGAAGAGACGGACTGGAACTATGATCCGTTTGGAGGAGCAGAGAAAAATCAAAAGCCCTGCGTGACGGTGGAAGAGTTTATGAATCAGTATCTGAACCGTTGATAAGAGCGAGCCGTGTCGTTCCTTATAAAGTTCAAAAGTCATCGCAGGGGACGGACGGTGCGAACCGTTCGTCAACGGAGATAATCTTTTGAAGTTTATGAGGGATGACTAAGGCTCGCAGGAAAAAGTATTAAAATTGCCGTGGGTACAGAAAAGTATCAATCATAGTGTGATGAAGCCGATTTGTCTTAGCAAATCGGTGACGCTAAAATGACGTTCGGCATTTTTGATACGGAAAGAAAAGGCTATGAGTACTTATGGTTATTGCAGGATTTCCACTGCAAAGCAGAGCATTGACCGTCAGATTCGCAATATCAAGGCCGAGTATCCGACTGCCCATATCGTACAGGAAGCCTACACTGGTACATCTATCTTTCGCCCGGAATGGCTGAAGCTCTATCGGATTCTAAAATCTGGGGATATGGTGGTGTTCGATTCGGTGTCCCGAATGTCCAGAAATGCAGAAGAGGGTTTTGCTCTGTACGAAGACCTTTACCACAAAGGCATCCGGCTGGTGTTTTTGAAAGAGCACCACATTGACACCGAAACTTACAAAAAGGCCCTATCAGGAAGCATTGCCATGACAGGAACCAATGTGGATTTTATCTTAAAGGGTATCAACGAATATCTGATGGCTTTGGCAAAAGAGCAGATCAAACTGGCCTTTGAGCAGTCCGAAAAAGAAGTTGCCGATCTGCACCAGCGTACCCGTGAGGGCCTTGTGACAGCAAAATTGAACGGAAAACAGGTTGGACGTAAAAAAGGTACTGGATTTGAAACTAAAAAGTCTAAAGCGGCCAAAGAGAAAATCCGTATCCATTGCAAGGCTTTTGGTGGTACATTGGACGATGTGGAGTGCATGAAGCTGACAGGGCTTGCTCGGAATACCTATTATAAGTATAAGCGGCAGATTCGGGAGGAAGTTAAAACGCAAGGTTGAGCTTTGTAAAAGTGCCAATCGCAAAAGATGATAGCAGGAACACGGTGAATTCTGTGAATACCGTGTTCCTTTTTTGTGGGTTATCGTAGAATGGACAGACATACCGTCCATCAAAATCTTTATAATGAGGTTAGAAAAGCTGATAAGATTGTGAGATAAAAGGAGAAGAGTGTATGAAAAAATTCTTGATAGTTCTACTGAGTATTGCATTTGCGCTGAATTTTGCGCTTGTGATTGGAATGATTGGCGAGTGCATTTCGCCACGACAGGCGTTTTACACAATCACGGATGAGTTGATGAACAGTGCATATCGCTTCAAAAGAGGTTGGCAATTTAAGAATAATCTACCTTGATTTTTGAGAAGATGGACAGACTGTCTGCCCATCTTTTTTTGTATACTGAAATTGTATAAAAGAAACAAAAATTTTTTTGTACTTCAGCGAAACGGCAAAACTTTTCACAAGGAATTGCAGTGATGATTGTGCTGTGTTACAATGGGCAAGAAGGAGAATGAACTGTGCTTAATAATAGATTAGACCGTATACTCTATATCCAACAAGTACTGGTGCAGGGCGGTGTGCTGAACAAACAACAGACCGCTGATCGCTTTGGAGTCAGTGAAAAGACTATCCAGCGTGACCTTGATACGCTGCGTAATCATTTCGCAGACAGCGAGCCGCGCCGGGAGATTCTGTATAACTCCGCAAAAGGCGGCTATCTGCTGGATGATACCCTGTCTCGTTTTCTGACGAGCAGTGAGATTCTGGCCGTCTGCAAAATTCTGCTGGAGAGCCGCTCGATGGTAAAAGAAGAGATGTTCCCGATTCTGGATAAGCTCATTCTGGCCTGTACACCGTTGGATAGACTGAATCAGGTCAAAGACCTCATCAGCAACGAACGTTTCCACTACGTCGAGCCGCAGCATGGCCGAAAATTCATTGAAAGCTTATGGGAGATTGGAACGGCGGTGGAAAATCACAGCCTGATGGAAATTACTTATTGCCGCACCCACGATGGCGAAACACGGGTGCGTACCATCGAGCCAGTAGGTATTTTATTCAGCGAATATTATTTCTATCTGGCAGCGTTTATTGAGGGCATCGACAAGGACAAGCACTTCAAAAATCCACAGGATAATTCTCCGACCATTTATCGCATTGACCGTATCCAGAACTTTAGGACACTCGACAGGCATTTTGCCCAGCGATACGCTGACCGCTTTCAGGAGGGCGAGATGCGCAAGCGCATCCAGTTTATGTATGGCGGGGAATTGCAGACGATTAAGTTTGAGTATACCGGGCCGAGTTTGGAATCTGTTCTTGATCGACTGCCCACTGCAAAGATTTTGCGCGTAACAGAAAAGGGCTGGCTGATGGAAGCCGAGGTGTTTGGTACGGGCATCGATATGTGGGTGAGAAGTCAGGGAGATTACATTAAAGATTATAAAACCATAAGGAGCGATAGAATATGAGCAAAATTCAGGTAGAAGTGAGTTTTACGGATGAGCTGGAGTCTATCCGTGTGGATGGAAAGGAAATGGAAATACCGAAGGCCATCAAGACAAAACCTGTCGAGGAGTGGTTTGAACCGACTGTGGGCCGCGTAAGATGGGGTGGTCTGGGTGCTGAAATCAAGGAGATGGATTTCAGCAATGAGAAAAATGCCGTGTACAGCTTCCTGTTTATTGGCCCGGAAGATAAAAAGCAGGAGTTTATGGCTTGTGTGGAACGCTTCTGTCTGGGCGAGGAAGCGCAACAGGGAACGAAAAAGGAAAACGAGCAGGACTACCTGCATAATGCCCAAAATTATCAGCAGGCAGGCAATGCGGAAATGGCGTTCCAGCAGTATATGGTCGCGGCCAGAGATTACGGACGCCCCGAGGCACAGTTTGAAGTGGCCCAGTGCTATCAGAACGGCACTGGTGTGGAAAAAAGCGAAGAAAATGCGGTCGTGTGGTACAAAAAGGCGGCAGAGCAGTGCGATGCTAAGGCACAGTGCGCACTGGGCGCGTGCTATTATCAGGCTCTGGGCGTTGAAAAGGACGACAAAGAGGCCCGCAGATGGTACGAAGCGGCGGCAACTCAGGGAAATGCAACAGCGCAGTATATGACCGGGCGGCTGTATGCGGCACTCTCGTACAATGAGGCGGCTGTAAAGTGGTACACCAAAGCGGCAGAACAGGAATGTCCAGAAGCACAATATGAATTGGGCAAATGCTATGAGACTGGTGACGGGGTTGGTGAGGACAAGGCAAAGGCTGCAGAACTGTACCGCAAGGCGGCAGTGCAGGGCTATGCGGAGGCACAGAAAAAACTGGGCGACTGCTATAGTCATGGTATAGGTGTCGCAAAAGACTTGGAACAGGCATTTGAATGGTATCGCAAGGCGGCGAAACAGGGTAATGCAAAAGCACAGAACAATCTGGGGATTTTCTATACGGATGGCGTTGGTGTAACGAAAGACCCCGTACAGGCAGTTGAATGGTATGAGAGAGCGGCAGAGCAAGGACTTGCTGAGGCACAGCATAATCTTGGCTTCTGCTATAAAAATGGTTGTGGTGTAGAAGAAAATTATGAAAAAGCCGTAAAGTGGTATCGAAAAGCCGCAGAGCAAAAATATGCGAAAGCACAATTCGTGCTGGGCAAGTGCTACTATTACGGAGATGGTGTAGAAATAGATTATGAAGAAGCCGTAAAATGGCTTCGGAAAGCGGCAGAACAGGGAATCGCAAATGCGCAGGATCTGCTTGGTGATTGCTATTATTATGGCTATGGTGTAGAAACGAATAATTGGATGGCCGCAGCATGGTATGAGAAAGCGGCAAAGCAAGGCAATGAGTATGCACAATACAGCCTGGGCCGCTGTTATGAAAATGGTATAGGCAAAAGAATGGATTGTGCTGAAGCTGTAAAATGGTACGAGAAAGCAGCAGAGGGGGGCAACGCGGACGCACAGAGAGAGCTCGGCTATTGCTATTATTGTGGAAAAGGCGTTAAAAAAGACTTGAAACAGGCATTTGAATGCTACCGCAAATCTGCAGAGCAAGGAAATGCAACAGCTCAACGTAACCTTGCAATATTCTATAAAAATGGATATGGTGTGACACAAAACAAAGAAGAGGCGGTGAAGTGGAATCAGAAAGCTGCAGAACAAGGCAATGCAGAGGCGCAGAACAGCTTGGGGTGCTGCTATAAATGGGGTGAAGGCGTAGAAAAAGACCTTGGAAAAGCAATCGAGTGGTATCGTAAATCTGCAGATAATGGTAATGAATTGGCGCAGTACAATCTGGGGTGTTGTTATGAGTACGGAACTGGTGTAACGAAAGACCTTGGAAGAGCGGCGGAATGGTACCGCAAATCTGCGGAACAAGGCTATGCAGCTGCACAGCACAAGCTCGGTCGCTGTTACGATTATGGGGATGGCATAGAACAGGACTGCCAAAAAGCAGTTGAGTGGTACCGAAAATCTGTAGAGCAGGGGTGTGCTATGGCGCAGTGTGACCTTGGCAACTGTTATAAGCAAGGACGTGGCGTGGAAAAGAATCTCGAAAAAGCAGTGGAATGGTATCGTAAATCTGCGGAGCAGGGCTATGATCGAGGACAGTTCTGTCTGGCTGGCTGCTATGAAAAGGGAGAAGGTGTGCCGATAGACAAAGAAAAAGCCCTGCAATGGTACAAGAAAGCGGCTGATCAGGGCTTTGGAGGCGCAGAGTGGGCCATTAACAATATGCAGAGCAGCGGTATAGGTACGGCACTTTCGGTACTTGAATTCGGTGCGGCAATGGCTACCGTAGGGGTATTAGAGAAACTAGAGCGACTCGGTAAAATCTTCAAAGGTTAATTGACGAAAAGGAGATAAAATGGCAAACGAGCTTGAAGTGCAGCAGGCGCAGCAGCTTTCTGCGCAGCGGTCGCTGAATGACCTGACGAATCAGCTGACGCTTGCAGACCATCTGGTGTATAAAAAATATCTGACGGAATTGCAGAACTATGGTATGGTGGAACTCTCCCAGCAAATGTTGAAGGTGCAGGACCCTGCCCAGTGCATCCGACTGTTCCAGTTGCAGAAGCTGACCCTGAAAAAGGGAGAGGATATGTTCCAAAAGCTTTCTACGGTGTACTATTCCAGCATGGCGCAGGGCTGCAGTCTGGCGGTGATGATCGATGTGCCGGAGGAGAAAGTCGGTGCCAATATCTATCTGGGTATCCGGGAAGACCCCTCGAAAAAGAATATGAAGAACCGCAATCTGGATACTTCCAGCAAGGCGCTGCAAAAGGTGCTGAGCTCCAACTTCCCCGGCTCTGAGACAAGAGGCATTCCGCGGCAGGAGGAAAAAGAGCTGCTGGACGGAGCCTTTGGCGATACGCAGGAAGCTGTGGCCTCGGTGTCCTGCGTGGCGGCACTGCGGGATAAATCCAGGACGGAAGACAAAGCTTTTGTGCAGGGCATCGAGCGTTTTATGGATGCGATGGACGGAGAGGTGTACACGGCGCTGTTTCTGGCAGAGCCTGTCTCGGCAGAAACGCAGGCGGAGATACGCAGCGGGTACGAAAACCTCTACAGCAGTCTTTCGCCCTTCCGCAAGAGCACATGGTCCTATAGCGAGAACCAGAGCACGGCTGTGATGGAGAGCCTGTGCAGCGGGACTTCCCACACCATCAGCGATACCGTCAGCACAACCACAACGGACGGCACGAGCCAGTCCTCCTCGGTGACGGATGGCACCCAGAAAACGAAAGGGGTCAGCGGCGGCATCAACGGCGGTGTCGGCAGCAGCTCCGGCACCTCGGTCACAAAGGTCTCGCCGGTGGCTGGCGGCATTGCAGGCATTCTGGGTCTGGGCGGCGCAGTAGCCTCGGTTGCGATTCCGGTGGCAGGTGCTGTTATTGGACCGCTGCTGGGCACGGCTGGCAGGGCCATAGGAGGCATGGCACCATCCAGAACGGCTTTCAACAGCATTGCCCGGAACATCGGCGGCTCCATGGGCGTAAACACCTCGTGGGGCACCAGTCACTCCACCACCGAGCAGACCGGCACTTCGCACAGCACCTCCGATGGGACGTCGCATGGAACATCGGACACCATCAGCCAGCAGGAGAGCCACGGCACAACAGACACCCGCGGCATGGGCCGTACCCAGCAGGTCGAGCTGTGCAACAAATCGGTAGAAGAATTGCTGGAACGCATTGAAAACCAGCTCAAGCGCGCCAAGGAAAGCGAGGATTACGGCTGCTACAAATGTGCCGCTTACTTCCTTTCGTCCAGTTCGTCCACGGCGATACTGGCGGCCAATACTTACCGCGCATTGATGGTAGGTGAGGGCTCCTCGGTGGAGAGCGGTGCTGTGAATGTCTGGCAGAACGATGAGGCACAGGTGGCCCAGCTGCGAAAGTACCTCAAGCGATTCATGCACCCGGTCTTTGCCCGTCCGCTGTGGGCGGGTGCGCCGGACAGCCTGCTTTACACGCCAGCAACACTGGTCAGCGGTCGGGAACTTCCGATGCACCTTGGCTTGCCGACACGCTCGGTACACGGCCTGCCCGTGATTGAGCACGCAGAATTTGGCCGCAATGTGCCGGATGCTGCTATTGAAAAGGCTGATAAAATCGACTTGGGCAAAATCTATCACATGGGTCAGACGGAAAGTGCAGACCTTATTCTGAGTCGTCAAGCGATGGCGGCACATACGTTCATTACAGGTTCTACTGGCACAGGCAAATCCAACGCAGTTTATCACCTGCTGGACGAGCTTACAAAGGATGGCGATGCAACTTTCCTTGTGGTGGAACCAGCTAAGGGCGAATACAAGACGGTGTTCGGTAACGGAAAGGCTGCTGTTTACGGCACCAATCCAAGAGAAACGCCGCTGCTGCGCCTCAATCCGTTTGCTTTCCCGGCAGAAATTCATATCTTGGAGCATATTGACCGTCTGGTGGAAATTTTTAGTGCCTGCTGGCCGATGTATGCGGCAATGCCTGCTGTGCTGAAAGATGCCATTGAGCGCAGCTATCAGAACGCAGGGTGGGACTTGCGAGAGTCAGAAAGCAATAGAGGCATTTTCCCCACATTTTTTGACCTTCTGCGAGTTCTGCCAACGGTCATTGAAGAATCTCATTATTCTAATGATACCCAAAGTGACTATGTAGGCGCACTGTGTACCCGTGTGAAATCTCTGACAAACGGCATCTATGGCAGTGTGTTCTGTGCAGAAGATGCGCTGAGTGATGCGGAGCTATTCGATGAAAACGTCATTGTAGACCTGAGCCGCGTGAGCGCAATGGAAACAAAGTCGCTGCTGATGGGCATTCTGGTGATGAAGTTGCAGGAATATCGGATGTGCAGCGGTGTGATGAATGGGAAGCTCCGTCATGTGACGGTGTTGGAAGAGGCACATAACCTGCTTCGCAAGACATCGGCAGAGCAGGTGCAGGAAAGCGTAAACGTACAGGGCAAGTCGGTGGAGATGCTGGCCAACGCCATTGCGGAGATGCGTACTTACGGCGAGGGCTTTATCATTGCGGATCAGGCTCCCGGACTGCTAGATGTGTCGGTTGTTCGCAACACGAACACAAAAATCATTCTGCGCCTGCCGGACGAAGAAGACCGCAAGCTGGTGGGTAAATCTGCCGGATTGAAAGAAGCGCAAATCGATGAACTCTCCAAGCTGCCGCTGGGTGTGGCTGCTGTTTACCAGAATGAGTGGCCGGAAGCGGTTCTCTGCAAGGTGAAGGCATACCCGGTGCAGGAAAGTGCAGTCTACCACAAGCCTGTAAAAACAGAGGAAGAAATCAATACAGAATTTATATTCGGGCAGTTGGCGCAGGAAGCTCCTGCAAAGTGTCTGAATGATTCGGAAATGGAACAGCTGAAACGATGGCTGAAGCGGCATGAGATTTGGATGGAGCCTGAGGAACGACGTTACATTGAACAAGTATTTCAGGGTGAACTGAAAGACAGAGATAAGACTCAGAAAATGGTGTTTGATTTCTTTGGTGGCATGGAAACGCTTATACAGTACTGCCATGAAGCAGAAAAAACATTGGCACCACGCAGAGAAATGGTGAATCAGTTGCAGGGGAGATATGCCCTCCAAACATCGACTGCGGAGTGGGCATTAAACTGCCTGATGACAGAAGGACTTCAGCGGAATCCTGACCGGGATGCGGTGAAAGAGCTAAGGAAAAACTTTCTGGAGCAGGGAGGTAAGGTGATGTGAAAAACGAGCTTTCGGAAGTAAAAGTACCAGGGTTCCAAAATTCCATTGGACTTGATGCATCAATCAGAAGGTCTTTTGAACGGCTGCAAGAGGGCAAATTTTCTCAGACAGAGAAAAAACTTACCCCGGATATAAAGCAATCATTTGAGCACTTGCAAAAAGATGTATCTGCAAGCGAGAGGATGAGTTCTGGCGTGGCAAAATCGTTTGAAAAGCTGGAACCAGAACCGGGAACTCGCTATAATGATAGTGGTGCACCATATCGTATGGAGCAAGATCTTCTGTCCGATGCAGAGTACAAAAGAAATGGATATGAATATACAACAGACCACCTTGGAAGACTTTTCACAGCGGAAGGAAATCTTCACCTAAAAGAGCACGATGGACGTTTGCAAATAAAAGATAACATCCATGACATCGGTAAAGGATATGAAAAAAGCACAGATGACCGTGGACACGCGATTGCAGACCGCTTTGATGGTGCAAATGATTTGGAAAATCTGGTTCCACAAGATGCAGGTTTGAATCGAAATGAATTCAAAAATTTTGAAAGTAAGCTGGCACAAGAACTGGAAGCTGGAAAGCAGGTTTATTTGAAGCTGGAAATGCACTATCCCGGAGACTCATTCCGTCCAGATGCGATTACAGCAGAAACAACAATCAATGGTAAACAGGAAGTGAAAGTATTTTTGAACGATAAATACTAACAAGTCTACTGCACTTTCAAGTTATTACAATTTTGGTCGGTTGCACTTACAATACAAGTATCACTTCATGGAACGGAGGGTACTTGTACTATGGTGGACTACGCTGACATCGGAAAACGCATCCGTGCCTGCCGCCTTGCAAAAGGCATGACGCAGGAACAGCTGGCCAATGAGGTCGGCGTGGTGGTCACGCACATCAGCCATATCGAAACAGGAAACTCCGTGCCCAGCCTGAAAACGCTGATCGATATTATCAACGCGCTGGACTGTTCGGCAGACGAGCTACTCTGCATCGAAATCAAAAAGGCGAAGCCCGTGTTCGACAGCTGGATGACCGAACAGCTTGCGGACTGCTCTGCCGATGAGGCAAAGATCATCAAAGAAACGGTGGTCAGCCTGAAAAAATCGCTCCGAAAAGTGTATGGGAAACCATCTAAGAATCGGTATGACTAAAATCTCAAAAGGCTAATATTAAGAGCCTGAAAAGCATCAGTAAACAGAATTAACCGCCCCAGATTCCGTAACAGGCATCTGGGGCGGTTTTTGGTTGATGACATAAGAATACTTTTAAGCGGCATTTGAGAAATAAAATTTCCAGAATACTGGAATAAAAACTGAAAATGAGCTATAATAATAACAGAAAGGAGTTGAAAGAATGCTTTGCCAGTTTTCTTTTCAGAATTTTAAGTCTTATAAGGATGAAACGACATTTGATTTCCGTGCAATGGCGATTCCGGAGTTTCAAGATGCATTGATCCGACAAGAGAAAGCAGAAGATTTGCTTCCGGTCAGTGCAGTCTACGGCCCCAATGGTGGCGGTAAGACGAATCTGCTTCAGGCATTCTTTTGCCTGATTAACCTTGTTGTGAAGCCGATTCATGCATTGGAGAAGAATCGGCAGCCAATGATTTTCCAGCAGGGCAGCAGTGTGGCTCCCTTTATGCTGGATGAAAGTTCTGCGAATGAACCTACGATTTTTCAGGTGTTCTTCCGTGTAGGCGAGAAGGAATACCAGTATTACATTGCGCTCAAGGAAGAAATTGTCTTTGAGTCTCTTCTGTGGCGTACACTTGGTGGTAAGAAGACAGGGCTGATTTTTGAACGAGACGGCCAGAAGATTGAATTGGGTGCAAGTATCAATAAGGCAAGCATCAACTTGGACGTCAACCCGAAGATGCCGTATCTTTCTTTTTTGGCAATCAACTACAATATCCCTGTGATTGCAGAAGTGCAGAATTGGTTTGAATCCTGTATTACACAGAGCTACGCAAACCCCAGAGCAGAAAACATTGTGCTGGTGTCCAAGAGTGAGACGACTAAGGAAAGCCTGATTCATGCACTGAATGATGTAGGTATTGATTTGTCCGGTTATCGCTATGATGAGGATAGCAAGCACCTGTTTACGCAGAGAACAATCAATGGCAAAGTCTATGAGCTTCCCTTTGAAGCGGAATCGGATGGAACCAAGAAGATGATTGCGGCCTTGCCGGTTCTGATGGTAGCATTGCAGGAAGGCCGCACAGTGGTTGTGGACGAATTGGATGCCAAGCTGCATCCGAAGCTGCTCCGGTATGTGATTCAGATGTTCAAGAACCCGGAACTGAACAAGAAGGGCGCACAACTGCTATTCAGTTCTCACGACCTGACTACGATGAAAAACACTGTTTTCCGCCGTGATGAAATTTGGTTTGCTGCGATGAATGATAATCATGAGAGCGAGATTTATTCGCTTTACGAATTCCGGCAGGAGGACAATACTCGCGTCAAGAGCACAGCGGCCTTTGACAAGCAGTATCTGGAAGGCCGATATGGTGCAGACCCCTACCTTTCTAATATGCTGACAGGGAGGGATTGGGCATGAGTCTGAAACCTCCGAAAAAGAGTGACCTTGGAAAAAGCTGGATGAAGAATCGCCGTGATAAAGCGAGGATGATTCAGCCGGAATACCACTTGATTGCATCTGAAGGTACAGAAACCGAGCCGCAGTATTTTGGCGCAATTCAACGGATTATCAATTCTAAGTACCGTGATAGAATCCAGCTAAAGGTAGAGGGCATTGGCGACAATACGGTGAATCTGTTGATGAAAGCTCGTCAATACGTTCAGAATAACGGCATTGTGTTTAAGCACGTCTGGATTGTCTATGACACAGATGATTTTCCGGCAGAAAATATCGACATGGTGGCACAGCTGTGCGAAGAATACAATGCACAAGGTGAGACGATTTACCATGCTGTATGGTCGAATCAGTGCGTAGAACTGTGGTATTTGCTGCATTTTATGTATATGGATACTGATATTGATAGATCTCGTTACTGGCCGAAGCTAAGCGATTGGCTGAAAAACATTGGCTCAGGGAGTTACGAGAAGAACCGTCCGGATATGTATGAAGTGCTGCGACCTTACATGGACATTGCGATTGCCAATGCAAAGCGATTGGACAAGCAAAATGAAGGACGGAAACCCTCTGAGTCAGCACCCGGAACGAAAGTTTACGAACTGGTTGAGATGTTGAGACCTTATCTTTCGGACACGCAGTGATCATTAAGAGAAATGATTATATTTTCTCAGCAACAAGTCTGGCTAACAAAATATACTTTCTCTTTTGTTGGCATGGCGTTGTAACAAGGTAGTTGTTGCTAGAGAAAAGCTCTCTTGATATAGACGGTGGACTTGCGAGGCTGCCGTCTATATTACCTCGAACCGATTATGTTAGGAGATGAGTAAATATGGCGGAATACATTCGCGAAGTTGAAAAAATTATTGATGCCTACCATAAACAAAACCCACTATTTTCTCTGAATAGAAAAACAGCATTATATAATGCACTAATCGTCTTTGAGGATGCTTGTCGCTTGGGCGGCACAACCGATTTTGCAGTAATCGGCGATGGCTTGGAGTATTCAATGCTGATCCGTGAACAATTAGATTCATTAAATGTTCTAATTCAATGGATATTTCAGGACTGTTTACATGAAGACACAGATACTTTGGATATGAAAATTATATCCGAGCGCTATATAAATACCGCACAGCTATTGCAGTTTCAAGCAAAGCCATATTCACCCATTTGTAGTGCATATATTAGCTATTCGAGAGGTCACTTTTCTGCAAAGGTAGACGAAACGCAAAATAAGATAACTTTCTTAGATAATCCCCAAAACAGGAATGTTGTGATATCTGATATGGTGGAATCAATATCTAGAGATCGGGCAATGGAATCTAAGTTTATGTCTACTCTGAATTTGTCAGTGGCAAACAGTAAACTTATAGCTTCTATTAAGTTTCAAGATGGATGTATTTCATATAGTACCGATGAAGAAATATGGAATCCTTTTTCTGAAATGATGGAGCGCCAATGGGTTAATACTAGTGAATTGCCAGAAGAATGGGAATTTGACAAGTTTTCAGTAAAAGACTTCAAGCAATTTTGGATAGCGATAGCAACGCTTTGCTTTATTCACATGATAGCATGTTTGAAAAGCGGGGCTCCTGGTGCTGATGTTCAAGAAGCTGTTCTTATAAAATCACCGACTGATTTTGTGCAAGTCATTGCAGATAAAACTAAACTTTCTACAGATAGGATATTTGCCATATTAAAATTACTAACATACAATAGTCGTTTAAAAAATAATGATATTATATATCAACCTTTTGTTGAAATTGATAAAGATAGATTGGCCCTTGCTCCTCATTTGATTTTGGCAAGTAGGCCAGAAAGAAACCTGATCTCACTTATCCACAAACTAAAAGATAAATCATACTTTGATCTGACCAATTTACGGGAAGGAATCATGCAAGATGAACTTGATACTGTTATAGGAAAAATATCCAATGTATTAGTGGCAAAGAATAAATCACTTCCAGACACCCTTCCAGATGTGGATTATGCTATATGGGATAAAGAAAGTAATTCTATTCTTATATGTGAATTAAAATGGCTTATTGAGGCAGATTCAACTTCCGAGGTGTTTGCAAGAGTTCAGGATTTAGAGCATGGGTGTAATCAGGTGTTAGATATGCTCACCTATGCGAAAAATTATTGTTCTGACTTCTGCAACAAAGTGTTCGGACTTGCTATGTCGGATAGCTTGCCAGTAGTTATGGGGTGTGTTGTTTCCAAAAAAGGAATTCGGGTAGACAATTCAGATATTCCGGTAATTAGTTTACAAACACTATTGGATTTGCTAAAGCGTAATAGCGTCAACCGTACCTTTGAGATGATTAAAGAAAAATCCTATTTGTTTTCAACTCCACCAAATTTTGAATTTGGATTACAAGCTATTTCGTATGCAGGATATACTTTTGAAATCCCTGCTCTAATAAAAAAACAGTCCACTATTTCTGGGACATATAAGCGTATTGGCCCCAAAATAGGAAGAAATGATCCGTGCCCATGTGGATCAGGTAAAAAATATAAGAAATGTTGTGGACGCTAAAATAGATGGGTGCAAGCCAATAAAAAAACGGCCACCGCGCCACTGCCTTTGATTAGGGTAAGGTCTACATGGAGGGGATAGCCGTTTAAGGCTGTCTTGCGTATCTAGGCTCTGCATCAGTAATGCAGAATAACGGCCATTGCCATACTAACTATGGAGAGTCTCTCAAGCAGACAGGGCAAGTGAAGGTGGATTGAACTGAACGCTCTGTAATTTTGGCACCCGCTCAGGCTGCTATCAAGAACCCCCGCAAGTAATTGCGTGAGCGCTTGAAAAAGCACAAATAATACAAAAAACCGCCCCGGTTTCCGTGACAGGAAGCCGGGGCGGTTTTTTGCGCTCACGGAGGGGCAAATGAAAAACGCGGTATGAATATATACCATATAAAAATGAATATATGCTAAAATTTCGGGAAAATACTTGCATTTTCATTAAAATGGGTGTATTATAACACCTGCCGACGAAATGCCGACAATCAACAAGAGAGGGATCGATACTATTATGTCTTTGAAGAAGAAAATTGCTGCGGCTTTCATCGCCTGTGCGATGACGCTTGCCATGGTTCCTTCCGCTTTCGCCTGCACGGCACTCTATGTCGGCAGCGACCTCACCGAGGACGGCACCACCATGTTTGGCCGGATCGAGGATCTGGGCACCAACGATTACAACAAGCTGTTCAACGTCAGCCCTGCCGGGAAGCACACCGCAGGCGAGGTGTACGAGGGCTGCTACGGCTTTACCTACACCTTCACCCACGACAGCTACCGCTACACCGCCCGCCGGGACGACAACGGTCTGGGTGTCTGCCCGGACTGCGACAGCACCCACGAGCACACCCCCTATGAGGAGGCTGGCACCAACGAGAAGGGCGTCATGGTCTCTGCCACCGAGTCTCTCTACGGCACCGACGCCGTGCTGAGCGTAGACCCCTATGTGGACAACGGCATTGAGGAAGCCGAGATCACCACGGTGCTGCTGAGCGAAGCTTCCACGGCCCGCGAGGGTGTTGCCCTGCTGACCTCCATCTACGACAACGCCGGTGCAGCCGGCGGTTCCGGCGTGTTCATTGCCGATCAGAACGAGACCTGGTTCGTGGAGAACCTGACGGGCCACACCTACCTTGCCCTGAAGCTCTCCTCCAGCGTGGTCTTCATGCAGCCCAACATCGCCGCTATGGGCAAGATCGATCTGGATGACACCGACCATGTGGTGGCCTCTGCCAACCTGATCTCCGTGGCCCAGAAGGCCGGTACCTTTGTGGGCGACGCCGCTGCCAATGTTATCGATCTGGATGCCTCCTACAACGGCGACATCGCATCGGACCGCATGGCAGCCGGCCTGAACTACCTGTACGGCACCGACACCTTTACGAAGGACAACTACAGCGAGACCGACTTTGCTATCAGCAACGTCAGCGAGAACGGTGCCATCGTTCCAGTCTACTCCAACATCCAGCTGACCAAGAAGTTCTCGGTGGAGGATTCCATCCACTTCTTTCAGACCGAGCCCATCGGCAAGACGGGCAATGTGGAGACTCATCTGTTCCAGGTGAGCGCCACCGGCGATCTGAACACCGCCATTACCGAGTGGACCGCTTTTGACGACGACGTGTACAACGCCTTCGTCCCTTACTATCCGATGCTGACCACCGACACCGCAGATGTCTACAAGGTCTCGGTCCATAAGGTCACCCGTTCCGACGAGCAGCCCACCGAGGGCGTCTGGTATCAGGATGCCAAGGGCCGCTACTACACCTACCCGGACGACTGGACCGACTCCTTCTACGGCGTGCGTGACGCCCTCTCCAACCTGCTGACCTACGGCAGCAATGGCAATCAGGTCACCGCAAAGGATCGGGCAGCAGCCAAGGCCAGCTATGCCGCGCTCCAGCAGGAGATCATGGCCGACTACGCCGATATGAAGGCCGCCGTTGCCGCCGCCGACACGCTGGAGGCCAAGCAGGCTGCCGCCACCAACGCCAGCAATGCCATGAGCCAGAAGGTGTACAACACCACCCTGAAGATGTACAATAAGCTCCAGGCCAAGACGGCCGCCCGGGCATGGGTCAGCTCCCTGCTGCACTGAGGCTTTGCAGCGCCTGAGGCGTTTCCCATAAAACCGCAGCGCCCCCGGTTTCCATGACAGGAAGCCGGGGGCGCTTTGCGTATGACTGCTCCTTGCAAACGCCGCCCATTCGTTCTATATGACAAGGCAAAACTGCCGGAATTCTATTTGCAGAAAGAAAATTTGGAGAAGATCATTGCGGAGATGGGGTAAAACACACTGGAAATTCACAAATAACGTATCATCGTTACTCCGAACGCCCTGCAATTTTGGCACCCGCCCAGGCTGCGATCAAGAACCCCCGCAAGTAATTGCGTGAGGGCTTGAGAAAGCACGAATAAAGCATAATGAACCGCCTCGGTTTCCGAAAGAGGAAGCCGGGGCGGTTTTTTGCGCTCACGGAGGGGCAGATGAAAAACGCAGTATGAATATATACCATATAAAAATGAATATATGCTAAAATTTCGGGAAAATACTTGCATTTTCATTAAAATGGGTGTATTATAACACCTGCCGACGAAATGCCGACAATCAACAAGAGAGGGATCGATACTATTATGTCTTTGAAGAAGAAAATTGCTGCGGCTTTCATCGCCTGTGCGATGACGCTTGCCATGGTTCCTTCCGCTTTCGCCTGCACGGCACTCTATGTCGGCAGCGACCTCACCGAGGACGGCACCACCATGTTTGGCCGGATCGAGGATCTGGGCACCAACGATTACAACAAGCTGTTCAACGTCAGCCCTGCCGGGAAGCACACCGCAGGCGAGGTGTACGAGGGCTGCTACGGCTTTACCTACACCTTCACCCACGACAGCTACCGCTACACCGCCCGCCGGGACGACAACGGTCTGGGTGTCTGCCCGGACTGCGACAGCACCCACGAGCACACCCCCTATGAGGAGGCTGGCACCAACGAGAAGGGCGTCATGGTCTCTGCCACCGAGTCTCTCTACGGCACCGACGCCGTGCTGAGCGTAGACCCCTATGTGGACAACGGCATTGAGGAAGCCGAGATCACCACGGTGCTGCTGAGCGAAGCTTCCACGGCCCGCGAGGGTGTTGCCCTGCTGACCTCCATCTACGACAACGCCGGTGCAGCCGGCGGTTCCGGCGTGTTCATTGCCGATCAGAACGAGACCTGGTTCGTGGAGAACCTGACGGGCCACACCTACCTTGCCCTGAAGCTCTCCTCCAGCGTGGTCTTCATGCAGCCCAACATCGCCGCTATGGGCAAGATCGATCTGGATGACACCGACCATGTGGTGGCCTCTGCCAACCTGATCTCCGTGGCCCAGAAGGCCGGTACCTTTGTGGGCGACGCCGCTGCCAATGTTATCGATCTGGATGCCTCCTACAACGGCGACATCGCATCGGACCGCATGGCAGCCGGCCTGAACTACCTGTACGGCACCGACACCTTTACGAAGGACAACTACAGCGAGACCGACTTTGCTATCAGCAACGTCAGCGAGAACGGTGCCATCGTTCCAGTCTACTCCAACATCCAGCTGACCAAGAAGTTCTCGGTGGAGGATTCCATCCACTTCTTTCAGACCGAGCCCATCGGCAAGACGGGCAATGTGGAGACTCATCTGTTCCAGGTGAGCGCCACCGGCGATCTGAACACCGCCATTACCGAGTGGACCGCTTTTGACGACGACGTGTACAACGCCTTCGTCCCTTACTATCCGATGCTGACCACCGACACCGCAGATGTCTACAAGGTCTCGGTCCATAAGGTCACCCGTTCCGACGAGCAGCCCACCGAGGGCGTCTGGTATCAGGATGCCAAGGGCCGCTACTACACCTACCCGGACGACTGGACCGACTCCTTCTACGGCGTGCGTGACGCCCTCTCCAACCTGCTGACCTACGGCAGCAATGGCAATCAGGTCACCGCAAAGGATCGGGCAGCAGCCAAGGCCAGCTATGCCGCGCTCCAGCAGGAGATCATGGCCGACTACGCCGATATGAAGGCCGCCGTTGCCGCCGCCGACACGCTGGAGGCCAAGCAGGCTGCCGCCACCAACGCCAGCAATGCCATGAGCCAGAAGGTGTACAACACCACCCTGAAGATGTACAATAAGCTCCAGGCCAAGACGGCCGCCCGGGCATGGGTCAGCTCCCTGCTGCACTGAGGCTTTGCAGCGCCTGAGGCGTTTCCCATAAAACCGCAGCGCCCCCGGTTTCCATGACAGGAAGCCGGGGGCGCTTTGCGTATGACTGCTCCTTGCAAACGCCGCCCATTCGTTCTATATGACAAGGCAAAACTGCCGGAATTCTAT
>ONZW01000223.1_pt1 | contig 51577 bp, 53 predicted proteins | sample 1671071 | NCBI WGS metagenome assembly ONZW01 (sample SAMN06348119, study PRJEB24527) | human gut metagenome | biome: human gut; feature: ankylosing spondylitis patient; material: feces | host: Homo sapiens | place: China | collected 2015-10
CAACCTCCCGCATCTACGCATATCGCTGGCCTGCACGACTTGTATCGCACAAGCCTTTTGCAGCCGAGAGATATTTTATCACATCTTCGTCTATTTGGCAAGTGTTTTTTGCAGAAAATTACGATTTTTCTTTTTTATTTTCTCTATTTTGTCAACAGCCGCATTTTCTGTGCAAGATGCACAATCTCAGCGCTTTTTGCCGGTGGAAAACTCCCCCGCTTCCCTTTGCAGCATCAGTATGGGCGGGAAGAGCGGGGGTTATACCTATATTATAAGGGAACTCCCTCCGTCAAAGCCTGTCGGCTTTGACGGAGGGAGTCTTTGGTATGACGGGAAGGTTTCCGACTCAAGTGTAAAGCTTCCGGGCGTGCCAGCTCCCCCTCGGGGGAGCTGGCGCGTAGCGACTGAGGGGCTATAAATGGAGAAGCGAAAAAAGCGTTAAAGCGATAGCGCCGACTGGCGCAGCGCTAGCTTTTTTGTGCTTCGACTTCTTCTTTAGGATTGTTAAGGGCGTGCAGCCCTTGACCCGTTGCGGGGTGGGTGAAGTCCAGAGGTAGGGAGGGGGGAGTCGGAACACACCCCTTCCTGCCTCTGGCCCAGCGGAGCGTCCCTGCACGCTTGCGACAAGCAGAAGCTTTCCCCGCAGCGCCGCCGCTTCCGCAGGAAGCAGGCGCTGCAGCTGCCGTTCTCCTCCACGGCCCCTCCCGTGAAAATGGACTACCGGAGCGTCCGCAGACGCTCCGGTAGTCCGAAATAATAAATGTTTTTTCCTTAGCTTATGGCCAGAGCAAAGCGGAGGCCATTTCAAATCATTTCTTCTTCAGCTGCTCCTCCAGCCCCTCCCGGGGCGTGATGTAGACGGTGGTGTACACCTCGTACAGCACCATGCCGGGCTTGGCACCATTTGCTTTCCAGATGTTCTTCACCTCGGTGGTGTCCACTGCCACCTTGGCACCGGTGCCCGCCTTGTAGGCGCTGGAATGGATGACCGCCAGCTCCGCCGCCTCCTGCTTGGTGGTGTCCGGGATGTCCTCGCCCCGGCTCATGACCACAACATGGCTGCCGGGTGCCTTCTGCACATGGAACCATAAATCCTTGCCCCGGGCGGTGTGCAGGGTGAGCTTGTCGTTCTGGGCGTTGTTGCGACCTACCAAGATCTCAAAGCCGTCGCTGGAAGTATAGCGCAGAAAGTCCGCAGGCTTCTGCTTTTTGTCCCGCTGCTTGTAGTACTTCAGGTAGCCCTGATTTTTCAGTTCCATGCGGATCTCGTTCAGGGCGGCTTCGCCGGAGGCGCTTTCCACCTCGTAGAGCACCGTTTCCAGATAGGCGATCTCTTTTTCGCCCTCGGCCAGCAGGTCTACCAGCATCCGGGCGGCGGTCTGCTTCTTTTTGTAGTTCTTAAAGAAGTTCTGGGCGTTCTGGCTGGGGCTGAACCGCAGATCCAGCGGGATGGTCACCTCTTTGCCCTCGTCGTACCAGTTGGGCACGGTCAGGCTCTTCATGCCCTTTTGCGCCAGATAGAGGTTGGCAGACAGCAGCTCACCGTACAGGCGCAGCTTTTCGCTTTTGCCGCTGGCAGCAAGCTCTTCCTGCCGTGCTGCCTGCTTGCGCAGGGCGCGGTCGTACATATTGTGCACCGCCTTGTGCAGCTCCTTGCTCTTGGTGCGCAGCCGCTCAGCGCGGTCCTTCTCGGCATAGTAGCCCTCCAGCATCGCGTTGAAGGACTGCCACTCCCGGATGGTGTACTGCTCGCCATACTGCTGCGGACGGAAGAAGGTATACTCCACCGGCTTGCCGTCCGGCGCGGTGACGCTGCACGGGCAGCCGCCCTGTGCGTGCAGTTCCTTCAGTTCGTCAATTGCCGCCATCAGGCTGCGCTTCTGGGCATCGGTCAGCTCGTTGGCGGGCAGATGTTCCCCGTCAAAGGCGCGCCATGCGGCCTCCCGGCAGACCACCGGCCCTACGCCGGCCACCGTTTTGTTCAGAGCATCCGCCACCGGCAGCTCCCGCTGACAGGCTGCTGCCACGATGGACGCGCTGCTCACCAGCAGAAGATCCGGGCGGGCGGGCTTGGGCGGTGTGGTGTAGGGCAAGCCCGGCAGCAGCTGCCGGACATCGCTGTCCTCAAAATCCACCCGCTTGAGGGCGTCAATAATTTTGCCGCTCTGCACCAGCACAAGGTTGGAGTAGCGCCCCATCAGCTCAGCGCACAGAGTGTTGCGCACAAGGTCGCCCATCTCGTTGGTGCACTGAAAATCAAAGTAGACGATGCGGTCGCCCGGCTCCATGTGCACATCCAGCAGCCTGCCGCCGGTCAGGTGCTTGCGCATGAGCATACAGAAGGAGGGCGGCGTCTCGGGGTTTTCAAAGGTCTCCTCGGTCAGACACACCCGTGCAGAACCGCTGCGGACAGACAGCAGCAGCGCGTAGGTATCGGTGCGGGTGCGCAGGGTGATGACCAGTTCATCCCGGGTCGGTTCAAAAATTTTTGCGATCTTGGCATCGGTCAGGGTGGCTTTCAGCTCCGCTGCCGTCAGCGCCAGTGTCGCGGCATCCAGTGCCATAGTGTTTACCTCGTTTTATCTATAATCCTCTCAGTCGCCTACGGCGTTGCCAGTTTTTCGGTTTATGCTGAAAGACCTCCCCCTTTCGGGGGAGGTGGCGTTGCGCAGCAATGACGGAGAGGGTTCTCTTTTTATAAATAAGTATACGGGTCGCGGTTCTCGGTGCTCACCAGCACCTCTACCTCCGGCAGGGCGGTGCGCAGAGCAGCCGCCACAGCGGCAGTCACCGGGAACTCGGTGGCGTAATGCCCTGCCGCAATGAGGGAAAGCCCCAGCCGCTTGGCGTCCAGTGCATGGTGGTGGTTGGCTTCGCCGGTCAGCAGACAGTCCGCGCCCTCGGCGATGGCTTCGGCAAACAGGCTGCCGCCCGCGCCGCTGATGACAGCCAGCCGATGCACCGGCTTTCCTGCGTCGGCAAACTTCACCTGCACCGCTGCGCCGGTGTCCGGTGCGTTGCACAGGGCCGCCAGTTTGTGCTGCGCCAGTGCGGCCAGCTCCGGTACGGTGATGGGGTCGATTTCCCCCACCCGGCCGCAGCCGTCTGCAAAGGCGGTGCGCTGCCGGATGCCGAAAAGATCCGCCAGCACATCGTTCACCCCGCCTTCGGCGGCATCCAGATTGGTGTGCATACAGATGGCGGAAATGCCCGCCCGCACCAGCTGATAGGGCACATCGGCGGGGCACAGCCGCTTGAGCGGGTCAAAGATGACCGGGTGGTGCGCCACGATGACCGTGCACTGCTTTGCCGCAGCTTCCTCCACCACCTCCGGGGTGATGTCCAGCGTCACCAGCACCCGGCACACATTGCCGCCGCAGTCCACCAGCAGGCCGGGGTTATCCCAGTGCTCTGCCAGTTCCGGCGGGGCAAGCCGCTGCATTACTTCGTATACCTGCTGTACCGTGGTCATTTCAGTTTCCCTCTTTCAGAATGGCATCCATCTCTGCGGCAAGCGGGCTGCCGTCCGGCACGCCCAGCCGCATCCGGGGCAGCTTTGCCCGCTGCCACGCGGCGTAGCCCGCACCCTCCGGCCAGCGGCCGGTATCCCCCAACAGGCACCGGGTAAAGGTAGGCTCTGTCACCTCGCCGGTGTACTCCGCCGCCATCACCGCATACCAGCGGCCAGCGGCCTGCACCGGACGGTCGGCCACAAGGGCAAAACCGTGCTGCCACAGCCAGCGGCGCAGCTCACTGTGCCGGGTGGCGGGCACCATGACAAGGCGCGGCCCGCCCACAGCGGACACCCACGGCGCTTTCTCAATGATCTCCCAAGTGGTCTGCGCCGACACGCCCGCCAGCACGATGCTGCCCACCTCCCCGGCAGACAACACAGAAAGACCGTCGCCGAGCCGAAGCTCAGCGCGGTCCAGACAACCTGCATTTTCCAGCGTCTGCCTTGCCTTTGCCAGCGGGCCGGGGCGCAGGTCTGCCCCGATGACCTTCGGGTACTTACCCGAAGCCGCCAGCACCGCCGTCAGCTTGCCGTGGTCGCAGCCGATGTCCGCCACCGGCTGTCCCGGGCGCACCAGCTGTGCCGCTGCGGTCAGACGCGCATCCAGTGTGGGCAGCACTCAGGCCTTCTTGGCTGCCAGATGGGTGTTCAGCTTCTCCAGCAACTCGTCGCAGTTCACGCCGTGCACTTCGCAGGCTTCCTCGATGGTCTCCCCGCGGGAAGCCGGGCAGCCCAGACAGTGCATTCCGATCTCCATAAAGTAGGGTGCGGTGGTCTGGTCCATATCCAGAATGTCGCCGATGATGGTATCGCGGGTCACCTGCTTGGGTGCGGTGTGTGCCTCTTTTTTGAGCATATTGAAAATATCAAACATGATAGCTTTTCCTTTCTGTTTTGGGTGAGATACAGTATAACCTACTGTTCCTCTATACTATACCCCAAACCGGGGCAGTTTTGCAAGAGCCTTGGGGAAATCCGCTTACCCCTCCGCCTGATAGTCCTTTTCCAGCGAGAAGCCGCGTCCGCTCACCTCGGTAACATGGCTCACGATCATAAAACAGGTGGGGTCGATGGCGTGCGCCAGCTTTTCCAGCCTTGGCAGCTGCCGGTTGGAGACCACGCTCAGCAGCACCGACTCCGGCTCCCGCAGGTAGCCGCCCTCACCGTGCAGGATGGTCACGCCGCGGTCCAGCTGCGCAAAGATGGCAGCGCAGATCTCGTCGGACTTGGCGCTGATGATCTTTACCTCGGTGCGGGTGGTGCCCAGCATGAGCACCTTGTCCAGCACGACCGTGTAGATGATAGCCATCACTACGCCGTACAGGGACTGCCGCACCGGGCTGAACGCCGCCTGCGCCGCCAGAATGATAAAGTCGAAGGTCATCATGGTGCTGGACACCGGCAGGTGGAACCACTTGTTCAGCACCAGCGGGGGGATATCCATGCCGCCGGTGGAAGCACCGGCGCGGATGGTGATGCCCAGCGAGATGCCAATGCCAAAGCCCGCAAATACGGTGTTCAGCACCAGATCATCAGTCAGCACAAGATTGCCCAATAAGTGCTCCCACAGCGCCATAAAAAAGGGACTGAGCACCGTGCTTGCCATAGTATTCAGGGCAAAGCGGCTTCCCAGCACCCACCAGCCCAGCAGCAGCATGACCACGTTGACCACGAACAGCACTGCGGACACCGGCAGTCCGGTGACCTTGTTGAAAGCCAGTGCGATACCGGTAGCACCGCCGGTGATGAGGCCGGAGGGCATCAGAAATAATACCACAGTCAGCGCATACATCGCATTGCCCACCACGATGGACAGTGCGTTGAAGAGCTGCTGTTGCTTGCGTGTTAATTGCGTCATCTTCATCTTCCTTTGTTTATCGTTGAAGTATCTTCTACTATGATAACGAAAATATCCGCATTTATCAAGCCTTCGATGATAAATGCGGATATCGGGATCGATTTTTAAGGGGTCAAAGGGCAGCTTCCGGCTGAGCCTCGTCCTCTTCCATCAGCCGCAGACCGGCGGTATCGGTCACCGGCAGCGAGAACACGATGGTGCCCGCCTTGGGGTTTGCCCCCTCCATAATGGCCTTCATGATGGTGTTCTTCTGGCTGGTGCGGCTGACGATGAGCACCAGCTCCTTTTCGTTCACCAGCTCCATGCCCAGAAAGGCGGCTGCACCCTCCATGCCGGTACCCTTTGCGTGGATCACCGTGCCGCCGCCTGCACCGGCGGTGCGGGCAGCATCCATAATGGAGCCGGTGTAGCCCTGATTTGCCACCACCAGCAGCAGTTCATAGCGGGTATCCTTCAAGGTGCTCTCCTCCTTCCATGTAAGGGACTGGTGCTCGGTAAGGAACATCAGCGCCCGTTTGCCGCCGATGCTGCTCAGCGGCACAATGAACGCAATGCCGGTGCCCGGCACATCGATCTGCATTTTGCGGCGCAGATCCTTCTGGATCTTCTGCCAGCTTTCTGCCGTTACCACGGCCAGCAGCACCGCCTTTTCGGTCTTTTCCAGCCCAAGGGTGGAAAGCGTCTCCTGCACCGCCGTGCCGGAACCAACGGTACGCATACTTACCGTTACGCCGTGGCTTTTGTACAGCTGCAAAAAGCCATCGGTAGAGCGGCGGTCGGTGATGGTGATCATCAAAAACAAACTGCTCACGTTCTGCCTCCTTTACAGCTCGATAATGGCGTCATCCGGCAGGTCCGCAAACACGGTGGCAAGCACCGCAGCGGGCTGCGCCGTCCGTGCCTTGCGGGTGCGCAGCTGCGCCACCAATCCCATCATCTGCACGGTGATCAGCGGAGTCATGGCAACCATCGCCACCACGCCAAAGGCGTCGGTGACGATATTGCCGCCCACCGCCACGCAGGCACCCTGCGCCAGCGGCAGCAGGAAGGTTGCGGTCATGGGGCCGGAAGCCACACCGCCCGCGTCAAACGCGATGGCGGTAAACAGCTTGGGCACCACAAAGGAGATGCTGATGGCGAACACATAGCCCGGCACAAGGAACCACAGGATGGAGATGCCGGTCAGCACCCGCACCATGGCAAGCCCCACCGAGATAGACACGCCTGCGGAAAGCGCCAGACCCATAGCCTGCGCCGAGATGGCGCCGTCGGTCACCTCTTCCACCTGCTTGTTCAGCACATAGACCGCAGGCTCGGCCTTGACGATGAAGTAGCCGATAAGCATCCCGATAGGAATGATCACCCAGCGCATCCCGCCGCCTGTCAGCACCTGACCCAGATAGTTACCGGCGGGCATAAAGCCCACGTTTGCGCCGGTCAGAAAGAGCACAAGGCCGATATAGGTATACACAAGGCCCACGCCGATGCGCCCCAGCGTGCGGCGGTCCAGCCGCAGGGCGATCAGCTGAAATGCTCCGAACATCAGCACGATGGGCAGCAGCGAGCGGGCGATCTCGGCCAGATAGGTGGGCAGACCCTTCCGGAACAGCTGCCACAGCTCCACCGAGTCTGCCACCTCCGGCAGAACGGGCGGGATGTAGGTGCTGTCCGCTGCGCGGAACGCGATGCCCAGCGTCAGCACCGCCAGAATGGGGCCGATGGAGCACATGGCCACCAGACCAAAGCTGTCGTCTGCCGCGTGGCGGTCGCTTCGGATCGCAGAAACGCCCACGCCCAGCGCCATGATAAAGGGCACGGTCATGGGGCCGGTGGTCACGCCGCCGGAGTCAAACGCCACGGCGAGGAACTCCTTGGGCACAAAGGCCGCCAGCAGAAAGATGAGCCCATAGAACAGCACCAGCAGCTTCGGCAGCGCAACGCCGATAAGCATACGCAGGAAGGCAAAGACCAGAAACAGGCCCACGCCCGCCGCCACTGAAAGGATCAGCGTGCCGCTTGGAATAGAGGGCACCTGATCTGCCAGCACCTGCAAGTCCGGCTCCGAGATGGTGATAAGGAAGCCCAGCAAAAAGCCGAGCACGAGAATGAGAAGCAGCTTGCGGCTGCGGGTGATGACTGCACCTACCCGCTCGCCCATGGGGGTCATGCTCATCTCTGCACCCAGAGTAAAGAACATGATGCCCACCACGATCATGGCAGCGCCCAGCAAAAAGCACAGCAGGATGCTGGGCGATACCGGTGCTACCGTAAAGCAGAGCACCAGCACAATGGCCACAATGGGCAGCACCGCCTGCAGCGCCTCCAAAAGCTTTTCCCGCAGCTTGGGGAGCGATCGTCTGAGAATGATGTCCACCGCCTTTCGTCTGTATCCTGTTTGTACACTTTTGTGCAAGATATATTTATAGTATACGGATTCAGGGGGATGCCGTCAATCCGCAGAAGGAAAAAACTTGAGCATATTCCATAAATTGTAAAAAACATTCCATAAAAAGGGGTTCTGAAAAGCCATAGGCTTTTCAGAACCCCAAAATTAAAATAATTATTTTTACGCCTTTTTCGGCTTCAGCCAGCCGTCCACGGCGGCTACCAACGCCTTGCCCCGACGGCCCAGCAGGCGGGGCAGCAGCACCCTCGCCATGGCCCATACGCCCGCAAAGTTGTACAGGATGATAACCAGCGTGATCAGCCCCGTCCACAGCCCGTACAGCGGCGGCTCTGCCAACAGCACAAAGGCCTCAAACACCAGCACAGCGGCGTTTGCCAGCACCCGCGCCGGGTGGACGCGCATCCCGATCATGCGGCGGGCGTCCACCGCACGCAGGGTAAACACCAGCGCAAGGCCAAGGAAGGACGCATAGGTCGCGCCCACAGGCCCCCACAGCTTGATGAAGAAATAGTTCATGATGCAGTTGCTGATGGCACCCGCCATCATGGTGACCATGCTGCGCTGCGACTTTTTGGTCACAACGTACACGCTGTTCATAAACTGGTTGAAGCAGCTGCAAGTAGAAGCCAGCACCAAAAACGGCACAAAGTGCCATGCGTAGTAATAGTTGGACTTCATGACGTGCATCACCGGGCGGCACAGCCAGATAATGCCCGCCGCACAGCAGAACAGCACGCTGGAATAGGTGCGGAAGATCTGGGTAAAGAACCGCGCACGCCCTTCCTCCTCGGTGACGGCGGAAAGCTGCCACGCATCGTAGAAGATCAGACCCAGCGTGGTCAGGATGGTGGGCAGGAAGTAGCCGGTGGAAAGCAGGCCGCTCCATGCGTTGCCGGTGCGCCCATCCAGCCCTTCGCACATTTCGCGCACAAAGAACAGGTCGGAAGCATTGATGATCCAGAAGCTGATCTGTGCTGGGATCATGGGCAGCGAGAAGTTGAGCATCTGCCGCCACAGCTTTTTGTTGATGCCCTTCAGCTCCACATAGTTCCACAGCTTGCCGGTGAACAGCAAGAACAGCACGCTGGTCAGGTCACCGCTGATAATAGCCAGCAGGTAGCCGTTGGCACCCCACTTGAAGCCCACCAGATACAGCACATAAAACGCCATGGTCGCCACGGTGCACAGCACACCGTCCACTGCCACCAGCTTGTTCCACTGGCGGCTGCGCACGAACTGGGTGCACAGGGTGCGCAGGCAGCTCATGAGCACATAGATGTAAATGAGCAGGCCGTACTGTGCCATATCGGGCAGGAACTGCGCAATGGGCCAGCACAGCACCAGAATGCCAAAGCCGCCCAGAATGGTCAGCAGGCCGTTGGTAAACACCTGTTTTTCGCTGTTGCCCTTGTCCAGACCAAAGCGGATGATGGCGTTGGACATGCCCATGGACACAAAGGGGATGAGCAGGTTTGCGTACTGGCTCAGGATCTTGGACAGACCCAGATCCGAGATCTCCGCCATGGCGTAGGTCAGAAAGGGCTGTACGATCAAAGTGAGCAGCTTGGACGAAAAGCTGGAGATTGCAAAGATCAGGGTATTGCCGGCCAGTTTGGAATATTTATCGCCGGTCTTTTTTTCGTTTTCCAAGGGAATTTCCCTCCGTTTTTACGATAGATTATCTTTTCAGCAGCTCCCGCCGGGCCTTCCAGTCCGGCAGCAGCTTTTCCACCTCTGCCCAGAAGGCCGGGCTGTGGTTCAACTGCAAAAAGTGGCAGTACTCGTGTACTACCACATAGATCTGCGCCGCAGGAGGCTGGTTATACAGCTGCAAGGCAAAGGTGATCTGCCGCTTAGCCGGGCAGCACACGCCCCAGCAGCTTGTCATGCTGCGCACTTTCAGGATGGGCTTCTGCCCGCCCAGCACCCCGGCAAAGGCCGGGTAGACCTTATCGCTCATGGCGGTAAAGTAGGCCAGCGCCGTGGCTTTATCCGGCAGGTCGGCGTTGTCCCTGTTCAGCTTGGCAATGTTCTTTACCCGGGTATCCCGGATCCACTGGGCGTTTTGCAGCACAAAACGGTCAGCCTGCTCCAGACTGGCCGTCAGGGGGATGCTTACCATCACGGTGCCGTTGCTGCGCACCCGCAGATGCAGCTGCTTTACCTTTTTGCGCACCAGCTCGTACTGGATGCCCTCCACGCTGCGCAGCTGGGCGCACGGCTTTGCCGGCATCTCAGGCCTTGCTCCGCATCAGGCGGCCAAGGGGCAGCTGCGCCAGCACCACGGCGGAAAACAGCAGCACGCAGCCGGTAGATTCCCGGAAGGAGAGGTTCTGGTGCAGCAGCAGCCAGCCGCCCAGGGCGCTGAACACGCTTTCCAGACACATGATCAGGCTGGCAACGGCGGGGTTCAGGTCCCGCTGACCTAAGATCTGCAGGGTGTAGGCCACGCCGCTGGACATCACGCCGCAGTACAGGATGGGCCCGGCGTAGGTGACAAACTCTGCCATGGCAGGCTGCTCGAACAGCAGCGCCGCCACGGTGCTTTCCACCGACACCACAAAAAACTCCACAAGGCTCAGGCGCACGCCGTCCATCTGCGGGGAGAAATGATCCACCGCCATGATCTGGAAGCTGAACAGCACCGCGCACAAAAGCAGCAGCCCGTCGCTGCTCTGGATGCTGCCAAAGCCGTCCTTCATGCACAGCAGATACAGCCCCACCACGGCAATGGCCATGCTCACCCACAGCTGCGCGCTGCCCTTGCGGCCCAGAAACAGGCCGAACACCGGCACCAGCACCACATACATGGCGGTCAGGAAGCCCGCCTTTGCGGTGGAGGGGTCCAGCGTGATACCCAGCTGCTGCGCCGCGCTTGCCAGAAACAGCAGCGTGCCGCACACAAGCCCGGCTTTCAGCAGCAGCTTGCGCTCTGCCGCCGTTTTGGGCTTGCCGTCCGGCCTGCCCTGCCGGTGGTGCAAGGCGTCAAATGCCTTGACCGTGGGGATCAGCACCAGCACCGCCATCCAGCTGCGCCCTGCCAGAAAGGAGAACGCGCCCATGCCGGAGCCGGCGCTCTGCGCCACAAAGGCTGTGCCCCAGATCAGGGCGCACAGCATCAGCAGCATTGAATTTTTCGTCTGGTTCGTCATCCGGCAATGCCCTCCACCTTCATCAGGCCGTACAGGTAGTACCGACTGGAATCATAGGAGATGGTCACACGGTACTGCGCCGCCGGGTCCAGCCCGGAAATGGTGCAGCGGTAGTCGGTGCCATCGGTCTTGATATAGTAGGTGCTGTCCGGCACATACGCTGCGCCGCCGTCCACCTTTTTCCACAGTGCAACCTTGAACTTCTGGGTACCCTCGGCGGTGCCGCAGGCCATAATGTTCAAACTGCCGCCCGGCACGGTAAAGTAGCCGGTGTTGCGGCTCCAGATGCCGTTGAACACCGCGTACAGGCAGCCGTCTGCGGTGGCGGTGGCATACTTTGCCGAGGCATCCGCAATGCCCTGAATGATCAGCGGGTCGGTGGTGGCTTCCGCCCAGCGGGTGGTGTCCTCCTCCTGCACTTCCTCGGAGTGGCCTGTCACCTTCTGCGCCACCTTTTTCAGGGTCTCCTTGCAGCCGGTCAGGCTAAGCACCATCACCGCCGCCAGCAGCAATGCCAAAAGCTGTTTTTTCATCTTCATAGCTTTCCTCATAGAAACAAAGAAACTTTTCTTTTTCGTGCGTCTCTGCCAACGGGCAGATACAGGGTAAGTATACCGCATTTTGCCGCTCTGCACAAGATACCTGTATTTATTTTGTGCGGTTTGCCGCCTGTTTCTGCACAAATTTTCACCCATTCAGCGCCCGCAGCGCTGCACACTCGGCCTCGGCCAGTGCGGGCGCCTCCGGCCCGAACAGACTGCCGTAGCGGTACAGCGCCCAGCCGCCTGCCGCCTGCTGCCGTAAGTCCTCCACCTGTGCCGCCAGCGCACTGCCGGTGCTCCAGCCGGACACGCTGTCCGGGTTCGCGCCGCCGTCCCCGGTGCCCACCCGGTACGCGCCCAGCCCGAAATACAGCGCCACATCCCCCGCCCGGGGGTAGCTAAGCCACGCCGGGACGATGTTTTCAAAGGCAAAGCGGGTGCTTCCGGATTGCAAGGTAAAGCCGTAGCCCCAGTACACCTGTGGGCAGAGGTAGTCAATGACCTTTTCCTCCCCGCCCGCCGCCAGCCATGCGGTCACATCGCTGTACTGCTGGTCGAGGTCGTTGTCCGGGTTGCCCTGCGGGCTGATGCCGAACCGCAGGGTCGGGTCTGCCGCCTTCACGGTGCGGTACACCTTCGCCACCAGCGCGGTAACGTTCTGCCGCCGCCACGCGGCAAGGTCGGCTGCGCCGCTTGCCGCAAACTGCGCCGCGTCCACGGCGGCATCGGTGGTGGGGTAAAAGTAATCGTCAAAATGGATGCCGTCCACCGGGTAGTTCTGCACAAGCTCTGCCACCCCCTGCACCACATAGTCTGCGGCGGCAGGCACGGCAGGGTTCAGGTACAGCCCCTCCCCGGCGGTGCACAGCCAGTCCGGGTGGGTGTTGGCCAGATTATTCTCTGCCAGATTCGGCGGCATCGCTGCCGAGGAACGCAGGCGGTAGGGGTTGACCCACGCCTCCACCCCGATGCCCCGGCGGTGCGCCTCGGTCAGAAAGATATCCAGCGGGTCAAAGCCGGGGTCCTTGCCCTGCACCCCGGTGCACAGATGGCTCCACGGGAACAAACTGCTGCGGTACAGTGCATCCCCGAAGGGGCGCACCTGCGCCAGCACGGTGTTCAGCCCCAGCCCGGCGCAGTTGTCCAGCAGCTGCGCCGCCCCGGCGCGGAAGGTGTCCTCAGTAGAAAAATCCAGCAGCGCCCAGTCCAGATAGCTCACCCACACCGCCCGCCACTCCCCGGCGGGCAGGGCGGGGTTAGGTGCCGGGGGCGTATCCTGCCCGGAGGCAGCAGTGTGGTCTGCATCGCTTTTCTGCCGCAGGTACCACCCCGCCAACCCGCAGGCGGCAACGCCCGCCCCGGCCAGAAAGGCTCTGCGGCCAAAGCGGCGTTTTGCCTTGGCTTTAGACGTCCTGCGGCGCTGGGTCACAGGGTCTCCTCCTGTGTCTTATACAGGGTAAGCCCTGCCCAGCCCCGGGCGCAGGTCAGCAGCACGAACAGGATATTCGTCCAGAAGGCAAGGCCGCTCATGCCCGCGTACTTGGTCAGCATCCAGAACACCAGCCGCAGCACCTCGGCGGCGCTCACCAGCTGCAACTGCCGCTGGATGGGTCTGCCGCGCTCGTACTCCGTTGCCAGCAAGGCAGGCCACACCAGCGCCGAGCAGATATCGCCCGCCCAGCCGCTGGCACCCAGCTTGCTGAGCATCAGCACCACGAACACGCCGGTGTAGTTGCGCTTTTCCCTTGCCGGTGCACCCTTCTGCGCCGCCAGAAACAGCACCGCGATGCCGGTAAGGCAGAACACGATCATTTCCAGCCCGGAAAAATCCATCCCGCCCAGCACGGCAAAGCCGCCCAGCATGGACACCGCCGCTGCAGCCAGCAAAAAGAAATACCATGTCTTGCGTGTAAATTTAAGCTTCATGAAGCCCTCCTCCGGGCGTTTGCGCCCGGCTTGCAGAAAAATTTAAAAAAGAATTGTAAATATTATAGCACAAACCCCCGCAGGTTGTGTTACAATAAGGAAAACTCTTTTGGGGAGGGTCTTTCCATGAACGCTGTCGTTTCCGTCTGTCTTTTGGCCTGTGCGCTGGGCATCATCGTGTACCTGCTCTCCCGGCGGGAGACAACCCGCCGCAGCCAGTACGGCCCCGCCGGCCTGTCCGAGTTCCGCACCGGCCTTGCGCTGGACGAGTGCTTTGACCGTCTGGACTCCCGCAGCGACACTGACCTCTTTGCCTACGAGTGCCGCCGGGAGAACGACGGCAGCTTTCTGCTGCACCTGACGCTGCACCAGCCCAGCCAGCAGCCGCTGGACACTTTGTACACCCTGCGGCTGGACCCCGGCCGCCAGACCGTGGTGACTTTGATCTTTATCCGGGAGGCCTTTGGCTACAAAGAGCCGCTGTTCCCGCCCGCCATGCTGGACGAATTTATGCTGCAAAAGCTGGATGCCCACCGCACCAAATGATTTTTGCGGAAAATGCTTTCCTTTTTGCGCGGTTTTTGTTATACTAGTGCGTGTTGCAGCAATGCAGCACCCCTGCGGGCCAGTAGCTCAGCTGGTCAGAGCTGGCGGCTCATAACCGCCAGACCTTACCGTTTCCACCTTTTCCAAACAGCGTTTTTTCGTTATTTTTTGAAGTTTCAAACTTCAAAAAAGCGGTTTCACCTACTTTTCACCTACGAAGGAGCATTTGAACGCACCCTCACAGGTACGTTCAAATTCCATAAGGGCCAGTAGTTCAGTGGTTAGAACTCCCCGCTCATAACGGGGTTATCGCGGGTTCAAGTCCTGCCTGGCCCACCAAAAAAGCACGAAGGTTCCGGCCTTCGTGCTTCTTTTTTGCTCATTCGTACAGCTCCTTGCTCATCTGGTTGCGAATTTCTTTGCGCCGCTTGTCATAGACCTGCGTGTAAATTGCAAGGGTGGTACTGGGCTGTGCGTGTCCGGCTTCTGCGGCTACTGTCGCAACGCCGATCTCCGGGTTGGACAAGAGGATGCTCACAAAAGTGTGCCGGAACATATGAGGATGCAGCCCTTCAATGCCTGCCCGCTGTCCGATCCTGCGAACCAGTGCGCCATAGCTGTCCGGGTTGATCGGAAACCCATGGTCGTTGCAGATCACGAAGTCCGTTCCCCGAAGGGCAAGGAGCGAGGGAGCATACTTGGAACTTTTCTTATCAAGGCTTTTCTGCCAACTCCCTCCCATCAATTTTTTCTGGGACTTCCAATACTTATAATATTCTTTGAGGAAGTCCATGTACTCTGGAGCAACGTCCACATCCCGGATGTTGCTTTCCTTTGTAGTAGTCAACTGGTAGCCGTAATCTTTGAATACCAGAAGCGATTTAGAAATATGTATAGTGCATTCTTCAAAGTTGACATCTTTCCATGTCAGTCCAGCCAGTTCGCCACGGCGCACACCAGAATTGAGCAGGGACAGAACGATCACCTGTTCCAACATGGAACTTTCCTTCAAGGTGTCCTGAAGCTGTTTGATCTGGTGCTTCTTAATAGTGTCTACTGACCTGCTCCGGCTTCCCAGTGCAGGAATTTTGTGCATGGGATTCTTCACACCGTAATTTTCATCCGCATATTCCAATGTAGAACGAATGAACAGAGCGTATTCTCTCATGCTCTTTCTGGTCATAGGTTTTGCAATGGTTTCCACATCAAAAGCATCATCCACTTTACAGCCCAGTGCAATCGCCACCTGTTCTGCTGTTTTAATATCAACTGTTTCGCTGCGAAATGCCTTTTCGATGGTTTTTGCACCGCAATCGCATCTCTTAGCTAACTTCGGACAAGATTCCTTTTTCATCTCCAGACCACGCTGATTGATAACAGCATGGGTGCGGCACCGTGCGCCGCCAATTTCAATCTGTTCCAGAACCCAATCACAATCCACCTTTTTGATGGAATCAACGGGCTTCTGTGCAAACTCAGGGAATTGCTGAATCTTCCGTAAGTAGTTTTCCTTGCCCCTCGTTGTGTTCGCCTTATTACGATGGCTGTCATAATCGCCCTCTAAGCGAGCAGAAGGAGCAAGTCTTGCCTTTTTGGATTCTATGTACTCCTGCGCCACTACTGCAAAGGTCTTTCCTGCATTGCTGGCTTCCTTGTCCGCCTTCTCCTGCTCCTGCCGTTCAAATTCGGCGGCGGCAGCATTGGCAGCAGCGTTGCGCGCACGAGCGTTTTTCAGTTCGGTGGGGTCAAAATCGAACCGACCATAACGGCGTTCGATTTTACCATTTACCAGAACATTTGCTGTGAGCTGGTAATACCGGGGCTTCTTCTTGGGTTCGATCAATTTAACGGATGCCATATATTTACCGTCCTTTCTGTGTGGTGGTTATCTCTGTCACGATGAGTATAGCAGTTCAGGCGGTTAATTTTTAGGATGTCGCAGTTTATGCCCGCATCCTTGACAAGTCAAGAAGTTGTCGTTCCACCGTTGAAGTAGTCAGCCATCTTTCCAAGGTTGATATACCATTTGATGCCCGACTGAAATGCCATGCCCGGCACTTCCCGGCAAAGGCGGCGGATGTAATATTCAGGCAAGCCCATACGCTGACTTGCCTGCTTGATGCTGACGATCTGCGGCAGGACAACTGCTTCGCTCTGGATCTCCGGCGACACCATCACTTTTTCATTCATCGGCATTCCTCCTGTCCCATTCATTGATTTCCAAACTGTTCATCAGGGCTTCTTCGATCCGGCGCATTTCATGCCGTGTAGTCTGCCCTAAGAAGCGCTGTATGCGGCTTTTGTCTATCGTGAAGATCTGTTCCAGTTGAACCACAGACGGCTTCTCAAAGGCTGTATTGTGGGCTATCAGAACGTGTGTGGGCTGGTATCTCTTTTTCTCGGTGCGGGAAGTCACTGTCGCCACGATAAGGGTAGGCGCATAGCGGTTTCCTACATCGTTTTGAAGAACGACTACCGGGCGGGTGCCGCCCTGTTCCGAGCCGATGTGCGGCTCCATGTCCGCATAGTAAATGTCCCCTCTGAGGTATTTCCAGTCTTTTGGTATGATAGCTATCAGACCTCCTATCCTTCTATATGTAGCAAAAGCCGCCCGTTTTTGGCAGGCGGCTCTTGCAGGAAAAAGGAGTATGCCTAGAAAGGCAAGAATGTCACTGCTTGATGGGAAGATTGAAGCGGCGGCTGGCACCGTTGTAGGTGCGCAGGATCAGCATCATATATTTGTAGCTGACCGTGCCGCTCAGAGATTTCTCGTCGTTTACCAACGTCATGGGATGAACAGTGTGCAACCGCTTGACCAGACGCTCCGGGTCATATTCGCCCTGATACAGAGCCACAAAGCGAACCATTCCCTGCAGGATGCCGGAACGGAGGGAATCGGGGTCACCCTCCCAGCCCTTTGCCAGCATCGTCAGAGCTTCTTTGTAGAGGTCTGCACCGTAGGTCTTGTACTCCTTAAATGCCGTGCGGATGCAGATGATCTTCCACGGGGCACGGTAGCTGTCCAGACCGAGCTGCAGACCGGTGCTTTCGGTGGCTTTCACGAATGCGAGAGATTCCGGGTCTTTGCCCACCAAAGCGGCGCGCAGCTCTGCGCCAGCGGTCAGCGGCGTGGAAACGCCCGTCTGCCGGGAAAACAGCATGGCTTCTTCTTCCTCTGTCAGTCCCTCGTACACTTTGCAGATAATCGGAAGATCCTGCCCGCCGTTCATCGCCCGACGGGTCACGATGGTATGCTGACCGTCAAAGACGAAGTAGTGACCGTCCCGGTAGCTGACCTTGGGCGGGTTGGCGATCAGCTCGGTGAACTCTGCCGACATCTTTTCGACATTCGGGATATTCAGCTTGCGCTGATATTCCGCAGGGATTTCGAGAAAGGCACTGTTGATGACCTTTTCTTCGTAAGGCCGCTGAGCGAAAAGGGCTTCGATGATTGCTTCATCGGTGATTTCGGGCATGATCTCAGGCATGGTGCTGACACAGTTCATATTCTTCATAGCAGTTCCTCCATCTTATCTTCCAAATTTTTCAGGTAATCTCTCAATTTCTGAATCGTTCGTCCTACGGATGCACGGTTCTCTGCATCGGATAGAATATCGGGATATTCCCGGAAAACACTTTCCCAGCGGCGCATCATACTGTTGGCGGCTCCCGATACCTCGCAAAGCATCGCTGTACCATCGGCAAGTCGTTTGGGTACATAACGGCTGTTTGCGATTTCAAGAATCTGCTGACGGTCGATTTTCAACGGTTCATTCACTCTTTGTGGAAAAGTCTGCTCCTGCGGAGCCGGAGTGTGAACCAGTTCTTCGTCCGTGGATTCTTCCTCGGATGTACTGGAATCGGAAAGCGGTTTGGCTGCTGGGGGCGGTGTTGTTCTGGTCATGGCGGCTTTCTTCTGGTCTTTGGGTTTGCAGATTTCAGCCACCAGTGCCGGACGTTCTTCGGGAGGTGCGCGGGCAACGGATGCGATCTCAGCAGCGGTCGGTTTTACCTCGCCAGTAAGGACTTTCTGACGGGTGCCGGGAACAGCTTTTTCGGCGGCATCCACGCCCTTGGAAAACTGCTCAGCCCTTTTTACAAAGCTGTCATTGACACCGTTTTCATCGGCGATTCGTCGACGTGTCCACCGTTTGTCAATCGACTGGCCATTTTGGCCAGTCGATTTTTTAAGGTTACTTTTCTGATCACCGCCATGGTTTAACTTCTCGGCTTCGTACTGTTTTCCAATAAGGTACTTCTTCTGTTCCGGGGTGAGGTTGCGCCGCCCCAGCTGGTTTTTACAAATCCAGATAATGGCTTCATAGCGGTTTGCAAACTCCGTTTCATGAACAGTGAACGGGATTTCCGGGTGCTTCTTGGCGATGATGAAACGGTTGTGTCCATCCACGATCAGCCCCTCCCACACGATGATGGGATTGATGATGCGTCCATCCCGCAGGATGTTGGCTTCCAGCTGGTTAAGTTCTTCAAAGGTCAGCGGTGGAATCTTGCCCTGAAACTCCGGGTCAATCTTAAGCGCATTCAGATTCATCATCAAACCGTCCCTTCTTAAAGTAGGTGGATTTCGGGCTGGCGGGCTGGATGTAGTAGTCGTAGCCAAAACGGGTCTGGCAGTAGGTGCAGGGTTCCTTGGTGAGCTGGTAGGGGTCTGCACGGCGGACACGGATGCCGCGCGCATTGCGGAAAGCGCTCAGGCAGTGCGGACAGAGGGTGGTCAGGGTCGATTCATCGGGCTGGTGAGTAAAATTACGGCTCATAATCATTTCCTCCGTTTCGTATAGGTGAGTGTTCGGTATGGAAAAAGCCCGCCGCCAAGGTTCAAAAGAATCCCCGGTGGTGGGCTTTGAAGTTTTGTTTTAAGTTTTTCCAACCTATTTGTCCTCGACGCCCGTTGGATTTGGAATGCACCTCGGTAAGTGGGGACTTGCACCCACACTCCACATTGGCTTCTTCAGCCACCCCGTCTTCGTTATGACCGGGCCGCGAGTTACGGAAGTTTCATTATTTTGTCCGAGGGAATGATATTCAGTTTTCAAGGTACGCTTTACAGCTCCAGGCTTCTCCCCGTCTGGGATGTTGCCCTTGCTGTGACCATAGTGTACCTGAAAATCGAACACATTCTTAGGACACGTTACGTCCTATTTTGAGGCTTTTTTCATTTTGTTTTGTAGAAAAACCGGACACGCCATGTCCGATTTTTCGTAGATACGTCGGATATTTTTGCGCAAAAAAGGAGCCGAGAACTGCTTCTCGGCTCCTTCAGGTAATGCTTATGCTTCCAGTTCGTTCATCAGACTATTCAGAGTCATCTTGAATTTCCGAATGTTCTGATTCTGCTTTTCAATCAGTGCGGTAAGCTCCCTTTCCCGTGGAGTTTCCGTTACACCGCAGATCAAGAAATCTAGTGTGGTTTTCAAGGATACGGCTACTTCTACCAGCAAGTCTATCGAAGCAGCACATTCACCCCTCTCGATTCTTCCTAAATGACGGTCACTGATGTTCAGTTTTACGGCAAACTGCTCTTGTGTAAGACCTTGGGCTTTGCGTGTCTTTTGGATGCGTTTTCCAGCAGAGTAAGGATCAAAGTACATAAGCCAGCCCTCCGACCACAGAACAACGCAGTCGCAAGCTGCGCCACAAGGTCGGAGTGCAGGGATGCAGTCGGCGGCGAACCAAGTTCTGGTTGCCGGGGCTCGGTTGGTACTCAATCAATCTCCTTTTCATGTTTCTTCGTCCTTTCGTTGTCAGTGATGGCAAGGCGGGCGGAGTATGAAGGACGTACAGAACATCCTTCATAATAGTAAAAGAGCCGAAACTCTATTGCTATCCATGTAAAATCAGGGAATCGTATTCAGCAAATTCAAAACAGCATCCTGCTGGTCGGGGCGTAGTATCGACCACTTCTCAATAATCTGCATCTGCTGGGGCGTAAGTGACACCGGGGCAGATTCATTTCCCTCTGCCTTTGCAAAAAACTCAGAAAGTGTGATCTGAAAGGCATCGCAGATCTTTACAAGCGAAGGAATGGTCGGGATTGCATTGTCATTATACCATGTAGAAATGGTGGAAGGCTTCAGCTCGGCGTGAGCCGCTAAATCGTATAGCGACCATTTGCGTTCTTTACGGTAGGCGGTTATGGTATCCAGAATGTTCTCCACCGCCACTCCTCGCTTTCGTACAATAAACTTTTCGCCTATTATACCGTACTACGCACAAAATTATAATCCTTTTTGCCGTACAAAAAGTACGGAGTTCGGGAGTTGGCATTTCATCCTGACAGCTCAGCATCTCTGAGCAATAAAAAACGCTGGGAGAGATCTCCCAGCGCAAGCAGCCCTAATCACGGTACCGACGTGTGCCAATCCAAAGCGGACCCAGCACCCACAACCAAGGCAGTGAAAACGTTCTCGTCACTTTTAATACCGTAAGCACCAGCGTTAAAGCAAACAAGAGGGTCATTGTAATTATTTCGGAACGGTCAGGTTTCTTCTCCATACGCAGATTACCTCGAAAATCCAGTCACACCTGAGAAATAGTATAAAAATCAAGATGCTTCATCCGGTACGGTAGGTGCTGCGGTAATATCGCGGTAGAAAGTGGCCCATGCAGCTTCCTCATAGGGGCGTACAAAAAAGAAGCCAATGCTCAATGGAATTGTCAGCAGAAGAACAAGAGAAATCGCCATAGCCTCTGAACCGGTGAAATATTTGAGAACCAGAAAACCCCCGGCATACAGTGGCAACGAACAGAGCAACTCCCAGCCAATGAAGCTGAAATCCAGACAGAACAGCCGCCATTTGTTGCCATTCATGATCCGCCGGGATTCTGTGATCGCTTCATTTGCGGTCAGCGAAGGATGCTCGGACATGATGTAAGGTGTCATCGCATAGCTGTATGTTTTCACGATTCCCGGAATCACCAACAGCAGCGACCAGAGGGCGATGTACAGACCCTGCAGGAATTTCATGCAGAAGCCATCCCACAGACGGTCTTTCTGAGAGAACAAGTCCGAGATGGCAGCATCATTTCCATCTACAAGGTTCAGATTAAAATGAGCATATCCCAGTTGAACTGCACCGCCCACGATCAGTTGGAGGATTGCCCACAGACCAATGCCGACAAGCAAAACAGCAAGCAGCCGACCGCCGTTTGGCTGGGCGAACAGGTTAAAATGAATGTCCTTTGCCTGATTGGAATTGGAAACGACACTGTTGGAACTGCTCACAATGGTAGCACCGAGCGCACTGGCGGCAATACCTGTCAGAACAGCAGTTTTCCATTTTCCGCGCAGAGCATCGAGAGCGAGCATACGATAGTCGGCAGATACTTTCATAAAAGCAACCTCCTGTCTGAAAACGGCAAGAATGTGTGAAGATGATGCCACTTTAATTCAGATACGTTTGAAGCGCTGAAAAAATTGCGACATGAATGAAGAAGAGGCTGTTGCACCGGTTTTATCCTTGTGCAACAGCCCCTTTCCTTTACTTCAGCAGCTTATCCAGTTCGTCATAAATGGACTTGACCTTCGTGCCGACAATGACCTGACAGGCGTTTTTCCCCGGACGGATGATGCCTGATGCGCCTGCCGCTTTTACGGCCTGCTCATTGACCTGATTGTAGTTCTTGACCACAAAGCGCAGGCGGGTAGTGCAGTAGCTGGCAGATACTACGTTGTCTTTGCCGCCGATGCCTTTCAGAATGTCCTGTGCAACCAGTGCATATTTGTTTGCTTCGGCAGGGTCAGCCTTTTTCTCAGCCGCTTTGTTTTTTCCGGAGCGGGAAAAAAGCACAAAAACAACGGCACACACGACCACAACAGCAAGGATGACAAGTAATGTTGATGAATTCATAAAACTTCTCCTTTTACAATCAGATAAGACGCAGCGCGTCCTCATCTGCAAACACTGTCGAATGCTCTTTGTTTACCCTAACACAATATCTCTGTTCTGTCCAGTCCCTTTTCAGCTTTACACGGACATTCTTTCTTTCCTTGCGGATTGCCACAAATTGCCATTCCGTCGAAAGTCTTGGATAATGCGTCAGGGAGGAATATGCCGCATGATTTTTATTTTCCGCCACATAGTCCTGCAAGGTCACCTTGGAAAACCGAGGGTCATGGAGCTGCGCTTCTTCGGGGTGCGGCTGCTCCGATTCTACGCTCGGTTCCAATTCGATCGGTTCATCGGTCAGCCAAGTGTCCATAAGACAATATTGTTGTTCCTTTTTCTCCGGGTGAAAGCGATAATGAAGGATCACATAATTGGCGGGGTACTTGACTGGTCCCTGCTTTTTGAAAGGGTGCTCGATCACACCGTTTTCCAGCACAGTGACCGTGATCATTTCCGCTTTTTTAGTAAGCGGATTCTGAAACACGATATGTTGCCCGGCTTCTTCGATCTTCAAGATCGGCCCCGGCACAGGTTCATCCGGTGCTTCCAGCATCAGCGTCAGTTCCTGATCGTGAACTGACAAAAGCTCACTTTTGAAATACAGCCGGAAGATGACCCACCCGGTATTCAGATCGAATCCGTAGTGTTCTACCAGCTTTCTGGCCGAGTAATGTTCCTTTGAGGCAATGGGAGACATTCGGAGCGGATTCCAGATGAACCGTTCCGAACGCCATTCATCAATACAGTCGTTTCCTGTCAAAAGATGTCCCATAGGATGAAAATGAAAGGGATCGTATTGATCCATCATCAGCCGTTCCAGCGGCGAATGGAACCCGGCATTCCTGTGCTTTTCATAGATCGTCAGTCGGTTCTTCAAATGATAAAATGGCAGCTTACGCACCACATCTACTACCAATCCGCCCGGAATCGGAAAAACTGCAGGGATCAGCCATTCTTCCTTTTTCCAAGTGAACGACACGTCCATTCTGACCGCATCGTTACTTTTGATCGAACCCCATACCATAGTGGGATCGACCATCTGCTGGTAGTTTGCCAAGCGCTCCATAAAACTGTCCTCACCTGTTTATTAACGAAAAAAGACGGCTCCGTATAACCGAAGCCGTCTTTTATCAACTGTGGAAATGGAAACTCACTGGACGAATTTCAGTTTTCCAACCATGCGTAATCAAATTCTGTAAAGTCGTGGATGTAATGCTCTGCACCGAGCTGGATCAAATCCAACCCGTCTGCCTTTTCACCGATGGCAACGATCTGACCTGCGCCATTTCGTTTTGCCAGAGTGATGGCAGCAACACTATCCTCGATGACCATACATTCCGCGAACGGAACGTTCAGTCGTCTGGCAGCTTCCAAGTGCATTTCGCCTTTATTCGCATAGGTTCCATCGTCGTAGACAACATCCTCTTTCTTCAACCATTTCCCAATGGGGAAGCTGTCGAAGTAAAAGTCAACATTTGCCTTGATGGAAGCACTTGCCAGAATAAAGGGGATGCCGCGCTCATGCAAGCCTTGCATCAACTTCTCAGCACCTGCTACGAGGTGTAAACTGTCAGGATTTCTCCTGCACATCCTGCGATACAATTCCTCTTTCCGCTCCGAACATTGCTTTCGCTCATCGGCATTGAGCCACGGTGCCATGTTCTGAATAATCGACTCATTACACGGTCCGCAAATCAACTTAGGGTCAAGGGGGTTCGGATCTTCAGGATGCAATTCATGATAGATCTCTGACCACGCCTCCATGTGAAAGCGGGTATCAAAGAACATCGTCCCATTAAAATCAAGAAGTACAGCGTGCATTGTAGCTCCAGCTTTGAATTAAGCGAAGATACCAAAGAATGCGCCGACCAGACCAATCACCAGCAGCAGAGCGATGCAGGTAACGGGCTTCCAGTTCTTCTTCTTCATCAGGAAGAACAGGCCGAGGGTCAGAGCCAGAGGAATCAGCTTGGGCAGAACGCCATCCAGAATGCTCTGGATAACGATGGGGCTGTCGCCGTTCTCGATAACGGTAGCAACGGTGGTGCCGCCGTAGTTGGAGGTCAGAGCACCAACGATGAAGACGCCCAGCATGGAAGCAGCACGAGTGAACTCCTTAGCGTTTGCAGTCAGGATGTCGATTGCCTTAGTACCCAGATTATAAGACCAGTACATCAGGAAGAAGCGGCAAGCAAACTGCACGATGTTGAAAATCAGCAGGAACATGATAGGACCAGCAAGCGATCCGTTTATTGCCATGTTCGATGTGATACCTGCGGTGATAGGAACCAGAGTGAACCAGAAGATTGCGTCGCCGATACCGCCCAGAGGACCCATAGCGGCAACACGCACGGCACGAATGGTTTCGATGTCAGCCTTCTGCTGTTCCAGAGAGAGGATGATGCCCATAACGAAGGTAACGAGGAATGGGTGAGTATTGAAGAACTCAAGGTTATGCTCCATGGAGAGCTTCAGGTCTTCCTTGTTATCGCCGTGGATCTTTTCCAGACCGGGCAGGATGCAGTACAGCCAGCCGGCAGCCTGCATACGCTCGTAGTTGAAAGATGCCTGCAGGTTCAGGGAACGGAACACCATCTTATTCAGCGTAGCCTTATCCAAAGGCTTCGCGGGAGTCAGATTGTTGTAATGAGTTGCATTAGATGCCATCTTCGTCGTCGCCTCCATTCGCAGCAAAACCAGAACCAGCAGCCTGCTTGATAGCAACGCGAGTCTGGTAGTCGTACAGAGCAATTGCAATGCCCACAAATGCGATCAGCAGCAGAGCAGAGCCGGACAGTTCGGGGATGTAGCCGATGATGGTTGCCAGAGCAAAACCAGCAAAGTAGATGCCCCAGAACTCGTTGGACAGCATGATACGCAGCAGGGTTGCGAAACCGACGAAACGCATCATACCACCGGCAGCGCCCAGACCAGCCATGACCCAGCTGAACTTCTCAGCCAGATTGCTCAGAGTGGTGCCCATTGCAGAGCCGCCCAGCATACCGAGGGTGCAGACAACTGCGAACAGCAGGCCCAGCAGAGCCATTGCAATGTAGTTCAGACGGACAATGCCCTTAGTGTCGCCCTTTGCTGCCAGCTGGTCAGCCTTGGACATCATGGGGGACATGAGGGTGAACAGGAAGGTAACCATGTACTGGCCGATCAGAGCAAAGGGAACTGCCAGACCGACAGCAGCGGTGGTATCCAGATGAGAAGAAATTGCGAACACGGTAGCCATGACGCCGCCGATAACGGCGTTTGGCGGCTGTGCGCCGCCAACAGGCATGTTACCGATGGTCATCAGCTGGTAAGTACCGCCAACGATCAGACCGGTGGGGAGATCGCCCAAGATCGCACCGATGACAGCACCGGAAACGATAGGCTGGTACAGGGATTCCAAGAAATCAAACTGGTCGATGGCCACGATAAAGACCCACACAAAGACCAGAATGATCTGAAGTGCACTAAAGCCCATAATAAGTACTCCTTTTCAGTATTTAGGAGAGCAGCCGTCTGTTTACTTGAACAGCTTGTCGGTGCTTTCCGCATGTTCGGTAGGAACACGACGAATCTCCAGTTCCACACCGAGTTCCTGCAGCCGCTTGAAAGCAGCCACATCGGAATCGTCAACTGCAACGGAACCTGCCACCTGACGCTTGCCGTCAGCCATGTGCATATTACCGATGTTGACTTTCTTGATGGGAACGCCACCCTCCACCAGCTTCACGACATCCTGCGGATTCTCGCAGACGATGAAGATCAGCTGCTTTGCGCTTGCCTTGTGGATGGTGTCGATCGTCTTCTGGATGGTCCAGTAGCGCATGGCTGCGTACGAAGGAGCAGCCATGTTCATCAGGTTCTGACGCAGGCTGTTGCCAGCCACCTCGTCATTTGCAACCAGAATCAGGTTTGCGCCGATTGCGCCGCACCACTGCGTAGCAACCTGTCCGTGAACCAGACGATTGTCGATTCGAGTTAGAACAATGTTCGGCATTTTTTCATTCCTCCTTGAAATTTTTGTCTGAGTTTCCAATTCAGAGTAACTACATTATAGGCGATATTTGAACAAATGTCTTTATATTTTTTAACAAACTGTTTCTAAAAATCGGTTATTTTCGTGGCTTCTCATTACAATCTTCCAAAAGTCGTCGGAAAAAGCTGGTAATATTCAACAAAAAATGTTATACTCAATACAAGTTTGAGAGAAGGAGGATTCTGGATATGCAACGCGAAACTTCCAACGACAGCTTTCTGGAGTACGGCCAGACCTACCACGAACCCATCAGGCTCACGCACCCTGACCTGATCCACCAGCATCTGACCGCCATCACCCGCCGCTATGTATCACAGTTCTATTGTTTTAACTGTGATACCTATATAGAGGTGCAAGACGGCATCGGTGTTTTGCTGGTCTCCCATACGGCAGATGCCGCCGATGTACAAGAGTTTGCCATGAACCGGCTGGTCCACATCAAGCCCAATGTCTATTTTGCGGCGGTTTCTACTACACAGAAGCTGGAATTTGAACTGTATGCCGAGAGCAGCTATTCTCTCCATGTTACCGATTTCCCTTCCCAGTATGAGTTCCTTGCAGTTCTGCCCCGTATTGAAATGCAGAAGATCTTGGGGTATTATTATAGAATCCGCACCCCGAATTACTGCTTTAAGGGTGAGCAGCATAACTTTTTTGAGTTGACGTATGTAGACGAGGGCGAACTCGAAACTGAGGTGGACGGAACACTGTACCAGCTGAAAGACAAGGAACTGATGATCTACGGTCCCGGTCAGTTCCACACCCAGTATACGGATGACAGCCACAACGCATCCTATATGACGGTGCTGTTCGATATGCGCAATCTGACCCCTGTGGAACAGGAGGTCTGGTACGATGCTCTGATCAACCGGGTGTTCCACTATGACCAGAAGATCAACTCCTTAATAAAAGCGTTCGTCCGGGAAAGCACCACGGGCATTCCTTATATGAATAGTCTGATGCTCTGTCTGTTGACTGAGATCATCATCCGGCTGCTGCAGGGAACCTATGCTTCCCCCATGAACCAGCCCAACAATTCCGTGCACAAGAGTGCAATGGACGAATTGTTTGACCGGATCATCGCCTACATTGATGAAAACATTTATCTTCCGCTGACGATTCCGGAGATCTGCGAGCATTTTTCCCTGTCCCGGACGGCGTTGCAGCTGATGTTCAAGAACGCCATCGACCAGTCTCCCAAAAAGTACATCAACGATAAGAAGCTGGAGAGAAGCTGCCAGATGCTGCTGGAGAACCGTTATACCATCAGCGAGATCTCCCTGCGGCTGGGCTACACCTCTATCCACTATTTTTCCAAGTCCTTTAATATGAAGTATCATATGCCGCCCAGCGAGTTCGTAAAGCAGAATCTTCAACCCAAAAAGTGAAAGGAAACCTCTATGAATATTGGAATGGTTGGAACAGGCTCCATTGCCCACACGATGGCGAAGGAGTTTGCGCGTCTTACGACAATGCCCGTTGTTGCCGTGTGTTCCCGCAATGCAGACACGGGAGTTGCAATGGCCCACGAGTTTCATATTCCCAAGGTCTATACCGAATACGATGAAATGCTTGCGGACCCGGAGGTGGAACTGGTGTATATCGCCACTCCCAACAGCCTGCACTTTGAGCAGGCCAAGGCCGCACTACTTGCCGGAAAGCACGTTCTCTGCGAGAAGCCCATCGTTCCCACCGTGGCGCAGCTGGATGAACTGCTCAGCCTTGCGGAAGAGCGCCATTTGCACCTGCTGGAGGCTATTACGACCATCGACCATCCGAACTATGGTATGGCAAAGCTGTTTGCAAAGGAGATTGGTGACATCAAGACGGTATCCTGCACCTTCTGCCAGTATTCCAGCCGGTATGATGCCTTTATGAATGGGCAGACTCCTCCTGTGTTCGACCCCGCCTACTGCGGCGGAGCCTTGATGGACCTCAATATTTATAACATCTATTTTGTGGTAGGGCTTTTTGGCGACCCGAAAGCCGTCCACTATTACCCGAACCGCCACTCCAACGGCATCGACACCAGCGGCATCCTGATTCTGGAATACCCGGATTTTGTCTGCCAGTGTACGGCTGCGAAAGATAGTTCTGCTCACAACAGCGTCCAGATCATTGGCAGTGACGGTAATGTTCTGATCGAACCGGGCAGCAACAACTGCCAGAAACTCGTTGTCACCCGAAAGGGAAAAGAGCCCTACATCAGTGAAATCTCCGATACACCTTGGCGGTATGAAGTCATTGGTATCTCGAACTTCCTGATTGTTCCGCAGGATGCCGTCAAAGAGCGGCGCATTCGTGCAATGAGATCGGCGGTAGCCGTACTGGAAGCCGCCCGGAAAGACGCCCACCTCGACTTCTAACCGTAAATTGCAAAGGCTTCACCGTTTTTTGCTCTTGATAAATTAGTGACGACTATCTATAATAATGGTGGATGCTTGTATATCCTATCTGCCATTATGAGCGATCGGCTCTTGAAGGGCAGAGTAAACGATAAGAAAGTAAATGTTTCAGGAGGGTAATTATGGCTTTAGTCACTACCAAAGAACTGATGCTGGATGCTCAGAAGAACCATTATGCAATCGGCGCATTCAATGCAGAGAACATGGAGATGGTTCAGGCAATCATCGCCGCTGCTGAGGAGCTGCGTGCACCCGTTATCGTCCAGACCACTCCGGGTACTCTGAAGTACGCTTCTCCGGCTATGTTCCATGCCATGGTCGCAGCTGCCGCTTCCGAGGCTACTGTTCCTGTTGTGATGCACCTTGACCACGGCAGCAGCTACGAGCTGGCTATGAAAGCATTCCGTGCAGGCTACACCTCTGTGATGATCGATGGTTCTCACCATGTTTTCGAGGAAAACATCGAGATCACCAAGGAAGTTGTTCGTGCCTGCCATGCAGCCGGCATCCCTGTGGAAGCCGAGCTGGGCAAGGTCGGCGGCAAGGAAGATGATCTGGACGGCGGCAATGGCAATGGCTACACTGTTCCTTCCGAAGCAGCTGAGTTCGTGGAGCGCACCGGTGTGGATTCTCTGGCTGTTGCTATCGGCACTGCGCACGGCGTTTACAAGGGAACCCCGAAGCTGGACATCGACCGCCTGAGCGAGATCCGCAAGGTCGTTTCTGTTCCTCTGGTGCTGCATGGCACCTCCGGTGTCCCGGATGATGCCGTCCGTGAGTGCGTTGCCCGCGGTATGTGCAAGGTGAACTACGCCACCGACCTCCGCATCGCATTCAGCAAGGGTCTGAAGGAATACCTCGCAGGCGATCCCGAGGCATTCGACCCGAAGAAGTACAGCGCAGTTGGTCGTGAGCAGGTCAAGGAGTACGTCATGAGCAAGATCCTTGTCTGCGGCAGCAACGGCAAGGCATAATTTCGCATTCATCTGTCTTACCCATATAAGACATTCTTCCTTAAGGATTGGAGCCGGTGCTCTTCGGAGCATCGGCTCTAATTCTTTTTTCACTTAAAGACAGAACCCCCGCAGCGGTATGGCAAACCGCTGTGGGGGTTCTATCATGGAAAGAAGAGGTCTTGGATGACTTGTTAAGAATGTAAAAAGACAGGCAGGAGGCCGCGCAGCACTCACTGCCTGTCTTTTTACGCATGGGATAGAGGGTCTCTTGGCAAATGAAGATATTTATGGAAGTCTTGTGTGCGAATGAAGGGAAGGCACACAAGATCAACGCTATTAAAATACCAAAGCAATTATTTTACGATGCTCTGGACGGCATAACGGGAAATAGTAATAACGATCTTCGGTGCAACTTCCACACGGAGGGTATCCTCATCCTCCATGCTTACGATCTTGCCGTAGATGCCACCGGCAAACATAATGCGGGAACCGACCTTCATGTTCGTATGGACTTCGCCAAGTTCCTTGCGCTTATTGCGCATATTTTTGGCAGAGATAGCATACAGGATGAGACCGATCACGCCCATAATGACTGCCAGCGTAATGCAGGTCCAAATAATTACTTCCCAATTGATCATTGTTTAGATTCCGTCGCTTTCATCAGATTCGGCTTCTTCGGCAGGAGCCTGTAACTCAAAGATTACCATACAATCCTTGCCGGTGTCAACCAGTTCTTCTGCAAGAGAGCGGGGATCATCTTCCATATCCAGCATCGTAACCGCAGTAACGAGCATCGGCAGATTCGTGCCGGCAATGACCTCGATCTTCTGATCGGGGCGTGCGTACTTGCACTCCACTGCAGTCTTGAAGGGAGAGCCGCCGGGCAGATCGGACAGAACCACAACGCCATCGCAGGTGCGGAACTCATCGAATGCGGCGTTGAACTTCTCCGCCAGCTGCTCCGGGGTCATACCCTCTTCAAAGTTGATATAGCGGACATACTCGTTCTCGCCAGCGATCATCTGAGCGGAAGTGTGGATGCCATCAGCAAAATGGCCGTGGCCGGTAACTACCAAACCGATCATGTTCGTTGCCCTCCTGATTTTTTAATTACTTCAGCGTGTACGGATACAGGGTGACGCCCTTGACAACACGGTTCACCTCACCAGTGGGGCAGGGGTTGTCCGGGGTAATGCCCAGAGACAGAGACTTCATCAGAGCGATGGTCTGAGCAAACAGGATGAAGTCCAGACCCAGCAGAACGTTCTCCATGTCCTGACCGATCTTGATCTGGATGGGGTAATCTGCCAACTCCTCAATGCCTTCGCAATCGTGGTTGTAAACAACAACGATCTTGTTGCCCTTGCGCTGATGTGCCATCTCCTTGACCAGATCCAGCTCATAGCGGCGGCGGTACTCATCGTCGCTCAGATAAGCGATGGTCAGGGTGTTATCATCAATGATGGACTTGGGACCGTGACGGAAGCCCAGCTCGGAATCGTACATGGTAGCAACCTTGCCGGCAGTCAGCTCCAGAGTCTTCAGAGCGGACTCCTGTGCAACGCCCTTCAGGCCGATGTTGCCCAGATAAACGATACGGTTGTAATCGAACTCGTCCACGATCTTCTGGACTTCACCGAACTGGTCATCGAGGAAGTGCTGACCTGCAACGGCCAGCTTCTCGACCTCGGCAGTGATCTCATCCAGCTTGTCCAGATTCAATGCCAGATAGGTTGCCAGATACATATTGCTGTAGCTGGAGGTCATGGCGAAGGACTGGTCATGGGTCTCCGGGGTCAGGTTGAGGGCAAAGCAGTTCTTGCGGCTTGCAGCCATCTTGGACAGAGTGCCCTCGTGGTTGCAGGTCACGAACAGGTGGTACAGGTTCTGGCAGACGACCTCTGCTGCTTCCACGTTACCCAGAGACTCGGGAGAGTTGCCGGAACGGCCAAAGTTCACCAGCAGGGTGGGCTTGGTGCGGGACAGGAAGTTCTCCGGGGAGGGAACGATATCGGTGGAAGCGTAGGACTTGACCTTGTAGTTGTACTTGGGGTTCAGAGCCTGGAACAGGGAGTTGCCAACGAACTCGCTGGTGCCTGCGCCGACCAGAACGATGTCGAAGTCATCCTGCTTGACGACCTGATCGATAAAAGCCTGCAGCTCGTCCTTGCAGGCAGCCAGCTGTGCACAGGTCTTGCGCCAAGTTGCAGGCTGCTGATAGATCTCATGTGCAGTAAAAGTGGAAGAAGTTTCCTTCATCTTCTCATCAGTCAGATTAAAAATGCTCATGCTATTCTACCTCCTAATCGGTTGGTATTTATCCGAATCATAGACAGGGCTTACCAAAGCGCACTATCCCTTCCTTCCTGTTATATCACACCCCCATAGCAGAAAACAAGGGGGCAACTGAAAGCCATAACTTTTTGTTTGAAAAAGACAAACGGAAGCGGTGTTTTCCTTGTCTTACCATTGAATTTCTATGGCTTTTTGGGTATGTTTGCCGAAACAAGTAACAAGTCGATTGAAAATTGTAAATATTTTTCCGAAAGTATGCGGTATAATGGCATAAGGGTAATTCACTCGGAAGGAGGACAATTCAGATGATAATTCAAAGTAAAAAAGTATGGATCGCAGATCAGTTTGTGCCTGCTGCCATCGAGGTCAAAGAGGGTAAGATCGTCGGCATTTTCCCCTATGGGACAAAGGATGTAGATGACGATTACGGCGACAAGCGTATCGTCCCCGGCTTTATGGACATCCACTGCCACGGTGCCTATGAGTTTGACACCAACGATGCAAACGAGGAAGGTCTGCGTTACTGGGCAGAGCATATCGTTTCTGAGGGCGTGACCAGCTTTCTGGCTACCACCATCACCCAGAGCGTCGAGGTTCTGACCAATGCCGTTGCCAACGTTGCCCGTGTCATGGAGGGCGGCTACGACGGTGCCGAGATCCTTGGCATCCACTTCGAGGGTCCTTATCTGGACATGAAGTACAAGGGCGCACAGCCGGAGCAGTTCATTGCAAAGCCCAGCGTAGAGCAGTTCAAGCACTATCAAGAAGCCGCACACGGCCATATTCGCTATGTTACGCTGGCTACCGAACAGGACGACAACTTTGAACTGACCCGCTACCTGACTTCGCAGGGTATCGTTGTCAGCATCGGTCACAGTGCTGCCACCTACGAGCAGGCAGTCATGGCTTATGCCAATGGCGCACGCTCCATGACCCATGTCTATAATGGTATGACACCCTTCAACCACCGCGCAAACGGTCTGGTAGGTGCAGCATACCGCATCCGCACCATGTACGGTGAGATCATCTGCGATGGTTGCCATTCCACCCCGGCTGCTCTGAACAACTACTTTATGAGCAAGGGTCCCGACTATTCTATCATGATCTCCGATGCGCTGATGGCAAAGGGCACCCCCGTGGGCAGCAAGTACATCTTCGGCGGCAACGAGATCGTGATCTACCCGGACGGCAGCGCACACCTGACCTCTACCGGCGGTCTGGCTGGCTCTACCCTGAACATCAACAAGGGCTTGAAGATCCTTGTCGAGGATGCAATGGTACCGTTCAACTATGCGCTGAACGCCTGCACCATCAACCCGGCGCGCTGCCTGCATCTGGATGACCGCAAGGGTTCCATTCAGGTGGGCAAGGACGCCGACCTTGTGGTACTGGAGGATAACTACGATGTGCTCCAGACCTATTGCAAGGGCCAAGCAAAGCTATAAGATCTTGATTCAATAAAAAGGAGAATAGAAATGAAACATCCCCTTCAGGAAATGATGGATAAGCGCCGTCAGGGTATCCGCTGCGGCATCCCCTCTTATTGCAGTGCCAACGAACTGGTAATCGAGATCGCCCTGCGCCGTGCAAAGGAGCGCAACATCCCTGTTCTGATCGAGGCAACTGCCAATCAGGTCAACCAGTTTGGCGGCTACACCGGCATGAAGCCCGCTGATTTCTACCAGATGGTCCTGAAAATGGCAAGCGACATCGGTCTGCCCGAAAACATGATGATTCTGGCAGGCGACCACCTCGGACCCCTGACTTGGCAGAAGCTGCCGGAGTCCGAAGCAATGGAAAACTCCGTGGAACTGGTTTACCAGTATGCACGCGCCGGCTTTACCAAGATCCATCTGGATACCAGCATGAAGGTTGCTGACGACCCGGAAGGTCTGCTCCAGACCGAGGTCATCGCTCGCCGTGGCGCAAAGCTGTACAAGGCTGCTATGAAGGGCTACGAGGAACTGAAAGCTGAGAAGCCGGATGCAATGCGCCCGGTGTTCGTTATCGGCAGCGAAGTGCCTATCCCCGGCGGTGCAACCGAGGCAGAGGATACGCTGGCTGTCACTAAGCCCGAAGCATTCCGTGATACCGTTTCCACCTATCAGCGCGTCTGGACTGAGGAAGGCGTTGGCGAGGGCATGAAGGACGTTATCGCAGTCGTTGTCCAGCCCGGTGTGGAGTTTGGCGATGAGCAGGTGTTCGACTACGACCCCGCTGCTGCGGTTGACCTGTGCGCTGCTCTGAAGGAGTTCCCCGACATCTGCTTCGAGGGTCACTCTACCGACTACCAGACCGCAACTGACCTGTACAACATGGTCACCGACGGCATTGCTATCCTGAAGGTCGGTCCTGCTCTGACCTTTGGTCTGCGCGAGGCTCTGTTCTCTCTGAGCATGATGGAAAAGGAGCTGGTGCCGGAAGAAAAGCGCGCCAACTTCATCGAAACGCTGGATCAGGTCATGCTGGCTTCCCCTGCAAACTGGGAAAAACACTACCACGGTGACGAAAAGCATCTGGCACAGTGCCGCAAGTACAGCTACTCTGACCGTGCCCGCTACTACATCGGTCAGCCGGAAGTCGTTGCAGCCATGAACAAGCTGTTCGACAACCTGCGCGAGTACCCCATCCCCATGAATATGCTGCACCAGTATATGCCCATCAGCTATGCCAAGATCCGTGAGGGTCAGCTGAAGCTCGACCCTCGTGAGCTGGCTATGGACGGCATTGTGCAGTTCATGCTGGACTACGAGAGCGCCGTCTGATCTGCCCTTTTTGCACGCTAAAGAAGAAGGAAATGAAGGAGAACCCATGAAACAGTTTACTTATACCATCAAGGACGAACTCGGCGTCCACGCCCGCCCCGCCGGTCTGCTGGTCAAGCTGGCAAAGAAGTATGCCAGCAAGGTCACCATTGAAAAAGATGGCAAGACCTGTGATATGCGCAAGCTGATGGCAGTCATGGGACTTGGCATCAAGCAGGGCGAAACCATCACCGTCACGGTTGAGGGTGAGGATGAGACCGTCGCAGCAGAAGAGATTGCTGCATTCCTGAACGAGAACGTTTGATCGGTCTCACTCGATTGACATCCACGGTAGCAGATTCCTCCTGCTAAAACTGCCCGGAACGATAGGAGAAGGTCGTTCCGGGCAGTTTTTATAGTATTCAGAACATTTTGATGACCCAAAGGATCAGGATAATGGCAATTGCCACGGCAAGCGTGATCAGAAAGCTGTGGTCTTTCTTTCCGTTTTCCGGTTCGGCAGGCGCTGTGGGCTTCTGCTCTTGTTTCAAAGAGGTGATGCCATCCCCCAGCCGCTTCTTCTTGGGATTGTTGTTGCGGCGGTAGATGCGGTTCAGCGTTCCCATGTAGCGGCTGTAATCTACGGGTGCCGAATCCTGTTGCGAGGTGGTTTCCGGCTTCTTGTTTTCTTCCATAATCATAATGTCCTTTCCGTCCGTTCAGCAGGTGCTGTATTTCTTTTATTATAACATATCATCTGCAAAAAATCTTGTTTTTCTATCGGGATTTTTCGGATGACCTTTATTATTTTTCTCATGATAGCCGTTTTTGTTCTGCCAATAGACAGTGTGCGTTTTGTATGCTAGACTAGGTGTATCAAAACGTCAGGAGGTATGCGTCTTATGAATTGTCCCATTTGTCATGCTGAAATGACGCTCCCGGATAGGAGGTACAGAACCCATGCACTTTACAACTGTTACTGTGAACCCCTGCATTGACCGCACGATTCAGGTGGATTCGGTCAACCTTGGTCATAGCCATCGCATTCAAAAAACAATTTGCGACTTTTCCGGCAAGGGCATCAATGTTTCGCTGGCACTTACCCAGCTTGGAATGCCGGTCAAAAGCGTCTGTCTGAGCCATTCGGATGGAGAAGCGGCTGATTTCTTCAAGCAAAAAAATATGGATGCAGAGCTTATCCCCGTCCCCGGAAACGTCCGTATCAACATCAAGCTGTTTGAAACCTCTACGGGCTGCATGACGGAGTTCAACGAAAAAGGCACACCCCTTGATCGTGAAACCGCAGCGGATGTTATCCGTGCCGTAAAAAATGTTCTGCCCACAACATCGGTGCTGATCCTCGGCGGCAGTGTGCCACCGGGCTTTCCTGACGACTTCTACTATGAACTGGGCAAAAGCGCACAGGAATATGATGTGCCCTTTCTTCTGGACGCATCGGGTCCGCTGCTGGTGAACGGAATGGAGGCATCTCCTGTTCTGATCAAACCCAATGAAGAAGAATACTACGCCACCTTTGGCGTTCATCCCAGTGTAACGCAGGAGTTCTGCGCAAGCTATCGTCAGCTCCTTATGGCGCACAACATCGCCTACGGCGCGGTTTCTCTGGGGGAAAAGGGTGCGCTGCTGGTCACACCGGAAGCCGCATGGTATTCGGAACCTGTTTCTGTGGATGTAAAAGGCGTTCAGGGCGCGGGCGACTCCATGGTGTCCGGCTTTGCCTACGCAATCGCAAAGCAGCACACCCAAGGAGATCAGCTGCTTAAAATGGCAGTTTCCTGCGCACACGCTTCTCTGGAATTGCCGGGCACGCAAATGTGCACCATGGCAGGCGTAGAAAAAAGATTCCCGCTGACGCCAGTTAAGCGGCTTTGCGCGTTTTAATTTGAATCAGCTTTCTTGCAAGCTGAATTTCGATATTAAACGGAGGGGCTATGGGAGCCAGCAAACGGATCTGTCCGAATTGCGGACGCAAAATGAAACAGCAGTTCATTGGACTGTTCCACTGCAAATGCGGCACGAGCTGGCGGCGTGATATAGGATTCTTTGAGCGCACTCCAGACATGGTGTTCTCACTGGAACGCAAAAAAGTCGGAAACAAAGTCAAGCAGTTACCGATGATACACCATAAGTAAGCAAGACCACCAGCCGTTTTTCGACTGGTGGCCTTTTCTGTGCTTAATCCTCTGAGATGCCGAGATATTGGTCGATCTCCATGATGCCCTCCCCGCTGATTTCCACCAGATCTTCAAAGGGCACTACGGTTTCGCCCACCTGCAAGGTGCGGAACACCGGGTCGATGCGGTCTGCTTTTCCGGACAGGGTGATGTAGTTACCCACTGCTGGAACCTCCGGGTGGGCGGTGTCTTCCTTGAAGTAGCGCACCGTGATGGTCATGCCCTTGGTGACCTGCATCAGCCGATCGGACAGAGCCGACATTTCTTCATCGGTCAGAACGCGCTTCGTCACCCGCTCGGTGCGCTGCTTTTCTGCGGCAAGCTGCTCATCATAACCCCGCAGTGCTGCAAAGGGAGAGAAGATCTTCGCCCGGTTCTGCAAGGTCATGCGGGGATGCTTGCGAAGGGATTCTTCGGTCTGGGGGCGTTCCATCTCTATGATGTCCCCATACTTTTGGGCAGTCTCTTGTCCGATCTTGCTATTTTTGTAGTTTTCCATCCGAACCTCCCGCGCTGTGCCCGCCAATCTGCGCGTTGCGCTGGCGCATGGTGGCACCTTCCTCGTAGCTGCTGGCTTTCAGCACGGCGTTTTTGCCGTACTTGTTCTTGATGCCCAACATGGCTTGCTGGAGTTTTTTCTCCTTTTCCAGCTTCTTTGTGTCCGTGAAAAAGTCCACCTGATAGATGCCCTCGTCCGGCGTGACCTTGTTGGCGTTGAGGGTGATGCGCCGCACCGTCAGCGCAGGGTTAGTGATGCGCTCAAACAGCTTTGCGCTTTCGTTGATGATGGTGCTGCCCAGATTGGTGGGGGCATCAAACCGGACGGTGCCGTGCGCCGCTTTGGGGATGATTCTGCCGTAGCAGTCGGTCTGGGTCAGACCACGATAGCCGCCCTTGTCCACGTTCTCCCGGTCGTAGCCTATCTCCAAGGTGATGGATTCCGTCACCAGCTTCTTTTCCGTAAGCCGGAACATCAGAATCTCCGCCATCTCCCGGACGATGAGCTTTGCCTTATCGTTGGGGTATGGGCAGGTCAGCACCTGCCCCTCGCTGATGCTGTTGGTGCTGGGCTTGTAGCTTTTGATCTGCTCCATGCCGCAGGGTTCGTAGCCCCATGCGTGGTCGATGAGAATTTCTGCATCCACGCCGAAAATCTCATACAGACGATCTTCTCCATGGATGGAGAACCGTGCCAAGTCCCCCATGGTGTAGATGCCATGAGCTTCCAGCCGCTTGACGGTGCCGGGGCCGGTCATCCAGAAATCCGTCAGGGGTCTGTGGTTCCACAGCAGATACCGATAGGACTGCTCATCCAGTTCCGCAATGCGGACACCATCTTTGTCTGCCGGGATGTGCTTTGCCACAATGTCCATGGCCAGCTTTGCAAGGTAGAGGTTGGTGCCGATGCCTGCCGTTGCGGTGATGCCGGTGTTGTACAGCACCTCCCGCACCATGGTCATGGCAAGTTCATGGGCGCTCATGTGATAATAAGGCAGATAGCCCGTCACATCAATGAAAACCTCGTCGATGGAGTAGGGGTAAATGTCTGCCGGGGACACATATTTGAGGTAGGTCTTGTAGATCTGGGTGGACACATCCAGATACCGCTGCATCCGGGGCGGCGCAACAATATAGCTCAGCCCCAGCGCCGGATCTGCGTTCAGGGCATTGGCATCAAAAGAGGTGCTGGCAAAGTGGTACTTGCCTTCCTCTCCCCGGACTGCCTTTTTCTGCCGGATGGCAGTTTGCAGCCGCTGGGCGTTGACTTCCCGGACACGCTGAACTGCTTCAAACAGCCGTGCTCTGCCGGGTATCTTGTAGGCTTTCAGGGAGGGCGACACCGCAAGGCAGATGGTCTTTTCGGTGCGGGAGGCGTCTGCCACCACCAGATTGGTGGTCAGGGGGTCCAGATGGCGGTCAACGCATTCCACCGAAGCGTAGAAACTCTTGAGGTCGATTGCGAGATAGGTGCGCTTTTTGCCGTCCATCGTCCTGTCCTTTCCGTGTGCTTATCAGACCTCCACGAACCACCGCCCGAAGCGGCTGGGAAACATTCGGTCCGCACGTTCAAAAAACAAATGCCGCTCTTGTCCTTTAATGATTACAGTATAACAGTCCCCCGGCAGGTCGGCAATGGTAGATGCTGGGCGAAAGTCCCGCACCTGCTCGATGGGATACGTCCGGCCGTCGCCCCATGTGATCTGCCGGGGCTGCATATAGCCGGTTGCGTCAAAATCAGAAGTCACTTTCACATAGACCTTTTCTGTTTTGCGGCGGCAGTTTCGATTCATTCCTCACAGCTCCTTTGCACAAGTAACAACCATTTATCTTATTATAATAAATCTTTACGCTGCTTTCAAGATGATAAGGCTATTTCATCTGTGATATAGACAACAAAAAAGAGTGACAGCATTTCAAAATGAAACACTGTCACTCTTTTTCCTGTTTATAGTTCCTGCAAGATCTCCAACTTTTAACTTGCGGACTGAAAGGACGCATAGATTGTGCAAGCAATGTTTTCGTCTATACAAAAACACTTTTTGCGTTGCAAAATGCTTGTTGGGGAGTGCCCCAAACCCCTTTGTTCTGCATTTTTCAATGCAGGCTGCGCATCCCTGCGGGACGCTTTTTACCCGGTGATACTCTCCGGGTCATCGAGGACTTGCATAAGGTGTGATGCTGCTTCTGCCAATGAAGCATACTTCATTTGTTCCGCCACCGGCGCATCCAGTGGCGAAACACCCCATGTCTGCATACATCCCACAAGTTCCTTTTGCGCCAGTTGTGCGGCCTCCCGGCGCACCTCTGGGGACGTGTCCGTGTCCAGCACATAGGCAACAGTAAACTCGCCGTTGCGATCTTCCGTCAACTGCACCATGGAATGGTGGTCAATCCAGAAGTGGCAGAACCAGAGTTTGCCCCCGGTGTACTCCATGTCATGGTGCAGTTCTTCTTCATCGCTCCATTGTGGCACTTCGGAAAGAATGCTCTGCAACTGCTCATACGCCTGCTGCTCGGCAGGGGTTACTTTCTTGCATTGGTATTCCCGCTGGATGGTGCGTTGCCAATACAACGCTAGCTTGCCCTGCTTTGCGCGCTCGGTTGCATCCTGAATATCCACTAAAATGCTGTACCGTGGTTCTCTCATTTCAGCACCTCCAAATCAATTCTTTAGAGTATAACACACTCTATAAGAATGATTATAGCCGAAAGCGATGCAAATGAAAAGCGTACCGGCTAAATCCCAGCCGATACGCTTGCAAGGGTTGCTGATTATTCTTCGTTTGTAAGATACGGGAGATTGGCGATATAGGTGTCCAGCAAGTCGAGTGCTGCCTTTTTCTGAATAGGGGTCAAGCCTTCCAGCCGCTTGCAAATCTCATCATCGGTCACATGGGATGCTGTTCCAACGTAATCACGGAGCAGAACGTCAGCCGGAATATCCAGAGCGTTCAGAATGCTGATGAGCGTAGAGAGACTAGGCTCTTTCAGTCCACGCTCAATTGCACCGATAAAATTGGTGGAGAGATTCGCTTTTTCTGCGAGCTGCTCCATCGTCAAACCCTGATTTTGCCGCTGCTCCCGCAGGCGCTGGCCGAATAATTCTTTCATAGCACGCTCCATTTCAGTAGAGTTGTTTACACTCCATAGAATACCTGCTGTAGTGCGCCCAATACACAATCAATAGACTGTGTTGTTTCCGACAGGATGGCAAAACATAAAAAATACCGGGAGCTGACCACTCACGGTCAACTCCCGGCAACCTTTTCTTATCGAGCCTGCTCGTTTTCCTGTGCTGGCTTTTCAACTGCACCGGCTGCACAAACGACGAAGCCCAACGGCTGTGTGAAGATTGGCTTGTAAAACAGGATCGCTGCTATCATAACAGGGTAGAAAGGCCCGTAGGTTAAACGCCTACAGGCCTTTTGCTATGCTTATTTAGAGCAACCGGAAATGTTCTGCCAAAAGAAAACGAATGTACACAGGCGGCGTTCTCTCTCCGAGGCTCCAGTTTTGAATCGACCTAAACGGGATGCCCGTTTCTTTTGCAAAGTTAGTTTTAGAAAGACCAACGGCAGCAACCATTTCATTGATGCTCATGTGGGCAACTTCCCAGATTTTAGATAGCCGATCTTTTTCGGCATCAAGATTGGCGCATCCGGGAAGGTCATCTGGAATGCTCATCGTAACGTTAGACAGAAAAACTTCTTTTGCATCAGCCATGGTAGCAAGGTTAAAAAGTTCAGCGGCAGTATACATTGTGTCCTCCTATTTTGTCATCAAACACGGTCTTTTGCAGAAAGCGAAATCTTACGCATAAAGCCATCATCGAAAATCTCGCCGCCCCAGATGGTTCCCAATTTGCCATTCTCGCCGCCGTTATCACCCTCGAATTTGTAAAAAGAGGTAATACCAGTATGATGATCGTTGATGCGGCGGAGTTTTACAATTCCGTCAGGAGCAAGTGCGATCTCCCTTGTGAGCATTCCATTCGCATCCAGCGGGTCATCACATACCCATTCCAGCGCAACGATGAAATCATCGGCGGTGATGCTGGAATGCTCTGCCCAGTTATTGAAAATTCGGCTGTTTCCCGTGAGAACGATATTCTTTTTGACTTCAAAATAGTTTTTCATGTCCAGCCCCCCGTTTGTTGATGTTGCGTCTTTCATTGACCCTATTATATACCCATTGGGTATATTTGTCAAGCGTTTTTTCAATAATAAACCCCGTGAGCATTAAGCCCACGGGGCATCTTACATTATACATCTCTGCCGATCGAATGATACCGTCACACAAAATCGCTCTTTTGTGTGCGCTGGACTTTGTAGGCCATGTGTACGTTTCGCTGAAACACGGACTTCACTTTTGTCAGTTCCGGATTGACCGGAGCACGCTGTTGCTTTTTCTTTACCACTACGCTTCGCCGTCCTTTAATTCCAATTATACCGACAAAAGAACTTCATGACGAGAATACGGCGATAATCAGTAGTTCACAAAAACGGTCAAGAATTGCTGTCCTATACACAAAAAAGCCGCCGAGAAACCCTCCCAAATGGGAAGATTCCTCGGCAGTATTCGTTTACCGGGTCTGGGTTTTCTCTGTGGTGTCTTTTTCCTCTGCAAAAAATCGTTCTACATTTTTCTGTGCGCGAACCAACTCCTGCATCTCATTCCGTACCTTGCGGTAGTCCGGGTAAGCTGCTTTCTTTTTTGTCAGCAGTTCTGCGAACTCCGCATCCAATTCCTTGACCTTCGGCAGCTTTTGAAGCCCGGCTTCATCAAAGGCAGCTTTCGCCGCCTTGTGCAGAGTAATTTCCTCCCGGTGAGCTTCCAGAAATGCTTTGCTGTACCCAGCTTTCCGATAAGCGGCGTATACCTCACGGGTCTTGGCATAATTGATGATGTGGGTTTTCAGAACAGCGATTTCGGTCAACCTTGCTTCCGCCGCCTTGATGGAATCCCTCATAGCATGATAGTGTTCCGTTGCAGCCGCCGCACGTTCCCGCAGTTCCTCGGCGCTGCTGATTTTCTGCTCCTGCAAAAAAAGCAGCGTCTTGGACATCTCTTTCAGGTTGAACTTCGTTGCCCACTTTTTGTAGCCAACGCTTTTGCCCTCTGCCATTTTCCCCTGAATGTCCACCAATAACTGGAACGGCTGTTCTTTGAGCGGCTGCTTCTGATAGGGGTGGTGCTTCGCCTTTCCCTCCAGCACTGCCTTGATCTCGTCCTCGCCATAGCCGATGCCCAGTGTGCGGAAACGGATAAATCGTTTCTGCCGTGCGCCCTTCACCGCCGTGTGTTTGCCATGCTTCACCTCATAGCCCTGCTGTTCCAGCCTTTGCAGAAAGTCCTCGTAGTCCTTGGGCTTTTCAGCCAGAATGCTGTCGATCACGCTGCATAGCCGGTCACGGTTGCTCTCTTTCGGTGGGTAGACGATGCGCTTCTGCCGTTCCCGATAAGGCTTGTACTCGATGGTGGAGAGCTGATGTTCCAAACAAATCAGGTCGCTCAACCGCTGCACCGCAAAGGAGGAAAGCCAGAAATTTTTGAATTTCCGGGTTCCGTCCAAGGCAGTGGAATTATAAATAATGTGGTTGTGGATGTGCGCCCGGTCGGTGTGGGTGGCAACGATAAAAGCGTGCTTGCCCTTCAAAAAATGCTCGGCAAACTCGTAGCCGATGCGGTTGGCTTCCTCCGGCGTGACCTCCCCCGGCTTGAAAGATTGCCGCACCTGATAGGCGATCACATCGCTTTTCTGGCTGCGCCCGGTGGTCTGCTCGTACAGCCGTTTCGTCAGCAGAAATTCTTCATCTACCGTCAACGGGCTGCACTGATAGCTGCTTACCAGCTCGCCCTGCTCGGTCTTGTCCGGGTTCTGGATATAGCTGGTATGGTTATGCAGACAAGCCCCGATGGACTTGCCTTTGTTCTTCCGCATAGGAATCAGCCGTGTTGCAGCCAGTGCCATCACCCCCTTACAAAAAGAAAATGCCGCACATCGGCGGTATCGAGATCATTTGGATAATTTTTCGTAATCAGAAGCACCAGCCAGATACACGGCTTCCAGCCGAACACTCTCTAATTCGTTACCGATTGCATCCAATTCCAGATAGCATCTCCACGCTTCTTCGCTGATAAGCACCTTCAGCGCATTCTCTGCGGCGATCTTTTTCTGGATCAGCGCATGGTATTCGTCATTGTCTGCAAGCTGACGCTGCGGAATATCTTTCAGATTTTTCCAATAATAGGCGGTCATAGCATCTGTGTCCATCCAATCCCTCACAATCCGGCAACCCAGCCACTAAAACGCTCTGCTGCATCTGCAATCAATGCGCCCATAAAAATCAACACAAAGCAGCAAAACTCTGCCACCAGCAAGATCAAAAATTGCAGCCACTCCCGGCAGTACAGCGTATAAAGACCGCAGCCGAAAATATACAGCATGGGCAGAGCCAGCACAAACGCCGACAGGTTCAGCGTCCATTTCAGCATCAGCGCAAGGAAAGCCGTAAGCAGCCAAAACGGGAAAACGATCATCTTGAAAACGAACCTCATATCCAGCACCTGCCTTTCGTCCCTATTATAAGGGCATCTCCACACCCCTTGCAAGGATGTCAACCCTTATGTACCCCCGCAGCCCTCCAACTGCGGGGAAAAATTTTAGAGTTCTGCCAGCCGGGAAAGAATTTTTCTGCTAATGTCGATCAGCTCATCCAGCCGCTGCCGCAGGTCCTCCATGTCAGCGGCGTAGACCCGACCGTTTTCATTGGCGGCTTTGGCATACTGGTTTAGATTGTTGCTGCACATCTGCAAAAGATACGCCATGCGCCGCAGTTGCGGCAGGTCAAGGTTCAGGCAGTAGCCGTCCAGTGCCATCTTGCGGATATAGGCACTTAGGCTGCGGATGCCCATGCCCAGCATCTTTTCATAAATGCGGTTCTTCTCCGCTTTTGTGGTTCTCAGAATGATGATCTCGTCCCGCTTTTCCCTCACCGGGCATCACCGTCCTTGTCGTAATAACAGCGGAAGGGCTTCACCGGCTCCGGCTTGTCCGACTTTTCCTCCAGCGCTGCCAGCACCGAGGGGCGGCGAGAGACATTCTCCTGTTCTTCCTCGTCCTGTTCCGGCTCATGGCTCTTTTCGTCCACATCTAACTGAGTGTTCAGTTCCGCAAGCCGTGCGGACTTTTCGGCCAGTTCTTCCTCCTGTGGGAAGGGCTTTTCCACTTCGATTTGCGCCGCTGCCTGCTGCTGATGCAGAGTGGCTAGTTCATTCTCAGCAGAGTTAATGCGCTCCGGGAAGTTGTTCAGGGAATTATCCAAACGGATAATGTTGCCCAGCGGGTCGGTGCCCAGTGCTACCGGGTACCTCCGCTGACCCTTCAGAATCGCCTGATACTCGCTGCGGTAGGTGTCGAAACGCAGGGACAGTTCAAAACCCCGGTAGCTGCCGATGACTTTTTCTTCGGCGTTGGGCAGTTCGGAGCAGGCAAGCACCAGACGCTCACCGGCGGTCTTTTTCTCATCGTAGGTCACGCCCTTGATGGTCATGCCGCAGAAACCCTCTTGCACCTGCGGATGGGCGGCGGCAAGCTGTGCGTCCGCTTTCACCCCAGCAATATAGGCGTTCGTTTCCCGAATGTCAGCCGGGAATTTGGTCAGCAGCTTGTCTTGCAGGCGGAATTTCTGGCTCTGGTGGTCGGCTTTCAGCACCTTCAGCTTTGCCACCTGCACATCCAAGTCCATCTTCTCTTTGATGAGAGGATTTCCGGCACACAACGCCTTGATCTCCGCATAAGACAATGCCTGTTCGTCCACATCATCGCAGGAACGCACCGGGGATTTGGAAGTCATAATTTGCGAGATGAATCGCTGTTTATTCTCAAGGGTCTGAAAGAGGTACGAATCAAATGTGCCTTCGGTGACGTAGTTGAACACCTTGACTTCCTTGTTCATGTTGCCCTGCCGGATGATGCGACCATTGCGCTGGGTCATATCACTGGGTTTCCAGCCAACATCCAGATGATGCACCGCCACAAGTCGGGACTGGACGTTGGTGCCCGCTCCCATTTTTGCTGTGCTTCCGAGCAAAACCCGCACATCGCCAGAGCGCACTTTGGAGAACAATGCCGCCTTTTTGGCTTCGGTGTCGGCGTTGTGGATAAACTCGATCTCGTTTTCCGGCACACCGGCAGCGACCAGCTTTTTGCGAATATCATCGTACACGTTAAAGTTGCCGTCGTTTTTCGGTGTCGAGAGGTCGCAGAACAAAAGCTGGGTCAGCTTCTGGTCTTTGCCCCCCTCCCAGATCTTCAACACGTTCTGCACACAGACGTTCAGCTTGCTGTTGGGGTCGTCCGGCAGCATGGGGTTCATCAGGCGAACATCCAAGCCGATCTTACGCCCATCGTTGGTGACGCAAAGCATATTGTCCACGGACGCATCCACGATGCCGGAGTGGATATCTGCGGCACGTTTGCTCAGTTCCTGCACCATTTCCTTTTGAATTTCGGACGGCTTTGCCACCACTGTTTCAAACTTCGCTTCGGGAACCGGCAGATGAAGCTGGTCAGAGGTTTTAATGTCCGCAACCTCCTTGAACATGGACATCAATTCCGGGAGGTTGAAGAACTTGGCAAATCTCGTTCTCGCCCGATAGCCTGTACCTTCCGGCGCAAGCTCGATGGCGGTGGTGGTCTCGCCAAAGGTGGATGCCCAGCAGTCGAAGTGGGTCAGCTTTTTCTGCTGCAAGGTGCTGTATTGCAAATACCGCATGACCGTGTACAACTCGGTCATAGAATTGCTCACGGGCGTTCCCGTGGCGAACACCACGCCCCGCCCGCCGGTGATCTCATCCAAGTATCTGCACTTGCCAAACATATCGCTGGACTTCTGGGCTTCGCTGGTGGATAATCCTGCGACATTGCGCATTTTTGTCGTGAGAAAGAGGTTCTTGTAAAAATGCGACTCGTCCACAAAAAGGCGATCAACACCCAGCTGCTCAAAGGTGATAACATCATCCTTGCGGCTGTCAGCGCGCAGTTTTTCCAGCTTGGTTTCCAGCGTTTTCCGAGTCTTTTCCATCTGTTTGATACTGAAATTCTCACCTGCATGGGCCTTCAGCTCGTTGATGGCGGCAAGCGTTTCATAAATTTGCTCCTGAATGATGCGCTCCTGCCGCTCAAAGGACAGCGGAATGCGCTCAAACTGGCTGTGCCCGATGATGACGGCATCGTAGTCGCCGGTGGCGATGCGGGCGCAGAATTTCTTGCGGTTAGCAGTTTCAAAGTCCTTGCGCCGTGCCACCAAAAGTTTGGCATTGGGGTAGAGATTCAGAAACTCGCTTGCCCACTGCTCCGTCAAATGGTTGGGCACTACGAAAAGGCTTTTCTGGCACAGCCCCAGCCGTTTTGCTTCCATGGCGGATGCCGCCATTTCGTAGGTTTTGCCTGCGCCAACTTCGTGCGCAAGCAGCGTATTACCGCCATAAAGCACATGAGCGATGGCGTTGCGCTGGTGTTCCCGGAGGGTGATCTCCGGGTTCATGCCCACGAATTTGATGTGACTCCCGTTATACTCACGGGGTCTGGTGCTATTGAACAGCTCGTTGTACTGCTTCACCAGCGCAATGCGTCGCTGGGGGTCCTGCCAGACCCAGTTGGCGAAAGCGTCCTTGATGACCTGCTGTTTCTGCTGCGCCAGCATGGTCTCCCGCTTGTTCAGCACACGCTTGGGCTTGCCCTCGGCATCCTCGATGGTGTCGTAGATGCGGACATCTTTCAGGTTCAGGGTTTCTTCCAGAATCTTATAGGCGTTGGCTCTGCTGGTGCCGTAGGTCTCGGAGGAAATAATGTCACTCCGCCCGGTTGCTGTTTTACCCTCCACACGCCATTCGGCAGTGTAGGGCGAATACCGCACGTTCACGGCTCGCCGCAGATAGTAGGGAATCTGGAACGTCTCGGTCATAAACTTCTGGATAATGTCCGGGTCCAGCCACGTTGCACCCAAGCGCACATCAATTTCAGAGGCTTCCAGTTCTTTGGGCTGCGCCTTTTCCAATGCGGTGACATTGACGGCAAATTCCGGGTTGGTCTCTGCCGCAAACTGCGCCATCCGCAGCTTTGCCCGGACATCGCCGGACAGGTACTCGTCTGCCATCTGCCAGCCCGCTTCCGGGTCGGTGGGGTCGGCGGCAGGGTCTTTGAAGATCACGCCGGAAAGTTCGGTGGTAATGCGCCCGTACTCGCCGGGTGTACCCAACAGTTCTGCCATATAGGGCAGGTCTACTTTACCGTGTTCCCCGATGGACACCGCCAACGCTTCGCTGGGGGTATCCACGCTGGTGACGGTGCGCTCCGGGCGAATGGTGCGTTTCGTAAACATCGCCGCTTTGGATTTAAGCTGCCCCTGCTCGTCCAGATTTTCCAAAGAGCAGAGCAGATAGTAGGAGGAATCCTGCTCAAACAGTCGCCCATTTCTGCGGTCGTTCAGCAAGCCATATTTGGCGGTAAAGGCATCGTAGGCGGCGTTCAAACGCTCCTGCGTTGCCTTGATGTCCTCGTCCGGGTAGTCGTTCAACTGTTGGTCAATCAGGTCATTGACGATCTGCCGCAGCTCCACCATGCCGGTGACACGCCCCTTGGCAGTGTCGGAAAGTTCCACCTGCGTCATCACGGAGTTTTCCCGGTAGAACACCTCACCGTCCACCACCGTGTAGGAGAAGTTTTTCACATCCGGGTCAGCCGGGAGAATATGCTTCTCGTTTTCGGCATCCGCAATATCTGGTGTTTCTACCTCAACTTCGGTGTATTGCCCCTCAATATGCTGTACCGCTTCTGCAAGCTGGTCTGCAAGGTTTGCGCCCTCGATGGGGGCAACGGTCAGTTTCTCTCGTCCGTACTGGGTGTTTTCGGTGGTGAGTTCGCCCAGCACCATCTCCGGGTGGTCTACGAAATACTGGTTGATGGCAAAGCCGTCCTCAGTCTTGCCAAGCTGCACCCAGTCCGGCTCAATATCCGCAGGGCGGTCACGCTTCTGCAAAAAGATAATGTCGCTGACAACATCGGTGCCAGCATTGGCACGGAACGCATTATTCGGCAGACGGATTGCACCCAGCAGATCGGCACGTTCCGCAATATGCTTGCGGGCGGTGCTGTCCTTGCTGTCCATGGTGTAGCGGCTGGTGACGAACGCCACCACACCGCCCGGACGCACTTGGTCGATGGCTTTCGCAAAGAAATAATTGTGGATGGAAAATCCCAGCTTGTTGTACGCTTTGTCGTTGACCTTATACTGACCAAAAGGCACGTTGCCCACCGCCAGATCGTAGAAATCACGGCGGTCGGTGGTTTCAAAGCCGGCAACAGTAATGTCAGCCTGCGGGTACAGCTTTTGGGCGATGCGCCCGGTGATGGAATCCAGTTCCACGCCGTACAGCCGGCTGTCTGCCATGGTGTCCGGCAGCATTCCAAAGAAGTTGCCCACGCCCATACTAGGTTCCAGAATGTTACCGCTGTGGAAACCCATGCGCTCCACGGCATCGTAGATACTACGGATGACGGTAGGGCTGGTATAGTGGGCGTTCAGGGTGCTGGAACGTGCGGCGGCGTATTCGTCCTCGGAAAGTAGCCCTTTCAGCTCCGCATATTCCTTCGCCCAACTATCTTTGCCGGGGTCAAAGGCATCCGACAAGCCGCCCCAGCCCACATATTGAGAAAGCACCTGCTGCTCCTCGGCGGTGGCACCACGATGCTCCTGTTCCAGCTTGAACAAGGTGCGGATGGCTTCAATGTTCCGGGCATATTTCTGCTTTGCACCACCCTCGCCCAGATGGTCGTCCGTGATGTGGAAGTTTACCGCAGGAACAGGCGGGATTTCTCTGGTGGTGATGGACTGCTCAAGCTGAGCGATAATGTCCATGACTTCGGCATTCTGCCATCCGTCCACCTTGGCATAATCCTGAATGATGGTATCCTTGCCATCTACACACTGTACGAAGTCCAGACTACCCGGCAGATCTCTGGTATTCATTGCACCCAGAGCTTTTCTCTGCGTGTCAGGAAGTGCATAGTAGGCTCGCAGGGCATCATCAAAGGAACTGTATTCCTTGATGTCCAGCGCACCCCGCTTCTGAATGTCCTCGGCAACATAAAAATGATCGATGAAGTGTTCCGGTTCCTGCTGTTCGGGTTCCGCACTGGCTCTGACCTGTGCGTGTGCCTTTTCGTCAGGGTAGTCCCCATAGATACGGATGCACTTATGCTCCTGCTGATCGTAAACGGCAGCACCATCGTACTTAAACCCATCATCCTCCATAGTTCCGTCTACATAGCCCTGGGCAGCTTTTTCCGCTTCCTCCAGAGTGTAGTAGTCCAGCTTATCATCGAAGCCGTTTTCAAAGTGATGGTAGGCGGCAACCAGATAGCGACGCTCTTGTTCTGTTTCAGGGATAATTTCGCTCGGATGTTCCCCCGCAACCGTCCTTAACGCAGCGTTTCTTTCGTCCTGAGAGTGCATACGCTCGAAATTCTCACGATTCTCGGCACGGAAGATCGGATAGGCAATGGCAGGGTCACGCAGCTGAACCTCTCTGTCCGTAATTTGCTCCACACTGAAAGCAGTATCGTCCAGATATACCGTGTCACCGTCCTTGTAATCAGGCAGGGGGTGTCCCATCATATCCTGCTCCTCGTACAACTCCCGGACAAGAGCCAGCGGCTCTTCCCGGAAAATCGGCATCCGCATTTCTGCCAGTGCCACGTCCTGCAAGGATACGCTGCCCTTATCAAAGTTTACTGTATCCACCCGGAAAGCGCGCCCCTCCATGTGGATGGTAGCACCCAGCGGCAGATAATCCTCCCGGCGCAGATACTTGGTCTGGTGGTGGGTGCCGTCCTCGTTCAGCCCGGCAAGGTAGACGTTCTCGCCGCGCTGCCATAGTTGTTTGGCACGGTACACCCACTGGTTACTGGGAAAGCCGGTGACCGGGACGGTGCCCAGTGCTGTTTCTTTTTCCAGAAGTTTGCCGCCCAGAAGTTCGCAGACCTTCCGGGCATCCTCACCGTAGAACTCATAGTATCCGTTCTGCTCAAAGCCTACCAGCGCATCCGGGTACTGTTCCTTCAGGGTGTTGTACTCGGCGGCGGCATCCAGCGGCAGCAGTGCCGGGCGTTCCTCTGCCTTGCTGTGATAGTGCTCCAGTTCCTCGTCTGTGACGCTGACCAGTTCCGAAAAATCCAGAGCCTCCAATTCGGTTTCGGTCAGTTCTTCCAGACTTTCGTACTGGCGCTCGTCGATCAGCACTTCACCCAGATACCGTTCCACCCGGTATCCCACCAAATCCACATTAACTTGAATGGGAATATCCTCATCGGTGGCGTTGGTGTAGGCAACGCCGATCTTGGACAGGTCAGAAAAGTCCGGTTCAGAATCATATTCCTCCAGACAGAAATCCCGGATCAGGTTTTTGGCATGGGTCAAGGTAACATCTGGCTCTACGGTGATGGGCACAGGGGGCGTGTAATGCTCCTTTTCTTTGTCCGTCAGATAACGGTCGGATTGGATCATCAGGTCAATATACTTTTCCACCTGCGCCCATTTCAGGGTGATTTTCTGGTGGTCGGGGTAATGATCAAATTCTAGTCCCTTCCAGTCGTGGTTCACAAAGCCACTGCTGCCATCCAGATAATCGTGGGAGTGCCCACCGATGCCGTACTCCTTTGCCAACGCCTTGGCACGGAGTTTTCGGTCAGGCTGGGTCTGGTACAGTGCCATAATGCGTTGCTTGCCGCCGGCAAACCCTGAACCATGCCGCCGCAGTTCGTTCTCAATTTCCGCTTGAGATAACGAAAAAGCGGAGGGCGCTTTTTCGCTCTCCGCTTGGTCGATTTTCTCGATTTGCTGGGCTTCGGTGGGGATGGCAACATCCAGAAAACTTAGCTGTAGATCAGTTCCGTCAGCACCAGTTCCTCGGCCTGTGCTTTCAGGCTGTTCATGTGCTGCACCCACGCCATCTGATTCTGCTCCTTGTCCGGGGCCGGGGTCTGTTTCAGCAACTGCGCCATGGTCTGCTGCATCCGGCTCTCTGCCGTCTGCTCCACCTCCATCAGATGCGGGTACAGGCTCCCGTTCAGGAGCATCGAGTTGTACAGCACCGGGCGATGGTTCATCAGGTACGTCCGGCGCAGCCTGCCGTACTTGCCCAGCGGCTTCCGGGGCTGGTTCAGGGTCAGGTTCGGGAGAAGGTAATCCCCGACGGTCGAGTAGGTCACGTTCCTGCTGTTCGTATTCATATTGGCTCCTTTCTGCATTGCGGCGGCGGATGGTGGTTTTTACGGTGCGCTCGATGTTCCGCAGCACCTCCCGGCTCATGTCGCTGACGGCTGCGCCGAGGGCGTAGACACTATCCGGGGTGGAAAACTCGTGGATGGCTCGGAAGTCGTCCTTGTCGAACCACCCGGCAGGCTCAAATCCGCAGCGTTCCAGCAGCGTGTAGGTGACGCTGATTGCAGCAGCGCTTTTGAACTGCATCTCCACCCCGGCTTCATCATAATCCATCAGAAGCGAACCGTCAACGATGGCGAGAATGTCAC
>ONZW01000225.1_pt1 | contig 50970 bp, 47 predicted proteins | sample 1671071 | NCBI WGS metagenome assembly ONZW01 (sample SAMN06348119, study PRJEB24527) | human gut metagenome | biome: human gut; feature: ankylosing spondylitis patient; material: feces | host: Homo sapiens | place: China | collected 2015-10
AGATCCTGAGCGAGGCCATCAAGTACGGCTACCTGACCAACTTCAAGATCGAGAATATGCACGAGCAGTTCCTTGCCCGCCAGAAGCAGGGTAAGAGCCTTGAAAAGCAGGCTTCTGCCGAGAAGGCTCCCTCTCAGGCCAGTGAGTTCATCTATGCTGCCGTGGACCCCAGCCGCGACTACGGCTTTGTGGCCGTTGCCGCCGGTGAGGGTCTGAAGGCGGTATTCACCGATCTGGCAGCAGACGCTGTGGTATCTGGCGGTCAGACCATGAACCCCTCCACCGAGGACATTCTGGCAGCCATCCAGAGCGTGCCCGCCAAGACCGTGTTCGTGCTGCCCAACAACAAGAACATCATTATGGCTGCCGAGCAGGCACAGAAGCTGGCGGACCGTCAGGTGGTGGTGCTGCCCACTCGCACTGTGCCCATGGGCATTACCGCGCTGCTGAACTTTGACCCCTCTGTGAATGCCGAGACCAACACCATCAACATGATGGCTGCTGCCGACAAGGTATCCACCGGTCTGATCACCTACGCCGCCCGCGACAGCGAGTACGATGGCAAGCGCATCCGCAAGGGCGAGATCATGGCACTGGAGAACGGCAAGATCGTTTCCACCTCCACCGATATCACCAAGGCCACCTACCGTCTGGCACGCAATATGTGCAAGAAGGATTCCAGCTTTGTCACCATCATCTCTGGCTGTGACGTGAGCGATGAGGACGCCGAGAAGGTTACCGAGATCGTAAAGGCAAAGTGCCCCAACCATGTGGAAGTAAGCCACATCCGCGGCGGCCAGCCCGTTTACTACTATATGATCAGCGTGGAGTAAGCACTTCCCTGCTCTGATCTGATATTATTGCAAAATATAAAGAGGCTGTTGCATGGTATTCCGTGCGGCAGCCTCTTTTTCTGGTGAAAAAGCAAGTCTGGAAGTTCCGCAGAACTTCCAGACTTGGAAATTATAAAAACCTTTCCGCTGAAAATGCCCAAAGCACACGCAGCGGGCATTCAAAATCGTCCAGACCTGATAAAAGGCCGCTGCACAAAATCTGTGCAACGGCCTTTGTTTCTCAGAAAAAGCTCACCTGACTGCTCTCGGGCAGGTCGCCCAGTGCGCCCACCTGACGCAGACGGTCCAGAATGCTGCTGCCCACGCCGGAGGCCTGCTGCAGCTCCTCCACCGAGATATATTCCTCTCCGTGGATAGTCACCCGCTCCAGTGCCTCGGCGGCGGCACCGCCCAATCCTTTCAGAGCGCTGAAGGGCAGACGCACCTTGTCGTCCTCCACCACATACTTAGAACCAAGGCTCTTGCCCAGTTCGATGGGCAAAAACTCGTACCCACGGCTCAGCATCTCGTTGACCAGCTGCAAGCTGACCAGCACGTCCTCGTCCTTGGCGTTCTTTTCCTCTTTCAGACGGCGCTTGACCGCTTCCATGTGGGCGCGCGCCACGGCAGCACCGCCGATGGCGGCTTCGTAGTCGATATCGTCGCCGCGCACGGTAAAGTACACCGCATAGAAGGCCTGCGGCTTGTAGATCTTGTACCACATCAGGCGGATGGCACTCATCAAATAGGCCACAGCATGGGCCTTGGGGAACATATACTTGATCTTGCGGCAGCTCTCGATGTACCAGTCCGGTACCTCATGCTCCCGCATGGCTTCCTCCCAGCCCGGCTGGAAGCCGCCCTTGGCCACCTTACCCTTACGCACAGCCTCCATGATATCAAAGGCCATCTTGGGCTCCAGCCCCTTGCGCAGCAGGTACAGCATGATGCTGTCACGGCAGCCGATGACCTCTGCAATGGTGCAGGTGCCGCTGCGGATCAGCTCGTCCGCGTTGCCAGTCCACACGTCCGTGCCGTGGGACAGACCGGAAATCTGGATCAACTCCGAGAAATTCTTAGGCCGTGCCTCCACCAGCATTCCGCGCACAAAGTTCGTGCCCATCTCCGGGATGCCGAAGGTGCCGGTCTGGCTGTCGATCTGCTCCGGGGTCACGCCAAGCGCCTCCGGGCTGGTCAGCAGGCTGTACACCTTGGGGTCGTTCATGGGGATGCTGTCCACCGGGATGCCGGTGTATTCCTCAAAATACTTGTAGAAGGTGGGCATATCGTGGCCCAGCTCGTCCAGCTTGAGCAGGGTGTCGTGCAGGTACTTGAACTCGAAGTGGGTGGTCAGCAGACCGCCCGCTACGTCATCCGCCGGGTGCTGGATGGGACAGAAATCGTAGATCTCGTAGGTGTCCGGCACAACCACCATGCCGCCGGGGTGCTGACCGGTGGTGCGCTTGACGCCGGTGCAGCCCAGCGTCAGGCGGTTTTCCTCGGCGTGGTTCACGGTGCGCTGCCGCTCGTCCAGATATTTTTTAACGTAGCCGTAGGCCGTTTTATCCTGAATACCGGACACCGTGCCGGCCTTGAACACGTTGGCCTTGCCGAACAGCTCCTCGGTATAGCGGTGCACGTTGGACTGGTACTCACCGGAGAAGTTCAGGTCGATATCCGGTTCCTTATCACCGTAGAAGCCAAGGAAGGTCTCGAAGGGAATGTCGTGTCCATCCACCAGCATCCGGGTGCCGCAATGGGGGCAGTTTTTATCCGGCAGGTCAAAGCCGTCGTCCACGCTGCCGTCGGTGATGAACTCGCTGTGCTTGCACTTTGGGCAGCGGTAGTGGGGCGGCAGACTGTTCACCTCCGAGATGCCGGAAAAGTGCGCCACAGCGGAGGAGCCGACAGAACCACGGCTGCCCACCTGATAGCCGCCCGCATTGGAGTAGGCCACCAGCTTGACCGCAATGACGTACAGAACCGCGTAGCCGTGGCCGCAGATGGAGTCCAGTTCCTTTTGCAGCCGCTTTTCCACGATCTCGGGCAGGGGGTCGCCGTAATCCCGCTTGGCGTGCTCCCATGTGGCATCGCGCAGCTGCTGCTCTGCGCCCTCGATGCTGGGCGGGTAGGTACCCCGGGGGATGGCGCGCACATTGTTGTCGATCATGGCGGCGATCTTGCGGGGGTTCTTTACTACCACCTCGTAGGCCTTTTCCTTGGGCAGATAGTAGAACTGCGCCAGCATATCCTGCGTGGTGCGGAAGAACAGCGGCGGCTGATTGTCAGCATCCTTAAAGCCGTTGCCCGCCTGTAATACAGCGCGATAGATCGCATCCTCCGGCTCGGTAAAGTGCACGTCACCGGTGGCAATGACCGGTTTGTGCAGATCCTCACCCAGCTTGATAACGGTGCGGTTGAACTCCTTGATCCGTTCCTCGCTGTCCACCTTGCCGTCCCGCACCATATAGGCGTTGTTGCCCAGCGGCTGGATCTCAAGAATATCGTAGTAGGCGGCGATTTTTTTCAGTTCCTCGTAGCTGGTGCCGTCCACGATGGCGCGGTACAGCTCGCCTGCCTCACAGGCACTGGTGAGCAGCAGGCCGTCCCGGTACTTGTTCAGCAGACTGCGGGGCACGCGGGGCTTTTTGAAGAAGTAGTTGACGTGTGCCTCGCTGACGATTTTGTACAGGTTCTTCAGACCCATCTGGTTTTTGACCAGAATGATCAGGTGGTAGTATTTCTTTTTCAGCACCTCACGGTTGCCGCCAAGACCGGTGTTGATTTCGCTGACCTTCGTTACCTCTTTTTCCGCTAAGTCGTTCAGCATCACGCAGAAGATGCGTCCCAGTGCAGCGGAGTCCTCGCAGGCGCGGTGCGCCTCGTAGGCGGGCAGTTCCAGATGCTTATTGATGGTGCCCTGCTTATAATTGTGCAGGCCCGGGTACATAGTCTGCGCCATGGTCAGGGTGTCAATATAGGTAGGCTCCAGCTTGATGCCGCTGCGCTTGGCAGCTGCCCGCAGAAAGCGCATATCAAAGGCGTGGACGTTGTGTCCCACCAGAATGCGGTCGCCCGCAAAGGCAAGAAAAGCTTCCAGCGCTTCCTTTTCGCCGGGGGCGTCCGCTACCATCTCGTTGGTGATGCCGGTCAGCTCGGTGATCTTGGGGGTGATGGGCTTACCGGGCTTGACGAAGGTATCGAACTCCTCCACCACCTCGCCGTTGCGGATGATGACCGCGCCGATCTCGGTAAGGTACTCTACCCCGGGGTCAAGGCCGGTGGTCTCGGTGTCAAACACGCAGAACTCGCCGTCCAGTGGCTGATCCTTTACGCCGTAAACGCAGGGCACCATGTCGTCCACAAAATAGGCTTCGCACCCGTAGATGAGCTTGAAATCCGGGTCTTTTTTGTGGATGTCATCGGCTGCCAGCATGGCTTCCGGGTAGCCCTGACACACGCCATGGTCTGTGATGGCAATGGCGGGGTGTCCCATGCGGTGCGCCAGCTTGACGATGCCGCCGGGGTCGCAGAAGCCGTCCATGCTGGAAAGCTTGGTGTGCAGATGCAGCTCCACCCGCTTTTCCGGGGCAGTATCCTCCCGCTTTTTGCGCTCCACGATCAGCACATCGTAGGGGTACACGATGTAGTCGTGCTCGTATTTATCGTAGGAGCAGTCGCCCCGCACGATGACCGTGCTGCCCTTGCCGATGCCCTCCCACTTGGAGCAGTCCTCCCCTTCCTGTGCACGGACTTTCAGGTTGATAGAACCGGTATAGTCAGTGATGGACACGGTGTAGATCTTGCGGTAATTGCCCTTGACCTCGGTAAAAAACACATCGCCCCAGATCATGCACTTGCCGCCCTCGCCGCCCAGATCTTTGAGGGGGGTAAGGTTTTTGGGGGTGAACATTTTGCCGTGGAAGATGATAACCGGCTTGTCGGTAAGGTTGAGCCCCTCCACCTTGATAGACGGTGCGGTGTTCTTTTTCTCAAATTTGACCACCGGCGGTGCGATCTTGCGTTCCAGCTTTTCTTCCATTTGCTGCTGCTCCGCCGCAGTCACTGCGCTTTGCAGCGTCACCTTGGGGGTAACGCCGGTATGCTCGGCAATACGCTTTGCAAGCAGTTCCTCAAAGCCCATCTCCTGCAAAAACTTTGTGCCGTGGCACACCCCCACCGTGATATTCTGCCCGGTGATGGTAATGCTGCTCCTGTCCAGAAAGCCGTTGATGGGCACACCGTCCCGCTTCATGTCCTCCAGCAGGATGCGCAAAGCGTGCTCGTCCAGCATGGCATAGCCGAACAGGTTTTTGATCTTCAGTTCAAAGCCCTCGTAGTCCGGCTGCAGGGAAGCCAGCAGCCGGGCGCAGAGATTCTGGTCCAGCGGGGCGGCGCTGCGCAGAGTAAACTCGACCTGCCGATCCTGCCGCAGCATCCGGGCGTGCTCCACGATCACCTGCCCGAAGCAGGCCGCAAAATCCGGGTCCGCCATAAACTGCGGCCACAGCTGGGAAACAAGTGGTTTCACAAATGGTACTCCTTTTTGGTGGGTTCTTTACAGCACAAACTGCCGCACCCGTTTTTGCAGGTGTGGCAGTAGGGAAAAGAATACTTACAATTTATAGATTTCGTCCATGAACTGATCCAGAATGTTATCGCCGGTCAGCTTTTTGATGGGCTTGCCATGGATGAACAGCACAGCCTCGCCCTTGCCGCCTGCAATACCGATATCGGCTTCGCGTGCCTCGCCGGGACCGTTGACAACGCAGCCCATCACGGCCACCTTGATGGACTTTTTATAGCCCTGCAGCCGCTTTTCCACCTCGTTGGCGATCTCGGTGCAGGGGTACTGGGTGCGTCCGCAGGTGGGACAGGTGATGACCTCCGGTCCGGTGACCGGGAAGCCCACGGCGCGCAGAATGTTGAAGCCTGCCTCCACCTCTTTTTCCGGCTCGGCAGCCAGCGACACGCGGATGGTATCGCCGATGCCCTCCAGCAGCATCCCGCCGATGCCCATGCCGCTTTTCAGCAGACCCATCTGATAGGTACCGGCCTCGGTGACGCCCACATGGAGCGGGTAGTCGGTGACGGCGCTGAGCTGGCGGTAGGCTTCCATCATGCGGGGCACGTTGGAGTTTTTGATGGAGATAACGATGTTGTTAAAATCGAACTTTTCCAGCAGCCGCACATGGTACAAAGCGCTTTCCACCATAGCTTCCGGGGTGGGTGCGCCGTAGCGGGCCAGAATGTGCTTTTCCAGACTGCCGCCGTTGACGCCGATGCGGATAGGGATATTCTTCTGCTGGCAGGCATCCACCACCGCCTTTACCCGGTCGTCATCGCCGATATTGCCCGGGTTGATGCGGATCTTATCCACACCCACATCTGCACAAGCCAGTGCAGCCTTGTAGTCAAAGTGGATATCTGCCACGATGGGGATGTTCACTGCGTTTTTGACGGCCTCGATGCACTTTGCATCTGCCGGGCTGGGGCAGGTGACCCGCAAAATCTGACAGCCAGCGGCTTCGCACCGCTTGGCCTGCGCCACATTGCCCTCGATGTCCTCTACCGGCACATTGAGCATGGTCTGCACCGCAATGGGGTTGCTGCCGCCAATGGTCACATTGCCGATCTTCACTTCACGTTTTTTCTGCCGCATAAGGGTTCCCCTTTCTTATACTGTCCCGGTAATAAGCCGGAGAATATCGTTGTAGGTTGCAAAGATCATCAGCCCGAACAGCAGCCCGAAGGTTGCAAGGGTGAGCACGCTTTGCAGCTTTTCCGGCACTGCATGGCCGGTAACGCCTTCAATGATCAAAAATACTACCTTGCCGCCGTCCAGCGCCGGGAAGGGCAGCAGGTTGAGGATGCCAAGGTTGACGGTAATCAGTGCCAGCAGTTCCAGCAAGTCCTGCCAGCCATAGCTGGCGGCCTGCCCGATGGCCGACACGATACCCACCGGGCCGGAGAGGTTGTTGATGCTCTCCCGCCCGCGCAGCAGGTCAATAAGAGAGGTGAACACGATGCGGCCGTAATACAGCACGCTGTTGCTCGCCTCCCGCAGCACGTTGCCGGGGGTCTTTTCCAGTCCATAGACGGAAAAGCCGATGCTCATGTGGGTCTCGCCCTGTTCGTCCTGCCATGTGTCGAACTGCACCCCCGGCAGCTGCACCTTTTGGCCATCCCGCAGGACGGTAAAATCTGCGCTGTAAGACTGGGTGCGCACCAGCTCGTACAGGATATCATTGGCCACAAAGCAGCGGCGGCCGTTCACCGCCAGAACCTTGTCCCCCGCCTGCAGGCCAGTCTGCCCGCAGAGGGCGCCGTCCTGAATGGCGTAGATGGTCTTGCTGGTGATGGGCTCATTCTGGGCGGCGATCAAAACCACCAGCACCACAAAGCCCAGCACGAAATTCATGACAGCACCGGCTACCATGACCAGTGCCCGCTGCCACACCGGTGCCTCGTTCAGGGGGATGCCGGTGGGCTGCACAGGTGCTTCCGTCTCCGGGGCGGGCTGCTCCTGCACAGTATGGGCAGCTTCTGCCTGCTGGCTTTCGGGGCTTTCCTCCCCTTCCAGCGCTACAAAGCCACCCACAGGCAGGGCACGCAGACTGTACTGGGTGCCTTTATGATTCTTTTTCCAGAGCACCGGCCCCATGCCGATGGAAAACTCATTGACCTGAATGCCGCAGAGCTTTGCCACAGTAAAATGCCCGAACTCGTGGATGGCGATCACCGCACTGAACACGAGCAGCGCGGCAAGAATGGTGATAATAAATGACATTCGTTCTCCCATATCGCCCCGGAGCCGTTACAAAAACAGCGCCTGGGCGTATATTTCTGATAAAGCGTTACAGGTGTGCCCGCACGAATGCGCGCGCCATGCGGTCGCACTCGTACACGTCTGCCAGCGTATAGTCGCCGCCAAAGCTGTCGCTATCCACAACAGCCTCCACCAAGCGGCCGATATCCAAAAAGCCGATCTTGTCCTCAAGGAACAGCTTAACGGCTTCCTCGTTGGCACCGTTGGCGGCGCAGGGGCCAAGACCGCCCTTGCGAATGGCCTTTTTGCAGGCGGCAAGGCAACGGAAGGTCTCTTCGTCGGCCACATCGAAGGTGAGCAGCTTCAGGGTGGTAAAGTCCAACTCCGGCACTACGCCCGGCACACGCTTGGGGTAGGTCAAGGCGTACTGGATGGGGATACGCATATCCGGCACACCCAGCTGCGCGATGATCGAATTATCGCTGAACTGCACCGCAGAGTGGACGATACTCTGGCGCTGCACCACGATTTGGATTTTTTCCGGGGGCAGACCGAAGAGCCATACAGCCTCGATCAGCTCCAGACCCTTGTTCATCAGGGTGGCGGAGTCGATGGTGATCTTCGCGCCCATGTTCCAGTTGGGGTGCTTGAGGGCGTCTGCACGGGTCTTGCCGCGCAGCTGCTCGGTGGTCATGCCGAAAAAGGGGCCGCCGGAGGCTGTGAGCAGAATTTTGGTCAGGCTGGGAGCGCTTTCCTTATCCTGCAGGCACTGGAAGATGGCGGAGTGCTCGCTGTCCACGGGCAGCAGCTGCACGCCGTGCTTTTCCACAGCCTGCGTGACCAGATGACCGCCGGTAACAAGGCTCTCCTTGTTGGCCAGTGCCAGATCGTGGCCGCTTTCGATGGCGCACAGGCTGGCACCAAGGCCGGCAATGCCCACCACACTGTTCAGCACCACATCCGGGCCGTCCAGCGCAGCCAGCTCCTTCAGCCCCTCCGGGCCGGTGAGCAGCTTGGGCGCATTTGCCCGGCCTGCCAGCGCAGCGTCCAGCTTTGCGGCGGCGTCCGGGTCGGTCATGCAGACGTATTTCGGGTGGAACTCTTCGATCTGCTGTAAGAGCTTTTCCACATGGCTATGGGCAGAAAGGCCGTAGACCTCGTACCCTTGAGCGCGGATGACATCCAGACTCTGGGTGCCGATAGAGCCGGTAGAACCCAGCAGCGTAATTTTTTTAGACATAATAGTTTCCTCCCCTGTATCAGGCGTAGAACACGGCGGTAATGACCATGGTCACGAAGGGCGCGATGAACATCACGCTGTCAAAGCGGTCCAGAATGCCGCCGTGCCCCGGGAAGATGGTGCCGTAGTCCTTGATGCCGCACTGGCGCTTGACCACGCTGGCAAACAGGTCGCCGTAGATGCCCAGCACAGCGGCGATACAGCCCAGCAGCGCGATAATCACATACATGGAAACGCCGATATTAGAGCGGGTAAAGGCCTCCATGCGGTTTGCCGCTATGGAGTAGATGAGGGTGGCGACCACGCCGAACACCATGGTGCCCAGCACACCGCCGATGGCACCCTCCACCGTCTTTTTGGGGCTGACCACCGGGCACAGCTTATGCTTGCCGAAGGCGCGGCCTGCAAAATAGGCACAGGTATCGCCGCCCCATGCAAAGCAGAGGATGAGCAGGATGAAGAAAACCGCGTCATAGCCGAATTTTTCCACTGGCAGACGCTCCTTGAGCAGAACGAAGGAGTAGAAGCAGAAGATCACGATGCCCGAAAACACCAAAAGACCGCTGGCCTTCTGGTAGCTGATGGTACCGTTGCGCACCACCAGATAGATGGCAAAAAAGGTGACCAGCACAAAGGACATCGGCATGACCAGCTTGCGCATGGCGCTATAGCTGGAAAGCATGACCAGCAATGTGTAGGGTACCAGCACTGCGTACATGAGCCAGTCCTTTTTTTCAAAGCCGAGGGCGCTGTAAATCTCGTGGATGGCGATCAGGGTAATGGCTGCGATCACCAGATTGAACACCATGGTGTTGAAGGTAAACATCACGCCGATGAGTACCAGAATGCCCACGATCGCAGTAATAATGCGTGTTTTCATAGGTTTCGATCTCCTTTGTTCTTCCGGCAGCAGCCCCTTGCAGGGCAACGCATTCCGACCCGAGGAAGTACCGGGTCTGTCGGGTCTGCACCATAGGTGCAGGGTTTGCAATACGGACAGATTGCCGCTCAGATGCCGCCGAACCGGCGGCTGCGGTGGTTGAACTCCTCAATGGCGGTGTCCAGATCGGCACGGGTAAAGTCCGGCCAGAGCACATCCATCTCCACCAGTTCCGAATAGGCGGCCTGCCAGAGCATAAAGTTGGACAGCCGCTTTTCTCCGCTGGGACGCAGGATAAAGTCCGGGTCCTTCTGTCCGGCGGTGTACATGGCATCGCTCATCATCTGCTCGTTGATGTCCTCGGGGCGGATCTCGCCTGCTGCAGCCTTTGCGGCCAGCTGCTGTGCTGCCCGCACGATCTCCGGGCGGCCGCCGTAGTTGATAGCGATGTTCAGGGTCATGCCGGTCTTGCAGGCAGAGTCCCCTTCCAGTTCATTCATCATCTTTTGCAGCTTGGGGTCCAGCGCGGTGCGGTCGCCTAAGAACTTGATGCGGATATTGCGGTTCTTGTAGTCAAAGCCCTCGATGAGGTACTGGGCGAACAGCTTCATGATGGCACCCACCTCTTCCAGCGGGCGCTTCCAGTTCTCGGTGGAGAAGGCGTAGAAATACACCGATGCTACGCCAAGTTCATCGCAGTAGTTGGCAATATCCTTGAACACCGCTGCACCCTTCTTGTGTCCTGCGGTGCGGGGCAGGCCGCGGTTTCTCGCCCAGCGGCCATTGCCGTCCATGATGATGCCGATGGAAAGCCCCTCGGCAAATTCTTTGGGGTGTGCCATTTATACCTCCCGGCAGCAGGGCTGCCCTGCAAAAAGTGCCGCGCACCTTTCACCAGCGCACGGCACCTCCCAGTTGTTATTGTGTGCTGCGGATCAGACGGCCATGATCTCCTTCTGCTTTTCTTCCACGGCAGCATCAATGTTCTTGATATACTTATCGGTCAGCTTCTGGACATCCTCTTCCATGGTCTTCTGGGTGTCCTCGGTCAGCTCGCCGGCCTTCTTCATGGCCTTAGCCTTATCCATAGCGTCGCGGCGCACGTTACGCACGGCAACCTTGGCGTCCTCACCCAGCTTGGAGACCTCCTTGGCCAGCTGCTTGCGGCGCTCCTCGTTGGGTGCGGGGAAGTTCAGGCGGATGGTAACGCCGTCATCAATGGGGGTGATGCCCACATCGCTGGCCATGATCGCCTTGCTGATGGGACGCAGCAGAGTGCGGTCCCAAGGGGTGATGGTGAGGGTGCGTGCCTCAGAGACGGCCACAGCGGCCAACTGCTGGATGGGGGTGGGAGCACCGTAGTAGTCCACGACCACCTTATCCAGCACGGCGGGGTTTGCACGGCCTGCCCGCACAGCGGCCAGCTCGCGGCTCAGGTGCTCCACAGAGCTCTTCATCTTATCTTCGTAAACCTTGGTGTTGCTGCTCATTGTCGTTGTTCTCCTGTTTCTTTATTCTATTGATCCATGCAGGCAGCGCACTGCGCCGCTGCTGCTCTATCCAATCGTATGCAGTTGCACCGGGGCGCTATGCTCAGCCCTCGTAGACCAGCGTGCCCACGTTCTCGCCCTGCACAGCCCGTGCGATGTTGTCCGGGTCGGCCAGATCAAACACCAGAATGGGCAGCTTGTTGTCGCGGCACATGGTAGCTGCGGTGCCGTCCATAACGGCCAGCTGATCCTCCAGCACCTTGGTAAAGGTAAGGGTATCGTACTTTTTGGCATCCGGGTACTTGTGGGGGTCCTTATCGTAAACGCCGTCCACCATGGTAGCCTTGAACATCACGTCGGCACTCACCTCCACGGCACGCAGAGCGGTAGCCGTATCGGTAGAGAAGAAGGGGTTGCCGGTGCCGCCGCCGAACACAGCGATCTTGCCCTCGTCCATGGCGCGCAGAGCGTCCTTGCGGGTAAAGGCAGGGGCCACCTGCGGCATGGTGATCGAGGTGAACACCTCGGTGGGCACACCCAGCTGCTCCAGCTTATCGGAGACAGCCAGTGCGTTCATCACCGTAGCCAGCATACCGATTTTATCGGCCAGCGTGCGCTCCATCTTACCACTGGAGCGGCCGCGCCAGAAGTTGCCGCCGCCCACAACGATGCCGATCTGCACGCCCAGCTCGTGGGCTTTTTTTACACCGCCGCAAATGGCGTCCATGGTGGGCTCGTCAAAGCCCATGCCCTTTTCGCCGCCCAGCGCCTCGCCGCTGATCTTCAAAAGGATACGCTTATATTTCAATGCCATAATCCAAACACCACCTATTTTATCTTTCGCCGGACAGCCCCGGCATTTTTGCTATACTCTATTTTACAATAAATTCGCCACATTGTAAACAGTCAAACGCACCGTTCTTCGCAAAGCTTTTGTGAACGAATGCGTAGCGCCCGCAAAGCCTGCTTTTGCTCCGGGGGGATGCGGCGGCTTTCTACTGCTTTCTGGATGGTCTTGTTGTGCGTCCACACGTCCAGCCGCTTATCGGTCAGCCACGGCAGTGCCGCTGCGGGCTGCTTCGCCAGTGCAGTGGCAAAATACCACGCTCGCATCATATTGACATAGTATTCCTCGCTGTGCACCGCCGCCACCCAAGCCAGATATTCCGGCCGGAAGGCATCGTCCAGATAATACCGCATCAGCATCCCGATCCCGTAGCGCACGGTATACACTTGGTCAGAGCCCAGCCAGCGCCGGATAGCACACAGCAGTTCCGGCTTATGTTGCGCAAAGACCTTGGGGCTGAAGCTGTCGCAGACTGCCCAGTTATCCACATAGGGCAAAAAGCGCTCAGTTGCCGCCAGCGCTGTGCCGTAATCCCGGACAGGCTCCAGCAGAAAAGCATGGAGGGCGTTTTCTTCATAATAAAAATGCGGCAGTTCTTGCAGAAATACCTCCGCTTCCGGGGTGTCTGTCAGCTGCTTTGCCAGCTTGCGCAGCAGCGGCACCCGCACCCCGATCACCGTTTCCGGTGGCAGGGTAGGCATCAGGCGGCTGTAAAAGACCTGATATTCCTTATCTTGCAGCGCAAACAGCTGCGCACGGATCGCATCCACTTCCGGCATTTTGTCACTTCCCTTCTGCACCATTGTACCAGATGGGACGGAAAATGCAAAGAGAAAGACCGCAAACGGCTATTTGTTCCGTCTGCGGTCTTTTGCTGGGGCTGGTTCTTAGGTTAGATTCTTCATAGCGTAGTCTATCGCGTCTTTTTCATAGCCTTCAAATTCAAGCTGTTCGCGAACTTGTGATTTAGACAAATCCAGATTATGATAGTACCATTCTGCCTTTGAAAGTGCATTTCTATGCTCTTGTGTTATATTATTCGTGCTACTCGATGTAGAACTATCGCTCTTGCTTGGCTTTTTACCTACACCGGGGCCACCCGTAGAATATCCATTATTTGAGGTGCTAGATGTTGAGGGATTGTCCCGTTCCTCATCGGTACTGACAGTTAGCTTTTCGTTAAAAACGCTGTACCATTTTCCATTGCTATGAATGTCTCCCAAAAGAATAGAATTGAATCCCATGCTGGCCTTAAAGATTGATTCATTCATTTTGTCGGACAATTCATCGTATTTTTTTATGATTGTATCATTTGCTAAAGAACTAAGTGCTTTTCCGTTTATATTGTCACACTCGATATTGATATAAAAAATAGGCGTACTTCCCGTTATTGGAAAAATTTTCATAGTTGCTTTCGGGTTTGAGAAGCCGCAGCTTTGGGCAAGCTTTTCAGCAACTTGTAAGATTGTCTTTTCTAATTCGATACCGCTATCCAATGGAGAGGTCAGCCCCATGAAACTCATTGCACTAGCTGTATTTTCAATAGCGGTCTGATATTCCCCCTGCTCCACTAAAGCATCTTGCTGTTTCCAATACAAGTCTAACATTTCGGTTGCGCGTTTCTGTGCTTCTGTATAGTTAGAATCATCTTCTATCACTTTTTGGTACAGCGAATAGGCTTTGAAATATTCGCCGCCTTCTTGATAGTTCTCAGCTGACTTGAACTTTCGTTCCGACTCCTCAAGCGCCGCCTTGCGCTCTTGTTCTTCCTTAGATATTGCTTCTGACGTTGCTGTGGTATCTACGGTTTCCTGTTGTGAACTTTGGCTTACTGAATTGACTGCTGTGCTATCTGCTGTACTTGCGCCGTTGCTGCATCCAGCAAGCAAAGCAGCACAAAGCAGAACTGAACTAACTGTTTTGGCTATTTTACGCCTCATTCCGATTTTCCTCCTAACTGGTAAATGACGGTTGTTCGGTTGTATCTGTCCTCCTTTTGTCAATTATACACCAAAAAAACTACAAATGTATACATATATAGTTTAGTTATTATAATTGTAGTCTACAAATCCATCTGCTTTTTGGCTACACTTGTAGTAAAAAGAGGTGCGCTATGGATAACAACTTAAACAAAAAACTTATAATTCGTCCCCGCCGGGCTGCATTGGGTAAGACTGCCGTTGTTTCCGTGCGCCTGTCAGAGGATACTATCAAGCGCTTGGACGCTATCACTACGCAAACCGGACACAGCCGCAATGAACTGATTCAATTGTGCGTTGAATTTGGGCTGGAAAATCTTGAGATCAAAAACGATTGATGTCTATATTGTAAAAAAGCAAGCCGCAGCCGGGAAGAAAATTTCCCCGACTGCGGCTCTTCTGTTAATTTAGTTTTTATCACGCTTTTCAAAAGCAGCGCTCAAATCAGCCGTATTTTCAATTTGCAGATGTTACCCCACCCGCTGCCGCTTATCCAGCCGCATTTTGTCAGCTATCATCGCAATGAACTCCGAGTTGGTGGGTTTTCCGCGCAGGTTATGGATGGTATAGCCGAAGTAGCTATTGAGGGTATCCACATCTCCCCGGTCCCATGCCACCTCGATGGCGTGGCGGATGGCGCGCTCCACACGGCTGGCGGTGGTACCGTTTTTCTTGGCGATTTCCGGGTACAGGCGTTTGGTGACCGCATTGATATAGTCCGGCTCATTCATGGTGAGCAGGATGGCATCCCGCAGGAACTGGTAGCCCTTGATGTGCGCAGGCACGCCAATTTGGTGCAATATTTCGGTGACGGTCAGTTCGTCACTGTCCACACTGGTGTGGAGCAGGTGCTTTTCCTGTCCGCTGGCTGCTTTGAGCACCCGGGCGGCAAGGACACTTTCGTCAAAGGGCTTGACGAAATAGTAGGCAAAGCCTTCGTCCAGCAGCTCCTGTACCATCTCCTCACTCTGGAACGCGCCGGTAACGAAAAACGAGGTGTGGCGCTCGCCTGCGGCGTTGTAGCGCTGCTTGACCGCCAGCGCGTCCAGCCCGGGCATAAAGGCGTCCAACAGCACTACCTGCGGGCGAACCGCCAGCATCTTCTGTAAAACCTTGTTTCCATCCTTTTCCACAACGGTCACTTCCACGCCCTTTTGCTCCAGCGCCTCACGACAGGCTTCTGTGATCTGAGCACCGGTATCCGACATCAAGAATCTCACTTTATCCATGGTTGTTTCCTCCAATGTGTGCAGTTCCCTTAACACCATGGATTTTACCATATTTTTCCAGATAGTTCAACGGTTTATTTTGGGAAATTATGGAAATTCCGCTCGAATGTCATACTTTTTTATGCTGCTGCGTCCGTTCCGGGCACGGAATGTGCCTGTTCCAGCATGGTTTGTGCAAAAATACCGTAGCCTCGTGTCGGGTCGTTGACCAGCACATGGGTCACCGCGCCCACCAGCCGTCCGTTTTGCAGGATGGGGCTGCCGCTCATCCCCTGCACGATGCCGCCGGTCTGCGCCAGCAGTGCCGGGTCGGTGACGCGCAGCACCATGTTGCGGCGCGGGTCGGCATCGTTCACCTTTTCAATATAGACACGGTAGCTGCGGGGCGTTTCGCCGCTGGTGGTGGTCAGGATCTCTGCCGCGCCGGGCAGCACCTCCTGCGCAAAGGCAAGCTCTGTCTGCCGCCCGGCAATGGCGGTGCTTACCGTGCCGTAAACACCATTTTCGCCGTTGATGCAGATCCTTCCAAGGGCGTGGTCGCTGAGGAATTTTCCTTTCAGCTCTCCGGGGCTGCCGGCGGTACCGCCGGTGCAGCCCACGATCTGGCAGGCCACGATCTCGCCGCTGCGCAGGGCAACCTGCTCGCCGGTGTCGCTGTCGCTGATGGGGTGCCCCAGCCCGGCGAATACCCCGGCCTGCGCATCCACAAAGGTCAGAGTGCCCACCCCGGCGGAGGAATCCCGCACCCACATCCCTGCCCGCCACTGGGCGTTCTGCGTATCCCACACCGGCAAAAGGGTGGTCTGCCGCTGCTCCCCCTTGCGGACGTAGACCACCTCCACCGCCGCACCGGCAGCGGCCTCCAGCGCGGCATGGACCTGCTCGTTGGTCTCGGTAACGGTGTTCCCCATGCGGATCACCCGGTCGCCCAGCCGCAGCCCCGCCTGCTTTGCGGGGTTTACCGTACCGGCGGCGGTGTGTACCTCGGAAAAGCCCACCACAAGCGCCCCCTCCGAGAACATTTTCACCCCAAAGGGCGTGCCGCACACCGTGACCGTGGGGCGCTGCATCACGGTGGCGCGGATGGTCTTGACCGGCAGCCAGCCGCCCAGTGCCAGCGTGGTCTGGTAGCTGCCCGCTGCCCGGGTGCTGGCCACATTGCGGCTGCCGTGCCCGCGCAGCGGCTCCACCCAGCCAAAGCGCGGCAGCGTGAGCGTCTGTTCCGGTTCCAGATAGACCTCCTCCGGCAGGGCGCACCACAGCCAGCCCAGCGCCGCCACCGCGGCCACCAGCAGATAAACACCTATTATCTTTATCCACCTGACGATGCTGTGCTTGGACATTTTACGGCCTCCCTGCGCATTTTTCGGGGTTAGTATGCGCAGACAAGCACGAAAAAACCGCACCCGCATCCAAAATGGACACAGGTGCGGTTATGATTTTACAGGGACAGGCGCTTATGCGTCCTGCAGCTCGCCGCGGCTGGCGGCCTTGAGGTAGGCGAAGATGAACTCATCGATATCGCCATCCATCACGGCATCCACGTTGCCGGTCTCGTAGTTGGTGCGGTGATCCTTGACCATAGTGTAGGGCATGAACACATAGCTGCGGATTTGGTGGCCCCATGCGATCTCGTTCTGCACGCCCTTGATGTCGTCAATCTTATCCATATGCTGCTGCTTGGCGATCTGGTAGAGCTTAGCCTTCAGCATTTCCATAGCGTAGTCGCGGTTCTGGAACTGGCTGCGCTGGGTCTGGCAGTTGACCACGATGCCGGTGGGCTTGTGGATCAGACGGACAGCAGAGGAGGTCTTATTGATGTGCTGGCCGCCGGCGCCGGAGGAGCGGTACACCTGCATCTCGATATCCTCGGGGCGGATGTTCACCTGAATGGTGTTGTCCAGCTCGGGCATAACCTCCAGAGAAGCAAAGCTGGTCTGGCGGCGGGCGTTGGCGTCAAAGGGAGAGACACGCACCAGACGGTGCACGCCGTTCTCGCTCTTAAGCAGACCGTAGGCGTTGGCACCCTTGACCATCATAGAGGCGCTCTTCAGACCGGCTTCGTCGCCGTCCTGATAATCCAGCACCTCCACGGTCATGCCATGTGCCTGTGCCCACTTATTATACATACGATACAGCATCTCGGCCCAGTCCTGTGCCTCGGTGCCGCCGGTGCCTGCGTGGAAGGTAAGGATGGCGTTGCTGTGGTCGTACTCGCCGTTCAGCATGGTCATCAGCTGCAGTTCCTCCACAGCCTTGCCCACTGTGTTCACGGCCTCCTCGGCCTCGGGGATCATGGCGGGGTCGTACTCCTCGTCCAGCATCTCCAGCATGGTCTCAGCGTCATCGTACAGACCCTGCAGCTTTTCAAAGCGGTTCAGCTTGCCCTTCAGGTCGCTGACCTCGTCAAAGACCTTCTTGCTCAGTTCTGCATCATCATAAAATCCGGGGCGGGACATAGTGTGCTCCAGCTCCTGCACGCGCTTGCGGCTTGCTTCAATGGCCAGTGCTTCCTCCAGGTCCTTAACGGCCTTGGCGTGCTCGGCCAACTGCACTTTCAGTTCATCAGTCGTGATCATTCTCTAAGTTCCTCTCGTTCAAGGGTTTACATCATAACAATAATGTCCCCGGCAGGGTGCAAAACGCACGCGCAGCGCGCATTTTCTGCTCCGCCAAAAGACACAGTTTATACACAGATACTTCATTAGTATACCGAGAATCTGTGATAAAGTAAAGAGGAAAAATACTATCTTGCCGGATTTTTAAAGATTTTCACCTTTTCTTTTCATACCCGGGGGAGTATAATACCAGTATGATCGATTTCACAGGAGGATATCATGCCGAAATATTATGGCTGTCCCTGTGAGGGCTGCGGCAAGCCGCTGACCCTTCAGGACGACATCGTGGTCTGCCCGGACTGCGGTGCACCCTATCACCGCACCTGTTACGAGAAGATGGGTCTGTGCATCCACGCCCCTGCCCATGGCGCAGGCTATGAATGGAAGTTTCCTTATCAGGATGCGCAGCTGCGCACCTGTCCCACCTGCGGGGAGCGCACCCTGCGCAGCGAGAATGTCTGCCGCTGCTGCGGCGCTGCCCTGCCCCCTGAGAGCGCAGAACAGCCCAACGACCGTGCTGCCGCCAGCGCCGAGCAGAACCAGGATTTTGATTACAGCAGGATGTACCGGGACGAAATGTACCGTAATTTTACCGAAAAGGTCGTTGACCCGGTGCACCGCAATGTGCGCGCCGCCTTTGGCAAGGATGAACTGATCGACGGCGTCCCCTATCAGGACTGGGTGGATTTTATCGGCACAGCCGCGCCGGTCTACCTGAACGATTACAGCCAGATGCAGCTGCGTCACTCCAAGATCTCCATGAGTTTTTCAGCGCTGCTGTTCGGCCCGTTCTACTTTTTCTACCGCAAGGCGTGGAAGCCCGCCTTCGGCTTTCTGGCCGCAGAACTGCTGCTGTTCATTCCCACCTTAATCAGTATGATGCAGACCACCGGCAGCCCCCTGACCGCCGGGATCAGCGCCTCTACGCTGGTAGTGTTGAGCCGCGTCATGTCCCTTCTCAGTTTTGCACTGATGCTGGTGCGGGGGCTGTATGGCAAGTGGCTCTACCGCCGCAGCGCAGCGGCACGCATCCGCCGCATCCGTGCCGAGTTCCCGGACCCGGAGCAGCGCCGCGCCGTGCTGAACGCACAGGGCGGTGTCAGCTTTGCAGCCTGCATCGGAGCGTTCATCCTGCTGATGCTAGTAGGCAGCCTTTGCTCCATGCTGTTGGGGCCGGACCTGAACGCACTGGTAGGCACCTTTATCTGATAACGGTTCATGCAGGATGGGGATCCTGCTGAAAAGCGCGGTTCACCGTGCATAAAATGAGAACATGGGAGAATCATTATGAAAAAAGTCACCAAAGCCGTTATTCCGGCTGCGGGTCTTGGCACCCGCGTACTGCCCGCTACCAAGGCAATGCCCAAGGGAATGCTGCCCATCGTGGATAAGCCCGCCATCCAGTATCTGGTGGAGGAGGCCGTCCGCTCCGGTATTACCGATATCCTGATCATTCTGGGCCGCAACCAGAGCATTATTGAGGATCATTTTGACCGCAGCCCCGAGCTGGAGGAAAAGCTGGCAAAGCCCGGCAAGGAAAAGATGCTGGAGGAGTGTCTGGGCATCGCCAATATGGCCAACATCCTGTTTGTGCGTCAAAAGGAGACGCTGGGTCTGGGCCACGCAGTCAACACCGCCAAGGCCTTTACCGGCGATGATCCCTTTGTGGTCATTTATGGCGATGACGTGATCTGGGGCGAGGATCCGGTCTGCGCCCAGCTGATTCGCGCCTACGAGGAGTTCGGCCGTCCGGTTGCCGGCGTGTCCGCTGTGCCTTGGGAGGACGTGAGCCGCTATTGCAGCTTAAAGACCACTCCCATCCACGACAACTACTTCTTTGTGGACGATATGATCGAGAAGCCCAAGAAGGGGCAGGAGTTCAGCAACTATTCCATTCTGGGTCGTGTGCTGCTGACCCCGGAGATCTACGAGATCCTTGCCCACACCAAGCCCGGTGCCGGTGGCGAGATCCAGCTGACCGATGCCATGGCAGAGTATGCCCGCACCCGCGGCGGCATGACCGCCGTGGAGTTCACCGGCAAGCACTACGACATGGGCAATAAGCTCAAGGTCGTGGAGGCGCAGGTGGAGCTGGCACTGCAGCATCCTGAGATCGGCGAGGAGTTCCGCGCCTACCTGAAGGAGTTCTGCAAGACGCTGTAAATTATATACTGCGTAAACAATAAAAACGGGGCTGTTGCACGAAACCATGTGCAGCAGCCCCGTTTTTGCATATATTTTTACAGATGAAAAAAGGGTTCAGAAACGCCCGCAGGCGATTCTGAACCCTAAACATGAAAATCAAATTCCTGATTTAGTTTGCCTGACTGGGATGCGGCACGGGCGGGCGCTTGGTGAACATGGCCTTGAGTGCCAGCGGGGTAGCCACGCTGGACACCACGATCAGCAGGATCACAGCGGTAAAGTAGACCGGGTCTACCACACCGATGGCCAAGCCCTTCTGTGCCACGATCAGTGCCACCTCGCCGCGGGTCATCATACCGACGCCGACCTTCAGGGAGTCGTCCCAGTTGAAGCGGCAGACCTTTGCAGCCAGACCGCAGCCGATGATCTTGGTGATCAGCGCCACAACCACAAAGCAGACGCAGAACAGCAGGATTTCCGGGGTCAGGCCGCTGATATCAGTCTTGAGGCCGATGGAGGCAAAGAAGATCGGCGCAAAGATAACGTAGTTGCTGATATCCACCCGGCGCTCCACATAGGGCGCGTCATCCATGGTGCACAGCACGATACCTGCAATGTAAGCGCCGGTGATATCGGCGATGCCGAAGTACTCCTCAGCAATGTAGGCCATGGCAAAGCAGAAGGCCATGCTCACGATGGTGATACGCTGGGTATGGGGGTTGCGCTGATCCAGCCACTTCATGGCGTAGTGCGCCACAAGGCCAACGCCCAGTGCGGTGGCAAAGAACAGCACCGTATTGAACAGCACCTTGCCCAGACCCGTACCGGTGCCGCTGCTGGCACCCAGCACGCAGGTGAGCACCACGATGCCGATGACATCATCAATGACAGCGGCGCTGACGATAGTCGTGCCCAAAAAACTCTTCAGGTGCCCAAGCTCCTGCAAGGTTGCCACCGTGATGGACACACTGGTAGCGGTCATAATGGTACCGATGAACAGCGCCCGGTAGAACTCCGGGCTGCCAACTGCGGCAAAGCCGTAGAACGCACCATATAATAAGGTGCCGCCCACCAGAGGCACAGCCACGCCAACGGTAGCGATCAGGGTGGCGATGGGGCCTGCCTTGATCAGCTCTTTCAGGTTGGTGCCGAGGCCGGTGGTGAACATGAGCATCACAACGCCGATCTCTGCAAAGATGGAGATGGAGTCGCTGATCTGCACCAGGTTCAGCAAGCAGGGGCCGATCAGCAGGCCGGCGATGATCTCGCCCACCACCTGCGGAGCCTTGCACTTACGCGCCACCAGTCCGAAGAATTTCGCGCTCAGGATTATGATTGCCAGATCTCGAAACAACGAATACATGGATTATCCTCCTTTAATTTTTCCCGCTTTCCTGCCACTGCCGGAGCCCCGGCCCTGCCATATTGCAGGGAAAGCGTTTACATTATAGTCCTTTTTACCAAAAAATGCAAAACATTTTTTATCGTTCTTTTTGTCAAAAAAGCTTGACAGAAGTAAAGAAGCTTGCTATAATAAATTGCTGTCTGAACAGACACACCACACAGGCCGCGATACCGCAGCCTGTGTACCCTTGGCCTTGCAGATCCGCAGGGCCCTCAAGTCCAAAAGGAGGTGCTACAAAAATGGCAAAGTACGAAACCATGCTGATTACCAGCGCCGCTCTCGACGAGGAGGCTACCGCCGCTCTGGTGGGTAAGTTCAAGTCCCTGATCGAGGCTAACGGTACGATCGATTCCATCGACGAGTGGGGCAAGCGCCGTCTGGCCTACCCCATCAACGACGAGGAGGAAGGCGTCTACACCGTGATCAACTTCACCAGCGAGCCCAGCTTCCCCGCTGAGCTGGACCGTGTGTACAAGATCACTGAAGGCGTTATGCGCAGCCTGATCATTGCTCACGAGGAGTAATTCTTCTGTGACAGAAAGGGAAACCGTACTATGTTGAATGTTGTTGCTATCATGGGTCGCCTTGCGCGTGACCCTGAAATGCGTCAGACCACTACCGGCAAGAACGTTGCTTCGTTCCGCATTGCCTGCGACCGCGGGCGCCGCGATGCCAATGGGCAGAGCGTGGCGGACTGGATCGATGTGGTTGCATGGGATCGGCAGGCCGAATTCGTCTGCCGCTATTTCCAGAAAGGTTCCCTGATCGTTGTGGACGGCCGTTTGCAGTCCCGTCAGTATCAGGATAAGACCGGCGCAAACCGCACTGCCGTTGAAGTGGTTGCCAACAACATCAACTTTGCAGGCCCCAAGAGCAGCAATGCAGGTGACGGAAACGGCTATCAGAATGCCGCTCCGTCCTACCAGAACGCAGCGCCTGCCCGTCCGGCTGCTGTGGAGGCAGCTCCCAGCTACTCTGCCGGCAATGCCGACGACTTCGCCGTCATTGATGACAGCGATGACCTGCCGTTCTGACACGAAACGGTCTATCCGTTAAAAATCCAATAGGAGGTAATAAGCAATGGCTTTTGAAAGAACCGAAGGCTCTCGCCCCGCACGCCCCATGCGTCGCGGCCGCAAGAAGGTTTGCAGCTTCTGTGTCGATCGCATCGACACCATCGATTACAAGGACGTGCCCCGTCTGCGTAAGTACGTCTCTGAGCGTGCAAAGATCATTCCCCGCCGTGTGACCGGCACTTGCGCTTATCATCAGCGCGCACTGACCATCGCCATCAAGCGTGCTCGTCACGTTGCTCTGATGCCCTACGTCAGCGACTAATTTTTAAAAAACCAACCCGATCAAAATAATCAGCAATCAGCAAAGCGCTCTCACCGATGACAAGGTGAGAGCGCTTTTTTGCTTGCGTTAGATATACTGTTCACACCAATGTTTTACCTTCTCCCCCACCTGCCGAGCGGTCAGCCCGTCGGTAGAAAGAAATGTTACGTTTTTCTTTTCCCGGAACCATTCCCGTTTCAGCGGCAGAAGGTGGTTCAGGTAATACGCAAAGAATTCCCGGGAACGGGTGGCATCTCCCGCTTTACGGGCACGCAGGACGGCTTCGGAAGCGTCCAGAAACAGAATGTGCTCCGGCATACAAGCCTGCACCGCTGCAAGCTCCGGGGCCAAAGCCTGCCGGATCGCTTCCATCTCCCACTCCAGCCCCCTGCTCTTGGGGTAGTTCAAGGTGTAGAATTCGATCTCCTCCGCGCCGAAATCCATCACGGCGTGGGGGTATTTTTTTGCTTCCTGCCCGCGGCGCAGCTCATTGCGCAAAAAGAGCCTCTGGATCGCCAGATAGTCCGCATAGCTGTTCTTATTCAACCCACGCTGCTTTATCTCTGCAAGAACGGCAGCGTTGTCCTCAAAACAAACCTGTACCTGTTGGCAGTGCTGTTCCAGATAGCGCGCTGCCGTGGTCTTTCCCACTGCCATGCAACCCTGTAAGGATAAGATCATAACATTTTGCCCCCTCTCCTTTTTCACATAGTATAGCACATTCAGCTGTGTACCGGGAAGCGTTTTTCGCGCAAAAAGTTACAAACCGGTACGATTGTCCCGGTTGTTTATGACTTGTACCGGGAATCATCGGTATTTTCAGATTTGCTGCTTTGCGCGCAAATCAAACTGCACAAACGCGAGGGGCGGCATTGCACACCTTGCACAAAGTTGTATCACACTTATTGATTTTTTATACAGAATGTGCCATACTAATGTCGCTGGGAACGTTCCCGACAACGTTCCCGAAATACTTTCAGAAAGTGAGGCTCTCCGACATGGCAAACCTGACCATCAAGGATATTGCACGGATCAGCGGTTGCTCTGTCAGCACCATCTCCCGTGTGATCAACGACAGGCCGGATGTCCGCCCGGAGACCAAGGAGCACGTTCTGAAGGTGATGCGGGAGGCCGGGTTCGTGCCCAACACCAACGCCCGACAGCTGAAGATCCAGCAGTCCCGCAGTCTGGTGTTCGTAGTAAAAGGCACCCGGAATATTTTCTTCTCGGATTTTCTGGTGCAGCTTCAGCGTGCCGCCACCCTGTACGGGTACAACGGCATCGTCTCTTACTTGGACGAGAACGCCAACGAGATCGACGCCGCCGAAAAGATCCTGCGGGAGATCAAGCCCAAAGGCATCATCTTCTTGGGCGGCAGCGTAGCCAACTTCCAGCGGGGCTTCGACCGTATCAATGTTCCCTCGGTGCTCACCACGTTGGTCACGGACGAGTTGGACTTCCCCAACCTTTCCATGGTGGGCGTAGATGACCGGGCAGCGGCCTATACCGCTGTGGACTACCTGATCCGGCAGGGGCACCGCAAGATCGCCGTTTTGGGCGGTCCGGTGACCAGCTACCCCAGCCTGATGCGCCGCAAGGGTGCACAACAGGCCATGGAGGATGCGGGCATCCTGTTCAACGATAAGTTGTACGGCCTGTCCAACTACGATTTCGAATCCGCCTACCACGCCATGAACAGTCTGCTGGCCCGACGGGCAGAGTTCACCGCCCTCTTCGCCATGAGCGATGTCATCGCCTTTGGCGCCATCCGGGCGCTGGTAAGCGCCGGGCTGCGGGTACCGGAGGATGTTTCGGTGATTGGCTTTGACGGCATCACGATGTCCCGCTACTGCGTGCCGGTGATGACCACCATCGTCCAGCCCAGCGAGCAGATCGCACTGCAAAGCATCGAACTGTTGGTGCGGCAGATCGAGCATGGCTCCCCCGCCCAGACCGTGACCTTGCAGCCGGAATTGCAGCAGGGCGAAAGCGTAAGGGCAATTTAAATTTTGTATTCCCTCCGTCGAAGGACGGAGAGTATATAGTTGATCTGTAATTTTAATAAGAAGGAGAACTTATTATGAAAAAGATGATCACTCGTCGTAACTTCCTGAAGGCCGCTGGCGTTTCTGCCGCTGCTCTGGGTCTGGCTGCCTGCGGCGGCTCTTCCAGCAGCACCGCTTCCTCTGCTGCCAGTTCTACCGCTGCTTCCAGCACCGCTGCAAAGGCAGACGGCAAGGTCTATTACCTGAACTTCAAGCCCGAGCAGGATCAGGATTGGCAGGATCTGGCCGCTGAGTACACCAAGGAGACCGGCGTGCCTGTGACCGTTGTCACCGCCGCTTCCGGCCAGTACGAGACCACCCTGATGAGCGAGATGGAGAAGAGCGAGGCTCCCACCCTGTTCCAGGTGAACGGCCCTGTTGGTCTGGCAAACTGGAAGGATTACTGCTACGACCTGTCCGGCAGCCAGCTGTACGGCGAGCTGACCAGCGATTCCTTTGCACTGAAGGACGGCGATGCTGTTACCAGCATTGCATACGTCATTGAGACCTACGGCATTATCTACAACAAGGAACTGCTGACCGCTGCCGGTTACAAGCAGGAGGACATCAAGGGCTTTGCCGACCTGAAGAAGGTCGCTGATGACATTCAGGCTCGTAAGGCTGAGCTGGGCGTGGACGGTGCTTTCACCTCCGCTGGCATGGATGGTTCTTCTGACTGGCGTTTCAAGACCCATCTGGCAAACCTGCCCATCTATTACGAGTACAAGGCAGACGGCATCGGCTCCACCGACGCCATCAAGGGCACCTATCTGGACAACTACAAGCAGATCTGGGATCTGTACATCACCGATTCCACCTGCGATCCCAAGCTGCTGGCTTCCAAGACCGGCAACGATGCTGTTGCTGAGTTTGTGGGCAAGAAGGCCGTGTTCTACCAGAACGGCACTTGGGCTTACAATGACGTGAAGGATCTGGGCGACGACAATCTGGGTATGCTGCCCATCTACATCGGCGTGGACGGCGAGGAGAATCAGGGCCTGTGCACCGGTTCCGAGAACTTCTGGTGTGTCAACAACACCGCTTCCGAGGCCGACATTCAGGCTACTCTGGACTTCCTGTACTGGTGTGTCACCTCTGAGACCGGCACCAGCGCAATGGCTGACAAGATGGGCTTCGTCATCCCCTTCAAGAAGGCTAAGGACTCCACCAACCCCCTGATCGGCATTGCAAACCAGTATGTGGCCGACGGCAAGACCAGTGTTGACTGGTGCTTCTCCACCATGCCTTCCGAGGAGTGGAAGAACGGCGTGGGCAGCGCTCTGACTGCATACGCAGCAGGCACCGGCAAGTGGGACGACGTTGTCACCGCATTTGTGGATGGCTGGGCCAAGGAGTACAAGCTGGCCAACGGCTAAGCCTTTGACTGGAGATCTCCCTAGGAATTAAAAAGGGAGGCGGGCGAAAAGTTCGCCCGCCTCCTTTCCTTTTTTATCAGACAGCTCCCTCAGGAGGTATATCATGCAAAAAGCCATTAGTAAATACTGGCCGATATTTGTGCTGCCTACTCTGGTCGCCTTTATTATCGGCTTCATCTGGCCCTTTATCTGGGGCGTTTATCTGTCCTTCCAGCGGTTCACTACCGTTTCCAAGACCACCTTTGTAGGCATCCAGAACTACCTCTCGGTATTTCAGGATTCCACCTTCCTGCACGCCTTTGGCTTTACGGCGGTCTTTACCGTGGTGAGCACTGTGCTCATCAATGTGTGCGCCTTTGCAATTGCGCTGGTGCTGACCCGCGGCATCAAGGGCACCAACATCTTCCGTACCGTGTTCTTCATGCCCAACCTGATCGGCGGCATCCTGCTGGGCTACATCTGGCAGATCCTGCTCAACGGTGTGCTGGCGAACCTGCAGAAGCCCCTGCTGGCACTGGATGCCAAGGCCGGTTTTGTCGGTCTGGTCATCCTGATGTGCTGGCAGCAGATCGGCTACATGATGATCATCTATGTGGCCGGCCTGCAAAGCGTGCCCGGCGACCTGATCGAGGCCGCTAAGATCGACGGTGCCAACGACCGCGAGATCCTGTTCAAGATCAAGATTCCCATGGTCATGCCCAGCGTGACCATCTGCACCTTCCTGACCCTGACCAACAGCTTCAAGCTGTTCGACCAGAACGTGGCTCTGACCGCAGGCGAACCCGCCAACGCCAGTGAAATGCTGGCACTGAACATCTACAACACCTTCTACGGCCGCTCCGGTGCGCAGTGGAAGGGCATCGGTCAGGCAAAGGCTGTTGTGTTCTTCCTGATTGTTGTGGTCATCTCGCTGATCCAGCTCCACTTTACCCGCTCTAAGGAGGTGCAGCAGTAATGTCGAAACAGAAAAGAACTTGGGATGTCATCCTTGCTGTTGTAATGGTTCTCCTCTGCCTGCTGTGGATCTACCCCATCGTGCTGATCCTGCTGAACAGCTTGAAAACCGAGGGCAGCTTTACCACCTCTACGGTGTTCCGTCTGCCCACCGCCGAGACCTTTGCCGGACTGCGCAACTACGTTTACGGCGTGACCAAGATGAACTTCCTTTCCAGCATGGGTTACAGCCTTTTGATCACTGTTACCAGCGTGGTGCTGATCCTGCTGTGCTGCTCCATGACCGGTTGGTACCTGACCCGCGTAAACAACAAGCTGAGCAAGTTCATGAACCTGCTGATCGTGTTCTCCATGGTCGTTCCCTTCCAGATGGTCATGTTCACCCTGTCCAAGACCGCTGACCGTCTGAACCTGAACAACCCTTGGAACATCTGCATTATCTATCTGGGCTTCGGTGCCGGTCTGGCCGTGTTCATGTTCACCGGCTTTATGAAGAGCGTGCCCATGGAGATCGAGGAAGCAGCCATGATCGACGGCTGCAACCCCATCCAGATCTTCTTCAAGGTCGTGTTCCCCATCCTGAAGCCTACCATGATCTCCACTGCAATTCTGGAGACCATGTGGGTGTGGAACGACTACCTGCTGCCCACGCTGGTGCTGGATATCAAGAAGTACCGCACCATCCCCATGGCGATCCAGTATTTCCGCGGCGGCTACGGCCGTGTGGAGCTAGCTCCCATGATGGCCTGCATCATCATTGCTATCATCCCCATTATTATCCTCTACATGACCTGCCAGAAGTACATCATCGAGGGTGTCGTGGCCGGTGCTGTAAAGGGCTAAGGAGGTGCACGTTATGCGTGCAAGCGGCATTCTGATGCCGGTGTTCAGCCTGCCGGGGCCTTTTGGTATCGGTACGCTGGGCAGTGAAGCGACCGCATTCGTTGATTTTCTGGCCGAGGCAAAACAGACCTATTGGCAGATCCTGCCCATCGGCCCTACCGGCTATGGCGACAGCCCCTACCAAAGCTTTTCTGCCTTTGCCGGAAACCCCTACTTTATCGATTTTCGGCTGCTGGCGGCAGATGGCTATCTGACCGCCGAAGAGATCCCCGCCGCGCAGCCGGTGGACACCGTTGACTACGGTGCACTGTACAATCAGCGCCCGGTGCTGCTGAAAAAGGCTGCTGACCGGCTGCTGGCAGCCCCCTCCCCTGCTTACGAGGCCTTCTGCACCGCGCAGAGCTTCTGGCTGGAGGACTACGCCCTGTTCATGGCCGTAAAGGCTGAGCAGGGGCAGGCAGGCCTTGCCGACTGGCCGGACGCCCTGCGCTGCCGGGAGCCGGAGGTCATTGCTGCCGCAAAGGCACGGTTGGCAGACCAGATCAGCTACCACAAGGCGGTGCAGTTCTTCTTCTACACCCAGTGGAACGCGCTGAAGGCCTATGCCAACCGCAAAGGTGTCCTGCTGGTGGGCGATATCCCCATCTACGTCAGCCCGGATTCCAGTGACCTGTGGACCCACCCGGAGCTGTTCCAGACTGATGGACAGATGCACCTGACCCATGTAGCCGGCTGCCCGCCGGATGCCTTTGCGGCAGACGGACAGTTGTGGGGCAACCCGCTGTATGATTGGCCCGCCCACAAGGCCACCGGCTTTGACTGGTGGAAGCGGCGCATGAAGCACGCCACCTCTATCTACGATGTGGTGCGCATCGACCACTTCCGCGGTTTCGAGAGTTACTACTCTATCCCTGCCGAAAACACAACGGCTGCAGGCGGTCACTGGGAAAAAGGCCCCGACCGGGACTTTATCCACGCCATGCAGCAGGCGCTGGGCGGCGGCAATATCATCGCCGAGGATCTGGGCTACTTGACCCCGGAGGTGAAGGCGATGCTGGCCGAAAGCGGCTACCCGGGCATGAAGATCATGCAGTTTGCCTTCGACAGCCGGGAGTCGGGCAACTACCTGCCCCACACCTACCCCCGCAACAGTGTGGTGTATACAGGCACCCACGATAACGTGACCACCGAGGGTTGGCGCAGCAACGCCAGCGCCGAGGACGTAGCCTACGCCTGCCGGTATCTGCGCTGCACGCCGGAGGAGTTGACCGAAGGCATGATCTGTGCCTGCCTTGCCAGCGTTTCGGATACTGCCATCATCCCGCTGGCAGACTGGCTGCATCTGGGCAGCGAGGCCCGCATCAACACCCCCAGCACACAGGGCGCAAACTGGCGCTGGCGGCTGGCACAGCCCCTGCCCGCTGCATTGGCCGGGCACATCGCCGCGCTGACCACGCTGTATGAGCGCGTGCCGAAAGCACTTTGACCTCGTTTTCCTTTCGTTTGGCAACCTGTAAAACACACAAGGCATCTGCTTTGCCCGCTGCTGCGTTCTGCGCAGCGGGTACGGGCAGATGCCTTTGTTGTTAATCGGCTTTTTCAGCACATTTTTGCTACAACATTTTTTCGCCGTAAAAAAGCAGGAGTTTTGCGCGTTTATGGCGTATTCAGGTCAGTTTTATAACGCATCGTCACAATATATTCACAAATGTATCATGATTTTCAAACCCGCGCTCTCTTGTCATTTTTGTGCAAATATGCTACAATTCAGTTACTAGATGAACTGCCCCTTGGGGAGTTCTGTGTGCGAAAGGAGTTTTCCATCATGGATCATACATATCAGCGCCCGCTGCAGCTGCCCGCCTGCTGCTCTGTGCTCTCTGCCGAGGAGATGACCTATACCGAGGGCGGTGCCCTTTCTATCAACATCACTCCGGAGCAGGTGATGGCCTTTGGCATCAATGCCACGGTAAACCTGCTGGGCATGATGGGCCGCTATGCGTTCCAGGCTGCAGTTTCCGGTATGCAGAATGCCCTGAACGATGGTTTGGGTGTTGGTGATGCAATTGGGCACTACTGGGGCAAGCTGAACACTTGGAGCAAGGTCGCCACAATCGGTCTGGCCGGTCTGGGCGGTTACTATGCCTATGCTCAGGCACGTAGCATTTATCTTTCCCTCAAGGGTTTTGTGACCGAGCTCAAGGATGCCGTTGACCAGTATAAGGCTGACAAACAGGCCGCACAGGAGGCCGATCAGCAGAACTGCCTGCCCACACTGGTAGCTCTGTGCTGATCCTCGATCGACCCGGAAAGGAGTGTTTTTATTTATGAAAAAGCTTCAGCTGCCCTCTTCCTACGCAGCCCTCTCCCCCGAGGAGCAGTGCGCTGCCTTTGGCGGCAGCGAATTCGGCGATGCTGTCGGCAGCTTTTTTGACAATCTGCACTTCAATGATTTCTTCTGGAACGGTGGGCTGTTCTCGTTTTCCTTCACCTTTGTGCCCATGCTACTTTTCCGCATGATCAAGACAGGTGTGCAGACCGGGATCAAGCTCTCTCAGCAGATCGGCCGCCTGCTTGGCATCACCCGCGAGGCTACCGTCACTGCCGTCCAGTACTTGGATAATACGCAGCAGCGAAATGACCAGCCGGTCGAAAATTCTCTCCCCCAGCTTTTTTCTCTTCAGTAATAAGCTATAAGAAAGCCGTGCATCCCGGAGCATTCCGGCCATGCACGGCTTTTTGTTTTGTTCAGATCACCCGGACTGCACCCTGCTCCCGCAGGCGCAGCACATAGCAGCTACCCTGCCCGAATACCTGCTCGATGGCTGTATGGTACCGCTCCAGCAGCCGCCCGGGCACATAGGCTTGGATGGTGCCTGCAAAGCCGCCGCCCTGCATCCGCCATGCGCCCTCACTGCCCTGCAGAATGCTCTGGCTCAGAGCCAGCGCTACGGACAGTCCCTGATGCCGCACATCCGCTGTGCAGTACACATTCTGACACAGCGCAAAGGAAGCCTGTCCGCTCTGCTTCACCAGACCTGCAAACACCGGGAACTGCTTTGCATAAAGCGCATCCCGCTGCGCCAGCGTGCGGGCATTCTCCTCAAAATAATGGATCGCCCGCAGCACTGCACGGTCTCCGCAGCAGCTGCGCAGGACAGGCAGTGCCATCCAGAACGCGTTCTCTTCCACCTGACCCAGCAGCGGCTTTCCGAAGCAGGCGGCCACCTGCTCCATCTCCTGCCGAATCGCCGCAAACTCGCTAGTCAGTTCGCTGTGGCTGCCCCGGGTATCGGTGACGCAGAGGAACATTCCTTCCGGCAGCAGACCGTCTGCATGGAGCTTTTCGATCTTTGGGGTGCGCGGATCGGCAAAATCCGCAAAGATAATGCCGCCCACCGCACTGGTCAGCTGATCCAAAAGACCGCTGGGCTTGCCGAAATAGGTGTTTTCCGCATACTGGCAGATGCCCGCCAGCTCTGCCGGGGTCAGCCCGGTGCTGTATTCCTCGTTCCAGATAGAGGCCATGCCCATCTCAAAGGCCGCCGAGCTGGACAGACCGGAGCCCCGCAGCACATCGCTGGCGGTGTAGGCGTCAAAGCCGCCGATCTGCTTACCCACTGCGCGGAAGCCCTCGGCAATGCCGCGGATCAGGCTGGCCGAATGGGTGCTCTCCCCTGCCTGCGGCTCTGCGGTGGCCAGATCAATGACATCCAGCTTGTTGAACCCCCTGGACTTGACACGCACATAGCCATCCGTATTGCGGGCAGCCACTGCCACCATATCCAGCGTGACCGCCGCCGCAAGGCCGTAGCCCCCCTGATGATCCGTGTGGTTGCCGCCCAGCTCTGCGCGCCCGGGTGCAGAGTACACCTGCACCTGCCGCCCGGGGCCGAAATACAGTTCAAACTGCTCCAGCGCAGCCGCATAGCGCCCGCGCTGCCGCTGCAAAACCGCCGGATCCGCCCCGTAAAGTGCAGCAAGTGCGGCGTCCCAGCTGCCCTGCAGGATCTGTTTTCTGAGTTGTGCACTGGTGGCCATGACAGCTCCTCCCCTCCGGAATAAACGATTCTGCTCTTTTTGCCTATTGTAAAGCATTTCGGGCGTTTTTTCAATTTATTTGACCTAAAAATCCAAAATTTGGCGTCAGGTGCAAAGAATAAGATGTACTTTTGTTGAATTTGCAGGGCATTCTATGGTATACTGGGTGCAGAATGTGACAGGACGGAGGTAAAGCTGCCATGCCAGACGTTTATAAGCAATCCTTTAAGCAGAATTACACCAACAATATCGAATTGTCCATCTTCAACTGCGGCTTGGAGCGCTGCGCTCCGGGCCAAACATGGGGACCCGGCATCCGCGACCACTACCTGATCCATCTGGTGGTATCCGGCAAGGGCATCTTCGAGGTGGGCGGCCGCACTTGGGAGGTAAGCGAGGGCGACCTGTTCTTTGCCCGCCCCAGCCAGCTGATCCGCTACACCGCCGACGAGCAGCAGCCGTGGGAGTACAGCTGGGTGGGCTTTAACGGTGCCTGTGCCCACAAGCTGGCCGCGCAGCTGCCCTTTACGGACGATGCCCCTGTGCACCACACCAGCGACCCGGACGGGATGCGGGCAGCGCTGACCAACATCTATTCCTCCCGCGGGCTGCAGCCACAGGACGAGGCAGCCATGGTGGGGTATCTGTACCTGTTTATCGCTGCCTTGATGCGGGAGACCAGCGCAGGCAAGCCCCACACGGCCTCCTCCTCCAGCCAGTATGTGCTGAACGCCATCAAGTACATCCAGTTCAACTACTCCCACGACATCTCCATTGACGATGTAGCCAAGAGCGTGGGGGTTTCCCGCAGCCATCTGTACCGGGTGTTCATGTTGAACGTGGGCAAGAGCCCCATCGACTACCTGACCGAGTACCGCATCAACGAGGCCTGCAAGCTGCTGCGCGCCGGCAACCTTTCCATTGCGGAGGTTGCGGTGTCGGTAGGCTTCTTTGACCAGTTCTACTTCTCACGGGTGTTCAAGCGCGCCAAGGGCGTGCCGCCCAGCAAGTATTTTGCCGCCCAGCAGGACGCCGACCCGGCAAGCCCTGCCCAACTGTAACCTGAGCCCATCACACAAGGAGAAACCATGCCTTTACAGAAAAACCAGATCCTGACCCTGCGCATCGAACGCCTTTCCAGCGACGGCAGCGGTGTGGCCCACAGTGCCGATGGCGAGGCCGTATTTGTCCCCGGCACCGCCCCCGGGGACGAAGCACGGGTGCGCATCGTGAAGGACTGCGGCCGGTATGCCTTTGGCATTCTGGACGAGCTGCTCACCCCCTCGCCGGACCGCATTCCGGTTGACTGCCCGGTAGCAGGCCCCTGCGGCGGGTGCAGCCTGCGGCATCTGGATTATGCCGCTGAGCTGCGCGCCAAACAGGAAAGCGTGCTGGATGCCTTCCGCCGCATCGGCGGGCTGGAGGTGCCGGTGCTGGATATTCTGCCTTCCCCGGAGGTAGACCGCTACCGCAACAAGGTGCAGTTCCCTGTGGGCGCAGACAAGAACGGCGTGCCCTGCATCGGCTTTTACGCCGGGCGCACCCACCGCATCGTTCCCTGCCCGGACTGCAAGCTGCAGCCCAGCATGCTGAACGAGATTGGCAACGCGCTGTGCGCCTTTTTTGCGCGACAAGGCATCCGCCCCTATGATGAACAGAGCGGCAAAGGGCTGGTACGGCATATCTTCCTGCGGCGCGGCGCGCACAGCGGGCAGATCATGGTGTGTCTGGTATGCACCCGGGCAAAGCTGCCCCACGCAGAGCAGCTTTGCACCGTGCTGCGGGGGCAGTTCCCGGCCATCAGCACCATTCTGCTCAACGTCAACGCCAAAAACACCAACGTCATTCTGGGCAGTGAAAATCACATCCTGTACGGCCCGGGCTATATTGAGGATACTCTTTGCGGCGTACCGGTGCGTCTGGGGCCGCTGTCCTTCTATCAGGTCAACACGCTTGCCGCCGAGCGGCTGTACGGCGTTGCTGCGCAGTACGCGCAGCTGACCCCGGACGACACGCTGCTGGATCTCTACTGCGGCATGGGCACCATTGGTCTTTCCATGGCAGGTCAATGCCGGGAGCTGATCGGCGTAGAGATCGTGCCGGAGGCCATCGAGAGCGCCAAGGCCAACGCTGCCCGCATGGGCGAGGCCGTAGCAGCCAAGAGCCGCTTTTTCTGTGCCGATGCCGGCCAGGCTGCCACCCAGCTGGCTGCCGAGGGTCTGCACCCGGACATCGTGATGCTGGACCCGCCCCGCAAGGGCTGCGATGAGGCCACCCTCTCCGCAGTGGTGCGCATGGCACCCCGCCGGGTGGTGTATGTCAGCTGCAACCCTGCCACCGCCGCCCGAGACGCTGCATGGCTGGAGAAAAATGGCTATCATACAGAAAAGGTGCAGCCGGTGGATCTGTTCCCGAGGACGAAGCATGTGGAATGTGTCACGGCATTAACCCGCATGAATCCTTGATTTTTAGCATTTTTAAGACTTGAAAAATGGTGATTTGCCACCCATTTGCCACCGCTTTTTGAAAATTCACCCCTGAACAGCAGAAAAAGGGCTGAACCGATTGAACAACGTCTTTCGATTCAGCCCTTTTCGCTGTATTATGCCAATTCTACCAGGCTTTCAAACAGATTCACTGTGGTCTGCTTCATTTCATCCGTGTTATGAACGTATTTGTTCATTGTGGTCTGAATGTCTGCATGTCCTAGCCGTTCCTGCACATCCTTGATTGGTGCGCCTGCCTGAATAAGCATTGTAGCATGGGTATGACGCAAAGAATGATAGTTGAACTCAATCTTCAGATCGTGCCGGACTACTCTGCAACAGGACTTAAATGAATCGCTACTGATCATCGAACCATCAGACCGGACACAGACTAGATCCGCAAGCGGAAGTTTGACCGGCAGGCTTCTTTTTGCTGCTAACAACCGCTGAATCTGTTCACCCTTTTCATCTGTTTCCGCTTTCATATAGTATTCGGTGAAGTATTCCCCATACTTCAGCCGGTTCAGCTTCTTTTCTCGTTTGGCAGCAGTCAAAACCTTGTGCAACGTATCACCAAAGAAAATAGTTCTGGTGGATGTCGCTGTTTTAGGTGTCTGGAAATACCATTCAGATTTTTCCATCCGTTCACGCCCTTTGTTCTGTGACTGCCGGACATCCAGCCCAAAGTTCCGCTTCACCGTCTGCCGATCAACTGTGATGGTATTGTTCACCAAGTCAATTCTATCCCAGGTCAAACCAAAGCATTCACTGATCCGCAAGCCTGTATAGTAGCCGATCATGATGGGGACATAGAACGGCGAACCTTCCGGGAACTTGTTCAGAATCTTCTGCATATCTTCCGGTTCAATGTAGTGATGAAGTTCCTGTCTGCCGTTCTCATACTTGGGCATCTTCACACGTCCACAGGGGTTATAGTCAATGTAGTGCAGCGGTTCAACCGCATAATTCATAGATCCAGACAGAACACAGAAGATGTTCTTCAAGGTGCTTTTTGCAAACCCCTGGATCTTCAGGTTGTTCACATAGTCCTGAATCGTAGCAGCATTCAGGGACTTCAGCCGGTACTTTCCAAAAGCCGGTTTCAAATGCCCTTCAATGACCCGGACGTATTCAAGCTGTGTATTGTACTTCAGATTCATCTTGCAATACTGATCAAACCACAGATCCAGATAGTCAGATACCGTAATTTCTGAAGGTGTAAAGACCTGACCACCGTTATTGTATTCATTCAGGGCTTTTGTTAAGGCTACTTCAGCTTCTTTCTTGGTGCTGAATCCACCCTTCTCCTTCTTCTGGCGTTTACCGTCAATTTTTCCCAGGTCAAAATAATATGACCACGTTTTTCCTCTTTTTCGTGTTCCACCTGTCATAATATCGCATTCCTTTCAAGATTGTGTTCTTCTGGAAAGGATGGTATAATGTCAATGATAATCGTTTCATCCTTTCCTTTTCCTTGGTTTGGGTGTGGTTATCGTCTGGACACCGGCAGCTGCAACTGCTGGTGTCCTTTTTTATTCTTCAAAAATTGCATCCTTTTCCCGGTCACTGAACTTCATCAAATTGAACAGTCTGAACAGTTCAGTGACATAAAATTCCTTTTTCCCTTCCAGGCGCATTTTCAGCTGCTTTTCTGTGATACCCAGCTGCATACTGACAAACCGCATTGTGTACCCAGATTGTTCAATCTTACTTTGAATCAGTGCATTTCCGGTCAATTCCGGCTTCTGATATTCGCTAAGATAAATTAGTTTTTCCATGTTCATCCTTCTTTCTTCAATTGGTCAATTCTGGACTGAATATAGTCCCGGATGTCACTTTCCAGTTTTCCAAGTTGATCTGATGAATATTGAGAAAGATCAAAACTGAAGTTAAACTGTTCTTCCAGAAAATCAAAAAACGCAACTTCTTTTCTGATCTCCGCTAACCCTTCATCGCCTATTTCTGCATCCATCTGTTCAAAAATCGTTCGATATGGTGATTTTCCAATAATCCAATCATCTAGGACACCAAAATAATCTGCTATCCTTTTCAAATTGAACTGATCTGGAATCCGCTTTCCGGTCATGTATTGCTTAACTGTACTTAATCCAATCTCTGCACCGGTAGCTATTTCTTGCAGCGTCACCCCCTTTTCTTCCTTTAGCTGCCTAATTCTTGCTGTAACTTCTGCAACGTCATACTTCCGTTTGGTCAATGTATCACCCACTTTCTTCAAAATCGGTACTTTTCAGTGTCTTGAAAGTATTCATGTGAATACTTTACAATAACATTATAGCAACAACACCAACAAGATTCAATAGCATTCTGAAGAAAAGAGGTTTATTAAATGAGTAATGTTGAAATCAAAGCAACTTTGAAACAGGCGCACATGGCACAGTGGCAGCTTGCAGATCTTTTGGGAATCACTGAATGGACACTTTCCAGAAAACTCCGAAAGGAACTGTCTGAAGAAGAAAAAGAATCCATTATTCAGCTGATCTGGAAACACCAGGGGGTAAACGAATGAAGTGGGACTATATCGAATTTAACGGCAAGCACCCCAAAGCCACCAAGGAAAACCGGGTGTATTCTGCTTCACCTGATCCTTCATGGGTTGATTATGGGGTCAGATACCCGGAAGGCTATCTGAAGGTTGACATTGATGATCGGGATCACAAAACCGGCGCACTGGAAGATCCCATAAAAGGCAAGCCCAGAAGTGCAGCGGTTGTTGAACTTCTTCAGGCTCTGGACATTCACTTCACTGGCATTCAGACTGATCATGGTGTGCATCTGATTTTCAAGGCTCCTGACCCTGAACATCTTGCACGGAAGAACAAACAAAACTGGATCAGCCTGATCAATGTGAAAATGGAATGGAAATTTCCTGAATCAGATGATCACATTCCACTTCAGATAAACGGCATTGAAAGGAAAATCTTTTGTGATCCGGTTGATACGGACACTTTGCCATTCTTCCTATTTCCTTTGCAGAAGAACCGGGAAAGACCCTTTCAGATGGATTTTCCTGAAGGGAATCGTACTAATCAGCTTGGTGGCTATATTTTTCACCTGGTTCAAAAAGGCTTTTCAGCAGCAGATGCTTTTCAAGTCGTAAACCTTATGAACCGGCACATCTTTGATCAAGCAATCCCTGACAATCTGCTTCAAAGTCAAATTCTGAATGATTCAACCCTTCAGAAAGCTGAATCGTTGCAGAAAGAAACCAAGAACCAGGAAATTTCACCGGAATCCTTCAACCGATTCTTGATTGAAAAAGGCTATTCTATTCGGTACAACGAACTGTTGAACATCGTGGAATATGATGGGATCCCTGAAGATTTACAGATCAAGGATATTCAAAATGTAATGCCTATTCAATTACAATACGACTTCCGGCAGTATACGAAAAAGGCTGTCAGCAAACAACAGGTGACAGATCTGATCATCCTGGAAGCTGACATACACTCATATAACCCTATTCAGGACTATCTGAAAGGAATTGTATGGGATGGGAGAAGCCGTTTTCCTGAAGTGTTCCATGTTCTTGGTGTAGCAGATCCATTTGAACAAATCTTGATCAAAAAATGGTTCTTTCAAACGGCTGCAATGGCATTCAATGACATGTCACACCCCTTCCAGGCTGAAGGTGTGTTGATCCTTCAGGGTGCAGAGGGAATTGGAAAAACACGATTCTTTCAGCAGCTTGTACCAAATCCCCTTTGGTTTTCATCCCTGGATAAAGAATTGACCACCAAGAACAAAGACATTCTGATTCAGATGCTTTCGGTCTGGATTGGTGAAGTTGGAGAAATAGACAGAACCTTCAAGGCGAACAAGTCTGACATCAAGAACTTCATCACAAACCGGGATGATCGGATCCGTAAGCCTTACAGACCGGAACCAGTGACCAAAGCAAGAACCACTTCATTCTGTGGAACCACAAACAAGGGAATCTTCCTGACCGATGATTCCGGCAGCAGAAGATGGTGGGTCATTGAAATCCGAAAGAAAATCAAGATGGATCCATTTTCAGACCCGGCTGAACTTCATCAGCTGTGGGCTGAATGCTATGCTGCATATTCCGCTGATCCAACCTGTTTCCGGTTGAAAGACGATGAAATCCAAAGCCTGGAAACCAGGAACAAAACCATGACCGAAATGCTACCAGCAGAAGAAGAACTTCGGAACCGGTTTAACTTTGATGCTCCTATAACGGAATGGAATTGGGCGATTCCTTCAGCACTGAAGGATTTAACTGGCTATGACGTTCAGAAGTATTCCGCAAAAGAAATTGGTGCAGCACTCCGGGCTATCATGAAAGACTTCCCTGACATCCGCTTCAGAAGGGGCAAAAGGGGCAATCAGTTCTTTCTTCCGCCTGCAACTTTGGTTGATCGGTACGGAACCGCTGAAAGCACGATTGAACACACATTGAAAACACTGAACAACTAAAAAGGTGTATGTGGTGTACATGAATATGTATCCGATAGAGAAAAAAATTATTTTTGAAAATAATATAATATTGTAGATACCTATATATGAACATACATCACATACACCCACCAGCGTTGCAGTTCGTAATAGTGAACGTTGCAATCAGCGTTGCAATAGAATGCAACGCACGTTCGGTATTATTCCGAACGCGTTCGCTATTTTTAGGGAGATAATTCGATGAAATGTCACGATGCAGCACCCTAATAAACCTTAGGATTCATGATGGAAAATAATGGTGACATGCTAGGAAATGTTCGGATTTTCTGAAGTTTTCTGAAGTTGTGAACCTTGCAAAACCTTGTAAAATTTAGTATTTCTTGGTAAATAGTTGACTGCAAATTACTGTAATTTACAGTAGTGGAAAAACGTTGAAAAAACCACGTTTGGCAACATGTTGATAAATGATGACATTTTGAAAGGAAGGTGTTTATGAAAGGTTGGAGATTGTTGGAGTTGATCCGCAGTTGGAAGAAGGTTGATTCTATCCGTTGGGAGACAGATGGAAGTGATTGGGAACCGGATCGTGCAGGTATCATTGTTTCGGCAGATGGTAAAGAATGGTATTTCCATATTGGTTCTCCTGCTGTTACCAGCAAAGTGAACTGGTTTGATGCTGTGTGCATTTACCTGATGGTAAACAAAGTTTTGCAATTAGCTGGAAGAAAGGAAACTTTTTCAGTTGCCGGTACTGATCAGGAATACGTCTGTGTGGAAGATGCCATCCGAACAGTTATGAGGGTAATCAATGAACAGAAACAGCAAAAATCTGAAAATCTTGCAGATGATTGTGGGAACTGAAGCGTTCCAGCAGATCATCAACCAGCTTCAAGGGGAATCCATTTACATTTCATCGTTTTCCTGTTATCCGTCAAAGCAGGAACGTGATCAAGCACTGAAGGATGACTTTTATAAAAGTGGTCTGCTGATTCCAGAACTTTGCCTGAAGTATCAAATTTCAGAATCTACCATATATAAAATTCTTGAACAGGTTTAGTTGGAAATTTCCCAGAAAACAGTTAGAAAACCGCTGACAGTATAGAAAAAAGGGCTGTCAGCGGTTATTATTTACTCAAATATCAACGAAAGGACAAACTAAAATGTTTGAAAAAACCATCAGCACCTTGCAGTCATTCTATAACGCATATAATAAAGCCCTTGCAGAATATGAAACCGATGTAGCAAAGCTGAACAACGTATATGTGCAAGGCAGTCCGTTTCATAAGGAAACGCTTGATTCAATCAAGCAGCGGTATAATAGGAAGATTGCTGCTGCTTTTTCTGAAAGCAACGCTATTATCCAGAAAGACCTTGCTGCATCCAGAGAGCAGGTCAAGCAGATCATTGCAACACCGGTTATTCCTGGCATTTATGACACCATCAGCCTGATCAAGAACCACGTTATAGCTGATGATGAAATTAACACGGTTCTTGAACCCTATGTGAACAACTACATGAGCTGCAAAGTTCTTCTGAAGGAACTTGCAACGGATCCGCTTGGTACAGATCTTGTTTGGAAAAGCATTTCCCATGATGGCGTTCTTCCTTACAGTGAAGTTCTGAACCATATTGACATTATCCAGCGTTGGACAGACAACTTCCTGCTGCTGGCAATGTCTGACCTTGGAATGCAGAGTGTTTTGCAGGGTGATCTGATTCCCAACCATGCAATCACTGTCAATAAGTTCATTCTGAGATTTACCAAGGGGGCAAAGTATGTGAAGAACTATTGTTTTGGTTATGATATGGAAAACCCGGATTCCTGGTATTTTATCATCCATCCGCAGGTTTGACTAATGACAGCGAAAGAATATCTTCAGCAGCTGAAATCTTTCAAAGACATCATTGACCTTCGGGAAAAGAAGCGTCAACAGCTTTTGTACAAGGAAAAGTCCATTCAATCCCCTGTCTATGGTGTAAAAGTTCGTGAGGATCGTGCAATAGACCACCTTCCCCAATTAGTGGCAACAGCTGCTGATTTAGAGAAAGAAAACCAGGAAGCCCTATATCAGTACATCCTATATCAAAACCATGTCATAAACCAAATTCAACTGTTGGATGATCCGGTTGAAATGCAAATTTTGTTCGGTCACTATGTAGAGTTCAAATTACTTAAAGACGTTGCAAAAGGAACCCCGATAACCTATCAATATGTTCGGGCTAAACATGCAAAAGCCTTGCAGCATTTTAGTGAAGCCAACCCCACATTAGAACCCTTTGATTTTTAGAACATGCACCAAGCAGCCTGCCTAGGGTTGTTTGGTGCATTTCTTTTGCCACCATTGAACTTTTCGGTCAAGTTCAGTATAATACAGAGGGGTGAACAGGATGATCACTTTTGAAAAAGCAATGGATCTGGTTGAACTGGAACTGAAAGATTCAGGTCTGGAAATCGGAAACGTGCTGGATGACGGTGAATACTTCATCTTCGGGTATACCAATGACGTTGATCTGTCCCCCATTGGGGTGAACAAGGAAACTGGTCAGCTGGATGAATACTTTCCACCTGCACACCCAGCATTCCTGTCAGCCGTTTAAGCAGTTCCCTATAAAATACCCCCAACTGCACAGAAAACGCTTATATGAGCGTTATATAGCTTCTGACAGAGTGTGTGCATGGATCGTAATCCTTTTTCTTCCTTGGAAAATCAGGAAACAACGGTTTCCGGTTAATTTGTTCAGCGGTGGCAATGCCACCAATTTGCCACCCACCCAAACCACCGCCGTGCATTCCCCCACCGCCCTAAATGGCTGAACACCTTTGCACACCCATTATTTTAGTGCTGTCAGCGATACCAGACCGACACACACCGAACAAGAAAAATGCCGTTCAATAGACGAAGCATTGCGAAGCGGTTCTCCTTTTGACCAAACTCAATGTCGACCGGCACATCGAAGTGGACGTCAGCATGGATGAACTGGATGTGACTGCTGCGGAAAGCAGGGCGACTTACAACGAGATTCGGGATTATGTGTGGGAACACCATCAGTTGAAGGTATCCAATCTCTATATCGCACAGGTGAAGCAGAAGTACGGCATCATCGAGCGAGAGAATTATAATAAGCCCAAATCTGAAAATGCCAAACAGCCCAAGTGTCCGAAAGAAAAAGAGGATGCGATCGTGAAAGCGTTGCGGCATTTTCAGATGATTTGATACGCAATCACCCCAGAGAGAATAGCCTCTTGTGCGTTCTCTCTGGGGTGATTTTTGCGTTATGCTACTTCCGGGTAGCGCATATATACATACTCGTAGATTTTCTTCTGGTAGGTCTGGATATCGCTTACATCATAGCTATTGGGAAGTTCTTGCCAAAGGGTATTGCGAATCAGGTTATCCACAATCGCCTTAGTTTCCTGCTTGTCCGTCCAATGGTCGAGTTTGGCAATCTGCTGTTTGATTTTTGTCAGCAAGTCCACAGACACCTTCTTGATCGTTTCAATTTCCTGCTTCGTGAGGTTCTCCGAAAACAGCAAATCGTACACTGAAAGTTCCTCATCGCTGGAAAAGCCCTCACGCACATAGCGCTGCTGCTCCGTGTCCAGTGAACTTGCAAGCTCCATCAGATCCATGAAGGTTTTCTCAATGGTTGCCCGGTTCTGCTCCGCATTGTAGGCATCGATAATCTCCTGATAGCGGTCATAATAATCAATGCGCTGCGGGTTTGCAAACAGCATCTTCGACAACTGCTGATTCACCAGTTCATCCAGATCGCGCAGCAAGAGGTTCTTCCGCCGGGTGTGAGCAAACTCCCGGCTCAGCAGCTCAAAATCAATTTTGCTGATGTCAAACTGCCGGGAAGGTACAGCCTCCTGATCCGGCTTTTCCACATGGATGTACTCGTTGACGATGCCGTTGATCTGCACCATCAGGTCGGTATTGTCCGCGTGTTTCCGCTTCTGCTGCAAGCCCTCGTAGATGGCGAGAATTGCGTTTTTCCGGGCGCGCACGGCATCGTCCACATCGTCACGGTCTGCGTAGCGGAACAGCCGCGCCAGTTCAGACGCATAGGTCTGGAAGGTTTTCTTGGTTTCCAACGTCTCGCACATCGCGTTGACCGCATCCTGTACAAGGCTCATCTTTTCAAAGTCCTGTGCGTCCACCAATTCCTGCAGCCGGAACCCGTGTTCTGCCAGAAAGCCGTCCGTTTTTCCGATGACCGTGCAAATACGCTGAATCAGCTCCGTTTTGTCCACCGTTGGGTCAATGCCCGCCGGGCTGTTCTTGCTGACCGTATAATCTGCCAGAGCCTTGCGCAGCGCCTTTACGATACCAATATAGTCCACGATCAGGCCGTTGCTCTTGCCCTCCGAAACACGGTTTGTACGAGCAATAGTCTGCATCAGGGTATGGGCTTTCAACGGCTTGTCCAGATACAGACAGGACAGACACTTTACATCAAAGCCCGTCAGCCACATGGCACAGACGAACACCACCCGGAACGGATTCTTGCTGTCCTTGAATTCTTTATCCAGCTCTCGTTTTTCCATTTTGGCACGGTGCGGCAGAATATCCAGTCCCCACTTTTTGAAGGTCTGCACCTCGTTCTGCTCCTGACTGATCACCACTGCCATTTCGGTTTCTTTCATCCATGCCAGTTTGCGGGCAAGCTCCTGTGCTTCCTGCTGGGTCGCTGTGCCCTGCCGGGCTTCCAGCTCCCTGATCTTTGCCTGCCAGCATTCCTGCACATAGTTGTACATCCGCACACAGGTGACCTTATTCAGGCAGACGAACATCGCCTTGCCGCTGGTCCAAAGGTCAGAGTAATGCTCCACAAAGTCCTTTGCAATGGAACGCAACCGTTCATCTGCGGTGAGAATATGGATCTCCTTTGCAAACTCGCGTTCCAGCTTTTCCTCCTGCGAGGGATCAAGGTCGGCTGCTTCAATGGCATCCAGAATCCGCCCGGTGATCTCCGGCTTGTCCAACTGGGCGATCTTATCCGCGCGGTTCTCATAGTACAGCGGTACCGTTGCGCCGTCCTCCACTGCCCGCTTGAAATCATACACCGACAGATACCCGCCAAAGGTGCGTTCCGTGATATGATCATCCGCCAGAAGCGGTGTACCGGTAAAGCCGATGCGGGATGCCGTGGGCAGCAGGTGCATCATGTTGTCTGCAAAAATGCCGTACTGGCTACGGTGGGCTTCATCCGACAAAATCAGAATGTCGTGATCCGGGTAGATGGGCGGCTCCTTGGGCAGATTGAACTTCTGGATCAGGGTAAACACAAAGCTGGGGTTGCCCTGCAGCTTTTTTACAAGGTCTGTACCGCTGGATGCAATGAACTGTGAAGCCTTTGTTTTGCCCAGCAGACCGCAGTTTTCAAAGGTATCGCTGATCTGCCGGTTCAGCTCGTCACGGTCGGTCAGTACCACAATAGTGGGCGAGCCTGCAAACTTGCGCCGGATCTTCTGCGCCAGAAAGACCATGGAGTAGCTTTTGCCTGACCCCTGCGTGTGCCAGAACACACCCAGCCTGCCGTCTTTCAGCTTGCGGTTCTCGTAAGCACTGACGGCCTCGTTGACGCCGAGGTACTGGTGGTTGCGGGCCAGAATCTTGGTAGTGCGCCCGCCAGAATGGTCGTAAAGGATGAAGTTTTCCAGCAGATCGAGGAAGGTCTTTTTCTCGCAGATGCCCCGCAGCATGGTTTCCAGTTCCACGCTGCCTGCATCGCTTTCCTTCAGGCGCTTCCACTCGTGGAAAAACTCGTACTTGCTGCCAAGCGTACCCACCTTGGCTTCCAATCCATTGGACAGCATGAGAAAGGCATTATAGTAGAACAACTGCGGAATGGTATCGAGGTAATCCCGATAATTGTCTATGTAGGCGTTCTGCACATCCACGGTGGGCTTTTTCAGCTCGATAAACAGCAGCGGAATGCCATTGACAAAGCCCACAATGTCTGTCCGGCGGCGGTACAGCTGCGAGTGGATCTTCATTTCTTTTACGGCAAGGAAATGATTGTTTTCCGGGTTTTTGAAGTCGATCACCGCCGCGCTTCGGATTTCGGTGCGGCCATCCGGCCGCTTGACCGTCACCGGGATGCCATCCCGCAGCAGAAAATACTTTTCCTCATTGATCTGCATCAGGGATGCAGTGGAAACGTGCGCCGTGAATTTCTTCTGCACCTCGTCCAGCTGGTTCGGGGTGAGCCACGGGTTCAGCCGCAAAAGCGCCTGCCGAAAATACCGGGTCAGCAGCACTTCCCCATAGCTGGTGCGGCCTAACGTCCCGTCCGGCCCCAGCTTTTCGGAGTTGTAAGCCAGCACAACCTCCCAGCCCAGAACATTTTGCAGCAAGTTGCCTGCACTGTTCTGAACAAGGACATTTTCGGAGTATTCGCGGCTCATTTCCTATTCCTCTTATTACAATAAATCCGGCAGAGATGAATCACAACGTTTCGCATTTGTATGTGCTAATATCTTTCCAACTTGTGTAATATCATACGACATTGGTATAGAATTCCACCACTTATGTATTTTTTCCAGCGGTTCAAAGGAATCCCACATATCCATAAAGTTTTTATTCACTTTTTTTTGCAGTTCATCATCTTTTTCGTACATATACCAGATTCTAATAAAAACATCTTTTTCATCTGGTCTAATTTTATGGATTCCATTTTTGTCTGTAAGAATCATCCTTTCGATATAATCTTTATTTGGCACATCAAGTCTAACATATCCATCTAGCAAAATGTTATCTCTTAATCCGCGCTCTCCAATTTGTATCGACTTCAACAATTCAATTGCGGTTTTATAATTGTCCGATTCCTTTCGTATTCCAACGCACGCATAACCATTTAACGCTCTTGCATAAAAATCTTCAAACTTATTGAGTTTAATATTTCTTGATAATCTTATAGCCCCTAAAAGCTCCAAATGCTCCATCCAATCTATGCCTTCTGGCAAATCTGTATATTCCAGTTTACTATAAACATCGGATAGCACATACATTCCCTGCATTACATCGCCAAGCGTTGGAATGGCAGATTCTACCATATTCATTATAGTCAATGCACATAAAGCATTATTATCAATTAAATCCACAACTTCCGTTGCTTTCAAAATTCCTGCTCTGTTTTTTTTATTGTTGCCTTTCTGAACATGGCATATCAACAGCGCTGTCAACAAATCATAAGCTGCATCTTGCTCACTCACCGCCGCTTCCTGTTCCGCTTTTACCAGCAATCTTTGAAATGCTGGTTCTCTGAATGCTTCAATCATTCCATCTACTTGGCTGATTTTGGGAAGAATGCAATTTTCTAATTTTGCAATTCTTTCATTTGCTGTTTCTCTCGCTTCTTCAGTATACTCTTTTATCGCAACAGGAATCAAATCATTAACAATTTTTTTCACTTGTTCTTCTGTTGAGCCGCTGTTATTTATAATAGTAACATTCGTTGCCTGTATCTGCTGACTTCCCTCACCGGCCTGCTGGGTCTGCTTGTTAATGTCCACGCTTTATACCTCCAATCTGTACCTGTTCTGCGTTATCGCCGGCCTTTTGACTCTGCTGGAAGTTGTTTTTTATCTTTCCTCCATCTTTGGAAACATCTTCATTTTCCAGTGTAAACTCCTGTCGCTGTTTAACAGTGTCTCCGCCAGTCTGTTTCTGTTTAATGTTTTTATGTATGCCTATCTTATATCCAATCGCTCCGCCAATCAAGGCTCCTACGATTAAAGAAAAAATTGTCGAACCGATTCCATCAAATACCCATGTCACCCACTCTGGCATACATTATACCTCCACTTCTCCGCTTATCAACTTAGGTAGTAGTGCTTCCCTCATGTTTTTCAAGTATACATTTTTTCTTGATAAGTTCAAAGCACTTTCAAACAATGGTTTGCATACATCATTATATTGTTTTACAATATCTTTGCTAGGACTTATAATTATAAGCTTTTCAAGCTTGCTTTTATTTACGTTGGTCATGGTTGCTCCATTGCTTCCCAATCCATCCAACAAATCTTTCATTCTTAGCATCGACTCATAGAAAAAATATAAGTCATCCTCATTATTTAATATAATGGAATTAATCTGTTGATTCGTTTGGCACACTTCTGTGGCAATACTTACCAGTCCAACCGTTCCAATGCATGAAATCATGACACTGTTTGGGGGTATATATTTATTTTTTTGTGTTTGAGCCCCCTCTATTGTTAGTCTTTTTTCCGTTTTTAATGGATAAACCACATTATGCATATCCGGAATTGTCACAAATGGAACCTTCCCATTTGTATAATATTCCTTATTTGATGTAGGCGGTGTTTTTCCTGTTATTACTGTTCCAAAGCTTTCCACCGTGCACTCATTCCACCCCTCCGGCACACCATCCACAATTTTCGTGTTTTCATGCCCTGGAAAGCGCAAATCTACAAACCACTCTTTATAAAGTCGCTGGGCAGCTTCTTCCAGTAGTTTGATTTGTCTCTGGTTGTTTTCAATCAGGTCATCGTAAGCAGAGAGAATATCTGCGATGCGATGTTGAGTTTCCAACGGAGGCAATTCAACCGGGAAATCTGGGAATTTAATCAGCGGAATTCTATCGACTGTTGCCCCTAGAACAATGTTTTCATTAACTGTTGCTCTCCAAGCATCCGAGTAAAAATAGTAGTATAAAAATTTGTAATCCGCTTTTGTTTCGTCCACACGTAAAAGTGCCATTCTGCGCCCAAGACATCCACGAAATCCTTCTGGAATAATTGCATAAAGATTCAGTGTCGCTTCATACGAGAAAACAATATCATTTTTCTGAGGTATAACTCTTTTTGTCCACTTTGGCAAATCATCCTCTGAAATATATCGTATATCAGAGAAATCCAGTCGGCCATTATTAAAGTTTGATATTCCTAGAAAGATTGCACCTGTATCGCTTAATGGTGGTGTTGCATGAGGGCCGTCATAAATACCTGTACAAATATCTTTAATTGCGACTTTTTCCCACTTCATACCCCCATCTCCTCCAGATTCTTCGAGATGGTTTCCATCAGGCGGTTGGACTCTGCCTGCAATTCCAGCAGTTCCTTGTGGATCTCCTTCATCCGCTGGGCAAAATCCACGCCGTCATCCTCCACGGGTGCAACGCCCACATAGGCACCGGGCGTCAGGGATGCGCCTTTCTCGTTGAGGATGGTGTCGCGGCTGGCCACCTTGCACAGACCGGGAATGTCCTGATAAACGCCCTCGCCAAACTTTTCGGTGAGCCAGACGGCCTCCTTGGCAACGGTCAGCTTCTCGTTGAGGGCTTCCAGTTCCTTGTCGAACTTTTCCTGCGTGGTCTTGCGCTCCTTGCGGGGCGCTGCCTCCACAGCGGCTTTGGCTTCTTCCCGCTTGGCCTGCACGTTTTGTTCCAGTGCGGCCTGAATCTCTGCAAAGGGGCGGTCGTCCGCCAGCTCTGCGTGATACTCCGCCAGAAGCACCTTGTACTTGTCCACCTCGCCGCGATAGAGCCAGACAATGGCGTTGAGGTTCTTCAGCTGCCAGTCGCTCCACTCGTTCTGGGTGCGGTCCACCACGGTATAATAGCTGCGGGCGTCGATGAACAATACGGTGTCCAGCAGATGTTCCGGTTTGCCCTTATCCAGAAACCACAGCGAACAGGGCAGGCTTTTGGTGTAGAAGAAATTGTTGCCCACGCTCATCATCACGTCCACATGGCCGGTCTGGATGAGCTTTTCACGGATGTCCTTGTCTTTGCCCTGACTGTCGGTAGCCGAGGACGCCATCACAAAACCCGCACGGCCATGCTCGTTCAGGTAGGAGTAGAAATAGGACACCCACAGATAGTTTGCGTTGCCGATCTCCTTGGCCTTGTTCACACCGGGCAGGCCAAAGGGCAACCGCCCGGCACTCTGCGCCGACTCCGACTTGACCTTATCCACGTTAAACGGCGGATTTGCCATCACATAGTCGCAACAGCCGTTCAGGTTGTGAGCATCATGATAAAAGGTATTGGCTTCATCGCCGGACTTGATCACGCCGGTCAGGCCATGCACGGCCATGTTCATCAGGCAGAGTTTGGCGTTGTACTCCACCTTTTCCTGTCCGTAGAAAGTCATGGTGTTGTTGGCGATCATGCCCGCATGGTTCACAAAGTCGCCGGTCTGCACAAACATACCGCCGCTGCCGCAAGCCGGGTCCAGCAGAACACCGTGGGCAGGCTCCAGCACATTGACGATCATCTTCACCAGCGATTTCGGCGTAAAGAACACGCCGTCATCCTGTGCCACGTTCTTGGCAAACTTATTCAAAAAGTACTCGTAGATACGGCCGATCACATCGCCGCCCACATCGTCCAACGCATCATTGTTGAAGATGCGCAGCAGTTCCCCCAGCAGTTCATCCGAGAAGATGGTGTAGTCCTTCGGCAGAACGCCCTGCAGCTGCTCGCTCTGCTGCTCCACCAGTTCCATGGCGTTGTTCACCACTTCGCCCAGACTGTTCAGAGGATTGCCCTCAATGCCGGTCAGCCCCTGCTCCGGGATGTTGGCGGGCAAATTGACTAAGTAATTGTACTGCGCCTCCTTGGGCAGAAACAGTGCACTCTTTTCGGCAAAGTCGCTTTGCTCCACCGGCAGCACCCGACCGCCGCGCACGGGACGGTCTTTCAGGATCTCCCGCTCCACCAGTTTGAAGCGGCTGTACGCATACCGCAGAAAAATCAGTCCCAATACCGGCATACAGTATTGGTTCGAGGTGAGTTTAGAGCCTGCACGCAGCAGATCTGCCGACTCCCACAGGTCAGCTTCCAGTTTTTTGACGTTCACATTATTTGCCACGAGGGGGTTCCTCCTGTTGTTTGGATTTTCATTTTCTATTGTATCACATTTTTCTGCAATGTTCATCTCAATTCATCGCTATTTTCTTTTTTAGCTGGAAAAAGTTGTATACCAATGGCTGACAATGTGTTAGAGCCATAAACTTTCTCATTTGGAGACGCTAAGTCTGCATCCATCGGATGCAGTTCACGGGTTTGGGTGTTCCCAACAAGTATTTTGCAGCGCAAAATAAGCAGATGTATATACGTCTGCATTGCTTGCGGGTGCTATGAAGCCTCTCAAGGTGCTTTCCAAATTTGAAAATTATTTTCTAATCAGGACCGTCAGCTTTCAAGTTCACCTTGAAGCTGGCGGTTATTTTTTGCTCAGGAGGTTTTTGCGTTTGCATCTGCAGCAAGCAGGTATTCAGCACAAGAATACGCTAGTTCCGCACCTTAACGGACGCTGAATAAGCAAATTTCTTGGAGAAAAATTCGTTTCGGAAAAATCAGCGTTGATTCATCCAATATCACATCAAACCGGACCTATTACTTCCGGTTTTGAAGGTAAAAAGCGGAACTAATAGATCCTAAAAATTCTTTTGAAAGTGTGATAAGCTACCAGCAAGACACCAATTGAACCTTGAAAACCGAATGACCGTCTGCATGGGATACCCGGCGAAGACCTCGCAAGGGAGAGCCGGAAAACGCCGCTGAAAGGGGGGCAGGAAAGCCATGCAGAGAGAACGGCACCCCAAATTTGAGATCACGTTGATATGCAAAACCGGAACCAATAGTTCCGATTTTGTCTTGAAATTCATTTCATATCCCTTAAAAACCGGAACTACCAGTTCCTAAAAATAAAATTGGCTATGTGATACACTAAGTCCACAAAAGCACATTCTTCATTGCTTTCACACCAGTTCAGGCACTGAGTGTCCGATTTTTAGCAGAAATTCAACTCGATTTTCGTGAAAATCGGACGTAATATGTCCTAAAAAATCTCCCATGAATGTGTTAACCTAGTTTCAAATCTATCATTGAACCTTGAGAACCAAATGACCGTCCGCATGGAATACCCGGCGAAGACCCCGCAAGGGAGAGCCGGAAAACGCCGCTGGAAAGGGGCAGGAAATCCATGCAGAGAGAACGGCGTAAGAACAATGATATTCTATTTCATTTCAGAAAGGATGGTTTGCC
>ONZW01000227.1_pt1 | contig 50840 bp, 46 predicted proteins | sample 1671071 | NCBI WGS metagenome assembly ONZW01 (sample SAMN06348119, study PRJEB24527) | human gut metagenome | biome: human gut; feature: ankylosing spondylitis patient; material: feces | host: Homo sapiens | place: China | collected 2015-10
CAGTCGCTATTGTTGTATATAAAGGTTTAATACCTGTAGTTGGCCGAATACTTACGTTTCATGGGTGGTTGCAACGGAAACTTGAAAGGAATTTCCGCCCTGGTAGAAGGCATGAAAGTGGATGAGGTGATTGCCCGTCTGGAAGGTATCCGTTGTGGTGGTAAACCGACCTCTTGTCCTGATCAGCTCTGCAAGGCTTTGCGGGAAATCTAAGTGAGGCATATTGAAGCAAAGAGCACTCCTGAGAGATGAATGTTATTTCTCGGGAGTGCTCTTTTTATGTGAATATTTGATATTAAAGCTGCTCGGAAAGAGTGGATAGCAGGAATACCAGTAGCACAGCTGCAATGGCCAGTGAAATGAAGGTAAAGACAGCTAGGAAAACGGTTGTTTTGACAAATGTACGTATCCATCCTCGGCGGTATACCGTGTGCAGGGAAATGTAGGTGTACACGAACATACCTGTTACGAAGATAAGTAGAGTATACATCGGCATATTTCCTTTAAACGATTCCATAAAAGTGTCACTTGTCAGCACGGGTACCAGTGGAATCGGAATCAATATCAGAAACACGGTGTTTAGGTGGATGGCATGTACGAAATGCCACATGTAAGGAAATTTGGATTTCCGGAACATTCCTTGCAGAAGCCAGGCAAACAGAGGCAGAAGGAACATCATGTAGAGCGGAGTCCATTTGGACAAATCTCCAAAAAACTGGTTGAGAAAGGATTCCTGACGAAGTTGTTGTGCTTCATCGTTGTGGTCTTCTTTCCATTCGTATACGGGAGTTAGGGCGGTACCGGTCGAGTCTACCTGAAAGTGGCGTGCAGCTTGCAGGGATTCAGAGGTAATCTCCTCTTCCTCGATCAGGTTATCCAGGTACTCACCTTTTACTTTTTTGAGATTCAGAATGGTAGTCAGGTCTTTTTGCCGGAGAGTGGTTTCATGCAGGCAGGAGTCGGCCACGATTCGGGGCATTCGCACGTAGGAAAGAGAGAAACGGTCGTCCAATTGTTGTACCTTGAACAACTCCTCGGCCTTTTCTACTCCTCTTTCCTGAAAGGCTTTCACTAACTCAGGACCTTGGTATACATACACACATGTGTCGGGCAGGGTAGCAGACGATTTGAGTTGTGCTACGATTCCGTCGTTGATATTGAGGGAGCTTACGGCCTGCAATGCCTGATTGGCTTTGTCGGAGGCTATCATAAAGAAGAGGGTAAAGAAAACGACGGAGATACACATATAAAGCCGGAAAGGATGTACGTAGGAATTGATTTTTCCGGCGTTGAATTCATTGGTCAGGAATCCGGGACGAGTGAACATCAACCACAAGGTTTGCCAGATTTTGCTATCAAACTGATAGACATTTTCAATGTATTGTCTGAGGTATTTCCAGAAAGGCTGGTAGATGTCGAGGGCATATTGTCCGCAGCAATGGCAATACATACCCTCCAGCTTAGTACCGCAATTCTTGCAATAGGTGTACCCGGGTACGGTTTTTTTACGTATTCTCCGGAGGCGTTTCAACTCGATGAGGCGCATTACCCGGCGCTTTCGTTCTTTCAGTCTTTGCTGCATCCGGGCGAAAGGAGTCTTGTGGGTTTCTTCTTTGTGTGTGGTATTTTCCATGTCAGTAGAAATGTAATATAAATGATATTTTGACACAAAAGTACGTCCGCAAAATGAATTTAGCAAGTTTTTCTGCGGGGAATTGAAAATGCTGGCATTCGGATTTAAGGAAATAAAAAAGTGATATTGTTTCTCTTGAAGCATGTATCACAGAAACAATATCACTCGGTGAATGAACAAACAAGAGGTATTTCACCCGCAAGTTTATCCAATCTTGCTTATCTTCTTTAATTTTTCTTCGTCAATGAGCTTGATTTTTCGTCCGTCAATAATAATCAGTTTTTCGGCGGCGAAATTAGACAAGGTTCGGATGGCATTGGATGTGGTCATGTTGGAGAGGTTGGCCAGGTCTTCTCTGGAGAGATAGATGCTCAGAGTACACTGGTCTTCTTCCACACCGTAGGTATCTTTCAGGAAAAGCAATGATTCTGCCAAACGTCCCCGAATATGTTTCTGAGTCAGGTTGACTGTTCTTTCGTCGGAGATACCCAGATCTTTCGACAACTGTTTGATGAAAAACATGGCAAGCTCCGTATTTTCCATAATTAGCTGTACGATGACGGGCATGGGAATCAGGCACATGGTACATGGCTCAAAGGCAGCAGCAGCGGTCACGAAATTTTCTTCGGCAAAATAGGCACGATAGGCAAAGTATTCTTTGTCCTTTATTACTCGGATAATCTGGCTGCGTCCCCCTACGCCGTCCTTGTAAATCTTTACCTTTCCGTTCAGCAGGCACATCAAATTCTCCGGTGTTTCACCTTCACAATAAATCGTTTCGTTCTTTTTGTATTTCTGAATCGTAAAATTCTGTGCCAGCAGTTCGCGTTGTTGCTGTGTTAATGGTTGCCATAAATCTGGTATACTTTCGGCAATCTCAGCTTCTGTTAATTCCTTTTTTACCATAAAATGTTCCAAAACCATGTTATTAAGCACAAAGGTACGAAGAAAAATTGAAAATATTCTTTTTTTTCATCATAAAAATGGCCTCAGATAAGGGCTTTGTTATATATTTGCTGTGAATATGCGAAAACTGAAAGGCTTATATGAGGCTTTGTGGGGAGTGCTGGTATTGTGCTTGCTGTGCTGTTTCCCACTGCGAGGGGTGGCGCGCGACAATGCTCCGTACCTTCCGAAAAAGCCTGTCGTGGCCGATTCTATTTTGGATTACATGTTTCATTCTGCGTCCATTTATTCGCATGAGGTGAAAGGATACAAGGGCGATTTGTATCTGAAAGGCCATCTGAAAGTACACAAGCAGAACCGGATTATCAAATATGTACCTTCCATGTTTCGTCTGGAGAAGGGTATCAATGATTATTTTCATGAGTCTATCAGTGAGCTACAATATACGGCTCCTGCCATTTACGACCGGAAGGTCAGGGCAATATCTACGACTTTTCCCAGCACCAGAGGGCAGATATTCGACATTATGGACTACATGAAGTTCAATATTTATGCTCCTTCATTGATGGGCAACAGGATACTTTCACCGCTGAACAGAAAGGCGCAGGTGCATTATCATTATTTGCTTGAAAGGGTGGAACACCGGTTGGGAGGAGAATTGTATTGCATTCGTGTCGTACCCCGTTACCGGAGCACGCAGTTGGTGGAGGGCTTCCTGTGGCTTTCATCAGCCGACTGGACTATCCGAAGAATGAATCTCAAGGGACGTTATGACCTGGTAAGGTTCCAACTGAGCATGCAGATGGGCGAGGAAGAAGATACGAAATACCTTCCTGTTTTACTGAATCTTGATTTGAACTTCAAGTTCTTGAAGAATCATCTGGAGATGAAATACACGGGGTGGATGAAATATTCATCGGTCGTTTATCGTAAGCCGGGGGAGGAATGGATTGTCAAGAAAACGAACGACCATAATCTGTCTAATTCTTACACCTTGTCGTGTGATACCAGCCGGCTCGTGGTGGAGCGTGACTCGTTCAACCGCATCCGTCCGATTCCTTTGTCTGCTTATGAGGATTCGCTTTACCGTTCGGCGGATGAGCGGCGATTGAAGCGGGAGGCCGATACGATAAAGGCAGAGCCTACGAAACTGAAGAAGAATATGGTATTCTTGGGCCAGTTGGGAGATGCCTTGATTAGCAGTTATGACATTGATATCTCTAAAGTGGGAAGTATCAATTGCTCTCCGATTATCAATCCCTTATTAGTGAGTTATAGCCACCGGAACGGAATATCCTATCGGCAGGTATTTAAGTACAACAAACTTTTCCATGATGGGCGTTTGCTACGTATTGTTCCTCAGATTGGTTATAACTTTACAAAGAAAGAGTTTTATGCCAAGGCGGATATGGAATATATCTACAATCCTCGGAAATTGGGCTCCATTGAAGTACATGGAGGAAATGGTAACCGAATTTACAGTAGTGTGGTACTCGACCAGCTGGAGCAGATTCCGGATAGTGCGTTTACGTTCGATGGACTGGAGTTGGATTATTTTAAGGATGTATACGTAGATATATCACATAACATTGAGTTGTGCAACGGATTAAAGTTAGGTACAGGTTTGGCTATGCACTGGCGGTATACCAAGAGTACGCCGGAAGTGGAAGCACGTGTCCGTTCTAATTATAACAGTTTCGCTCCTCGTATTCGTCTGGAATGGACACCGGGCATGTATTATTATATGAACGGAAACCGAAAGATAAATGTCGGCTCTTTCTTTCCTACCTTTATGCTGGATTACGAACGGGGTATCAAAGTCTTGAAGAATTCCGGCACCTACGAACGAATCGAAGGTTCTGTAGAACAAATCATTCGTTTGAAGAATGTGCGTTCACTGGCTTATCATGTGGGAGCTGGAATGTTTACTAACCAGTCGGATATGTACTTTGTGGATTATGCGCATTTTGCCAACCTGAATCTTCCTCAAGGATGGAATGACGATATTGGAGGTACGTTCCAGATGCTGGACGGACGCTGGTACAATGCTTCCAGTCATTACATACGGGGTAATCTGACCTTTGAGGCACCTTTCATTCTCTTATATCCGGTCACCCGTTTGTTGTCGTTCGTACAGAAGGAACGTATTTATGCCGGCGTTCTTTTCATGCCGCACCTGAATCCTTATCTGGAATTTGGTTACGGCTTTGCTACCCACTTGTTTGATGTGGGTGTCTTTATCGGAAATGAAAAAGGTAAATTTACCTCCGTGGGATGTAAATTTACCTTCGAATTATTCAATAAATAAATATAGTTGCGCTTATACTAACTCGTCCGAAGTATATCCTTGCGGAAGTGGACGACAGTTATATCCAGAAGCCATGATTTCACCGTAGGCTCCGGCAGAACGAAGTGCAATCAGGTCACCGCGGTGTACCTTGTTCAGGTCAATGGCTTTTCCGAACACATCCGATGATTCACAAATCGGACCTACTACATCGTATGCTTCTGCAGGTTCTTCCGAAGTAAGGTTCTCAATCTTGTGATAAGCCTGATACAAAGCTGGACGAATCAGGTCGGTCATACCTCCATCTACGATGGCAAACTGCTTGTTGGTACCTTGTTTCACGTAAATGACTTTACTGATGAGGTTACCGCACTGACCTACTACTGAGCGTCCCAATTCAAAGTGAAGCGTTTGCTGCGGACGCAGGCGCAGGTGCTTGTGATAAGTAGCAAAATACTCTGCAAAGTCAGGAATCGGCTGGCGGTTGGGGTGTGCATAGTCAATACCTAAGCCGCCTCCCACGTTGATATGTTCCACGATAATCTGACGGGCAAAAAGCTTTTCCTGTAATTCATTTACACGGTTACAGAGTGCCACGAAGTCGCCCATATCCAGAATCTGTGAGCCGATGTGGAAGTGTAATCCTACGAACTTCACGTTTTTCATCTCCAGTGCCAGGTCAATCACACGATCCATGTCTTGTATACTGATACCGAATTTATTTTCAGCCAGTCCGGTAGTGATGTTGGCATGCGTATGAGCACCTACATCCGGATTGATACGGAAAGCCACGCGGGCAATCTTGTTCTTTGCTGCAGCCAGTTCGTTGATGACTTCCAGTTCAGGAATAGACTCTACATTGAAGCAGAAGATGTCATAATCCAGTCCTAAATTGATTTCCTTGTCTGTTTTCCCCACTCCGGCATATACTATTTTGCTGGCAGGGAATCCAGCCTTGATGGCAGCTTTGATTTCGCCGCCGCTTACGCAGTCAGCTCCCAGTCCGCTTTCACGGATGATGCCTAATATTTTAGGGTTGGCATTAGCTTTCACCGCATAGTGCACACAGAATTTATTGTATTTTCCTGCTTCCTCCTTGATTTTATTCAAGGTCTCACGAAGCAGATTTGTGTCATAATAATAAAATGGCGTTTCCAGTTTTCGGAACTGCTCTATTGGAAAATTAGCTTTCATAAAATGAGTTTAGTTGTGATTGTTGTTATATTTAGAAGAATAAAAAAGGCGGCGATGCGGTTTTTACTGACCGTATCCTCCGCCTTTAGCTTTTATAAAAGGTTGCTTTTATTTTTCTTTACCGTTGAAAAGCACGTTGCTCAATGACTGTAAAGCTTGTTTTTTGTCCGATTCACGAATCAGGAAAGAAATGTTGTAGTTACTTCCACCGAATGAAATCATACGTACTGGAATTTCACGCATTGCATCCAGTGCCTTTGCTTCGAAACCTACGTTTTCCCATTCCAGGTCGCCCACTACACAGACGATACACATGTCATGGTCTACCGTTACCGTACCGTACTTCTTCAGGTCGTTTACGATTTCGTTCAGGTGTTTTGTATTGTCAATTGACATAGATACACCTACCTCTGAAGTACATACCATATCAATCGGAGTCTGGTAGCTTTCAAAGATTTCAAATACCTTGCGGAGGAAACCGTGAGCCAGCAGCATACGGCTTGACTTAATCTTAATAGCGGTGATGTTGTCTTTGGCAGCTACCGCCTTGATTTTGCCTTTTTCCGTATCGTTAGAAATCAGTGTACCCGGAGCAGTCGGTTCCATGGTGTTCAGCAAGCGTACCGGAATGTTGGCATATTTAGCCGGCTGGATACAAGTCGGGTGCAGAATCTTCGCACCGAAGTAAGCTAGTTCAGCTGCTTCTTCAAAGTGAAGCTGACGTACCGGAGAAGTCTTGTCTACCACGCGCGGGTCGTTGTCGTGCATACCGTCGATGTCTGTCCAGATCTGGATTTCAGAAGCATTGATGGCAGCTCCAATCAGAGAAGCCGTATAGTCACTTCCTCCACGCTGCAGGTTGTCGATTTCACCGTATGCGTTGCGGCAGATGAATCCCTGAGTGATATAGATTTCATAACCCGGGTTTGCTTCCAGTTGTGCCGACAGTTTTTCGCGGATGTAAGTCAGGTCCGGTTCGCTGTTCTTGTCAGTACGCATGTATTCCAGTGCCGGAATCAATGTCGCGTTTACGCCCTGTTCGCACAAGTAGTTAGTCACCATGTTGGTAGAGATGATTTCTCCTTGAGCCAGAATGACTTTTTCTTCAAATAAAGTAAATATGTCTTTCGTGTAAGAACGAATGTAATCGAATACAGATTTTACGAAATCCAGTGTTTTCTGTTTATATTCTTCGGTAGAATACAACTCATCAATGTGCTGTTTATATTTCGCTTCCAGTCTATTGATGATTTCATTTGCACCTTCTGGATTTTTCTTGTACAGATAATCCGAAATTTCAACTAATGTGTTAGTCGTACCTGACATGGCAGACAGGACTACAATTTTCTGTTTGCCGTCAGTGATTAATTTGGCCACATCCTTCATTCTTTGTGCAGAACCCACAGATGTACCTCCAAACTTTAAAACTTTCATTTTACGTTTCGAATTTTAAATGTTCTATAATTAATTAATTTCGGGAGCAAATGTAATAATAAAAACCCTATTTGGGGGGCATTTTGGCAAAAATCCTTTTACTCCTTTGTCTTTTTTATGAATTTGTCGTTTCCGTGAGCCGGTGATGTTCGCATTTGTACACTTTTCCGGGATATTCCGAAAGCAAGTTCAGGTTGTGCGTGGTCATCAGAATGGCTGAGCCCTGACGGCAGATGTCCTGCAATAATTCCACGATGCGCCGTCCGGTTTCCACGTCCAGATTGCCGGTCGGTTCATCGGCCAGGATAATTTCCGGTTTGTTCAGTATGGCCCGGGCGATGACGATGCGCTGCTGTTCTCCGCCGGAAAGTTCGTTAGGCATTTTGTACCCCTTGTTTTCCATGCCAACCTGCTGTAGCACTTCTTCAATTCGCCGTTCTATTTCGGTACGGTTTTTCCAGCCGGTAGCCTTAAGTACGAATTTCAGGTTTTCGTGCACGGTACGGTCGGTCAGCAGCTGGAAATCCTGAAACACGATGCCGAGTTTCCGGCGCAGGGTAGGGAAGTCCTTCCGTTTCAGGGTGCGCATGGCATTTCCCAGCACCCATGCTTCTCCGGCATCAATCTCCACCTCACCATAGATGGTTTTCAGGAGAGTAGACTTTCCGCTGCCCACTTTTCCGATGAGATAGACAAATTCGCCTTTCCGGAGTTCCAGGTTTACGTCAGAAAGAATTTCCTGTCCTTGCAAGCTCACGTTTACGTGCTGGTAAGAAATGAGTGGTTGTTCTTCCATATATAGTGATTAGTGTTTTTTCCAGGTGGCGCTGTGACGCTCTTTCAATTCACGGGCTAAGTCTTCAATGCGGTAGCCTTTGTACGTAAGCAGCACAATCAAGTGGTAAAGCAGGTCGGCTCCTTCGTAAATCAGGCGTTCATCGGTTCCGTTGCAGGCTTCGAGGATGGTTTCTACAGCTTCTTCACCTACCTTTTGTGCCATCTTGTTGACTCCTGAATTGAACAGGCTGGTGGTGTACGATTTTTCCGGCATTTCCTGACGGCGACGGTCGATGAAATCCTGTAACTCTTTCAGGAACATGATGTCCTGCTCGTTTTTGTCTCCCCAGCAAGTGTCTGTGCCCTTGTGGCAGACAGGGCCTTCCGGATGTACCATGATGAGCAGTGTGTCGTTGTCGCAGTCAGCCTTTACCGAAACCACGTGCAGAAAATTTCCGCTTTCTTCTCCTTTGGTCCACAAGCGGTTTTTGGTACGGCTGAAGAAAGTCACCTTACCCGTTTCCATGGTTTTCTCGTAGGCTTCCTTGTTCATGAATCCCAGCATCAATACTTTTTGCGTATAGTTATCTTGGATAATGGCCGGAATCAAGCCATTCATTTTTTCAAAATCCAGTTCCATAATCTTACTTTATATAATATAGTTAGTTTAAACAGTTATCTGCGCACGGCGATACCTTCTTTGCAAAGGTAATCTTTTAATTCGGGAATTGGAATTTCACCGAAGTGAAAAACACTGGCAGCCAGGGCGGCGTTAGCTTTTCCTAACGTAAATGCGTCACGGAAATCCTCTTTCTTGCCAGCTCCTCCGGAAGCAATGACCGGAATGGTAAGCCGGTCGGCCAGTTCGGCCAGTGCTTCGTTGGCATATCCTTCCTTTACCCCGTCGTGGTCCATGCTGGTAAACAAGATTTCCCCGGCTCCGCGGCTGTTGGCTTCTTCCGCCCATTCCATAAGGAAACGGTCAGTCTCGAGTCTTCCTCCGTTGAGGTAACATTTCCAGCCTTGCGGGGTTTGTCGGGCATCAATGGCCACCACACATACCTGCGAACCGAAATGGCGGGCGATGTCATCGATGAGCTGCGGGTTCCGGATGGCCGAAGAGTTGATAGACACCTTGTCGGCTCCGGCATTTAGCAGACGTTCCACATCGCTCAGTTCATGAATTCCTCCTCCCACGGTGAAAGGAATGTTGATTTCCGCAGAAATGCGTTTCACCAGCTCTGTAAACGTTTTCCGTCCTTCGTGGCTGGCTGTGATATCAAGGTACACCAACTCGTCGGATCCTTGTTCGCTGTAAGCCTTTCCGAGCTCCACCGGGTCGCCCGCTTGTCGCAGATTGACGAAGTTGGTACCTTTCACCGTTTGTCCGTCTTTGATGTCAAGACAGGGTATGATTCTTTTTGCTAACATAATCAGTTTCTTGAGTTAAGAGTTAAGAAAGAAAAGCTTTCAAGTCCTGCAGGGTGATACGCCCTTCATAGAAAGCCTTGCCGAATACCACTGCCGGAATACCTACTTCGTTCAGTGCTTCAATGTCCTTCATGCCGCTGATGCCTCCGCTGGCTATCAGATGCAGGTCGGGGTGCGCCTCCATAATTTGCTTGTATAGCTCCAAAGACGGCCCGTTGAGCATCCCGTCGCGAGAGATGTCCGTACAGAGTACCTTTGCGACACCTTTCTTTATATAGTCATCCAAGAACGGCATCAGCTCCAGACGGCTACATTCCAGCCATCCGTTGACGGCTATTTTCCCGTCTTTGGCATCCGCTCCCAAAATAATCCGCTCACTGCCATATACCTCCATCCATCGGTTGAACGTATCCGGCTCCTTTACGGCGATGCTGCCCAGCGTTACCATCTGCGCTCCGCTTTCGAAGGCAATGTGCAAGTCTTCATCGCTTTTGATGCCTCCGCCAAAGTCAATGACCAGCGAAGTCTGTCCGGCCAGTGCTTCCAGTACCTTATAGTTTACCACATGCTTGGAAGCCGCTCCGTCCAGGTCGACCACATGCAGGCGATGGATGCCATGCGCTTCAAACATCTTGGCCACTTCCACCGGATTCTCGTTGTAAACCTTTTTCGACTGATAATCGCCCTGAGAAAGTCGTACACACTTCCCGTCGATGACATCGATGGCTGGTATAAGTTCTATCATATTTTATATAATGTTTTGTGATTAGAGATTCAAAAAGTTGCGCAGGATACATTCTCCCACCTTTCCGCTTTTTTCCGGATGAAACTGGGTGGCATAGAAATTATCCTTGTGCAAGGCTGCACTGAAAGGGGTGATGTAGTCGGTGGTAGCCGCTGTAAATTCATTGACCGGCACATAGAAACTATGCACGAAATACACGAACTCTTCTTCTTTCATGCCTTGAAAGAGCGGGCTGCGGAGGTGTGACAGTGTGTTCCATCCCATGTGGGGAACTTTCTCTTCGGGATTGGTCGACTGGAATCGCTTGACTTCCGCATCGAAAATTCCCAGGCAATCTGCATCACCTTCTTCCGAATGTCGGCAGAGCAACTGCATCCCCAGGCAAATACCTAATACTGGTTGTTTGAGCTCTTTGATGAGAAGGTCCATGTGGCAAGCTTTCAGGTAATCCATGGTGGTACGTGCTTCGCCCACTCCCGGGAAAATCACCTTGTCGGCACTGAGCAGTGTCTCCTTGTCGTTGGTGATGACAGGTTTCACACCCAGTCGCTTCAGTGCACAATCCACCGAAAAGAGGTTGCCTGCATTGTATTTTATGATTGCAATTTTCATTCAGTGCTGTTTTTTTGTAGGAAAAATAGTTTTTGCAAAAGTAACGAATTATAAACAATCTCCTAATAAAAGCGACAAAAAGTTTGTCTGTGATGGTGGTTTTCTGACAAGGTTTTTGTGAGAAGCTCCTATGCGTGGCTTTCTAAAAAATGAGGCGTAAAACTTTTTTGAATATTTTTTCGGAAAGCTATTGCAGATTCAAAAAAAAGCACTACCTTTGCATCGCAATCGAGAGAGATAGCAACGAAAAAACTTAATGGTGCGTTAGTTCAGTTGGTTAGAATACATGCCTGTCACGCATGGGGTCACGGGTTCGAGTCCCGTACGCACCGCTTAAAAGTCCTTGATTCTGAATGAATCAAGGACTTTTTTTATGCTTTTCCTGTTTCAGGTACTCCCTGGCAGCAGCTATAAGAGTATATTCTGCATCGAAACAAGGAAACCTATATACGGTTTTCTGCGGTTTCTTCTGCTTGTTCTACGTTTCCTGCACCGGAACCTTACGTTTTTCATGTGGGAAACGTAGGTTTCCGCATAGAGAGCCGTACGTTTCACGGTCGGGAAACGTAAAAAGCGCTTTTCCATGTTTCTTTTATTTCATAGTCCTTTTTAGGTTATCTATTTTGATGTTAGAAATCCTCTTGTGGTAAGTTCTTCTTTTCCCATCCTGCACTGAATACCCCATCTTGCGAACGTAAACGGGATACAAGCAGGTCCAATAAAACCTTGTGTTCTCCTTGCATTTCCATATCGCAATAAACAATTGCTTTTTTGCCACTTGTTTTGTGGAATAAAGCATTTAATTTTACGTTGCGGTCAAAAGACAAGACATTCATGATTATTTGTTGTATTTTATTGGACAGATTTTGCTCGCACTCCACATGGACTGTATATTGAAAAAGTCCTGATTCTTTTTTCTCAATCCATGTGCATAAAGGCCGGAATAGGCAATGTGTGATTAATACACAGGCCACTAAAACTGCTGCTTCTGCATATAGACCGACTCCAGATAATGTGCCGCATGCAGCAGAGCACCAGATAGTAGCTGCTGTGTTCAGCCCTCTGACATTAAACCCGTCTTTCAGGATGAGGCCTCCTCCTATAAAGCCTATCCCTGAAACAATTTGTGCTGCCACTCTTGACGGATCTCCATTACCTATCGTCATGTCACATGAGAGTACGGTAAAGGCTGCAGCTCCTACTGAAACAAGGATGTTAGTCCGCAACCCGGCATTACGTTGCCTGTACTGCCGTTCAATACCAATTAATGTGCCCATTACGAAAGCACACCCCATTCTTGCCAAGTAATCGTAAAATAACATCATATTTTTTTCTGGCAAAGGTATTGCGGGAATGGGGGAAGGTGGTATTAGAATATTGTTAGAGTTGTATTAAAAATGCGTTAGAATGGCTTTTAATGCAGTCCATATAAAAATATTTCCGATTTGGAGATCGTATTTATAAACTTATCTCCCATGTGTACTTTTCTTCTTTCAGTAGGTTGGAAGAGCAGAAATAATCATCTGTTATTTTACAAACCTGTTCAAGTGAGATTTCTGTATTTTTATGAGGTCCGATAAGATGGAATACTTGTCTGTTCTTGTCAAATAAGAATATTTGGAAGATTCTGATATTCGTTCTAATGATTTGTAAAGTATGTTTGTTAGCCTTATTGGTTATAAACATACATATTTTTGCCGGATAATATTCGGATGAAAGAATTTCCTTTGCTTGTTCTGTTGTGGCATTGCTGATTACTACATTTTTTGTTTCTCCCATTGAAATGGAAAAACCTTTTGGCCTGTTTTGCCATAACCAGCAGAGTGTACATAACAGCATGCCGCAGGCAATTAATAAAACTCCATAACCATTAAGTGTACCTTCCAGTTTATTACCATAACGGCCGCCCCATACTATTCCATGACTACTACCTTGAGTCATTAGCAGATAGATTGCGATGCCGAACATGATGATTGTAAAGATTATTAATAAATAGGAATAGGTTCTTTTTGATTCGTTACTTTGAAACATATAATGAAATTTGTTTATATCTGATAATTATTATTGTAGATATATTTCTATTTTTATCTGTAATAGGAAATCGTTATCTTTTTACTGATTATAATATGTATAGGTACATTATTCTTTTTTTCTTCCAGAGGGCAGTCAAGATGTCTTGTTTTTGATTTTTAGATGCTCAATATTTGGCAGAACCGTCAAAGGTTCTATTTTCTGAGAATAGGAATCGGATATAAATATTCATATTGTTGGTACAGATGAATTAATGTGGAGTAACTTTGATGAACTATACTAATAACCAAAGATACTGAAATTTATTTGTAGGGCCATGATATTATATTGGGGAATTATATGCTTATGCTAAATAACATCTTTGTAAGAGTTCTATATTCTTATACAATGTTATGTGAGGTGTTGGAATAATGACACCTGTCAATGATGGTAAAAATGTATCTGATAACACAATATGCAAGTTTTGGTTTTTCCTTACTTTTTTATAAATTGCATATTATCTGGATTTTGTGATGAACAGATGTTTTTTTAAGTATGGCTTGCTTGTAGTAATTTAGATTTTAGGTGAAAAATGAATGCCAGAAGATTTTCTTGCTTCATTGTAACTCATTCATTATGAAATAAACGGATAAACTGTGAGATTCTGAATAAATTAAGTCAAGAGATTATGGGTGCAGAAATAAAGATTTATCAAAGTTTGTGGAAAAACTTGCTGTTGGTTATATGTTGTGTGATTTTTGCTATAGGAGCAATTTTTATTATTGCAGACGATAGTTGTAAAATCATGACCAAAGTTTGTGGAGGCTGGTTAGGTGTTATATTTTTTGGAGGTGGAGGGCTGTTTATATGCGTCACTACTTTTTATAATTCTATAAGACATATCCCATATTTAATCCTATATAAAGATAGAGTTGAGATATATGTACAATTTAAGGGTACCTATAAGGTTGTTAAGTTTGAAGACGTGAAATTTTTTCGGTTGATAAAGATGCATCATGTAAAATACATAGCTATTGAATATAAGACAAAATATATTTCACAAAAAATGGAATCTCCAGAAACGTCTAATTTTATAAAAAAACTTATGGTCTTTAATTTGCAATTGATAGGATCCATTGAAGCCATTCTTGTGTCCAATTTAACAATGAGAGGAAATGAGATTTGTGATATGCTAAATGAACGTATAAAAAATGAATCCAGATTATTTTGAAGTCAGACTAAATAGGTTGTTGATTTTCTGCTGAATATTGAAATGAAAGCATAATGGTTGTAAAGCCATGAAGTCTTACATTGATACAGTTGATGATATAAAGGTTACTGCAATAACAGGTTTAACCAACTCTAATGGTATCAATTGAGGCTGGCTCAAAATAAGTTTGAAGTTTATTTGAGCCAGCCTCTTCAAATTGGATTTGCGTTTATTCAATCATTTTCTTCAAAGTATTTTTCATGACTTCATGGTCGCGGAAGTCGTTGCGGAGCTGATAGTGTCCAGACTTGTCTACCAGCACATACGAAGGAATACCGTCAATTTTGAACTGTTCGCAAAGGTACTTCCATTGCTCGTTGTTCAGGCGGAAATGTTTTCCTTTGATGTTTGGAATCGCCTGTTTGTAAGTGACGAGAGGAGACGTTTCGTTGGCCAGGTAAATCCATACCAGGTTGTCGCTCTTCAGTTCCTGTTCCTTCAGCGGTTCGTTGGCACGGATAGACATGCGGCAAGGTCCGCACCAGGTGTTCCAGAAATCTACCAGGATGACTTTTCCCTTGTAGGGCGCGATGAGGGCTTCGAAGAGCTTGTCCGGGGTTACTTCGGGTGTCTTTTCGATGATGGCTTTTCCTTCTACCTCCTTGAGAGCAATCTGCGCGTTTTCCAGCATTTTCAGAATCGCATCCCGGTAGAACGGGTTGTGTACGCTTTCAAGTATTTTCCGGTCGGTTTCGGTCAGTGAGATATTCGCGGCTTTTTGTACTAAGGGTAAAACCCGTTGCAGGTCTTCGGCAAAGGTGCCTTTTAGTTTTGCTTCTTCAGGCCAGTCGATGAGTGGATTGGAGATGCTGCGGGCATAGGACATGATATTTTCTCCCATTAGCAGTTGCTCGTCGGCAATAGGGAAGAGTTTGCACAATGCGGCACGGTTTTCGGCTGTCAGCGAGTCTATTTTAATGTCCAGCGGTTTGTTGCGGTCCCATTGGTTATGTACCATCCGGTAATTATATGTACGAAGAGCGTCGCCTTGGGCCATAGCTTCCACAGCTTCCTGTTTCAATTTTAGCAGGGCTAGTTCTTTTCCTACAGATGGCAGGTCGCTTTGTGCGATACTGTCGGAAAGTGACTGGTAAAGTTGGACGACATGCTGTGTATATTCGGCGGCCGTCATCTTGTAGTCTGCGGATTCCTTTGAAAAAAGATTCATGCTGTAGGGTTTATCCGGATACAATGCGGAAGAGGTCAGACCTGCGTATGTGCCTGTGGCATAGCATCCTGGTGCGCTTTTGAAAGGAGGAAGCTGTTTTTTCTGCGTCCGGCGGTCCAAGAGCATCTGTCCGCTTTGGTGCATGTCAATATACAAATCAATTTCTTCGCCCGGAGCCAGCCAGAACCGGTTTACTCCTATTCCCGCAAGGACAAAAGCTTGTGCAGATCCATACTGCCAGAACTTGAATTCGGCCTCTCCCGTATTGGGATTGACGGGGGCGGTGAAAGATTGCTGTCCGTTCAGTAGGGTATTGACATAAAGATTCACTTCCTTTGCCAGTCCCTTCCGATAACCTGAAAGATGGACATGTACTGCGGTTTCACCCATTTTGAATAAGGGAGCGGGAAGGGAAGAAGGTACGGCCTCGTTCGCACGGATGACTTCGGCCGGGATGTCAGACGGCACGGTGGCTTCCGTTTTTCCCGTCAGGTCGATACCGAACAGTTTGAAACATTCGTTGCAGTCGGATTCAATGAAGTCGAACGAGCGTGTATCGCGGGGGAGGGGTTCAAAGCTCAGCCGGAAGGAGGCTTCTCCTGTTTCGGGCATCCAGAAAAGAGAATCGGCTTCAATGCCCTGTGTGTCTTTCAAGGCATATTTCTTGCCGTCGGCTTGCAGGTAAGATTCGGAACTGATTTTTATCCAGTAATGCGGGCGGAAGTAGGCGTCCGTATAAAGCACCGTAGCCGTGTCGCTCAGTTCCACTTTCGAAATGTCGAGGGTCATGGTGTTGGTTGACTCGATGAAGGGGTTTTCTACGCTTCTGGTGACAGGTGTGTTTGCGGTGGTGCCCAGCCATGCTGTGGCGGCCAATGCCAGTAGGGCCATTTTCTTTTTCATGTGGATTCAGGTTTTATTGTTTGTGTAAATATAAGTAAAGGCAGATTAAAGACAAAGAATGTGTCTGTTTTTTAGAAATCTATATCTTTTCTCATTGTCAATTCTCTTCATAGACTCCTTCCCGCGGTAGAGGTTTGTCGAGGTTGGCTACACCTAAGGCAGTGATGGCGGTGACAGTTGCCGTATGCTCCAGGTATTCCGGGATGTTCTTGGTAAACAAATCACGTTCCGTATGCCAGATTTCCCCATAATTGAAATTATATCCTTTGACATCTTTTGTGGTAAATCCGTATGTCGGGACACCATACGTGGCAAATACTTCCGAGTCGGTGCCACCCGCCACCTTCGGTAGTTTACGGGGCGGCCGCACGGTTACTTTAAACGGGATGTCTGCCCGAATCTTTTGGATGGGTTGGGTTATCTTGACGAAATCATCATACATCGCTTGCGAGACAGCTATTCCGACGGGAGGTTCCGGCCCACCGTCACGGTTGAATACGTTGACAATCTTCGGCAACTCCTGCTGATGTTTCTTGCAATAAGCTTTCGAGCCTAACAGCCCGAACTCTTCTCCGGCAAAGGCGATGAAGAGGATGGTTCTCTTGGGTTTGGCTCCCGACAATGCCAGCATACGGGCCGCTTCCATCATGGGAGCAATCCCTGTGCCACAGTCGATGCCGCCTGTACCCGTATCAAAGGCATCTAAGTGTCCGCAGACGATGACTTGCTCGTCCGGGTACTTGCTACCCCGTATCGATGCCACCACGTTGTGATATTTAATTGGTCCGAGTTTGAAATGATTGCGGATATCGAACTCCAGCAGGAAGTCTTCCCGCCGTTCTTTTACCATCTGAGCAATGATGTCGAATTGATGCCGGTCGAGCTTGATGTCAGGAACTTCCGGCAGGTTGTCGAACGTCATGCTGTCAATCATCTTCCGGTCATAGAGCGCGCGGATGGGTACCTCTGATGACTGAATGAATCCTAAGGCACCGGCTTCAACCATCTCATGGTAGTAAAGCGCCGGGAATTCCTTATAAGGAATCATCTTGTTGTTTTCACCTTTCTCTCTGTTTCTTTTTCGGAGTTCGGCATTCTTCTGGTCGATTTCCTTATTTTCCTGTTTGATAGCCTGACGAATAGAATCAGCCTGTGCCGTCCGGTCGATGGGCCAGCCGTTGTTTGTGCCGGAAATCAGTACCCAGGCTCCTTTTAATTTGAGTTTGATGCGTTCGAATTCCTGGTCGGTACGGGGCTCCATCAAAACGTGGCCACGCTGTACCCCTTTCGTTCCGGAAGTATACGAAGGAGTGGCGAAATGGAGGGTCATTCCATGGTCGTGGCTCAACAACTTTCCAAACCAAGGCCCGCGGTTAAAACCGACAGAGAGTTCGCCGGCTTCTTCCAGCTGAGCGTCCAGCCCCCACTTTTTGTATTCGTGTATCATCCATTCGGCAGCATTCTCATACGCATCCGACCCGATGGGGCGTCCGCCAAAGCGGTTAGTCAGTATATCCAGCTGGTGTGTGGCCTGATTATCCTGGTGTCCGATTTCAATAATCCTCTCAACGACGGCTTTCTGAGCGAAGAAAGGCTGTATCCATAATGACAAAAATGCAGTGCAGCAAACTAGTAGTTTTTTCATGTGTCAAAGAATTGAATGTTTTTGGTTGCAAAAGAAACGATAAAGCGGGTAAAATCAAAATAAAGAGTAAGCTTTTCTTTAAAGAATCTTTATAGCTTCGGTATTTACGGTTCTGTAAATACAGCGTTGTGTGTTTTTCGGTTGCCATCGGGTAAAAAGAAAAAGTCCTGTAAAACATTTATTTTACGGGACTTATCTTTATTTCAGCGGAGAGACAGGATTATGAACCTTTCTCTCTTAAGTCTATGTAAATCATCGTTTTAATTCAGTTCAATTTTTCAAGTGTAACGATTTAGTAACTGAAAACTGTCTTTTTATGTCACTCATAGACTTTCGCTTGTCCAAACTTCATCATTACATTACAATGTTAACATTTTATTTTCTCATAGCAATAAGGATAAAGGATATAATTGAACTTTTGCATAAAAAACAAAGCTATCTCTAATAGATAAATATTAATGTTATTAGTCCCGATTTAAAGTAGAATCTAAACGAATCGTACTCAATCGGGACTATTTGTATTATAAGCTTTTATTAATGCCCACAATAAATGAATTACACACAAGCAATTATAGCTTTCGGATCAACATCCTGATAATGAACTTTCAAATTATGGAGAGCTATAACTAAATATTCTATGATATTTTTAGGATTATCTTGTTTTCTGTTATTCAAATCAAGTTCTTCTGTATGCGGTTGTGAGGAACAAAGTAATATTATTTGTTTATCTGATAATTTACATCCTCGGACGGGTGGTCCCGCCCCTTGGCGCTGGCCGTTCCCCGACCGATGAGTTTTCTAATAGGAAATAATGCGTGACACAGTTTATTTTACACTACCTAACACATCAAGGTGATCCCAAAACGATTGCTTGTCATTATCCATTATTATTTCTTTTTTCCGTGTTAGTAGAAACCTCTTCCGACCCATTTACATCTTTCTCAATATTATTCATTCCGTCTTTGAATGAACGTACACCTTTCCCAAGACCCTTCATCAGTTCCGGTATTTTCTTGCCTCCGAAAAATAACAGAACGACCAAGACTATTAGAATAATCTCCTGTGTTCCTATTCCAAACATAAATAATTGTATTTTAAGATTAAAGATTTTATTTGATACATTCTATCCAAACACGAAGTCCGTCTTTGTCAGTCCTGTTCAAGAGTTTTCCTTCTTTCCAGTCCAATTCAGGATAAGTTCTTTTAAGTATCTTTACACTATTGGCTATACTGCTGCCTCCGGAAGTCGCGAATGGTATCAGCATCTTACCTTTCAGCACATGGCTTTCTATAAATGTATTGATGATACGTGGCGACAAATTCCACCAAATCGGATAACCGAGAAAAATTATATCATACTTCTGAATATTGTCCATTTTGCTTTTCAAAGCAGGACGAGATTGTGGATTATTCATTTCCACAGAACTGCGTGATTTTTTATCATTCCAGTCAAGGTCAGCATTTGTATAACTCTTTGATGGAACAATCTTATATAATTCGCCATTTGTAATTTCTGCAATATTTTTAGCAACATTTTCTGTCGTACCTGTTACTGAAAAATACGCAACCAAAATTTTAGATGTTTTCATATTAACTTCCTTATTCTTTTGTGCTTGAACAGTCCAAGTAGAACATGCTATAAAAAATGCAACCAGTGATAATATAACTCGATTATTCATACTACTATTATTGGTTATTTTCAAATATAAAATTCATACGGTTGTCCAATTCGTTGAACACACTTAAATCAGAAGTTATCTGTCCTATTGGAATAACACGCATAGTCAGTTGTCCCATGTCCGGATTTTCTGCCTGCCCATAAAAAATAGCAATTGTATTGTTAGACGGGCAATAAGTAATATCGCCATTCTTAAATTCTAATTGTCCCTCTTCTGTATTGGTCGGACGTAAGGGCATAGAGCCATAAAACTCTCGCTGTGCATATCTTCCAAGTGTTACTTCAAGAGGAAACATGCCGCGTATTTCTTTGGCAAGTGGAGTATTTCTCCATGTGGCTGAAAACAGGTGATCGCCAGCCTTAACCGTAACATTTCCATCGACAGACATATCCCAGTCAATCCCTAAACCTGTCAACCATTGCTGGACTTTAGATTCAGCATTAGGTACGTCAGATGCTTCTACTGCAAATCCGTCCAAAACCTTCGCTCCGGCAGCGGCTTCAGCTACAGAACGGAATGTACCGGCTGCACCATAGCCGTCATGCGTACAAAATGGTATTACCGTTTTTCCTTCAAAATTATAATCTGAAAGGAAAGAAGCTACAGGTCTGGGAATGTCCATAGCCCAATTGGGATAGCCAATAAAAATAATATCGTATTGTTCTTCCATGTCCTCTATTTCATCGGCGAGTTCCGGTAAAGCACCGGCAGACTGTTCCCTGTGATTTTGATCACGTACCTCATTAAAATCCGTTGGATAAACTGAAGATGTACGGATAAGATGAATGTCGCCTTTTGTAACGGATTGAATATATCGGGCTATCTGTTCTGTAGTTCCTACTCGTTCACCATTGTTTATGATAATACTTGCTCCTGTAGAAGCGTCCACATTATCAGGATAATTTGTATTACCCCAGCGACTGAAGTATGCAATCAGAGTTTTCCCGTTTCCCGGAGTTTCAGGTTCTTGATTATTATTGTCTTCATTGCTACCCGAATCATTGGAATTTTCGGTTTGAGGTTCATTTTCATCTTTACTGCAACCTGCAAAAGTGAAAGCTGGCAATAGTAACATACATAGTATAAACAATTTTTTCATATAAATCACTTTATTGTTTTACATATCCGATGGATTCCAGCCATTCCGTAATCATTGAATGACAGTTTGAAGTTTGAGAAGAACGTATCCAGAGGCTCGGTGAAAGGAAATTGCCGTCAGGGATAAGCCTTTTAGCATCTGATTCCACTTCGCTAATTCCACTACTTGCACTTGACACTACTAACCCAATATTCTTTCCGGCCATATCACGGCCATAATGGAACAAAAAAGTCTGTAACGGTGCTGCCATATTGCTCCACCAAAGAGGTGCACCTATGAAAATCGTACTGTATTCATCAAAGTTCACTTCCACAGGGTCAATGGCAGGATAGGAAGATGCCTCGTTAGGATTTTCGCGTATGGCTGCAATCAAAGCACTGCCAATCGCATAATTATCTGCAGCGTAATCAATACCCTTCTCTGCCGGTTCCACCCTTATAATATCCGCATCAATTTGTGACTGCAAGTCGGTCATGATGGTATGGGTATTGTTTGTGAAACTGTAATAGACTATCAAGGTCTTTCCTGCCAAAGACGGATTATCTGGATCTTGAGTTCCTTCATTATCATCACCATCTTCATTATTGTCCCCATCACTCGGATTTTCAGTTTGCGGGTCATCTGGGACTGGATTATCTTCGTCACAAGAAGTAAATCCCAATGTCAGTCCTGCTATCAGCAGGAAATAAAAAATTTTCTTCATATCTCTATTCCTTTTAATGTTATATGTTTATCAGTCAAATTTTGCTTGTAGCAACATTACTTTCAAATTAGAACTACAATGCAAAAATAGGAAGGAAAGGAAATAAACACTTTGTTTACAAGTTCAGTTTACTTTGCTGGAAAGTTCATATTAAAATTTCTTCCAAATAATTTTATCTGTAGTTTGCGGCTTCAGTAAATCATAGATGTTCAGTCGGTATGTTTTGACAAAATCAAAAAGAATGGCAGCATATCGTTTGTTAATATTCAGTAATGAATATGCCCCCTCCAAACGTTTTAACTGTAATATCCTGCCTGAAATTTCTTCTTCGCTTTTTATATATGGAATCAATGACTGAAAAAGACTTTCTATTTCCGGACGTAGAGGAAGCAGATGCAGTACAGATAATGCATCCGAATGTGTGTCAAGGCTGTTTTCATTAAAAGTATGATAAAATTCGCATAAAAACGGCAGCGGCAATTCAAGAAATAACATTAAACACGTATCATCCATATCCTTTTCGTAGTAAAGTTGCAAATGGCTGTCACGACCGACAAAAGCAGTATCTCCCGATTTTATGACAAGCGATTCGCCGCATTGATTTCGCAAGAAAAGTTCTCCTTTGTATATATGAACCAGTGTATGATTAAGAAAAAAGTGGCGGGCGTAATTCATTTTACATTCAGTCTTAACAGGTCAATCCTAAAAGTTTACATGGATTGTCTTTTACTAATAACTCTATTTGTTTTTTCGAAAGTCCATTGAAATGCAAAGTTTTGATACACCTTCGCATTCCTTCTATGGGATGCGGCATTCCCGGTTGTCCCAAATCCGTAGTTACGAAACTGCGTTCAGGATTGATCCGGGCAAAATCAGCAAAGGTTTCATCGCTCATACGAGAAAAATCAGGCAATCCGGTTCCAGGTCCCCACAAATTGGTTATATAGCTGTATTCAATCCATGCACCCAATTCAATACATTGTTTTATCTGGTCATAGGTCATTCTCCAAATACCTGAATTGGCATGTGTTACGACAAACTTTCTTAATCCGACATCTTTTGCTTTTCTTGCCATAACAATACTTTCTTCGGGAGACGAATGCCCGGTTGCGAAAATAATATCCACTTCTGCACAAATCTCCATGACACGTACTACCTCTGGCAACACCTTGCCGTTATCATCCAGCACGGGAACTCCCTCTCTTTTATTATGGTAACGCAAATTTTGATAGACGGCATCTTGTGTAGGCATCCATATGCATCGGCATAAATTCCCAGTTGTTCTGACTGCCTTTTGTGCGGCAAATACATTGACCTTATCGCCATGTACTCTGTTCATGCAAAGACTGCCGAATACTTCAAAACCGGGTAACATTTCCCTAATGAGATATGCACGGTCGTGGCAGCTGAAATCATTTGATTTGAAAAGCAGAGCCTTGTATCCTGCATTTTTTGCATCTTGTGTAAATTCCAGTTCATTTTTCAAACGTGCTTTTGAATCGGGTGCAGCGTGCAAATGAATATCACAAATTCCTTTTAACATATCATCAGAATATACCAGTTCACTTTCGTTGTTACATGATGACATAAATTCTCTCATACCTTTCCCGTTTATTGGCAAAATACCTGACAGAAACATTGCACTTCCCGCCATCATGGATTTACGGATAAAGTCTCTCCGGGATAAATCTTGCCTATTTTTCATTTGTTTTATGTAAGTTTATAAGACCTATTTCCTGCAACCATGCAATCACTCTCTCTCTTGCAGTGTCATATGTACCACGACGGATCTGTATGCCTTCGAGAACCTCCGATTGCGGACATAACGAACGGATAAGGCGGTAACTTTCTTCGGCAGAGCTTGTTCCGCTTGTGCAGAACGGTATTACAGTTTTCCCTGAAAGATTATAATCTGTAAGGAATGTACGAACGGGAGGTGCAGCTGTTCCAACCCAAATCGGATAGCCGACGAAAATCATATCATACGAATCAATGCTGTCAATCTGCGTAACCAGCGGAGGACAATACCCGGCAGCTATTTCTTCACGGGCTTGTTCCAAAAGCGTATCATAGTCATCAGTGTACGGTTCTTCTGTCTGAAGTTCTACCATGTCGCTTTCTACCGCATCATGTATATAACCAGCTATTGTCCGGGTATTTCCCGTATGGGAAAAGTAAACAATTAACGCTTTCCTGTCTTCTGTAGGAACGGCAGGCTCTTCCGAGTTTGAATTGTCCGGTAAATCTGTTTTTACTTCATCTGCCGAACACCCCGAAACGGTTAACATTATCAAAGTCAGCAGCCATAAAATCTTTGTTTTCATCTTAATAGTCTTTTGATTTGTTATACAATTGCAAAAGTAAAAGTAAAGAGGCTGTCTCAAAATAGAGAAATTGGACAGATATACTTATAATTTATAAGTTATAGTATAAAAATCTCCTGCTTTTAGCCATATCATTAGAGTAAACTAAGGCTGAAACAGGAGATTTTTTATTTCTAAGTTTCAATCTGTAATATTTTTGCTTTTGCAATTCTATTTTGAGACAGCCTCTCAAACTATTTTGTTTACAAGCTCTGTAAAATATTCATTTCAGTGTATCGTATTGTTCATCCGTTACCGGTTCGAGCCATTCATTAGATGTATTTTCTCCTTCAATCTCGAATGCGAGATGTGCAAACCAACTGTCTGCCGCAGCCCCGTGCCAATGCTTCACGTTTGCGGGTATGTGTATTACCGTGCCAGGGAATATTTCCACTGCCGGTTTGCCTTCTTCCTGATACCAGCCACGTCCGGCAACGCCTATAAGCATCTGTCCTCCGCCTTTCGTTGCCTTGTGAATATGCCAGTTATTACGACAACCCGGTTCAAAGGTAACGTTGGAAATTTTCACCTGCTCCGTAGAAATGGGGGCAAGGTAACTGTTACCGATAAAATACTTTGCGTATGCAGTGTTAGGTTCTCCAATCGGAAAAATCATTTCTTTTTGGAAATCAGCTTTGGCATCCTGCAACACTGTATCTTCTGACCAGACATCCTTTGCCAGACGAAATGCCGCCCATGCTTTCGGCCAACCTGCATAAAAGCCTATTTGGGTAAGTATCTCAGCAATTTCCATACGCGTAATTCCGTTATTTTTTGCTGATTGAAGGTGATAGGTCAATGAACTGTCAGTAATTCCCTGACTGATTAGCGATGTAATTGTTACCAAACTGCGGTCACGCAACCCGAGTTTGTCCGTGCGGCTCCATACTTCACCAAAAAGGACATCATCGTTGAGCTCCGCAAATTTAGGAGCAAAATTTCCCAATTGGTCACGCCCTGCTGTCTGTACTATTTTTTCCTGTGCCATAACATTGAATGTTACAATACAGGATAATAGAGTTAAAATAATCTTACTCATATTGTTTTTCATTTATCAATTTCATTCAGGTATTTCACAAAAAAATTATTTATCTTGTTAAATGGTATTACATTTTCATTGTCGTAAAGGTCTGTATGATTCGCTCCCGGTATAATCAGAATTTCCTTGTTTTCACCTTTCAATCTTTTGAAGGCATCTTCGCTGAAATAACGGGAATGTGCCTGTTCACCATGAACAAGCAACACAGCACTACGGATTTCTTCAATATAGGAAAGTATAGGCATATTGATAAACGCCAAAGTTGCTGTCTTGTTTATTCCGTCGTTTGAATTGGGAGAACGACGGTGGTAGCCTCTTTCAGTCTTGTAATAATCATGATATTGTTTCACAAATAGCGGTGCGTCTTCTGGAACCGGATTAACTACTCCGCCGTCACGTTCATAGTTTCCGGCAAGGTAATCTTCTGTCCTCTGTTCACTGAGTTTCTTACGTAATTCATACCTGTCATCTACAGTCATCTTGTCAAAATATCCGTTAGCATTTACTCTACTCATATCATACATGGTTGATGTTACGGTAGCCTTTATGCGCGGATCGTTTGCAGCCGCATTCAAAGCGAAACCGCCCCAGCCACAGATACCAAGAATGCCGATACGCTGTGCATCTACATCCTTACGGACGGAAAGATAATCCACCGCCGCACTGAAATCCTCCGTGCTGATTTCTGGGGAAGTCAGATTACGGGGTGTCCCACCGCTCTCTCCATAATAGGAAGGATCGAAAGCAATGGTCAGAAAACCGTATTCAGCCAAAGTCTGTGCATAACGGCCTGATACTTGTTCCTTTACTGCGCCGTATGGCCCGCTTACGGCTATGGCGGCCAGCCTCCCTTGTGCATTTTGGGGGTTGTATAAATCAGCGGCAAGGGCAATACCATAACGGTTGTGAAAAGTCACTTTCGTGTGTTCCACTTTATCACTCTTTGGAAATGTTTTGTCCCATTTTTGTGTAAGATTCAATGTATCCATATTTTTATTTCTTTTTGATGTAGAATTGTTGACGCACGAAGTCAATGCCAGCAAAACAATAAAAATTGACACAACATTAATTTTCATGACATAGTTTTTTTTATGATTTCCGATCGACATTATCATGTGGCTAATATTATATGGTTTCATATCATTCGATTTTAATATGTAAAGCAAAATAAAATCAACCTCCAACCTGTTTCTGCTGCTCGGCATTGTAGCGGTCTCCCATGACAGGGATAGCTGACACCATATTTTCCAGCTCCTGCCATTCTTCCGGTGTGAGACTGAAGTCAAGCGTACGCAGATTTTCTTCCAAGTGTGACAATTTGGTCGTACCCGGAATAGGAACAATCCACGGAGCTTTCTGCAACAGCCAGCCGAGTGCAAGTTGTGCCGATGTCATGCCACGTTCCCGCCCGAAACGTTGCAGTGCATTCACAATACGGTAGTTGGCACGCATGGCTTCCGGTGTAAAACGGGGAAGCGTGTTACGGTTGTCATTGTTCGGATCAAATTGGGTGTATTCATTCAACTCTCCACCGAGAAAACCTCGGTTAATCGGACTGTAAGGGACAAAACCAATACCCAATTCACGACATGTATCAAGTACACCGTTTTCTTCTACAAGACGATGCATCAGATGGTATTCACTTTGAACGGCTGTCAACGGACAAACAGCATGAGCCTTGCGTATGGATTCCGCACTCAGTTCGCACACTCCCCAATGCTGCACCTTACCTTCTTTCATCAGGTCGGCAATGGTAGATGCAACCTCCTCTATCGGGGTATTGCGGTCATAACGGTGCTGGTAAAACATGGGTAGTGAATCCAATCGAAGACGTCTTAAAGAATCCTCACAATAACGGCGTATAATAGCTGGACGGCTGTCTTGTCTGCCTGTTGCCTTTCCGTCTATCACTTCATGTCCAAATTTCGTTGTCACGTTGATTTTTCCTTTGAATTCGGAAAGAGCTTCTCCGGCAAGTTCTTCATTGGTTATCGGACCATAGATGATAGCCGTGTCAAAAAGAGTCACTCCACGTTCTACAGCTTCGTGCAGAAGGCGGACACACGCTTTCTTGTCAGGGTGCTGGCTGCGGTTGTAAGTCATACCCATAACCCCGAATCCGAGAGCTGACACTTCAAATGCAGCCTTTCCGCTACCCAATGTACGATGCGGAAGGCTATTACCTTTTTGCATATTCCGATTATCATCTCCATTTATTGCGGCATTTGCAGCTTGTACCTTGTTCATTGTCGGCTGTATGGTCAATGCTGCACCTACGGCTGCGGCTGTCTTTAAAAAAGCACGGCGGCTGATTCCTTCTTTATGTTCCATATCTGTAATTATATGAGTTAATGTATTGAAAAAGCGCCATCTACCAATAACGCATGTCCGTCCACAAAGCTTGCTTGCGGGCTACACAACCAAAGTACAGCATTGGCTATTTCTTCCGGTTTTCCTAATCTTCCGGCTGGGATGTCACGTACAAGTTCCGTTTCTAATTCCGGATTACGATGTATTAAGTCTTCAGCCATAGGTGTTCTTATAACTCCCGGACATACGGCATTGATACGGATGCCTTTTGCTGCATAGTCAATGGCCGCTGTACGGGTCAACCCGATAATTGCATGTTTGCAAGCGATATAAGCAGCTTGTCCGGGGAAACCTGTAACACCGCCTTGTGAAGATGTGTTCACAATCGCTCCGCTACCTTGTTTCAGCATTTGGATGATTTCATAACGCATGCAGTTCCATACTCCTTTCAAGTCCACTGCCACAGTCCGATCAAACTCCTCATCGGTAATTTCAGCCATTGGACGCTGGGGTGTTTGAATTCCGGCATTGTTATGTGCTGCATCCAATCTGCCATATTTCCCAACAACCCACTCAATCATTTCTTTTACCGCGAGTGTATCAGACACATCACAACGGTATGCCACTGCCCCAAAACCTTCTTCAACTAATTTTCTTGCCTGCTCTGACGGCTCTTTAATATCTACCAAAACTGTCATATAGCCGGCTTTGGCAATTGCTTCAGCGCAAGCAAGCCCTATTCCCATAGCTGCACCTGTTACCAATGCAACCCTTTTACCTTTCATTGTATCAATTGTTTCCATATCAAATAATGTTATTTATAACTCTAATGCAAAAGTAATGTGGAAGAAATGAAATGGCTTTGTTTGCTGGCTCAAATGAGTTTGTCCTGAGGGTCACTACTGATAAAAATAAATCCCAGCAAAGTAATGAAAACCACTTTGCTGGGATTTATTCTGTAATATCAGATACTTAAATACTATTTGCAGGTGAATAACCGTACATTTCTTTATATATTTTTGAGAAGTGGGACAGATTCTTGAAACCTACATCGAAGCAGGCTTCGGTCACTTTCAGTTTACCCGATTGAATCAGTTCATGTGCAGCCTCAAGCCTTCTTTGAATCAACCATTTTTGAGGAGTAAGGTCACTTATCTTTTTGAAATCACGTTTGAACGTAGCGAGACTCCTTCCGGTATAGTTAGCTATTTCTTCAAGGGACAGATCATTTTTGAAATTCTTCTCCATGAAATCCAGTATGTCTATTTTCCATGGATCGGCAAAATCAAACAAAGAAGCATACAGATTTTTGTCCGTATTTAGTAACACATAAATACCTTCAGTCATTTTCAAATTCAGCAACTCCTCTGTGGGCTGTATCTTAGAATTAAAATAGGGGGTCATGGATTCAAACAGACTGACTATGTCAGGTCTGTTGGAGGGGAGTTTACAAAGACTGACATTGCTTCGCTTAGCTTTCTCCGGTATTGTGTTTTTATCCATTTTACTGTAAAAATCACGCAGGAATTTGGTCGTAAACATTAAAAAAATAGCCTTGAATTGTTCTCCCTTATATGCTTGTTTAGTGAGCTGTACACCAAAATCCTTTCGGATGAAAGCGCAGTCTCCTTTGTGTAACCGGGTTATCTTTTCACGCTCATTGATTTCCAACTCCCCGGAATACATATATACCAAAACATGGGAATGATTCCGATGCAGACAGCTCATACCGTCATTAAAGTACATTGCTAAAAATATGTCTGAATAGCGTAAAGTGTTAATACATTTCATTTTATAATCCTCCTCTTGTTTCTGCAAAAATAGTATTTCTGCTGTAAAATAAGGAAGTTATAGCGAGAAAGTATTTGTTGTAAGGCTCATTATTAAGTTTATTCCTTATTTTAATAGGGTTTCGTTGTAAATCAACAACAATGTATTGTTCTTGACAAATATAAAACTTGACGATGAAGATAAATATCCCATTCTTAGATAGAACAGAATCTTAAATGTACTCTTACTCATATCCTTTTTTAATTTAGCTCCGTTACAGTGGGGGTAATGACTTTCCTCTGCAAAGGAATAATTAATAATTGGGTTACAAGCAGAAATTTGAATATCAATGAGATACAAATCAAGGACTTACATCGAAAATCGTTACAGAAGATTTTCCCGATTTTCCTGTAACGGTTTTGTAACGGAACTTTGTCTGAAGTGGGCATTTTTACGTTGACCCGGCATTTGAATTTCGGTTGTCCACCGGATAAATAGAAAAAAGTCCCGTAAAACGTTGATTTTACGGGACTTATCTTTATTTCAGCGGAGAGACAGGGATTCGAACCCCGGGTACCTCGCAGTACAACGGTTTTCAAGACCGCCGCAATCGACCACTCTGCCACCTCTCCAAAACTCTTCTTGAGAGTTGCCTTGTTTTTCAAAGGCGGTGCAAAGGTACGCAAAGATTTTTGTTTTCCAAATTTTTGGAAGAAAAAATCTATCCGTATCCCTTATTTTTTCTTTTCCAGACCTTTCTGACCGTGTTTGAAACCTTTTAGCAGTTCCCGGTGGAAGCGCATTTCCGCTTTTTGCAACAGATAGATTTTCTTGGCCGGAAGGAATTGTTTGTATTTCCGCACATATTCCAGCTCCAGTTCGTCGGCTGCAATACGTGCCTGAATCACATCTTCCACAATTTTCCCATATTCCGTTTCCGTGGTGTTGGGATTCTTGCCTTGACGCAGTTTCTGCCACGCCTCCTTGTTGTACGCCTGTTTTTTGTCTTGCAGCTCAAAATAGAGAGGGAAGAATTTTTGTGCTTCGTCGTTGCTCAGTCCCGCCTGCTGAATGAAAAACTCTTTCTGGCGGTTGCGGAATTCTTCTTTGCTGAATTTGGTATTCTGTGCCTGAATGCCGCTCACACACAAGATGAGCAGGAGAGTCAGGGCATAAAAAGTTCTTTTTATCATGGTTGGTTTATTTATAAATTTCCGTATCTGCATCAGTGAGATACTCGTATAGAGTATAGTCGTCCATCATGGCCTGGTCGACAATGGGGTCGATGTATTCATCGGGTACTTCTGAAAATTCCATGTCACCCATAGTGCCGGCGGCAGGCGATTGTGCTTCTTTTTCACCCACGAACATCCGCACGCTGAGCATCAGACCGCAGAACATGGCAGCCATGTACACCCAAGGTTTGACGCGTGCCCACAGCGTGAGCTGAGGTGCAGGCTGTATTTCTCGTTCCGGAAGCTTGTCCATCAGCTGTTCCGTGAAGTTAGCAAAGTAACCTTCAGGCACTGTGAACGGGTTCTCGGTTCCACATCTCTTTAATAAGTCAGTTTCTTCCTTTTTCATATTGTTGCCTCCTTTGGAAGTTAGATTCGAATTTGTAAAAAAGGTTTAATCATGCTGGTGAAAAAAATCTTCTATTTTTTTGACGGCATGATGGTAGGATGCCTTCAGTGCGCCTACGCTGGTGCCTAAGATTTCCGACATGTCCTCGTATTTCATTTCTTGGAAATATTTCAGGTTGAAGATGATGCGTTGTTTCTCGGGCAGTTGCAGGATGGCCTTCTGAAAAAGCCGTTGCGTTTCGTCGCCGTTAAAGTAAGGGTCGCTTTCCAGCTTGTTTATCAGAGCGGCATCGGCATCGTCGATGGACAGCTGGTTTTCGGCGCGCTGCTTGTTCAGGAAGTTCAGGCATTCGTTGAAGGCGATGCGGTAGAGCCACGTGGAAAGCTTGGCATCTCCCCGGAAATAGTCCAGGTTGGTCCAGGCCTTGATGAACGTGTTCTGCAACAAGTCGTTGGCATCGTCGTGCGAAACCACCATGCGTCGTATCTGCCAGTACAGCTGTTCGCTGTAGGCCTTCACAATCCGTTCGAACGCTTTCTGCTGGGTCGACGGGTCCTGAAGCATCAGTATGGTTTCTTTTTCGTTATAATTGTTCATGGCGTGTGCGGGTTCGTCATTGTTGGGTAAGACGACAATCCGTTGGTTCGGTTTAATAGGGTTAGTTTTCTTTAACTTCTCAGAGTGAGATTTTCAGTCCCTCGTCGGCGGCCAGTGTGTCGGGGAAGATGGCTTGGGCCTCTTCGAGCAGGGCCTTCTCGTCTTCGTAGCGGGCAGAGAAGTGCCCGATGAGCAGACGCTTCACCTGTGCGTCCTTGGCAATCCGGGCAGCCTGTGCGGCGGTGGAGTGCAGGGTCTGTTTGGCGCGGACGGCTTCGCTTTCAGTAAAGGTAGCTTCATGGAACAGCAAATCCACTCCAGCCACTTGTGCTGCGATGCGGGGCAGGTAGACCGTATCCGAGCAATAGGCATACGCGCGGGGAGGGTCGGAGGGGGTGGTCAGTTCTGAGTTGGGAACCACCCTGCCGTCTTCCAGTGTGTAGTCCTCGCCGTTCTTGATGCGGTTCATCATGCAGATGGGAATGCCGTAGAAGTCAATCATGTCGCGCCGGATGTGGTTCGGTGTCGGCTTCTCGCGGAAGAGAAAACCGCAGGTGGGCAGGCGATGACGCAGAGGAATGGTTTCCACGCTGACGGAACGGTCGTCGTAAATGACGGTACGTTCGCCGGGGTTGAAAGGGTGGAACACCACCTGATAGGGCATTCCCTTGCAGAAGAATTCCAGTTGAGGCTCCAGCAGGCGTTGCAGGTCGGCATAGGCATGAATGTGCAGGTCGGCGGTACGCTCCAGCATGCCGAAAGTGGAAATCAGTCCCATCAGGCCGAAGCAGTGGTCGCCGTGGAGGTGAGAAATAAAGATGTGGTTCAGCCGGCTGAACTTCAGTTTGGCGCGGCGGAGCTGCACCTGAGCCCCTTCGCCGCAGTCAATCATGAACAGTTTCTCGCGGATGTTGAGCACCTGCGAGGTCGCCTGATGGCGGGTAGTGGGCAGGGCTGAACCGCATCCCAGGATGTGTATGTCGAATTTTTCCATTCTTATGATTCAAATTGGGTGTTTCGCATGTCACCCGTCTCGGCGTACGCTATATGCATCTTGAAGGCGTTGCGCAGCGACATCGGCGTGTGGCAGGACTTTCCTTCCGAAAGTTTCAGGTAGTCCCACAGCAGTTGCTTGTAGTCCGGATGCGCGCAGTTTTCAATGATGCAGCGGGCACGTTGCGAAGGCGATTTGCCACGCAAGTCGGCCACGCCTTGTTCCGTCACGAGGATGCGTACGTCGTGTTCCGTACTGTCCACGTGGGATACTTGGGGCACGATGGACGAAATCAGTCCGTCCTTGGCCACCGACGGGGTGGTAAAGATAGACAAATATGCGTTTCTGGCAAAATCTCCCGAGCCTCCAATTCCATTCATTATCTTGCTGCCCGATACGTGCGTGCTGTTCACGTTGCCGAAAATGTCCGCTTCAAGGGCCGTGTTTACTGCAATGATACCCAGACGGCGAATCATCTCCGGATGGTTGGTGATTTCCTGCGGACGCAGCAGGATGCGTTCTCGGAAGTCGTCGATGTGCTCGTACATCGTGTCCAGACGGTCTTCCGACAAGGTGAGCGAACTGCCGGCAGCAAAGCGGATACGGTCTTTCATCATCAGGTCGATGACGGAGTTCTGTATCACCTCCGTAAACATGGAGAAAGCTGGAAGGTTCGGGTCGTCGCCCAGTGCACCCAGTACCGCATTGGCAATGTTGCCCACACCCGACTGCAGGGGAAGGAACTCCTTGGGGATGGCCCCGTTCTTCCATTCGCGCAGCAGGAAGGCAGCCACGTTATGTCCGATTTGCAGGGTTGTTTCATTTTGCGGTGTAAAGGCCGCGATGTGGTCGCGGGCATTCGTGCGTACCACTCCCGTAATCTTTTTCGGGTCGATTTTCACGCTGATGTGTCCGGCGCGGTCGTTCACATGATATACCGGAATCTCTGTCCGGTAAGGCGGGTTGGCCGGAATATAGATGTCGTGCATGCCGGTAAGTTTTCCCGTATGCGCTTCATTCAGCTCGATGATAACCCGTTCGGCCATCTGGAGCAGGGTAGGTGAGATACCTACAGAAGTGCTCAGGATGATTTCTCCGTCGTCCGTCAGGTCGGAAGCTTCTACGATGGCTACGTGGATTTTACCCAGAAAACAGTAACGCACGTCCTGTCCGATTTGCGACAGATGGAGGTCAAAGTACTGCACCTCGTGCTGGTTGATGGATTCGCGCATGTCCTTGTTCGACTGGAAAGGCGTACGGAACGATACGGCGTGCGCCTTGACCAGTGCGCTGTCCACCTGACAGCCCGTGGCACCGCCCGTGATAAGGCCTACCTTAAATTCTTTCCCCTGTGCATGCTGTGCTTCTGCGTAGGCAGCCAGTGCTTCCGGCACGGCTTTCGGTGTACCTACCGATGAAAAACCGCCGATGCCGACGGTATCCCCATGATGAATGGTGGCAGCGGCTTCGGCTGCCGTAATAAATGCGTATGTCATGTTGTAACTGCTGTTCTTTTGTTAGGTAATAGTGGAGCAAAATTAGAATTTGTAATTCAGATAATCAATATTTATGACATTTTTTCTGCATAAATGCTGCAAAAAGGCCCTTTATGCGTAAGTTAATCGAATATTTATACTGTTTGGGATAAAAAACTGCGCAAAAAGACTCTTCGAAACACAATTCCTTTTATTTTTGTGAGGATTTACCACGAAAACGTGATAGAAAGAATATAATAACTAACTAAAATTGCTTTTACTGTGAGTATGTTGAGAAAAGTCAGGCTCACGCTGGGGATGCTGTGCCTGGTATTCGTGACACTGTTGTTCGTCGATTTTACGGGCGTGCTTCATGCATGGCTCGGCTGGATGGCGAAGATACAGTTCCTTCCGGCTCTGTTGGCACTGAATGCCGGAGTAATCGTGTGTTTGATATTGCTCACGCTGGTAGCGGGCAGGGTGTACTGTTCGGTCATTTGTCCGCTGGGCGTGTTTCAGGACGTGGTGGCCCGTCTGGGCCGGGGACGTAAGAAGATGCCCTACACGTATTCCAAGCCGAAAAGCTGGCTGCGCTACGGTGTGCTGGCAGTGTTCGTGCTGGCGATGCTGTTGGGTGTGCATGCCCTGGTAGCCTTGCTCGACCCGTATGCCGTGTACGGCCGTGCGGCACACAGCTTCCTGCAACCTTTGTGGATGTGGGGAAACAACCTGCTGGCTTCTATGGCCGAACGCATGGACAGCTATGCCTTCTATTCGGTGGATGTCTGGCTCAAGAGTCTGCCGGTGCTGATAGTGGCAGCGGTCATGCTGGTACTGGTAGTGGTACTGGCGGCACGCAACGGACGTACCTATTGTAATACCATCTGTCCGGTGGGCACCGTGCTGGGATTATTCTCCCGCTTTGCCTTGTTCCGCATCACGATTGACAAGGAGAAATGCAACGGCTGTACGCTTTGCGCCCGCAATTGCAAGGCCGCCTGCATCGATGTGAAGAACCATGCGATAGACGGCAGTCGTTGTGTGGCTTGCATGGACTGTCTGGACAAATGCCATAAGGGAGCCATCGGCTATCGGTTTGCCTACGGAAAGAAAGCCGAAAAGGCAGAAACTCCGGCACCGGAAACAGCCGACCGTACCGCCGGACGACGCGAGTTCCTGGCCGGTTCCTTGCTGCTGGCCGGTTCGGTACTGAAAGCACAGGTAGCCAAGAAGGCCGAAGCCATCAAGATGGACGGCGGACTGGCCGACATCGTGGACAAGAAAGAGCCGGTACGCCAAACTCCGATTGTGCCTCCGGGCGCACGCGGACTCCGCCATCTGCAGTCGCATTGTACGGCCTGCCAGCTTTGCGTGTCGGCTTGTCCGAACGAAGTGCTCCGTCCTTCTCATTCGCTGGATACTTTTATGCAGCCTTACATGTCGTACGAACGCGGCTACTGCCGTCCGGAGTGTACGCGCTGTTCCGAAGTATGTCCTGCCGGAGCCATCCTGAAAATTGACAAGGCAGAGAAGTCTTCTATCCAGATAGGCCATGCCGTGTGGGTGAAAGATTTGTGTATTCCGCTTACCGACAAGCAGGAGTGCGGCAACTGCGCCCGCCATTGTCCGGTGAACGCCATCACCATGGTTCCGTCCGACCCCTCGAACCCCGATTCACTGAAGATTCCGGCAGTGAACGAAGCACGCTGCATCGGTTGCGGAGCCTGCGAAAACCTGTGTCCGGCCCGTCCGCTGAGTGCCATTTACGTGGAAGGCCATGAACGCCATCGTGTACTTTAATCGGATTGTCTTACCTTTATATATAGAAAGAGAATGGACGAGAAAAAACAGATGAATCGAAGAGATTTCCTTAAAATAGTCGGCATCAGTACGGTGGGAGCCACAGCGGCTTTCTACGGTTGTACGCCCGACAAGAAAAAAGCCGGCGAAAGCACTACGGAAGTGCCCGTTGGCAAGATGACCTACCGCCAGTTCCCTCCCAACGAGGATAAGGTGTCGCTGCTGGGTTATGGCTGCATGCGCTGGCCTACACTTTCGGCACCGGGTGGCGACGGTAACGTCATCGATCAGGAAGAAGTGAACCGGCTGGTGGATTACGCCATCGAACATGGCGTGAACTATTTCGACACGGCTCCGGTCTATGTGCAGGGCTGGTCGGAAAAGTCGACAGGTATCGCCTTGAAGCGTCATCCGCGCGACAAGTTCTTCGTGGCCACCAAAATGTCGAACTTCTCCAATTCCGACTATGATTTCGGAGTAAAGATGTACCACAACTCGCTGAAGAACCTGCAGGTGGACTACATCGACTATTACCTGCTGCACATGCTGGGTGCTCCCGGAAAAAGCGGCTTGCAGGGCCGTTTCCTTGACAACGGTCTGCTCGACTTCCTGCTCAAGGAGCGCGAAGCCGGACGTATCCGTCGCCTGGGCTGGTCGTTCCACGGCACAAAAGAGGAATTCGACCGGGCACTGGCCATGCACGACCAGGTGCACTGGGACTTCGTGCAGATTCAGTTGAACTATTCCGACTGGCAGCACGCATCGGGACGTAACGTGAATGCCGACTACCTGTACGAGCAGGTGAGCAGCAAGAACATTCCGGTAGTGGTGATGGAACCGCTGTTGGGCGGACGCCTGTCGAACATCCCCGACCACATCTTCAGCCGCCTGAAAGAACGCAATCCCGAAGGCAGTGTGGCATCGTGGGCCTTCCGCTTTGCCGGTACACCGGAAAAGGTGCTCACCGTACTCAGTGGCATGACCTACATGGAGCATCTGCAAGACAACCTCCGCACGTATTCTCCGCTGGTGCCGCTTACCGATGAGGAAAACCAGTTCCTGCTCGATACGGCCGACCTGATGCAGAAATATCCCACCGTGCCCTGCAACGACTGTAAATACTGCATGCCCTGCCCGTATGGCATCGACATCCCCGGTGTGCTGGTACATTACAACAAGTGCGTGAACGAGGGCAACATGCCGAAAGACCGCATGGACGAGAATTACGTGAAGGCCCGCCGTGCCTTCCTGGTGGGTTACGACCGCAGCGTGCCGAAACTCCGTCAGGCCAGTCACTGTATCGGTTGCGGACAATGTAATCCGCACTGCCCGCAGTCCATCGACATTCCGAAAGAGCTTCACCGCATTGATGCCTACGTGGAACAACTGAAACAGGAAACACTGTGATGGACGAACTGATACGCTTGCTGAACGAAGGAAACTATTCCTGCGTGGTGCGTCAGGGCGAAGAAACCCGCACGTTCTCCCGTCGGGGCGTGGCCGACTTGTACGACTTGTATGCCACAGACCGCGCCTTCCTGAAAGGAGCCTGGCTGGCCGATAAAGTCATCGGAAAGGGAGCGGCAGCCCTGATGGTATTGGGCGGTGTGTCCCACGTATGGACTCGGGTGGTCAGCACTCCTGCACTCGCCTTACTCCGGAAGGGAGGGGTAGAGGTGGCCTATGCCGAAGAAGTGCCCTGCATCATCAACCGCACCCGTACAGGACGGTGTCCGCTGGAAACCCTTTGCGACGTGTCGGACAATCCCGTGGAACTCTATCCCGTGATTGAAGACTTTGTACGCCGTATGCGGGAAGCCGGAGAAAAAGAAAAAACAATCTCAGAAAAATAACGAATACACATGGAAACAACCGTAAAACTTTACACATTGGGATACAGTCGCGTGAAGACCTATGTCACCGCCCTGCTGTTTGTGGCCGGAAACATTGTCCTGCCCCAGCTTTTCCACCTGGTGCCGCAGGGAGGAGTCACCTGGCTGCCCATTTATTTCTTCACACTGGTAGGAGCCTATAAATACGGCTGGAAGGCCGGACTGCTGACGGCTGTACTCTCGCCGCTGCTCAACTCATGGTGGTTCGGCATGCCTGCACCTGCCGTGCTGCCTGCCATCCTGCTGAAATCCGTGCTGTTGGCTGTGGGTGCTGGTCTGGTGGCAGCCCGCTTTCAGAAAGTCACCTTGCCGTTGCTGCTGGCCGTGGTGCTGTTCTATCAGTTAGCTGGTACGCTGGGTGAGTGGGCACTTTCCGGCAGCTTGTTCACCGCCTTGCAGGATTTTCGCATCGGTATTCCCGGAATGCTTTTGCAGGTAGTGGGAGGCTATTGGCTTATCCGTAAAATTTAAGAAAATGTAATTAGTTGATTTTCAGTGGTGTAAAAATCCTCTGGAAAACGCCTTTGTGTTTGGACTAAAACGCCCTTACGTTTAAGATGAAACGCCCTTGCGTTTTACTTAAAACGTACTTGCGTTTGATCTAAAACGCAAAGGCGTTTTGTTTTGGATGTACTTGGGCTTTTAATGAAGTACCATGATAGATATTAAAGTAAAAAATCCGCAATTAAATTTCTCTTTCTCTCATTGTTATTATATTTTTATGAATAAATTTTGCTGAAAATCCACTATATTTGCATTACTGATACCATAAAATATTGCAATAATGGGCAAAGAAATCAATAGAATCAAAGTTGTATTAGTAGATAAGAAAAGGACCAATAAGTGGTTGGTCGAACAGTTAGATAAAGATTCGGCTGCTGTGTCCAAGTGGTGCAACAATTCCGCCTAGCCAAGTCTTGAGATGCTGATAAAGATAGCAACATTGCTCGAAGTCGAAGTTAATGAATTGCTTCGTCTTGAAATAGAATACTGAATCTCTGCTTTTACGCTATATGTCTTCAGAACAAAAATATAATCTCACATTTACTGCCGGTGCATTGCTTATGAATGAGACATGTGCCGTGGCTAAGGCTTATGTGGAGTCTGGCTGCAATTGGAATATTACTAGGGAGCGTGCTTTCAAAGAAAATCTTATGGAGAAGGATAAGGTCTCTACAAATAGGAGATTTTTTTCTTTAGTCAAACAACGTATTGAAACATTGAATGAGGCAGAGATTGAATTATTGGTATCAGGCAACAATTCTATTCGAAGATTGATACTTCTTTTAGCGATTTGTAAAGCCCATGTACTTGTTTTCGACTTTATCTTTGTTAATGTCAGAGAGTGCTTCTTCAACATGCAGGAGAAAGTAACTTATGCCAATTTTAATGAGTTTTTTAACGAGAAGAAATATATTCATTCGGAATTAGAGTCTATTACAGATCTGACGGTAAAAAAAATGCGTCAGGTAGTATTTAAAATACTTGAGCAAGCTGAGCTTATTGAATCTGTTGACACAGGAATCTTGAGGCGTCCTTATCTGCCCGAAAAGGTTGAAAATGTCATAGTGAAGGATGATCCTAAATGGTTAGGTATATTTTTGTATTCAAATAACGAAATAAACAATGCAAGAAGTTTGTATGAGTAATCCTATGATAGATATGGACATCATTTTTGAGGGCGTTTATCAGAAACTGATATCACCAGATTTCGGTCAGAATTTGGGTGGTGAACTCCCTTTGTTCATACAGCAGATACCTGTAAGCAAACAATCGGAGTTGAAGTATCAAGCAAACCGACTTGTATCCCGTCTTGCTAAACAAGGTAAAAAGGCGATTGTTATTGACCTCTTTTGTTTGAGTATTAAGATTCTTGATGAAGAGGGAGTTCTTCAAACATTGCTGGAAGAAGAAAAAGAACTAGATTCCGACACTATATTATCCACCTTGGATAGTATCCTAGATATAAAAGAAGTTGTTATACCACGGATCAATGACATAATAAAGGATAATGAACTTGATTTTGTCCTTATAACAGGAGTTGGTCGTGTATATCCATTCTTGCGTTCACACAGTATTCTGAATAATATTGAAGGAATAGCCAACAGATGTAACATTATATTGTTCTTTCCCGGAAATTATAACAATCTCCAGCTTTCACTGTTCGGTATCATTTCAGATGAAAATTATTATAGAGGTCACAACCTCAGCGATATTAAATGTTCTTACGATAATATATAAGCAATATGATACAGAAGTTTATCTATAAGAAAGATATTACCCGTGAGATTAACGGAGTTATCAAAGCAGATAGTACATCTGCACTTTCAGAGGAAATTACTGAATACGTAATCACCGCAGAGCAAATACGCCTGTTACCTCGATTGTTTGACTCTTTAGTCCCACCGCATAAGGCAAACTGTGTATGGATTTCAGGTGACTTTGGTAGTGGTAAATCTCATTTGCTTAAGATTCTGTCTTATGTGCTTGAAAATAAATTGGTAATTGACGGTCAGAAATGCGGCGATATATTTGCCGAAAAAGCCAATGATGACTTTGAATTAAAAGGGAATATTATAAAAGCTTGTAAAATTCCAACCGAAAGTGTATTGTTCAATATCCAAGAGTTACATGACGGACTAGGTAAGAATGCCAGTGATCCCGTATTAGCTATCTTTCTGAAGGTATTCAATAAGAAGTTTGGTTACGATGATAAGAAACCTGAAATTGCTGAGATAGAAAGGTATTTCGACAACCAGGGGAAATACGAGTTGTTGAAATCTGAATACGAGCGTCTCCATCAAGAAAAATGGGAAAATGCCCGTAAAGCCATTATGCTTAAACTTCATAAGTTGGCGGAAGTTGTCGCCAGTATAGAGGGTATTGACAAAGATACTGCAGAGAAAAACATACGTGCTCAGATTGCTAACTTCAAAATGGATATTGACAGTTTTGTAGGATTAGTGAAAGACCATTTATCCAAACAATCGCAAAACAGCCGTTTTATTTTCTTTGTTGATGAAGTTGGACAGTTTATCGGAAAGGATGTGCATCGTATGCTTTCTTTGCAAACCATTGCAGAGGGACTGACTGATAAAACAGAAGGTAGAGCTTTTATTGTAGTGACATCGCAGATGGACATGGAATCAACTTTAGGTGATTTGAATGTTCAACAATCAAACGATTTCTCGCGTATTCAAGGACGTTTTACTACGCGAATTTTCCTGACCAGTGCCAATGCTGATGAGGTGATTCAAAGGCGTTTACTTGAAAAGACCGATGAAGCACAAGCCGTTCTGAATAAAGAATATGATAAACATAAGAATATCATTAAGAGCTTGTTTAATTTTGGCGATCAAAGTCAGTTTAAGAATAACTACAAGAATGATGAGCAGTTTGCACGTTGCTTTCCATTCCTGGACTACCAGTTCAATTTATTACAAGCATCAATTATTGAACTGAGTAAGAATAATGCATTCAGTGGCAAGCAGCAATCAGTAGGTGAGCGTTCTATGCTTACTATTACACAAGATGTCGCAAAACTTTATAAAGATAAAGAATTGGACCAGATTGTTCAGTTCTGCGATATGTATGAAGGATTGAGAGGCGTTTTACAGACAAAAATTTCGTCAGATATCCAGCAAGCAGAACGTACCTTGAACGATGATTTGGCTTTGAAAGTACTCAAGACATTGTTCTTGTTGAAATATGTCAAGGGATTTCCGTCTACTCTTGATAATATTACTCGTGTTATGTTGCCCACATTAGACACCGATTTTCCTGCATATAGATGTGATATTCAGGAGGCTCTTAATAAACTTGTGAGACAATCCTATATTGAAAAAGGGGCCAGCGATGAATACCACTACCAGACGAATGAAGAGAAAGATATCGAGACGGAAATTAAGAACGAGGATTTGCGTCCTGAAGCTACCAATGAAGAATTGAAGAAAATTTTCCGCGATGAAATTTTCTCAGATTCGAAAATAAAGCTTTCTAATTACAAAATCTTCTCATACGGAAGAATGGTAGATGAGGTGCTCGATGGTAGAGATTCAGAAATGTTTATCCACTTCATTACTCCGTTAAATAATCTAATGAGTACTGCACATGGGAATATGTGTATGTATTCTATGCAACACCCCAACCAACTTTGTGTGGTATTGGGTGAAGATAAATATTTGGCTGAAGATTTGGTTATGTTCAAGAAAGCCGACAAATGCTTGACTCGATTACTATCTCGTAACGATGATGGTTATCGGCAACAGATAATATCGGATAAACGAAGAGTGAACAGCCGTCGTCGTGAAGCAATCGTAAATCGGTTAATTGAACTTTCAAAAAATGCCAGATTATACATTGGTGGTCAAGAATTGACAGATATCAAATCACAGGATTTGAAAAACCGCCTGACTGATGGCATGAAGTGCCTTGTTGAACAAGTGTACACCAATCTGAAAATGCTTGCCATTGACTACGATGATGCTATGCTTAAGAGCATTATTAATAGCTCAACAAGTGGAGTCATGTTTGGGACATTAGAAGATGATATATGTAGCACTGAAATTTTTAATGAAATTGCCAAACAAAAACGCATGGCAGTACGTACTAAAATCAAAGATTTGATTGATGTATTCCGTGGAGGAACATATGGCTGGTATGAGACAGCTATTCTATGTATTATTGCCAAGCTATATAAGATGGATAAAATCTCATTCCGTTATAATGGTGCCCCAGTAGCCGATAGAGATATTTATACAACATTGACTAATTCTAATCAGCAACAAAACACCATTATTGACATCGAGGAGACAATTGCAACATCACAAATATCCAAATTGAAAAGTCTGTATAAGGAGTTTTTTAATGATGAAAGCTGTGTTGCAATTAGTGCTAAGGATGTACATACAGCATTTACCGAACGTATGAAACGAGAGGTTGAAGAATTGACTGATATTGCAGCAAGAAATAGCTTTGAATTTGTCAAACCACTTGATATGGTAATTTCTTCATTGCGTTCTATTGCGTCAATGGTATATCCTGGTCTATATCAAAGCACAAGTAAGTTGGAAGATGCTCTCGATGAGAAGTTGGATATTGCTGATGAGATTGCATCATTTATCAAAAGCACACAATTTAGTATTTTTACTAAAATTGAGACTCTAAAGAAGGGTAATCAAGCAAATTTGAGCTATGTATCTCAAGAAAAAATTGCTGTATTAAATGCAATTTATGAAAGCAAGCAACCATGGAAAGAGATGATCAAGGCTAACGAGGCATTGACTGTGATTGCTGATGAAATTAAACGTATTCAAACAGAAACTAGAGAAGAAGTCTTGGCAAAAATTTCCAGAACATTAGATAGCTTGAAGAGCATTCCGACCTTTGGAGAAATTTCTGATTCATTACGCAGTCAAATTATCTTTTTCTTTACTGCGCTTGAAAATAAGGCCAAGGAAGAAAGATTTATTGGTAACTTGAAAGCAATGTATGCCGACATAGAGAATGCATACAATAACAGTTTTAAGTCTATAAATAGATGGATTGAAGAAGAAACGAACAAAAGAACTCCTTCTACGCCAGAGGATAACCCTGATTCTCACCCACAAAAAGAAGAGGTTGCAAAGCGTCAAACTAAGCTGTTTGTTCGAAAAGCTGTTGCTATGGATGTTCAATTCTCGAAGCCAATCCTTGAGACAGAAGACGATGTAGAGGCTTACATCCGTGAAGTGAAAAAGAAGATGATGGACTATATCCATCAGAACAAGAATATAATGTTGAACTAAATAATCATATCAGTATGCGGTTAGATAGAATTTCAATAACAAATATGCGTCTGATTGGAGAACAGACGAAAGAGTTGGTTTTAGATTCTACAAAGAATGTTGTGATTCTTTTAGGCGACAATGGCTTTGGTAAAACTACCATATTGGATGCTATAGCTACAGCTATGGCACCATATTCTGCACAATTTCCGGGTATTTCAGATTTTCAGCTGACAGATTTGGATGTCCATATTGACCGCAAAGGAAGAAGAAGCAAATATCTCACCGTTTCTGCAGAATTATCTGAAAATGGAATCGCAATGAGTTCGATACGATTCCGTAAGGGAACACAGAACACTCCAAAGGCAAATTATGAGCAGTTGAAACAAGCTGCAATTGCAAAAAAAGAGGCAATTCTGGAAGGAAAACCCAATATTGAACTACCAATATTTGCGTATTATGGTACAGGAAGAGGACAGTTCCAGGTACCGGAACGCCGTAGGGGATTCCAGCAGGTATTTGAGCGATGGGATTGCTACAAGAGTGCCATTAATCCTGAAACAGATTTCAAGCGTTTTTTCGGCTGGTTCGATTTGATGGAAGATCAGGAAAGAAGAGATAGGGAGAAGCGGAGAGATTTCAATTATAGTTCTCCTGTACTTAATGCTGTGAGACGAGCTTTGTCCGAAGTAGTTGATTGTTACCGTAATCCGCGAATCGAGACAAGACCACTCCGCTTTATTATGGACAGGATAGATGATGATGGCTCTACTCATGAACTTCGCATAGAACAGTTAAGCGAAGGCTATAAGATAGTCATAGCAATGGTGGCTGATCTTGCAGCACGCATGGCTGAGGCTAATCCTGGCATGGACAATCCTTTGAATACAACAGGAATTGTTTTGATAGATGAAGTGGATTTGCATCTTCATCCACGCTGGCAGCGTGAAATTCTGTTGCAACTGACAAGGGTATTTCCGAATATACAGTTCATTGTTTCTACCCACAGTCCCGTAATTGTGGTTGGCGCAGCAGAGATAGCACAGATAGTTAATTTGAATAATATAAATGAGGATGAAAATCTGATACACGAAAATGTACAGATTTCTAATGTAGGGCAAGTGCTGCTTAGTGATTTGTTTGGTTTGAATTATCTTTACTCGCCGGAGTGGGATGACAGGATTGAAGAACGTAATTTTTTACTTTCAAAAGCTGAACTTACTTCTGAAGAGAAGAATCGTCTGGCTGAGTTGGATGAAGAAATGAAAGGATTGACTTCCATACCTAATTCTGATGCAATTCGTTCTGCTCAATTGATTGAAAAACTGGCAAAACAATTAAACATTCAGCTATGAGGAAGATAACTAAGTCAAATATAATACCCTTGACATTACGGAATGCACCTGTTCCAACCGGTCCTGATGAGGTAAAGGAGTCTATTTATAAAGCAGATGATGTACGTGATCAACTTTTAGAGGATCAACATTATAAATGTGCTTATTGTGAAAGCCGTATTACAAGAGAGTATAATGATGTAGAACATTATCGTCCTAAGTCTGTCTATTATTGGTTGGGGCATGATTGGAATAATCTTCTTTATTCCTGTGATTTATGTAACAGAACCTATAAAAAGACCTATTTCCCTTTAAAGAATGAGGCTAATAGGGTAACTGTTCCAGGAAGTACAGATGTTGAAGAGCCCCTTATTATTAATCCGGCTTTTGAGGAGCCGACCACACATATACGGTTTAATCGTTATATATTGGTTGGTGTTACAGATGAAGGGAAGAATACTATAGATATGTTTAAGCTTAATGATAGGGCCGTTTTAGTAAATGACAGGGCACAGCTATATGAGTTATATATTAGAGAAAAGGATAATTTGGAGAAAATGCAGAAACTGCTTGACTCTCCTGTTTTAACAGATGAATTACGTGATTCAATCAATGAAATTATTCTATCCTCTACAGCATCAATAAATCAATATAAATCGATTGATACCCCTTATTCAGGTATGCTGATAAATCAGTAAGAGTGTGATTCATCCTGAAATTATATGTTCATTGAACTAAATTGATTATAAATATGGCGGGAATGACAAGAGTAGAAGCGGAAAAAAGACTGAAGACTATATTCGGAATAGAACATTTCTATGACGAGCAGTGGAAAGCTATTGATAGGATACTCCGTGGAGAGCGTATCCTTATGATTGAGCGTACAGGATTTGGCAAGTCATTGTGCTACCAGTTCCCGGCAACTCAGTTTCCTGGGATAACTGTAATATTTTCTCCATTAATTGCTTTAATGCGGGATCAGGTACGTAGCTTGAATGAAAAAGGAATATCAGCAGCATATATTAATTCTGAACAGTCGCAGGAAGATAATACACTTGTTATAGAGAAAGCATTAAAAGGAGAAATTAAAATTCTTTACATCGCTCCCGAAAGACAGGAAAATCAGGAGTGGATTGAAGCTACAAAAAATATGAACCTTTCGATGATAGTCATTGATGAAGCTCATACCATTTCTACATGGGGACATGATTTTCGCCCGGCTTTCAGAAGGATAATAAATTTGGTACAGTTGCTTCCGAAAAATCTTCCTGTATTGGCAACTACTGCAACCGCAACAAAGAGGGTTCAGAGAGATATAGAGGAGCAAATAGGTGGTCGTCTTACAACCATCAGAGGAAACCTTTCAAGGGAGAATCTCTATCTTCAGGTGATAAGAGTAAACTCTGAAGATGAGAAAATGATTTGGCTTGCATCAAATTTGGACAATCTGGAGGGAATAGGATTGATATATACAGGTACCCGAGTTGATACGGAAGTATATGCACATTGGTTGCAGTATTGCGGTATTGATGCCATTGATTATAATGCAGGTTATGACGCTGACACACGTAAGGAAGTCGAAAAAGGTTTGATGGAGAACAGGTGGAAATGTATAGTCTCTACTAATGCTTTAGGTATGGGTATTGACAAGCCTGATATACGTTTTATCATTCATACTCAGATTCCCGCTTCACCAATACATTATTATCAGGAGATAGGAAGGGCAGGAAGAGATGGTTTGCCTACAAGGATTATCTTATTTTTTAACGAGAATAAAGGTAAGGAAGATGGTGTTCCGGCTGATTATTCATTGCCATATTCGTTTATTGAAAGTTCACGTCCTGGAATAAAGAAATATGAAAGGGTGATTGATTTGTTGAAACAAGAACCTCTTTCGGAAAGAGAGATTATGAAGAGGGCAAATCTTAAACAAAACCAGATAAGAGTGATTAAAGCAGATCTTATAGACCAGGGAATCATTAAGGAAGCTCAGTATGGAACAAAGCAGAAGAAGTATGAATATCAATATAAAGCTAATGAACTCGATGTGTCTAAGTTTGAGGAGTTACGAAAGGCTAAAATTAAGGACTTAGACTCTATGGTGAATTATGTCTATACTGATATGCCAAGGATGGAATATTTGTGTAAGTTTCTTGATAGCAATGAAAACAATATATATACTAACTGTGACAATACTAATATTGAAAAGTTAAAAGTAAAATATGATGAGGAAATATCCGCAAAATTAGAAGATTTCAGAGATTCCTATTTCCCAAAACTTGAATTGGCCGCTCATACTCTGAAATCCGGAACAGGATTGAAGATTAGAATGCCATATCCCAATGTAGTAGAGGTATTGAGGAATAATGAAGTTGTGGGTACATATATCAATAAAATTAATTACAGTGAATTCAGTGAGGAAGAAGCGTGTGTTTTACGTGATTTGTCTGACAGGCATCAGCATAACGCGTCAAGACTAACTGACGGATATGCTGCATCTTATTATGGAGTATCGAACATAGGAGCAGCCCTGCACAGATCGAAATACGAAGGAGGTGGCGATTTCCCCGATTTCTTATTGAAAAAGACTCTTTCTGTTTTTGGTAAGAAATATAGAGAAATAAAGTTCGATCTCGTATTATATGTTCCTCCGACACATTCCGGTGATCTTGTAAAAAACTTTGCGATAAAGTTTGCAAATACTATAAAAGTTCCTATTTCGCATAGCTTAATTAAAACAAGAGAAACAGAGGAACAGAAAATATTTCAGAATTCGTATAGTAAACAAGATAATGTGAAAGATGCTTTTACTATAGAATCTGAATTGGTGGGAGGTAAAACAATTCTTCTTATAGATGACATTTATGATAGTGGCGCTACATTGAAAGAGATTGGAAAAACATTGGCAGAAAGAGGCGCCAAATGGATTGTTCCAATAGTAATAGCAAAAACAGTAGGAGGTACGTTATGACAAATCAGGAATTGACATATTGGGTTACTCTGGCACTTATGCCGAAAATATGGACTCGAAGAAAAAATGAAATATATGTAAAATGTTTTGAACATAATCCTCAAATATCGGTAATTGATTTATTTGAGGACAGATCATGTTGGGATGAATTATTGTTGACGGACGAAGAAAAAGAACTTTTCAGTGCAGCTTATGAACAATTGCCAAACAATTCATTTATGGTGGAAGACATGTTGTCGCAAGGATATGAAATCTTGCCTATCCATTGTGATGAATATCCTAAAATATTAAAGAAGAATCTTGGTAAAGCTGCTCCAACTGTAATATTCACCAAGGGCAACAAGGAACTTCTCAATCAATCATCAATAGCAATAGTGGGTTCCAGAAATGCAGATAAAATATCATTACAGTTTACAGATAATGTAGCAAAACGTATTTCAGCTTCAAATGGAGTTGTTGTAAGTGGGTTTGCAAAAGGAGTGGACAGACAGGCGCTTGACTCGGCACTCGAAGCGGGCGGTAAAAGTATAATCGTTCTTCCACAGGGAATTATGACGTTTGCATCGGGATTTAAACAATATTATAAACATATCATTCAGGGACATGTTCTTGTTATGAGTTCGTTTGCTCCTAAAGCACCATGGAGTAAAGAGTTTGCTATGGCAAGAAATCCTATTATATATGGTATGGCTTCGCATATTTATGTGGCACAGAGTGATGATAAAGGAGGAACGTGGTCTGGTGTGTTGGATGGATTAAGGAAAAACAGAGCCATTTATGTTCGATGGCCTGAGACGGGAGAAAAGAATGCTAATGTGCAGCTTATCCAAAAAGGGGCTATGGCTGTAGATATAAATGGTAATACTATCAAGCCTGATGCAGAAGATCTGAAGACAGAGGAACAGAAAGAAACAGAAATACTGAATGATAAGATTGTAAAAATATTATCATCAGTAGATTCTTGTTCTTCTAAAGATATTCTTATTCGACTTAATATAGACTGGTCTGATACAAAAATGAAAAAATTTCTTGAGACTATGTCGCAGGTAGAAAAGAATAAAATAAAAAACAGAGTATATTACAGTTTAAAAAACAGTCAGTCTAAAAATCTGGCTCTTGATTTTGAATAAGACTTATATGGCAACAAATACATCTGCATTAAAGACATTTGCACAGCAGACAAGAATAAAACTTCTGCAGTTGATAGGAACACGTCTGGAGTTTGTTCTTACTCAGGATACTGCAGAACTGCGTGGATATGAAGTACAGATTACCAAACTGAAAGAGAAGATTGAGGAGAAAGGTAAAGACGGAGTGATAGAGGAAGTGGCATACACATGGTTCAACCGTGTGATGGCTTTGCGCTTTATGGATGCCAACGGCTATAATTCTCCTATGGTGGTTACTCCCGTTCCGGGACAAATGCGTCCAGAAATATTGCAGGACGCCATGAGCGGAGCTGTGGATGAGGACTTGAATATAAAGAAGGAAGAATTGCTGTTGCCCGAAGCTGCACTGTATCGCCGTCTGTTGGTTGCCAAATGTAATGTGCTGGGTGAAACAATGCCATTCCTGTTCGAACATATCAGTGATTATACAGAGTTGTTATTACCCGAGAATCTGCTTTCGGAACAGAGTTTCGTGACGGACATTCGCAATGGAATGACAGACGATGACTGTCTGAACGTGGAAGTCATGGGCTGGTTATATCAGTTCTATATCACAGACCGCAAGGCAGATGCCGAAGCAAAGAAGAGCAAGAAAGGCGGACTGAAGAGTGATGAGCAGGCTGCCGCCACACAGCTGTTCACTCCGCATTGGGTGGTCCGCTATATGGTGGAAAATTCCTTGGGACGTATATGGATGACTCTTCATCCTGAAAGCCGGTTGAAGGAGGATATGCCTTATTATATCCCTACTCCTGATGGGCAGACAGACAGCATACCGGAAGGAATAAATTCGGTAAGTGACATCACATTTATCGACCCGTGCATGGGTAGCGGACATGTTTTGGTTTATGCTTTCGACTTATTCTGTAAGATGTATGAGGAAGAAGGTTATCAGACTAGGGAGATTCCTTCTATGGTGCTTACCAACAATTTATTTGGTATCGATATTGACAGCCGCTGTTATCAGTTGGCTGCCTTTGCTCTTACTATGAAGGCGCGTGCCTATCACAGCCGCTATCTGCGCAAGGCTGTAGTGCCTAATGTGATTGCATTGCAGAATATAGACCGCGATACTATTGAGGCTGCAGGGAACTGGGACAAGAAATCCGGAATGTGGCAGTTTGAGAATGTGGATACTATAGGTTCTCTTCTACAGATTGAGGCTGACGAGTGTGATAGAATAAAAATCTCAGGCGGGCTTTTTGGGGCAAACTTGGATTTGCTGAAGAAACAGGCTGAGTTTTTATCACGTAAGTATCATTGTGTGGTGACTAATCCACCGTATTTGGGTAAGGGATTTTGTGATGTATTGAAGAACTATGTTACAACTGTTTATCCAAATAGTAAATCTGATTTGTATGCAGCTTTTATAGAATGTTTGTCTAATAAAGTTGTTGAAAAAGGATATTGTGGATTAGTAACAATGGAGTCATGGATGTTTTTATCCTCTTATGAGAATCTAAGAAAATATCTGATAGATAATAAAACTGTAATAAGCCTTAGTCATTTTGATTGGTATATAATGAGAATTGCTTTTGGAACTGTAGCTTTCATATTACAAAACAGGTATCCAGAAGAATATAAAGGAGTATATTCTTATTTAAGTAGAGATGAGGTTGATTTACAGAAAGAGTTACCTTATGAGTTTCCTAATAGAAGCAATGGTAAATATGCTATTATTTCTCAAGATAATTTTAATATACTTCCAGGTATTACTATTGGATATTGGGTTTCTGAGTCTATATCTAATACCTTCAAAAGAACTCGCATTGACTCAATATCTAAACCATCTAAAGGAATGATGCCTGGTGCTCCATTTTTAAGATTTTTATGGGAAATTTCAACTAATAAAGTTGCTATAGATATTCAGTCTCATAAGCAATCTTTTAGCTCTGATTTAAAGTGGTATTTATATTTTAAAGGAGGAACATTTAGACGGTGGTCTGGTAATTTAGAGTATGTTGTTAATTATCTACATGATGGTGAGCTTGTAAAGGCAGGAGATAGGAATACGTCTATTTATTTTAAAGATAATATTAATTGGTCAAAAATATCTTCTAAATTATATTCTGCTCGTATCGGACGTTGTGGGGCATTATATGATGATGCTGCTTGCCAGTGTTATGTTTATGATAATGTGAATTATAATTATATTTTAGGATTTTTGAATACTAAAATAGCGCAGCAACAGTTATGGGCTCAAAGTAGAACATACAACTATATATCGAAGTGATTTAAACTTATGTATATCAATTAAAATGTTGTCAAACAGCGTACAAAT